>Ga0134122_10004079_pt1 | contig 10832 bp, 6 predicted proteins | sample KB302_FD_96461 | JGI IMG/M metagenome (GOLD analysis project Ga0134122, IMG submission 96461) | Terrestrial soil microbial communities without Nitrogen fertilizer from Kellogg Biological Station, Michigan, USA - KB3-0-2 | ecosystem: Environmental > Terrestrial > Soil > Unclassified ... | reverse complement strand
GATGCTGGCGCTGCTGCGCGTCTTCGCCAATCTCGACGATTGGAGCGACGCGCGCATCCTGATGGGTGTCATGGGCGCCGGCAACTTCCTCTTCGGCGCCGGGCTGCTGGTGCGCTGGCTCTTCTGGCGACCGATGGGCTAGCGCAGCGGCTGGATGAAGCGGTACCCGTAAACGAAGGGATCCTCCTCCAGGGCCATCTGTTCGAGCACCTCTAAGGCCTCGCCGATCGACATGCGATCGCGGTGGCGCTGAGGCCAGCACAGCATACCGAGAAATGGCAGATCCTGCTCGCGATAGATCCTTGGACGCCACAAGGCGCGTTCGTCGCTCGACAGGACAACGTAACCCTGCTGGATGGCGTAGGTGAAGACCTGCTCGTCGTCGGAGCCCTGCCCGATCTCTGTCTCGAGGTCCACGACGCGCACTACCCTCCAGCCACGCTGGAGAAGGGCCTGGACCAAGGCCCACGGCATGTGTTCATCGACGAGAAGCGGGAACCGGCCAGCCATTCAGCAGCCGGCCTGAGCCCGTTCGCGCTCGGCTTGTCGTCCGAGATCCGCGTCTTCAGCGAGCGCAGCGTCGATCTCTTCCTGATGGTCGTAGTAGTAGGTCAAGGCCGCATGGATCTCGCTGAGCGTCAAGCTGCGGGTCGAGAAGTACTGGGGCAGCTCCTCTTCAGGTACTCCCGCCTTCCACGCGCCGACAACGTCCATGACGCGTACGCGGGTACCAGCAACGCAAGGCCGGCCGCTCATCACCCGCGGGTCCCTGGAGATGTAAGGATACGAAAGGCGAGAGAGCGTAGCCATTAAGCTGCTATTGTAGCATCGAGGTCGCCGCCTCTCCCGGCGACCTCTGACCAACCAGGATCAATTAGCGCAGCGTCACGTCGATCTCGCCCACGCCGCAGTCCACCGTCACGCCGGCACGCCCCGTCCCTTTGTCCCAGCGCAGCTCGCGCGCGATCAGCCCGGCGCTCTCGTAGCGCCGGCCGGCGGCGACGAGGCTGGCTTCGCCGACCCCGGTGTCGAGGTCCACCGTATGGATCGCCTCCATGGGCAGGGTGATGTTGACCTCGCCGACGCCCACGCCCACGTTCAGATCGCTGGCCGTCCCCCTCACGGTCATCTCGCCTACGCCCAGCTCTGCGTGCAGCGGGATGTCGCGCGGCACGCTGATGTGGACGAGGACGTGCAGGCCCCGGGTACCGAACTTGGGCCAGTTCTTGACCTCCACCTTGAGGCGGTCGCCGGAGTTGTCGTAGACGAGCCGCACGGCCTTGGCGGCGTCCGCGCAACGGCTGGTGATGCGGTGATTGCAGGCGAGCTTGACGTCGAGGTCCACCTGGGAGCCCTCCCAGGCCTCGACGGTGACTTCGCCGACCGGAAAGTCGATGGAGATCTTCTCGATTCCCCCGGCCGGGATCTGCTGCCGGAACGAACGGACGATTTCCTCCGCGCCGGCCGACGCCGCCCACAGCAGCGCGAGGGATAGCAATAGAGCGGTCCTCTTCATGGATTTCTCCTCCTGTCTCGCCGATCACTACGTCGAGGAGCGCTCCAAGGTTACAAAGCCGGCGGCGCCGCTCCATTGACGGCACTGGGCCGACCGCGCTACAGTAGTTATTAAAACCAGTACTACTTGGAGCGGCGCCATGCGTATTCCTCCTCTGTTGATGGCGGGACTGCTGTTCATCCACCCGGTCCATGCGGGTGCGGTCACCGCGCCTCTTCCCGGTACCGGGAGCGACGATCCCTTATTGGGACATTACGACATCCGTATCCTCGGCAAGGCCGAGCTGGAGCGCGTAGCCGCAGCCTACGCCTCGCCCACGGCGCGCAAGACGGCCGACGTCGTGCGGACCGTCGCCGAGCCCATGCAGCGAGAGGCGGACCTCCTCCGCGCCAGGGTGCCGGGAGCCCGCGTCGAGCTCTCGCCGGTGGGGAGCGGCGTCGAAGTCGTCTCGGCCGGCGGTGCCCCGCTGAGCGCGCCCGCTCCAGGCCAGGACGGCGCCTCGATCGTCCGCGGCTTCCTGCGCGCTCACGCCGCCGTCTGGGGACTCTCGCCCGAGCAGGTCGAGCACCTGGAAATCCGCGCCGAGAGCACCACCGGCGGCAGCCGCACCGTCTCCCTCCGCCAGACCGTCCACGGCCGGCCCGTCTTCCAGAGCGACAGCCGGGCTATCCTCGACGCCGACGGCCGGCTCCTCCAAGTCGTCGGCCGGCTGGTGCCGGGCATCGACGAGAGTACCGTGCCAGAGGCCATGGACATCACTCCGGCCGAGGCCCTCCGCTCCGCGATGCGCACGGTCGGCGTGCCCTTCGATACCAACCAGGTACGCAAGGCCCGCGCCCTCGAAGGCGCCCGGCAGGAGCTAGCCGTCGAGTCCAAGGTCATCACCCGTCCGGTCACCAGCGAAGCCGTCTACTTCCCCCTCGGCCCCGGCCTCGTCGTGCCGGCCTGGTCGCAGGTGACGTTTACGCGCGGACCTTCGGACTGGTACACCGTAGTGGATGCTCGGACGGGGACGGTGCGTTGGCGGAAGGATATTCGGTATCACGTGGGGGGACCGGATCGGTTGCCGGCGAAGTTCAAGGTCTTTCTGGCCGGAGACTGTCTTTCATCCACTCCAGCGGCAAGCCCCGCACCCACGTCAGCACCTCTCTGCACCAACAACACCCCCAACACCCCCAACAATGGGCAACACCAACGGATCTCCCTTTGCTCAAATATCCAGACTAGCGGCTGGGTAGATGGTCCAAAGGCCACAGCGACCACGACCGGGAATAACGTTGATGTCTTATTGGATCGCTCAGGAGACGATGTCGATGAGTTTCGACCAACGCCCGCTAACAGGAACTCCACTACAGACGATCTCGCCTTCAGCTTCGATTTCAATCCGCCTCCTATGAATAGCGGCACTGACTGCGATCCCGACCACGGCGCGCTTCCTGCCGCCCAACATCCGGAGGCCGACCCATCGAAGCAGGAGTATCAGGAAGGCGCTTTGACTCAACTCTTCTATCTTGTCAACTGGTTCCATGATCGGCTTTATGAGCTCGGATTCAAAGAAGAAGATGGCAACTTTCAGGAGTCGAACGACGGCAAAGAAGGCTTGGAGAAAGACCGGATACGGGCCGAGGCTCAATACGGCGCTGACGACCTCGTCAAGATCTTCAATCTCGCGAGCTTCAGTGCGCCGCCCGACGGCACGCCTGGCATTTTGCGCCTTTCTCTATGGAACGGCCCGCAGGATAACTCCCCCGGAACGCCCCCAAAATCCCCTCGCGATGCGAGCCTCGACGCCGAGGTGGTCTTCCACGAGCTCGCCCATGGTGTCACCAGCCGGATGATCTGCAATGGCGCCGGCTTGAACTGGTTCCCAGGGAGGGCACTGGCGGAGGGGTGGAGCGACTTCTATGCGCTGGCGTTGCTGAATCCGGCTGGAGGTGCGAATGGAAGTCATGCCTTCGGGAGCTATACCGCCTACAAGCTGGGCGGGCACGCTGATTTCACGAAGAACTATGAGTTCGGGATGCGGAGGTATTCTTACGCGACTAAGGGGACGAAGACGCTGGCGGGGGCACCGGTGAACCCGCTCACTTGGGCGGATACGGACGACACGACGGATTGCTTCACCGATCCTCAAGCACCCTGCAACCGGCAACCGAGTACACTTGGTTGGGAAAACTTCGGGGCCAACGAGATCCACAACGCCGGCGAGCTGTGGGCGGCCAGCCTGTGGGAGATGCGCTCGGCACTTATCGTAGCAAACGGAGGGGATACCACGGCGGGGAACCAGGCAGCTCTCCAGATCGTCACCAAGGCATTGGAGGCCACCCCATGCGATCCAAGTTTTCTCCAGGCCCGCGACGCGGTGCTCGCGGCCGATCAAGAGCTCTTCTCGACAGCCCCCCATACACAAGCAATTAAAGACGCCTTCTCGAGTTGGGGCCTAGGTCCCATCGCCCGGGATTCCGGCGGCTTCGCCGCGCACTACGGAATCTTTCCTGATTTCGGAAATGGCACCGCTCCTCCGCCCGGGCAGGGTTCGAACGTAGCCTTCCCTTTGGTTACCTGCCAGTGTTCCGAGGATCCTTCAGTGGGCTGTACCCAAGGTGACTTGAAGTTGGCAGATAACCAGACGATCATTGGATCGTTCAAGTGCGGTTTCGTGAAGAGCGGCCGAGATGACTGTATGCAAGGAAGCGGACAAAATCGGCAAGAAAGGCCCAGTTGCATTCCCGACGGGTATCCCCTCGGCAAGACGTTCACCTTGACACTATCGGATCCTAGCAATCCCGGTGCGGTGAAGGTCTCCGATCTCAAGGTGGGCAACCTTGAATTCCGGATCGGTGAGCTCACCCATCCTTGGGTGGGAGACCTGACCGTGATGCTCAAGGGCCCCAACGGTTATGGCACCGATCTAATCTACCGACTACCCCAGGAGGTTACGATCCTGAGCGGAGGCCAGCAAATATCGCTCGGCCCACTGCTTGGAATGAACCAGGGAGGATGTCTGGGGACTGCCGCAAACCCGCTGGTGGTGACCGGTCAAAATGGCAAGGACTTCTTCAGCGAAGATGGCCTGAGTCTGGCCGCTCGGAATAACTGTTTCTCGGGAATATGGTCTCCTATCCTTAACTCTCGGACTTGGTTCACCTTCGACGGGGAGGATCAGCTCAGTCATTTCGAGGGCAGCGATCTCATAGGCGAATGGACACTCTTCGTCAGCGATGTTGTCCCTGACCCGGAAGGAGGCGGAAAGCTCGTCTCCTGGTCCCTCTTGATCACTCCGAAGACCATAAACCAAGTGCCAGCCGTCGCTGGCACCCAGAAAGCCCTCGGTGACCTCACAGCCGGGCACACGGTGACCTACAAGCTCGTCCTCAGCAACCCCGGAAAGGGCGATCTGCGCGACGGCCCCGGCCCAGAATTCCGCGAGGTCTTGCCGCCGGAGCTTGCCTTGATCGCTAGCAGCGTGCGGGCTAACCGCGGACAGGCCAGTCTCGAAGGCAATGCGGTGATCTGGAATGGCTCGCTGCCGCCGGGGGGCAAGGTCCGGCTCACCTTCGATGCCCGTATCGGGCTGGAGACGGTCGGCAAAACCGTATCGAGCCAGGGCAGGCTGCGCTACAGCGGCGGAACCGGAGCCGCCGAGGCAGTGACGGATGATCCCGTCACCCCGGAACACGGCGATGCCAACCGGTTCGTAGTGCGGCCGCCGGCGTAGTAGCGGTCCTCTACACTACGGATTTACGATCTCAACAGTCGCACTATTGTTGGCTTGGCGTGGATCGGTGCCATCGGTGGGGTCTAGACTCACTTCAACCACCGTAGTCCCCGAAGAGGTCACCGTTCCTGTAACCCTATAAGTCAGAGTACCGCCGACGCGCAGGCTGACCTGGTCTCCACTCAGCGCGCCGACGCCTGAGGGGCTGCAGGAGCCGAGCAGAGCCGTACAACTCCACGACAGGCTGCTGGGCGGCGACTGGACTGTGAACGTTTCGGTTACTTTCGCCTTACGGATATCGCTCGGCCCTGCGTTGGTCACATAGATGAGGTATTCGAGATTATTCCCATTAGTGTTGTTTTTGAGTGTGAGTGCGAGGTCGGCCACCGGCGTAAGCCTCACGTCTGGCGCCATTGCGGTGTTGTTGCCTGTACGCGGGTCGATGCTGAGGTCCTGTTTCTCTACTGAGGCCTTGTTGGACAGGCTGCCTATCGCCGCAGCATCGACGACGGCCTTAACCGTATAGGTCAGCGTGCCGCCGGCGCGGAGGCTGATGTGATCGTTCAAATGGCCGTTCCCTGAGGGGGTACACGATCCACGCAAGGCAGCACAGGTCCAGGCTACCTTGGTGAGCTGCGACGGGAAGGTATCTGACACCAGTGCATCCCGCACGTCGCTTGGTCCCGCGTTCGCTACCCGTAGCGTATATATAAGAGAGAGAGAATCGCCTGGAATCGCCTGGGTCCGATCGACAGTAGCGGTGATCGATAGATCAGCTACAGGGGTAATTTGCACACCCTCGACGGCGAGCCGGTCGTTCGCATGTCGCGGATCGCTTCCAGCGTCGGCACTCACGAAAAAGACTTCCGCAAGGACCTTCAAATTGCCCGCCGGCATCCCAGGCTCGGCCAGGGCCTTCACGGTGTAAGTCAACCGGCCGCCTGCACGCAGAGTGACAGGCTGCTGGATCTCCCCCGTCCCGCTCGGGACACAAGAGGCGTTGAGGGCCATGCAGGTCCAAGTTACGGTGGCCAAGTCTGGCGTGAAGCCGTGGCGGACCCGAACGCCACGGGCGTCACTCGGCCCCGCATTGGTCACGTCGAAGATGTAGATCGCCGGGAGCGGATTGCCAGGAATGACCACTTTTGGCCCCTCGTGGCGCGCGATCGCCAAGTCACTCACCGGCTTAAGAGTGATCTGGCCTTCGGCGTTGTTATTCGCACTCCGGGGATCCGTGAGCGGGGCATTCCCAGGGTCTGGATCCCCGGGTTCCACGCTCGCCTTGTTGACAAGAGTTCCTGTCGCTCCCGCGCCAACGACGAAATGGATCGTATAGGTGAGCTTGCCGCCGACGCGCAGACTGACCTGATCGTCGAGATTACCTCTGTCGCTTGGCGTGCAGGAACCGTTCAAAGCCGCACAGGTCCAGGTCACGGATGCTAAGTCGGGAGAGAAGATGCTGCGGACCCTGGCCTTACGGACGTCGCTCGGTCCGGCGTTGGAGACCGTGACGGTGAAACTCTGGGGTAGAGGGTTGCCGGGGACGACATTGCCCTTGTCGCCGACGGTGATTGAGAGATCGGCGACTGGAGTAACCGGAGTAGCCACATCCTTCTCTTCGCAAAGTCGTCCGCGCGGATTGCAACCATGGTTAATCTCAACGCCTTCCGGTGCACTTGCGAACGCCTTGCTGAGGAGTGTAGTGGCGACGCTGGGTTCGACCGTTGCGGTGAGCGTATAGGTCAAGGATTGTTTAGCCGGCAGATCGATGGTGTCGAAGATGTTTCCGTGCGTCTCCGTCTGCTGACACCGGAAACCGTCTCTAAGTGGAGTCGTCGTGCACCTCCAAATAACTGCCTCAAGGTCCGAGGAGACGATCGTTCTCACTGTACCGCCCCGAACGTCGCTCGGACCGTCGTTCGTCACCACCAACGTATAGACGATCGGGAGCGGGTTTCCTGGGACGGCCTGTCTCGGCCCCTCAAAGCTGGCGACGTAGACGTTGGCTTGGGGCGTTAGGGGAGTCGTAAGGGTCGGACGGGGAAGGACCTCGCCTCCTTCGCGACGGCTGATCGTTGCCGTAAAGACGAGATTGCCTGTCGCTGCGGGGTTGGTGGTCGCAACGATGGTGAAAAACGCCGATGCTTTGGGTGGGAGTTGGGGCACCTTTGTTCCCGAGGCAGCGCACAGGTGCGGCGAGTCGCACGAGACCATGACTTTCGTAACCACGCCCTGTGGCAGGAAGGAATCTATGGTGGCATCGAGCGTGACGTCCCTCGCCGTGCTGGGACCCTGATTGGTCACCTGAACCTTGTAAGTTGCCGGACGTCCGGGCACGATCGGATTGGGTGTGACCTCGATGGAGACAATCAGACTCGTCTGCGGCTCCAGCGGGACCGTGTCGCTATCCTTATCATTATCGTCATCATCTGGATCCCGCACCGTGTCCGGAGGCACGACCTCGGCGGTGACCTTGAGATCGCCCGTCGCCGAGGGGTCGATCTTCACTCCGAGGTTGAAAACTTTCGTTTCCGTAGGGGTCCCCTTGGCGCCGAGATCCACCGTCGTCTCGAAGCTCGAACCGGTTTCCGGCGTGTTGCCGAAACCAGTGAGCGAATCGACTTTCTGCGAGAATGTCAAGATCACCTGCGCCCTAGCCACATTAATCTTGCCCTCATTCCGGACGGTCAGCCTATAATCAGCCGCCTTGCCGGGGGCGACAGTTTCGGCCAACCGCTCGAGTTCGATGCTGAGGTCGGAGGTCACAGCGAGCACCTGCGCGGAGCCCTGGGAAGTGCTATGAGGGATCCCCACGAGGTAGGTCCCGCCCCGGACGGAAACAGCACTGCCGAGTTCGGCGCCCGTTCGGGGGCCACAGACTCTGTCCAGGAACATGTCATTCTGGAAGAGGTAGACGGCTCCCACAGAGCCGCTATTCGAGCATTGGTCCCGTCGTGCACCAACAGCGATCGAGGGGCCGGGCAAGGAGGGGGGACGGACGGAATTGTCGATAGCCACTGCGAAGCCGAACTCAGCGCCCGTGGAAGGTTGAACCGTATCCGGGTGACTCTCAAAGATGTTGTGGGGCATCCAATTCTCCCGCATGAGCATGAGGAGGTAGGCGGCCCCTTGTTTCTTGGAGGCTCCGGGTGCGCCGACGAGCGCTGCTTCGCCGTCGCCTCGGAGAGACACGGAGAAGCCGAAGGCGAGCAGGTCTTTGTTGACCGGCGCCTCGGATGGCCCTTTCGCGATCGGCATTCTTTTGTCGGAGTCACCGTCGAAAAGGTAGACCTTGCCCAGGTTCGGCTCAGCCAGCCGGGTCTGCGGGGCGCCGACGAGGAAGGACGTACCTTCAGCGTCGAGTGCGACCGAGAAGCCGAGCTGATCATCCGCCTCGGCCTCGGCCGCGGTGAGCTCCCGCTGCTGGCTCCAGACACCCTCGTCGAGGTGAAAGACGTAGGCCGCTCCGGAGTTGCCGAGCCCGTTCGGTGCATCGTGGAGGGGAGCCCCCACAAGGAGTGTGTCGCCTTCATCTGAGAGGGCGACTGCGAAGCCGAAGAGATCGAAGGCGTTGGTGTCCTCGCCGACGACGGGCTGTTCTATCAAATCCCAGGACAGCTCTCCCGACCGTTTGTAGAGGTAGACCGCGCCGGACGAGGTGCCCCGTACTGCGGCGCGTGGCGCTCCGATGGCTACGACGTTGCCCTCCTTGCTGATCGCAACGGATTGCCCGAAAGCAGCATCTTTCGGAAGACTAGAGGGAGTCTTCAGAGGGAAGGGCTGGTTCGAGAGGGCACCCGTGGATTTTATCGTGAGGAAGAAGACAGTCGCCGTCCCCTGGCCCCCTGGGGCACCCACCACGACGTACCGCTGGTCGCGGCTGACGGCCACCGCCGTGCCAAAGAGGGTGGATTTCGAGTCCGGCTGAAGGCAGTCAGTCGCCAAGTTGGCTGGGGGCTTACCACAGTCCTCTGCCGCGGCCTTCTCAGGTCCCAGGAGGACCAGACCGGCGAGCAGCCCCGCCGCAAGGAGGCCTCTGGGCAAGATCTTAGCGCGCCACCAGGAGCAGAACCGCATCGGTCAGACTGCCTTCCAGGAGCGGAGCGTCCGGCTTCCAGAGCTCGAAAGCGAGGCGGAGCAGGCCCCGATCGACCTTCCACGGCCGACTGGGCCGTTTTCCTTTTTCCACCCGAAGTTTACGACCCTCGAAGACCTCGACCCCTTCGCCAACCCGTTTGCCGTCTTGGAGAGACCAGACTTCAGCCTTTCCCTTTCCCGCGAGGACAGCCACGAAAGTTGCCCCTTCAGAGCCCGGCTCTGCGGTCACCAAGACCCAGGTTCCCTTGTGGGCTGGTCCCTTGACCTCCCCCTTCGGACCGGTGAGGCGTATGCTTGCGTTATCGGTCTGGATCTCTACCTCCTTCGTGCCAGACTCGGGATCGTGGAGGAGGAAGATGATGCCCTGATCCAAGACGATTGTGGAGACCACTCCTTCGACTCTTGGGTCGTCGAGCGCCACTTGAGTCCTATCCCCGAGAGTCAGTATCCCGTCGTCGTAGAATCTGATCTCCAGAAACGAGCCTTGGTTGGTACGGAAGTTTTGGCCGGCACTGACGAATTCAGGGGTCGCCTGAAGCCTGCGGCCTTTGCCCGTACGTGAAGTGACCCAGACTCCCTGACTCAGCCGGTTGATGACACCGACAGGAGCGGGTCGCGCCGTCAACGCTGCCGTATCGGCGGACTCCGCGGGCTCTGCAGACTCCTCTGCACAGGCGGGCGCGGGGAGGACTCCCCAGGCCAGCAGGGCGAACAAAACGCCGGACCAGCAACGCCGGAATGCACCCGAATGCATCAAAAACTCCAGCCCAGGCCGACCGAGGAGAGGGTCCGGCGGTAGTCGAGGTCCGCCGTGTCGGCGGAGGTACGCAGGTTCGAGGTGCGGTCGATCCATGCCAGGCGGGTGATTACTTGGAACCGCCGGCCCGTCTCCCAGGTGAGCGCGGCCGCGGCGCGGACGGTGGAGTCCCGCCGCAGCCGACGCTTCTCGCTGAGCTGGCCGAATTCGGGGTGGAACGGATCGAAGGCCCGAAAAAGGAGGTCGGACTCCAGGTGGTCGAATTGGTCCTGCTGATACCCTGCCGCGAGGGCCATGGTGAGCCGGTCGCCGGGGAGAGGCAAGGCGATCTCGGCACCCACCCGCCAAAGCGAGCCCGCAAAGGGCCGTCCGGCCTGACGCAAGCCGTAAAGCCCCTCCACCCGGATGTAGCGGTCGTCGCGCCGAAAGGAGAAAGTCTGGGTGAGGCCCAACCGCACCTCCGTGCCGCTGCGCCGGCCCACGGGCGGTTCCTCGGTGAAGGAACGGTGGATGCCGTACAGGTCGATCTGCGTAGCGACGAACCGGCGCTCACGGAAGAGCCAAGAGGCCGAAGCCTCGGCAGTGGTCAAGTACGAGGAGCCGTCAAGGCGCAGGTGGCCGGCACCCGCCTGGAGCAGGAGCGCGATCCCGGATCGCTCGGCCTCTGGTGCCCGCGCCGGCCCCAGCGGCCCGGACACGAAGCCCGCTGGCACCGGGCCGCGGAGCGCGGAGGCCACGCAGCG
>Ga0134122_10004078_pt1 | contig 10833 bp, 6 predicted proteins | sample KB302_FD_96461 | JGI IMG/M metagenome (GOLD analysis project Ga0134122, IMG submission 96461) | Terrestrial soil microbial communities without Nitrogen fertilizer from Kellogg Biological Station, Michigan, USA - KB3-0-2 | ecosystem: Environmental > Terrestrial > Soil > Unclassified ... | reverse complement strand
TGACGAGGGTTGTCTTGTGCTTCATCAATCGCTCCAGAGCTTCGAATACAACCTGCTCGGATTGCGCATCCAATCCAGAGGTGGGTTCGTCCAGAATCAGAATCGGTGTCTGGCGAATCACGGCCCGCGCAATCGCAATGCGTTGACGCTGACCACCGGAGAGGGTGACACCCCGCTCGCCGATCATGGTGTCGTATCCTTGCGGCATTTCCCGGATGAATTCATCCGCATTCGCCGTTTCGGCTGCCTGAATGATCTCTGCCCGTTTTGCTTCCGGGCGGCCATAGGCAATGTTCTGCCAGACTGGCGCGTAAAACAGCAGCGTTTCCTGCAACACGAAGCTGATCTGTTCGCGAAGGGAGCGGATCTTAAATTCTCGAATATCCGTTCCGTCAATTGTGATTTTCCCCGACACGGGGTCGTAGAAGCGGGCGACCAGATTGATTATCGTGGTCTTGCCTCCTCCGGTGGGACCGACAAATGCCGCGGTTTGTCCGGGTTCGACCGCGAAACTGACGTTATTGAGAATGAGTTCGTCCGGCGTGTATCCGAATGACACGTTTTCAAATGCGATTTTACCTTTGAAGGCCGGCGCACGCCTCGCGCGGGGCAGGTCCCGGACCCGGCTCTCGGTTTCCAGGATTTCCCGAATTCGTTCGAATCCCACACTCGCTTTGGAAACAGTGTTGGCCATCTTCGACAAGTCCCGCATCGGCTTGTACATTTTGCCCAGGTAAATGAGGAAAAGAACCAAGTCGCCAGGTGTCAGCTGATTGGCCAGGACCATACGGGCGCCGATACCCAGCATCAGGCAAGTTCCGGTTGCGACAATGACTTCGACAACCGGCGAAAGCTTCATCTTCAGACTCTGCGCACGCATCGCAGTTTCCACATTCTCCAAACTCTGACGCTCGAATCGGCGTTGCTCGTAGTCTTCGCGCGCGAAGGCCTTGACGACTCGGATCGACGAAAATACCTCCTGAACTGTGGATACCAGCTCGCTTTCCTTCTTCCTCACATCGCGCGACGCCTTCTTGATCCGTCGCGTGAGGAAATAAACCACAGTGAAAAGAATGGGCGCAATGGAAAGTGAAATCAGCGTGAATCGCCAGTTCTTATAGAACATGATGCCGATCATTCCAGTGAGGGTGAGGACGTTGGTGACGATCCCCAGGAGGGCCGAAGTTACAAAATCCTGAACACTTTCGATATCGTTCGTCACCCGGCCGATCAGGTCGCCGGTCCGCTTTTCTTCGTGCTCCGCGAGCGAGAGCCTTTGGATATGATGATAGACCGTACGCCGCAGGTCATGCATGATGCGTTGACCGACGCTGGCGGTGATCCAGTTCTCGGCATAGGAACTGGCGGCTCCCGCGACCGCGATGACGCCAACAGCGACCACGGCAAAGTTGAGCACCGCGAGCTTGTCGTTGCCGATCCAGTGCACGGTGGACATCATCCAGTCCGGCAGTCGTTTGGCTTGGAGGAGATAATCCAGAACGATCTTCAGGGGCCAGGGCTCGAGCAATTCTGTTCCGGATTCCAAGGCGACGGCCAAAAAGGCCAATGTCATGGCCTTCCAGTGCGGCCGCACAAGTTCAATAATGCGGAGTGTTTTCGGTTTACTCAAGTTCGCCGGCTCCTTGCGGAGATCCAACTTTCCGGCTCAGTGCTTCCGGCCGGCGTTCGCTTTCAGAAGCCGCATTTCCTCCGACGAGGGCACCACATCAACCACTTCCCAAGCCGAAACGTTCGAGCAACGCGGACATCGACTGAAGGAATCTCCCTTATCAAAGAGTGCTTCCTGTAGACAGCATTCCGAAGCATACAGCCCCAATTCGAGTACGCTCTCGCCGGTTTTCATAACTTCCTCCTGAAGATTCCTTGAGTGGACCGTTGTTGAGCAATTACTGTTCTCGGTCCTGTCTCACTCGAACATAGCCATAGCGTTCCTGAAGCTTCCAGATGAGTTCTTCCGCGTTTCTTTGAGCCCGTTCGACGTCATTGCTGTCTTCGGTCCGTATTCCCAACCACCGCTGAATATCCGTCTTGAGCTCGAGCAATTTGTCTGCATAGACGTCTTTGTTCATCGCGCGTTCTCCACTTGCCGTTTCTGTTTCAACTCTCCCACCAAGCACTTGCTGTGCCAACATTCTGCTCCACAAACTCAGTGAGCTGTGGCTGACGGAGGGCGCGCCGGGTGATACCTCACTACCACTCGTGGTCGTGAAGTATCACTTTTTCCCTTGCCCTGCCCCAAAGTGGCGGGTGGAAAGGATCCCTGTCTGGCATACCCTGTTGTTCCAATCGCAATGCTCTTGCGATAAATGTCGATCAGCGGATTGCCTGAAAAGAAGGATTCAGGTAGGCTGTCGCCAACGCCCGGTTCGATGTAGGAATTGCGGTGGTATTCCGAAAGAATTTGCCTGCGAATGAAGGAGTCTGCATGATATCGACTGCCCGTTCGAAGCAGGTGATAGCCAAACTTCGAGCAAAAAAGAGAACTGGGACAGCTGAAAATTCGCTCGTGCCGCTGTCTCGAATCTCGACCCGGCTGACCGCTACCATTGCCCATGATCTCCGGTCTCCGATCACTGTCATCCGTGGCTACCTCAAAATGTTATTGAGTGGGCGAATCGGCCCCATGACGCCAGAGCAGCAGGAGTGCCTCGAAGGCGCCATGACCGGAGTGAACCAACTCTCCAGAATTGCCGGCATGGTCGGAGAAGTTTCCGGATTGACGGAGCAGAGTCATCCCGAGATTTTGAATTTTCATGAACTTTGGTTGAAAGCGTGGGAATCCATCCGGCCTCAAGCCAAGGAAAAAGGTGTGATCCTGAAGGAACGATTCACTGCGGAGCGGCCGATGGTTTGCGGGGACCGGCGGATCCTGACAGAAATCATCCTTGAATTGATCGTTGTTGCGCTGGCGAGTTACGGCAAAGAATTATTGGTGGAACTTTCCAGTCTCAAGTCCGGCGATATTGTTCTACGAATGGCATTTGATTGCGGATCTCCGGAGCCGGATCTGGAAGCGGTGGTATCCGGATTGCTCTCCAAAGTGTTTTTCCATGGTGGGAAATTGACCTTTAACGCGTCGCGCGAAAATGGATCATCATTCACCCTGTTAATGCCGGGATGCGAAGTATGAAGAAGGCGTCGATACTTATCGCAGACGACGAAGCTTCCATTCGGTCCTATCTGGCCCGGTTCCTGGGTTCCTGCGGATATGAAGTGGAATCTGTGGAATCCGGTGCGGATACGATTTCCCGGATGAGCCGGTCCCCGCTGCCGGATCTGGTATTGCTGGACGTGATGATGCCGGGAGTAGACGGCATCGATGTGCTTTCAGAATTGAAAAGGCTGAATGCAGCCGTTCCCGTCATCATTTTGTCGGGTGTGGATAGTGTCAAGACTGTTGTCGAAGCAATCAAGCTCGGGGCTGCGGATTATCTTTCAAAGCCGTTTGAAGACGAGGAACTGGAACTCACCATCAAGAACGCGCTTGAAAAAGTGCAGCTTCGTGATGAGGTCAAGAACCTGAGGCGGCAGCTGGCGGAAACCGACGAAGACGACTTTGGCATTTCCGGAAATCCCCGGATAATTCGGATTCGAGAAATCGCCCGGCAGGTCGCCGAGACGGACGTACCTGTTCTGATTCTCGGGGAATCCGGAGCTGGTAAGGAAGTCATCGCTCGATACATTCACGCGCAATCGGGACGAGGCGATCAGCCCTTTGTGAAGGTCAACTGTGCGGCATTACCGGACGATCTGCTGGAATCCGAGCTCTTTGGTTACGATCGAGGCGCCTTTACCGGCGCCCTCTCCGACAAACCCGGGAAGTTTGAACTTGCAGGAAAAGGGACGATCCTTCTGGATGAGATCGGTGAAATGAGTCCACACCTGCAGGCAAAACTCCTCCACGTACTGCAGGACTCCGAATACAGCCGTCTCGGAGGAAAGCGTACGATTCGGGTTCAGGCGCGCGTACTCGCATTGACGAATCGCCGTCTGGAACAGTCCGTTTCAAAAGGCGAATTCCGCGAGGATCTTTATTTCAGATTGAACGTGATTTCCATCGAGATGCCTCCTCTCCGAGAGCGGCGTGAAGATATCCCGGTTCTCGCCTCCCACTTTGTGGGCAAATATCGCGACAAGTACAAGAGTTCCGTTCAAGAACTGCCTCGGGAACTCCTCGAAGCGTTCAAAAACTATCATTGGCCCGGAAACATTCGCCAACTCGAAAACTCCGTCCGTCGTTTCCTGATTCTTCCGGATATCACGATGGCCTTTGCCGAACTTCGAACCAACAACAATCACAACACGAACAATGTCGACACGCCGAGCAGCATTGAACCAGATCATCAACATGTGTACCTGAAGGAAGTGGGGGCTCATGCTGCCGAACAAGCCGAAAGGGAGGTCGTACTTCGGACTCTCGACGAGACAAACTGGAACCGCAAGCAAACTGCACGCGTACTGAACATTTCGTATAAGGCACTTCGAAATAAGCTGAAGAAGTGGAACCTGCAGAGCCGAAGCAGGGAACCCGTCTTAAGCCATCCTCCTTCGTGATTCGATAAATCAACAAGGAATCCGGCGTGCTCTGTACTCGACGCCGGCATGAAAAATCATTTGCGTCGCAAAGAAAAATCCGTGTTCTCAAGGATACTACGGTGGGCATGGTCTGGCGGACTGGTGTTGGTCCTTTGGACTTATGGCTTGTCGAACATCGCTTCGGCTCAAAGCAATCCATCGACACCTGATCCGCCGAATAGCGAAGGTGATTCGCTACGATGTATGGAATCGACCTGCCGGAGTGTCCCAATTCGAGAAAAACTGATAGCCGTTGGCCAAAGGAACATCAGGGGAATTGTCGGCGGATTTGAACAGGGCGCCGGCGCAAGCGGTGGTGTCCAGCTCACGTCCAGGCAGGCCATTCCGAATTTGAAACTGCGAGCCAACTTTCTGGTGTCCACGAAGTTGGCCCGCCGTGTCGATTTTGAAGCGTTCGTGCCCCGCGTCGGCAGCAGCCGGAATCATGCGGACCTGTGGTTCAGCTTCTCGCGTTCCGTTCATAATTTCTTTGGCATCGGACCGCGCGTTCCCATGGATTTCAAGTCGGATTTCACAAACGAACAACGCAGCTATCAGGCCTCGTTATTTCGCGACATCGCGAACCACTGGCAAGCCGGCATCTATGCTCAGGTGGTGAATTCACATTCCTCTCAGGGATCGAACAAGACAGACCCGCCAATCGATGCGCATTTCTCAGCGGCCGATGTCGCTCCGCATAGCCGATGGGCGCCCGGTTTGTTTTCATATACGAAGATCCTGTCCTACGGCACCTACGTCCTCTATGACACGCGTGACAACACCGTGGGTTTGACTCGTGGCTTACAACTCTTTGGCAGATTCGCTTCGTACGATGGATTGAAGAACCACAGCGCGTTTGAAGACTATGGATGGAATGAAGCAGAGTTTGATGTCAGGGGTTATATTCCGCTTGGCACCCCGAGAACATCGTTGGCACTGCGGTCGCGCGGGCAGTTCAAAAGCACCAAAGGTGGTAGTCAAATTCCATTTTATGACCTTTCATGGCTCGGAGGCCGGGAGTATGTCCGCGGGTATCAAACTTATCGCTTTCGTGCGCAAAATATTCTAATGGGTACGATCGAATTGCGCCGGACGATTCGGGCAAAATCGGATGTCCGAGGAGTGGATGTGTTCGCGTTTGCGGACTCGGGCCAGGTATGGGGCGATTCCCGTTCTCTTGAGGATCCTCTGGTCCGGATGAACGCGAAGTTCAGTTCGAGCAACTGGCATTCGGGCGTTGGCGGCGGCATCCAATACAGGCGTTCTCGGAAACTCGCGGGAAGATTCGAGATCGGCCACAGCAATGAGGGGAATAAGGTATACGTGTCGATGAGCCGCGGGTTTTAGTCTTTGAGAAGCAACCCTCGTTTTTCTCTTCTGCGTTATTGAAATCAGTCCACCAAAGATGTTAATAATCGACGTCCACAAAAAGTGCCCGTCCGTCGCGAAAAAGAATCCATGGATGAAACTGTCAAGATTCTCCTTGTAGACGACGAGCCGCGCAATCTCGATGCCCTTGAAAGCATCCTGGAATCGAGCGGATGCATTCTGATACGTGCGAAGAACGCCGATGAGGCCCTCTTCGCAATATTGCAGAACGAATTTGCTGCGATTGTGCTCGATATTAAAATGCCCGGCACCAATGGGCTCGAGCTGGCGCAGCTGATTAAACAACGCCGACGCAGCCAGCACGTACCAATTCTCTTCCTGTCGGCACACAGCCTGGACGAAAAGGAAATACTGCAGGCTTACGGCGTTGGCGGCGTCGATTTTCTCAGTAAGCCAATCAATCCGAACATTCTTCGCTCCAAGGTGGCGGTATTCGTCAATCTCTTCCGCACAACCCGCGCTTTGGCGTCCGCTGTTGAAGCTTTGAACGCAGAGGTGGGCGAACGTCAGAAAGCTCAGGAAGAACTTCGGCTGGCCAAGGATCAACTGGAAACCCGGGTGCTCGAACGAACAACAGAGCTGGCGCTGGCGAATCGAGAATTACGCGACAGCGAAGAGTGGTTACGTCTGGCTCTCGCCGTGGCCAAGGTCGCAACGTGGGAATGGGATCTTACATCGGGAAGCATGCGATGGTCCGCGGATCCGGAGGCTCTTTTCGGTTTTCCTCCTGGCGCCTTTGGCGTCGATTCTCGAATCTCACGCGCAGTCCACGCCGACGATGTCGGCGTCCTTGAAGCCGCGTTTACAAGAGCAATAGAGTCTGGAAACTATGAGGCGGAATACCGGGCAGTCCGGACCGACGGCAGTATCGTTTGGATTGCCGAACGCGGTCGCGTCGTAGTAGGCGCCGCCAATCAACCGACGCGTATTGTCGGTGTCACTGTTGATTTGACACGGCGCAAGAACCTTGAGGAAGCGTTAGTCGAATCCGATCACCGCAAGAACGAATTCCTCGCGACCCTTGCTCACGAGTTGCGCAACCCCCTCGCGCCGGTACGTTACGCCGTGAAAGTCCTGGATGTGAAGGGACCTGAAACGCCACACCTGCGATGGGCAGTGGAAATCATCGAGCGCCAGATCCAGCATATGGCTCGACTGATTGACGACTTGCTCGACCTGAACCGCATCAGCCGCAATATGCTCGAACTGCGCCAGGACAGCGTCGAACTGGCATCGATTATTGCAGTAGCCATTGAAACCAGCCGGCCTCTGATTGAGGAAAGCAATCTTGAACTCGTATTGGATGTTCCATCGGATCCCATTTACCTGAATGCCGATTCTGTGCGTTTGTCCCAGGTCTTCTCGAACCTTCTCAATAACGCCGCCCAGCACACCAGGAGTGGAGCCACTGCAGAAAAGATCTGGTTCAGTGTCCGGCAGGAAGGGGATTCCGCCGTCATTTCCGTAAAGGACGACGGTGCCGGTATAGCACCGGATATGCTGCCGAAGATTTTCGAAATGTTCAGTCAAGGCGGCCGTTCGGCTGGAACTGGAGGCGGATTGGGCATCGGCTTGTCGCTGGCGCGGCGCCTCGTGGAAATGCACGGAGGAAGCATCGAAGCCAGCAGCGGCGGCTTAGGGAAGGGATCCACCTTTACTGTCCGGCTTCCGATTCCCAAAGTGTCACGTCCGCCAGAAAGCAGCGGCAAGAAGCCCATGGAAGTTACCGAACGAGCGGTTTCAAAACGCCGCATTCTGGTTGCGGACGACACCCGGGACGTCGTTGAGAGCTTCCAGATTATGCTTCACATTCTCGGCCATGAGGTCGAAACCGCGCTCGACGGATTGGAAGCCCTGGAGAAGGCCGAACGATTTCGCCCAGATGCCATCGTCCTCGATGTCGGAATGCCGGGGCTGGATGGCTATGAAACTGCTAGACGTATTCGCCAACTGTCGTGGAGCCGTGACGTGGTGCTCATTGCCGTCACGGGATGGGGCAATGAGAAAGACAAGCTCAAATCGGCAGCGGCGGGTTTCAACGTTCATTTGGTGAAGCCGGTTGACGCAACATCGATTCTGGAGGTTCTGGACCAGATGGATCAATCCAAGGCTGGCCGGGTATCTGGATAATCGTTTCAAAAGCAGGAGTCCAACATGAGTCGTAAAAGTCCAACGGCCGCTCCCGATCCCGGTTCAGGCGTCGCTGCGGCAGTGTCGCGGGTACGCGCCAATGGCGGCTACAACACCAACTTCTCCAACAATCTCCTGATTGCGATGTTGTCGTTTCGGGACGGCGATTTTTCCATCCGCATGCCGAGCAACCTGATGGGTGTTGAAGGCAAGATCGCCGACGCGTTCAACGAAATTGTGACGTTCAGCGATCGCCGGGCGAGGGAAACCGTGCGCGTGTCCAAAGCAGTTGGCAAAGAGGGGAAACTCAAGCAGCGCATGAATGTGCCGGAGGGAGTTGGCGGCTGGGCGGACGAAGTGGCTGCCATCAACATTCTGATCGATGACCTGGTCTGGCCGACGACGGAAGTAACCCGTGCAATCGGCGCGGTAGCCAAAGGCGACCTTGGACAATCCATGGCACTGGAAGTGGATGGACGCGAACTCGAAGGTGAATTTTTGCGCTCCGCAAGACTCGTGAACAAGATGATTGACCAGTTATCGGTCTTCACGTCGGAAGTGACGCGCGTTGCGCGCGAAGTTGGAACCGAGGGCAAACTCGGCGGTCAGGCGCAGGTCAAAGGAGTTTCCGGCGTCTGGAAGGATTTGACGGAATCGGTAAATCAAATGGCCGGCAACCTCACGGCCCAGGTTCGAAATATCGCCGATGTGACAATCGCGGTTGCCAATGGGGATTTATCCAAGAAAATCACGGTCGACGTGCGCGGTGAAATCCTTCAACTCAAGGAAGCCACCAACACCATGGTGGATCAGCTTCGTTCTTTCGCAGCGGAAGTGACACGTGTCGCGCGCGAAGTCGGAACCGAAGGCAAACTCGGTGGTCAGGCCGTCGTGCCTGGAGTGGCGGGCACCTGGAAGGATCTGACGGACTCGGTGAACGCCATGGCCGGCAACCTCACGGCGCAGGTTCGCAATATCGCCGGCGTGACGACCGCCGTTGCGCGCGGTGACCTCTCCCGGAAAATAACGGTCGACGTAAAAGGCGAAATCCTGGAGCTGAAAAACACGATCAATACGATGGTCGACCAGCTCAATGCGTTCGCTTCGGAAGTATTCCGCGTCGCCCGCGAAGTGGGAACCGAAGGAAAACTTGGAGGACGCGCGGAAGTGCCCGACGTCGCCGGAACATGGAAGGATCTTACCGATTCCGTAAACGCGATGGGAGCAAACCTCACCGCCCAGGTTCGCAACATTGCGGAAGTCACCACAGCGGTTGCAAAGGGCGATCTCTCGCGCAAGATCACGGTCGACGTCAAGGGCGAGATTCTGGAATTGAAAAACACCATCAATACGATGGTGGATCAGCTCAACGCGTTTGCTTCCGAAGTCAGCCGCGTCGCGCGTGAAGTTGGAACTGAAGGGAAACTGGGTGGTCAGGCGGTAGTGCCCGGCGTGGCCGGCACATGGAAGAACCTGACAGACAACGTCAACTCAATGGCCCAGAATCTCACCGGCCAGGTGCGTAATATTGCCGACGTGGCCACCGCTATTGCCAAGGGCGACCTGTCGCGCAAGATCACAGTGGACGTGAAAGGTGAAATCCTCCAGCTCAAGGACACCATTAACACAATGGTGGACCAGCTCAATTCGTTTGCCTCGGAAGTGAGCCGCGTCGCCCGCGAAGTCGGAACCGAGGGAAGACTGGGCGGTCAGGCCATGGTGCCCGACGTCGCCGGCACCTGGAAAGACCTTACCGACAATGTGAATTCCATGGCCCAGAATCTCACTGGCCAGGTGCGTAATATCGCCGATGTGGCCACGGCCATTGCCAAAGGCGACCTGTCGCGCAAGATCACGGTGGACGTGAAAGGAGAGATTCTCGGTCTGAAGAACACGATCAACACCATGGTCGACCAGCTGAATGCTTTCGCATCGGAGGTCAGCCGCGTCGCCCGTGAAGTGGGAACCGAAGGGAAACTGGGCGGACAGGCCGCTGTGCCCGACGTGGCAGGGACATGGAAAGATCTCACCGACAATGTGAACTCCATGGCGTCGAATCTGACGGGTCAGGTGCGAAACATCGCGGACGTTTCCACGGCAATCGCAAACGGCGACCTTTCACGAAAAATCACAGTGGATGTGAGAGGAGAGATTCAGGAACTGAAGAACACCATCAATACCATGGTGGACCAGCTCAATGGCTTCGCATCGGAAGTCACGCGCGTCGCCCGCGAAGTGGGAACCGAAGGTAAGCTTGGCGGCCAGGCTGTGGTGCCCGGTGTTGCCGGCACCTGGAAGGACCTTACAGATAACGTGAACTCCATGGCGTCGAATCTTACCGGCCAGGTTCGCAACATCGCCGATGTGGCCACCGCCATCGCGCGCGGAAACCTATCGCGCAAGATTACCGTCGATGTCAAAGGGGAAATCCTCGAACTCAAAAACACCATCAACACGATGGTCGACCAGCTCAACTCCTTCGCCTCGGAAGTCAGCCGCGTGGCCCGCGAAGTGGGTACGGAAGGGAAACTCGGTGGACAAGCTGCCGTACCGGACGTCGCTGGAACATGGAAGGACCTGACCGATAACGTCAACTCGATGGCGCAAAACCTGACCGGTCAGGTGCGCAACATCGCCGAAGTGACAATCGCTGTTGCGAATGGCGACCTTTCACGAAAAATTACTGTCGACGTTCGCGGCGAGATTCTGCAGCTGAAG
>Ga0134122_10004077_pt1 | contig 10833 bp, 10 predicted proteins | sample KB302_FD_96461 | JGI IMG/M metagenome (GOLD analysis project Ga0134122, IMG submission 96461) | Terrestrial soil microbial communities without Nitrogen fertilizer from Kellogg Biological Station, Michigan, USA - KB3-0-2 | ecosystem: Environmental > Terrestrial > Soil > Unclassified ... | reverse complement strand
CCTCGGCCAGCTCGCGGATCGGGCGGCTCACGGCGCCTCGTCCTCCGCCCCCACCGCGTTGCTCGCCGTGTTCCACGCCCGCCGCAGCCAGCGCAGCGCGCGCGGGACATCGGCCTCGCTCTCGATCAGGATCTCGATCCAGCCGCGCTGCGCGAAGCGCCGGTGCGGGCGGACACCGTCCTCGCGCAGCGCACGTGGCTGGTCGCCCGGGCTCAGACGGATCCAGAGATCGTGGTCCTTGTCGCGCAGCGGAAAGCAGGCGAACAGGCGCGCACCGACGAAGTAGCCCCAGCGCCCGAACATCGGGGTGATGCGCACGCCATCCCAGGCGCCCAGCGTGGCGTTCAGCGCGCGCGCCGGTCCGATCCCGCCGCGATCGAGCGTGCGACGGATCTTGCGGCCGCGCCCCATACCGCGGAAGCGTCGTTTGCCGTGCGCGGGCTCGCGTGTCACCGCTGCGCATTCTGCCATTGACAGCCTTGCTCGGGCCATGCGAAAAGGTGCGCCCATGAGCCCGAATGCCCGATTCCGCTATGATCCCGTCGAGGGCGCCGCCGCGCTCTTCACGGACGCGTTCGTCGACTACCTGCTCGCGCTGCACGATCGGCTGAATTCACAGATCAAGACCCTGCTCGACACGCGCGCCGCGGCGCTCGATCGCGCGCTCCACCAGGGCCTGCTGCCCGAGCGCCCCACCGCGGACGCCGGCGGCAGCTGGAAGGTCCCGCTGGTGCCAGCCGACCTGCTCAAGCCCGGCATCGAGATCTCCGGGCCCTGCTCGATCACCTCCATGTTCATCAACGCGCTCAACCCCGGGCCGGAGGGCGAGCGGGCCGAGGGCGATCTGGACGACGACGAGGACTCGGGCGGCCATCGGCTGATCGACACCGTGCGGTCCGCCCACAACCGGGTGGCCGCGGTGCAGCGCGAGCTGTACTTCCGCGACGTCGAGCGCAAGCGCGAGTACAAGATCGCCGAGGGCGAGCTGCCGTTCTTCATGCACCGCGAGCGCGGCATCCACCTGGTCGAGCCCGACGTCACGGTGGACGGCACGCCGGTCAACGCCGCCGTCCTGGGGACCGCGCTGACGCTCTTTCACGCCGGCCGGGCGCAGGCCGAGCGCCAGCAGGGCATCTACTTCTACCTGCCCAAGCTCGAGTTCGCGCCCGAGGCGGGCGTGTATCGCGACCTCTTCGATCTGAGCAAGGAGCGGGTCCCGTGGCTCCGGGAGGCGACCATCCGGGCCATCGTGCTCGTGGAGTCGCTGCCGTGCGTGTTCGAGATGGAAGGCATGCTGAAGGAGCTGGGCCCCTACGCGGCCGGGCTCAACGCCGCTCGCTGGGATCTCAAGGCGTCGATCTTCGAGTGGGTGATGAACAATCCACGCTCGGTGTGGCCGGACCGCTTCGGCGTGGACATCAAGAGCACGCCGTTTCTGGCCAACATCTTCCGGCGCCTGGTGGCCATCTGTCTCAAGCACGGCGCGGTGCCGATCGGCGGCATGGCCACCGCCCTGCCGAATCCCGATCCCGAGGTCAATCGCGTCGCCGCCGAGTCCATCCGCAAGGACAAGGAGTGGGAGGCCGCACAGGGATTCATTCGCGCGTGGGTCGCCCACATCTTCCACATGAAGACCGCGGCCGATCCGTTCCGCCAGCTCATCGCCTCCGGCTGGAAGCCGACGGCGCAGATGGCGGATCCCGCCAACTACCCGGTCGCCATCGAGGTGCCGGCGGGGCCGATCACGGTCGAGGGCACGCGGCGCAACGCGCGGATGATCGTCGAGTACGTCGAGGGCTGGCTCAACGGACGCGGCGCCAAGGGCATCGACAGCCTGGAGGGCAAGCCCGGCGTGCATCCCGCGCTGATGGAAGACCTCGCCACTGGACGCATGTCGGTCGCCCAGGTCGCGCAGCGCATCCGCCACGCCGCGCGCACCACCGAAGGCCCGGCGGCGACGCACGACTTCGCGCTGGTGAAGCGGCTGCTGCAGGAGGAGCTGGACGACATCCTCAGCAAGCGGCCGGCTGATCCCGCGATGCAGACGCGCTATCGCAAGTCGCTGAAGATCTCGATGCGCTGGATCAAGAACTATACGGACCTGGATTTCCGGAGCCTGGCCACTTACACGCGGCCCCAGCTCGACGCGATCGCCGCGGCCGCCGATTCGTTTTGAAGGGGGGGCCCCGCAATGGCCCCCCACAGTAAGCACGGGCCGCGGTGAGCTGAGCGCGTGGCGGTGAGCTGAGCGCGGTGCGAAATCACGCATGCGAATCGTAGCGTGGAACATTCGCGCGGGGGGCGGGGTGCGGGCCAACCGCCTCGCGCGGCAGATTGCGCGCTGGGCGCCAGACGTCGTGGCGCTGTCGGAGTTCCGGGCCACCGCGCCGAGCCTCGCGCTGGCCGGCGCGCTCGCCCGCCAGGGACTCTCCCATCAGCTGACGACGGCGGATCCCGCGCGCGGTGGCGCCAACGCGCTGCTGGTGGCCGCACGCCGTCCGCTCCGGCGACTTCGGCTACGCGCCGCGCCGCGGGAGCCGGGCCGCTGGCTGCTGGCCATGGTGGACACCCTGCCGCCGCTGGTGATCGGCGCCATGCACGTCCCCAACCGGGTGAGCGGACGCAAGTATCCGTACCTGGACGCGGTGCTCGGCTGCGCGCAACGCTGGACGCTCGGGCCGGCCCTGCTCATCGGCGACACCAATTCGGGCCGCCGTGACGTCGACGAGGAGTCTCCCGCCTTCAGCGAGCGTGAGGAAGGGTGGATCGACGGGCTCGCCGGTTGTGGCTGGGCCGATGCGTTCCGGCACCTCCGCGCCGACACGCGCGCCTACACCTGGTACTCGCCGAACGGCCGCAACGGCTTCCGGATCGATCAGGCGTTCGTGAACGGCGCCCTGCTCGCCCGCCTCAAGGACGCCACCTACGTCTGGGGTGGTGCCTCACGGCGGGGCCGGCGCACCGCGCTGAGCGACCACGCCGCGCTACTCGTCGATCTGGCGGAGGTCTGACCTCGGCGCCGGCGGCGATCAGCCGGCGGCGGCCTCACCGTGCAGGGCTTCGGAGTACAGCGGGAGACGGAAGAAGAACGTGGCGCCCTCGCCGCGCCGGCTCTCGCAGCCGATCTCGCCGCCCAGCTGGTCGATCAGGTCCTTGGCCACCGCGAGACCATAGCCGGTGGTCGGCTCGCCGGCGGTGGGCGCGTTGCTGAGCTGGGCGCCGCGCTGAAACAGCTTGGCGTGATCCTCGGCGGTGAGTCCCGGCCCCTCGTCCCGCACGCTGCACCGCGCGTAGCCGCCTTCCGTGGAGATCCGAACCCAGATGCGTTGCCCGGGCTGCGAGAACTTGATGGCGTTGGACAGGAGATTGTCGAGGACGGCGGCCACGCCGACCCGATCCGTCCACACCGGTGGTGCGCTGGGCGTCGGCTCGGTGATGATCGTGATCTGCTTGAGGCTGGCCGAGTGCCGGTAGTAGTCGCAGGCGCGCTCCGTCAACACCTGAAGATTGACCTTCTCGCGCACGAACGCCTCGCCGTTGGTCGCCGGGATGTTCAGCAGCTGCACGACGATGTGGCTCATCAGGCCGGTGGCGTGCCGCAGCCCCTCCAGCCAGGTCCGGGTCTGTTCGTCGGCGCGGTCGCCGAGCGTCATCTGCAGCAGCTCGGCGCAGCCTCCGGTCACGGCCAGATAGTTGTTCAGCGTATGCGCGGCAAATCGCACCCGGCTGGCGTCATACGACGGCATGCGGGCGAGCTGCTCGAGCGCCTTGTCGAGCTCCGCCTGGGCGGTCTGCAGGGAGGTGATGACCTTGTCCTTGGGCATCATCGCGGGATGTCCTCTCGGCGAAAGTATGGCATGAGCCGCCTAGCGCCGCCGCCCTTCGAGCCGTGCCACCGCCCGGGCCGCCTCGGGCTGGCTCGGCGCGCGGCCGAGCACGTCGCGATACTCGCGGTAGGCCTCGACCGGCTGGCCCACCTTCTCCAGCGCGCGCGCCAGCGCCAGGCGGGTCTCGACGTCGTCGGGCGCCTGCGACTTGACGATCTGCCACTCGTTGATCGCCTGGAAGTACTGCTCGCTCTGCCACAGTCGATCGGCCAGCCGCCGCCGGTAACGTGTCGCGTTCGGGTCGAGCGCGACGGCGGCCCGATAGTCCTCGAGCGCCTCGTCGAGCGCGCCCGCCCCTTCCCGCGCCCGGCCGATCCCGAATCGCGTCTCGGCGCTCTGCGGATCGTCCCGAACGAGCAGGCGCCACTCGGGCAGCGCCTGGTCCCACAGGCCGCGCTCGGTGAGATAGACCGCCAGCGCGCTCCGATAGCGCTGGGGGCGATCGAGGTCGCGGGCGATGCGCTCGATCAGCGCGGCCAGGCGCGGATCGCTCACGACGAAGGGACGCCGCTCCTCGGCCTCTCCCAACCGCTCGGTAGCGCTGACCGCCCGGCGCAGGTGGTCGAGGGCTTCGGGATCGTTCCCGCGCGCCAGCGCCGCGCCGAGCGCGCGCTGCAGCTCGGCGTTGCTCGGATCGGCGGCGACGGCCTTGCGCAGCACCGCCAGCGCCTCGTCCACAGCGCCGAGGCGCGCGAGCGTGTCGGCCAGTGCCCAGCGGTACACGGTTTCCTCGCGCGGTGGCGCCACCGCCAGGGCGGCGCGGTAGGCGGCGAGGCTCTCGGCGCGCCGTCCCCGCGCACCGAGCACCATCGCCAGATCGAGCCGGTCCACCGCGTGCTCGGGCACGATGGCCAGCCACTCGGCCTCGGTGAAGCCCATCGGCTGGTACAGGTCGACCATCTCCACGAGCAGCGCGGGGTCCCGGCGCACCGCCTCGCGCGCCGCCTGCATGCTCAGCTCCGGCACCGAGTACGCGAGCCGCGCCATCCCCGCGTAGAAGACGGGACTGTCGGCGCCCAGCGTGACGGCGCGCGCGCCGTGCGTGAGCGCCGCCGCCAGCCCCTCGGGACCACTGCGGCCCTGGACGAGCGCGTCGGTCGCCTCCACCCAGCCGAGGTCGAGGTGCAGGTCGGGATACGTGGGCACCAGGGCGATGGCGGCGCGCAGGTCCGCGCGCGCGAGCGCCAGCAGGTCGCGCGCCGCACGATCGCGATCGATCCCCGGCGCCGGCGTCGAGCGCCACGTGGCGACCGCCGTGTCCATGCGCGCGCGGGCGCGCCGCCGGAGCGCGGGCACGCTGCCGCGGTCGATCGCCAGGACCGCGTCCGCCCGCGCCAGCCCTTCCGTCGCGGGCCCGGTGAGCAGGACCTGCTCGGCCTGTCGCACGCGCGCGCTGTGAATCCACGCCCAGGACCAGCTGCCGAGCACGACGAGCGCGAGCGCGCCCGTCAGCGCCGCGCGGAGCGGGCTCGTCAGCGGGAGCACGCGCACGCCGCTCAGCAGCTGCTCGTGGTCGGGCTGCATGCGCGTGTGCAGGGCCACCGTCGCGACTCCCAGGAGCGCGGCGATCAGGAACCCGACGGCCGGGATGCGCATCGAGAAGTCCAGCGCGCTGTGGGCCGTCAGCCCGGCGGCGCCGGCCAGGGCGCCCACCGCGATCCCCACGCTGAAGCGATCGCTGCGCATCGCCTCCGGTCCCTCGCCGCCGTCCACCGGACAGGCCCCGCGGCCCAGCACGTGGACGCCGACGAGATCGGCAACGAGCCGCCAGGCGAAGAAGGCGCACAGCACCGCGCCGACCACACCGAGCTCCAGCACGAGCTGCAGCAGATCGTTGTGCGCGTAGGGAAAGTAGAAGCGGTCGGGATGATGGATCGCCGGCTGATGGCGGAAGTAGATGTCGCGGTACGCGCCGAGCCCCACCCCGAGGATCGGAAACTCGCGCAGCAGCGGGAGCGAGGCGAGGTACTGCGTGAGGCGGTCGAGCGATCCGGCCGGCGTCTGGGTCAATCGCGCGATCAAGGGACCGAAGCCGATCCACCCGCCGTACGCGATGACCGCAATCAGCAGAGCCGCGGTGATGACCACGCTCCGCCGCGCCCGACCGGAGGCCGACAGCAGTCCGATCAGCGACAGTAGACCCACCACCAGTCCGACCAGACCGCCGCGGCTCAGCGTGAACACGAGCGCCACGCCCATGACGATGACGCCGATCAGCGGCAGGTAGCGGCGCACCGGCTGCTCGCGCAGCTCACGGACCGTCAGGCGGGTGGCCAGGGACGGCGTGCGCCGGCGGCTGGAGGTACGCGCCACCAGCCAGCCGAGGCCGAGCATGATCAGCACGGTGAGCCACGCCGCGAAGTGATCGGGGTTCACGAAGGTCCCCGACAGCCGCCCGGTGAACGGATGGTCGCGCCAGGCGAGCAGCCACGTCTCACCGGTGAGGTAGTCGAGCAGCCCCAGGAAGGCCATGACACCGCCGACCACCAGCAGCAGGCTCACGAGCAAGCTCACCTGCCGGCGGGTACGCACCAGCTGCACGATCAGCACGTAGACCGCCGCGTAGCCGGCGAACACCAGGCCCGAGGCCAGCGTCTGGCGCGGCGTCACGGTGCCGATCGTCAGGAACGGTGCGGGAAAGTCGGCGGCGACGTCGATGACCGTCCGGGCCGGGCCCAGCGCCCACGCCACCATCGCGCGGTTGCCGACGACGATCTGCAGAGCCACGAGGCCGAGCAGCAGGAGCAGCGGCAGGTCGAGCGGAGACCGCCGCCATTCGAGCCGCCGATCGGCCAGAGACGCGGCGAGCCAGGCGGCGGCCGCCGCGGCGACGAGGAGGAACGCGATGGCCAGCGGCCAGCCGCGGTAGGCGCCGGAGGCCAGCGGCGCCCAGATGAGCAGCGCCGCCAGCGCGGCGCGTCCAGCCGCGTGGAGGCTATCGCTCGACAGGGCCGATGACGCGGGTGACGCGGTCCGCCAACGAGCTCACGGAAACATGTACCGGCTGATGTGCAGGTGTACGCCGTGACTGCCGGCGGGCTCCACCGTCACCTCGCCCGTCCCGTCCAGGCGCGGCGTGCCGGCGCGACGCAGCGACGCGGTCAGCGCGGCGAAGTCCTCGGCCACGAAGGACAGCGCCACCATGCCGGCGATGCCGCCCACCTCGTGCGCCGGGACCACCAGGAGCGTGCCGCGGCCGACCGCCAGCATCGTGCGGGGGCCGCCGTTCATGGCCACCTCGGAGAATCCGAACAGCGACTGGAAGGTACCCGCGGTGGCGCGGACGTCCTCGGCGCCGATGACCAGCCGCTTGAGCTTCAGCGACGAGGCGGGCTCGGCGCCGTGGGATGCGGGCGGGGTGGCGATCTCGACCAGCACCCCCGAGCAGGCGCGGGGGTGCAGGAACGCGATCTGGCCGGCCAGCCCCGTGCGCGGCGCGGTGTCGAGCAGCTCGACGCCGCGCTCCTTCATGGTCGCCAGCGACTTGCCCACGTCGGGCGTCTCGAAGCAGAGGTGATGCAGCCCTTCCCCGCGCTTGGTCAGGAAGCGCCCCACCGGCGTGGACGGTCCCAGCGGCTCGAGCAGCTCCACCTCGCTCTCGCCGGCGGCCAGCAGCGCGGCCCGCACGCCCTGGTCGGCGATCTCCGCCTCGCGCAGCAGCGGCAAGCCGAGCACGTCCCGATAGAACCGATAGGCCTCGGTCAGGCGATTCACGACGATTCCGACGTGATGAATCCGCCGCATCGGCGTTGGCTCCTCTCAGCGGACGAATGCCGCGGCCCGCCGACTGCACGCGTCGCGTATCCGGATGCGATGGTTGGGCAACAAGGTCCGCGGCAGGCGGGCCGGCGCGACGTAGCGGAGGCTCAGGGTCTCATCGCACGTCGTCAACGTTCCGCCCTGGACCACGCACTCGAAGCAGACGTTCACGTAGTGCCACACGTTGCCGTCGGGATACCGGACGACCTGCAGCGACGGCTCGGAGTACACGCCGACGAGCCGGCGCACCGTCACCGTCAGACCGGTCTCTTCACGCACTTCGCGGATTGCCGCGTCGGTCACCGATTCGCCGATCTCGACCGAGCCGCCCGGGAGTCCCCACTGCCCGCCGTCGGAGCGCTGCTGCAGCAACACGCGTCCGCGCCGGTCGAAGATCACCGCCGAGGCGCTGGGCCGTACGCCCAGCGCTCGCTCCCAGTCGGCCTCGGGCCGGATCCCGCCGGCCACCGTATCTGACGACGGTTTCGTCTGCAAGGTCACGCCTCGCTGAACAGCCGCTTGATCTGCTCACCACCCAGGGGCGCCACGCGCGCCACGGCCGCGTTCTCCTCGACGTGAGCGACCGTCTTCATCCCCACCAGCGAGGTGCCGATGCCGGGCGTCGAGCGGACGAACTGGATGGACCGCTGCGCGTCCGTGGTCACCCCGGGCAGCAGCGCGGCGAGCTCGGCCGGCAGCTTCTGGGTGAGCTGGCCCTGCATCACCGAGGCGGACGCCATCACGTAGACGCCGAGGTGGCGCGCGACGTCGAGCACGCTGAAGAAGCCGCCGTCCAGCTTCTGGTTGGCGCGCGTGAACGCCTCCGGCATCGCGAGGTTGTAGGGCAGCTGGATCACGCGGAACCGGTGGTCGGGTCCGCCGACCTCCCGCGCGATCTGCACCAGCTCGGGCAGCGACAGATAGCCCGGCTCGCCGGGGTCGGCCCGGAAACCGTTCCAGGTGGCGGCGCCGTAGAACCGCAGCTTGCCCTCCGCGGCGGCCTCCTCGAGCGCGGCGAAGGCCGCGCGCACGCGCGTGAGAAACTCGGGTGGGCTCACCTCGTCGAGCTGGGTCTCGGGATTGTGCACGTAGTAGACGTCGACCGTCTCCAGGCCCAGGTTGGCGCAGCTGCGATCGAGCTGGTCGCGAAGGAAGCGCGGCGTCATGCAGTGCGAGCCGACGATGTCGCCCGGCTGGATGATGCCGGAGCGGACGTAGGTCGTCATGAAGTACTCGCGCGGATCGGACGACACGGTGCTGTCCAGCGCGAGGTAGCCCCCCTTGGTGGTGACCACGATCTCGTCGCGCTGCACCGCCCCGCGCCGGATCGCCCCGGCCAGCGCCGCCCCCACCGCACGCTCGCTGCGCTGGTTGCGGTAGTTGATCGACGTGTCGATCACGTTCACGCCGCGCTCCACCGCTCGTTCCACCGCCTTCTGGTAGAGGGTGTCGGTGACCGCGTCGTCCCGCCCGAGGTAGGTCCCGAGCCCGAGCGTGGAGAGCCGGGCCCCGTGCAGCTCGCGAAAGTGTTCCGCAGAAAGGTCAGGGAACCGCGCCGCAAACCGCGTGGTGCCCTCGGCGGTGGCGGGGCCCCCGATCATGGCGACCATTAGACCACGCCTCTCGACAGACGAGGAAGATGAGTCCGGGCTACGGCGCGACCTTGAACTGGAAGCGCCCGGCGACGACGTGACCGTCGGTCGAGAGCACCTGCCACTCCACGCGCCAGGTGCCGGGCTGAAGGGGCGGCACCGTCGCCACGAGGCGATCCGCCGCGCCGGCGTCAGGCGACAGCGTGAGCGACTGCTGGGCGCCGCTGGAGTCCACCAGGCGCACCCGTGACAGCGGCTTCTCGATCCGGTTGTTGAAGCGGAGCATGAGGATCGAGGGCGATGACGCCAGCGTGGCGCCGGCGCCCGGCGCCGATTCCAGCAGGAGCGAGTGCGCGAGGGCGGGGCCGGCCACCGCCAGCAGGAGGCCGGCGGCCAGCAACGATCGAAGACTCAGGGTCAGCGCCAGTCGTCGAGAACGAGGTCCGCGGGGTCCTCGTAGTCCTCTTGCTTGCCTTTCTGCATCCGCACCATCGTGAGATCCACCTGGTAACCGCACTTCAACAGAGTGCTGTACGCCTGCCAGTAGCGCAAGTAGACAGGCAGGATCACCCGCGAGAGCCCCTGCTCGTGCGCCAGATCCTCGATGGAGCCCACCAGCTGCTCGAGGTGCTCGGTCTTGCGCTGCTTGGGGTCGATGGCGAGGAACTTCACGTAGCCGGCCCCGGTGGGCGCCTCGCTCACTCCGGGCGTGTGGTAGATGGCGAAGCCGGCCAGATCGGCGCCGCGCTCGAGCAGCAGCGTGTCGCCCAGCGCCAGGCCGTCGACGATCTCGACCTCCTTGGCCAGGTCCATGCCCTTGCAGACCGCGTTGGTGATCCGGTGGAATCGCTGCAGCGCGGCCTTCTTCTTCGTCTCCTCGAGGCTGGAGAAGCGCCGCACGGTGAGCGTCCCCCGTGGCGGGCGCGGCAGCGTGCCGCGCGTGCCCGGGCGCTCCAGCGCCCGGCTCATCACGGCCAGCAGCGACTTCGGGCGATAGCCGAACTTGTGGAAGATGGCCAGGTGCTTGGCGCTGGTGGCGTAGCTCATCGCGCCGTGCAGCGTGGCCTTGTTCTCCTCGAAGAACTCCTCCGCGGCGCGGATGAGCTGCTGGGCGATCGACTGGTTGTGATAGTGCGTCAGTACCGCCACCGGTCCCAGCAGTCCGAGCGTGCCCCAGGTGGCCGCCAGCGCGGCGCCGACGAGCTTGCTGCCGTCCTCTTCGGCGACAAAGCAGCCCCACGGCTCCATGAGCCAGCGGTGGTGCACGTACTGCGCGCCGTTGAAGGCCTGGCGGGGACGCGTGCCCAGCTGCCGCTCGAGGAAGTCTCCGAAGCTCTGCTCGAAGACGTCCCTGACGCGCGAGAGGTCGCCCTTGCGGACGCGACGGATCTGCACCTTGGGCAGCCGGCCCTGCGGGTCGAGGCCCGCCCGGTCGACGGTGGCCCTCACGAGGCGCCCGCGAGATCTTCCAGCATGGTGATGATCCCGGAGTGATCGAGGCCGCCTCGGCCCTTCACGCGCAGCGCGCTGAACAGCTCTTGCACCACCGCGGTGGCCGGCAGCGGCACGCCGAGCGCGCGCGCCGACTCCATGAT
>Ga0134122_10004072_pt1 | contig 10843 bp, 14 predicted proteins | sample KB302_FD_96461 | JGI IMG/M metagenome (GOLD analysis project Ga0134122, IMG submission 96461) | Terrestrial soil microbial communities without Nitrogen fertilizer from Kellogg Biological Station, Michigan, USA - KB3-0-2 | ecosystem: Environmental > Terrestrial > Soil > Unclassified ... | reverse complement strand
TAGTCGCCGAAGGAGAAATTCCCCAGCATCTCGAAGAAGGTGTGGTGGCGGGCGGTGTAGCCGACGCGGTCGAGGTCGTTGTGCTTGCCGCCGGCGCGGACGCATTTTTGCGCCGTGACCGCGCGCGAAATGGCGCGCTTTTCCTGCCCGGTGAACACGTTCTTGAACTGCACCATGCCGGCATTGGTGAAGAGCAGCGTCGGGTCGTTGCGTGGTACCAGCGGGCTCGAGGGCACGACCTCGTGCTGGTGCCGGTGGAAGAAGTCCAGGAACCCGGCGCGGATGTCTTTCAGGCTGTTCATGAACGATCTCATAGCAGGGGGAAGCGGCGAGACGTAAGAGGGCTCACGGGCCTACCAGCCTCTGTAGGCGTTTTACAAGCTCTTGCCAAAGAAGGCCTTTTGGGAGCTCTTCAGTTCGTTCGGCGAATCCTTCGTTGGATGAATTTTTGAAGTGGTCGGGACATCAGTTTCCCGGCACCATCGGCGTCAAGAAATCGTGGCTGTGCGGGCATACGTTGCCATTGTCGCACTTCTTTCCCTTCACATAGGGTTCGAGCGCGGCCCTGAGCGCCGCAGCATCGAACACTTTCGGCGGTTGTCCGGACAGCGGCTTCTTCACCAGCCTGATATCCGACGAAAAAACCGGGAATGCACCCTTGGACGCAGGCGTCACGGGGATGGGAACAAACAGCCCCGGGCCTGCCGGAACTACGACTGAACTTCCCCGGCGTTCCATAGACGGGTACGGCACTTCCAACGGCGAAGCCAAGTCGATGTTCGATAGTATTTCGAAACCCTCATAGCCCTGCGCCAATGCGATATCTGCACAGCGGTAGAGCCCATAGGTTTGTGCCGTATCTTCGGAAGTATCGTGATTGCCCTCGAACGTCACATTCCATCGATCGCCGCCCAACTTCTCAATCACAAAGCCCTCGTGCGAAGCCCTGATCGTTACGGCACCAATATCGGTCGCCGACCCTTCTTGATAGGGTGTGGCACCGGTACTGGCACACGCGCCAATTACGAGAATTGTGAACAACGTCGCAAATCGCGCTGGAGAGGACATCAGGCCACTGTAGGGTTTGCGGATTCGCCAGCTTCATTTGGGTTGGGACATCATACCACCGGCGCGCACACTCGCTACAGTCACGGGCAAGCCCCTTAAATGCTGAAAGCGCTCTTTTTTGGAGAGCGCTTTCAGCGGGAGTCGTCCGATGCCGATGGGCGACTATTCGTCAGAGTCAGCCGCCGAGTCCTCGCCGGCGACCGTCAAGCCTGCGGATAGGAGCCCGGCATTGCCGCGGATGGCGGCCTCGATGGCCGCGGCGGCGTCCTTGTTGGCTTCGAGATATTGCTTGGCGTTCTCGCGGCCCTGGCCGATGCGCACGCCGTCATAGGAAAACCAGGCGCCCGATTTCTCGATGATGCCGGCCTTGCTGCCGAGGTCGAGCAATTCGCCGGACTTGGATATGCCGTGACCGTACATGATGTCGAACTCGACTTGCCGGAACGGCGGAGCGACTTTGTTCTTCACCACCTTCACGCGCGTTTGATTGCCGACGACCTCGTCACGGTCCTTGATGGCGCCGATGCGGCGGATGTCGAGGCGGACGGAGGCGTAGAATTTCAGCGCGTTGCCTCCGGTGGTCGTTTCCGGATTGCCAAACATAATGCCGATCTTCATCCGGATCTGATTGATGAAGAGCACAATGGTGTTGGATTTGGAGATCGAGCCCGTGAGCTTGCGCAGCGCCTGACTCATCAGGCGTGCCTGCAATCCGGGCAGCTGATCGCCCATCTCGCCTTCCAATTCGGCCTTCGGCGTCAATGCCGCCACCGAATCGATCACGACGATGTCGACGCCACCCGAGCGCACCAGCGTGTCGGTGATTTCGAGCCCCTGCTCGCCGGTGTCGGGCTGAGAGATCAGAAGCTCGTCGATATCGACGCCCAATTTCCTGGCATAGCCCGGATCAAGCGCGTGCTCGGCATCCACATATGCAGCGACACCGCCCTTCTTCTGAATTTCGGCAACCACGTGCAGCGCCAGCGTGGTCTTGCCTGAAGATTCCGGACCGTAAATTTCAACCACCCGGCCGCGCGGCAAACCACCGATGCCGAGGGCAATGTCCAAGCCCAATGAGCCGGTGGAGACCGCATCGGTCTCAACAGCCTTCTCGCGCTGGCCGAGGCGCATGACGGAGCCTTTGCCGAAGGCCCGGTCGATCTGGGACAGCGCCGCATCGAGCGCGCGCTTCTTTTCGGTGTCCTCTTTTTCTTTTGCCACCACGCGAAGAACTGCCTGTGTCATTGAAGCCCGCTCCCTTATTTCACAGCGTCTGCTGATTTGACAGGCTGGATGCCTGTCCGAATGGGCGGAATGTACATGTTTTGTTCTTGCAGGCAAGTCCATGAACAAGTTGTTGATATTACAAATCAATATCAATTATGTTCGAAATTTGTTCACGGACTTTTGGACGCCGCTTCCGTCTATGGGGTTGACTTGTATGAGTATACACTCATAACCCTATTCGATGTTCGCGCAATCTCTTCGTCCGCTGCTTTGGGTCGGATCAAGCAGACGGGATTATCGCGAGTTTCCTGAGGCTGTGCAGAGCAATTTCGGTTTCGAGCTTTATCTTGTTCAAACCGGTCAACATCCGCCGTCGGCTAAGCCGCTCAAAGGGCTCGCAACGATTGAATTGGTCGAGGACTTTGACGGCGATACGTATCGAGCTGTTTACAGCGTGAAGTTTCGTGATGCCATTTATGTGCTGCATGCCTTCAAGAAGAAATCCAAACGAGGCGTGCAGACGCCGAAGAGCGATATCGATTTGATCAGGCGACGATTGAAAGACGCGAAGCTCGATTACGCGGTCCGCTTCAAGAAGGAGAAGAAGGTGTGAATCGGAGAGTCAAAATTGAGAGGAGCAGCGATAACATTTTTGCGGATCTCGGTCTGCCGGATGCGGAAACGCATCTTCTCAAGGCACAGATCGTTTCGGAGATCTACCGCCTAAGCAACAGCCGCAAACTTACCCAGGCCCAAGCAGGACAGCTTATGGGAATCAGCCAGCCTGAAGTCTCACGGATGTTCAAAGGAACCTTCAGGGAATATTCGATTGATCGCCTGATTGGATTTTTGACAGCGTTCGATCGAGATGTTGAAATCGTCGCGAGACCGCACAAGAAGGCCGGCAAACCCGGGCGCATTATCTTCACGACGACGGCAGTCTGATTTGCGTCTCGCTTTGGATAAGCGGCTCGCGGACCCGGAGTGGTCAGAAGGCAGGTATCATCCGCAGCGGACTGGGGACGGGCTGGTATCCCTTGGGCTGATGGTCGCTGACACAGTTTTCCAGCTGCATGCGAGCCGCGACGGTGCTGTCGGGATATGGCCCGCAGCGAACCATGTCGCCAACCGCGCTTTGCAGATAGACGATGGCGCTGGTCGCACATCCGCTCAAAATGATCGCGAGCAAGATTGCAGCACTGGACTTCATAGGGCGACTACGCCGCAGCCGATCTTACGTTCCGGTGTCGTGCAGCGTATCGGTGAGGCGCCGCGGCGGCGCGCCCGAGAGAACTTCTTTCACTTTGGCGACAAGCTGTTTCAAGCCAAAGGGCTTGGGCAGGAAGTGCAGCTCTTCGACCTTCTCGTCGTTGCGGCGGAAGGTATCCTCGGCATAGCCGGAGATGAAGATCACGCGCATTTCGGGGCGCAGCCGAGTGGCCGCGCGCACGAGAGTCGGCCCGTCCATGTTCGGCATGACGACGTCGGAGATGACGAGGTCGATCGCGCTTGGATGTTTGCGCACGATGTCGAGCGCGGCTTCGCCGCCCGATGCTTCGAGCACCGTATAGCCGCGCATACGGAGCGCGCGCGCGGCAAAGCTGCGCACCGCGTCTTCGTCCTCGACAAGCAGTATCGTGTCCTGGCCGGTGACATCGCGCGGCGACGAACGCTCCACGTCGTCGGGTGCGTCAATCGTGCCTTCCGCCGCCGAGTAGCGCGGCAGGTACACTTGGAATGCCGTTCCCTTGCCGAGATCGCTTTCAACGGTGATGAAGCCGCCGGTCTGCTTCACCACGCCATAGACGGTGGAGAGACCTAGTCCGGTGCCGTGACCGACGGGCTTCGTCGTGAAGAACGGCTCCCAAATCTTGGTGAGGTTTTCCGGCGCGATGCCGCTGCCCGTGTCGGCCACCTCGATCAGCACGTAATCGCCGGCGGGCATGAATCCCGTGCCGATGGGCCGCGCGGTCGCGAGCGTCACATTCGAGGTGCGGATCGTGACCGTGCCGCCGTCCTGGTGCATGGCATCGCGCGCGTTAACGACAAGATTCATGATCGCGTTGGAGATCTGGCCTTCATCGGCGCGCACCGCCCAGAGATCCGGCGCCTGCGCGAAGTTGAGCTTGATGCGCTCGCCCAACAGCCGCCGCAACAAAAGCGAAAGCTCGGTCATGGTGTCGGCGAGAGCGAGCACTTTGGGCTGAAGCGTCTGCTGGCGCGAAAAGGCGAGCAATTGGCGCACCAATCCGGCGGCGCGCACCGAGTTCTGCCGCACCTCGTTGATCTCGGCAAACGAGGGATCGCCGGCCGGATGGCGCATCAACAAGAGGTCGCAATTGCCGATGATCGCCTGCAAGAGATTGTTGAAGTCGTGGGCGACACCGCCGGCGAGCTGACCGATGGCCTGCATCTTCTGCGACTGCGCGAATTGAGTCTCGAGCGCCTTCTGTTCGGACGTGTCGATGAGATACAGGATCGCCTGCGGCCCGCCCTCCGGTGACGCCTTGAAGGGGCTCGCGAAAAGCTGTGCGCTCCGATCGAGCGCCTTCGGGCCCGATACGCAGTGGATTTCGGCCGGCTCGTGACTTGCTTCGCCGGCCGCGGCACGCGCGATGAGCTCGAGCGCCTCTCGCGACTCATTGGCGGCGACGAGCTCGGCGAATTTCGCGCCTGCCGCAAACGTGCCGAGCGCGAAGAATTCGGTGAACGCGCCATTGGCTTCGACGACTTCGCCGTCGGGCGTGGTGATGGCGACTCCGACCGGCGCGTTGCGGAAGAAGTCGGCAAAGCGGATCAACGCCGACGGCAAGCGGCCCTCGGGGGCCGCGGTTTTGCCGGCAGGCGCCTCGTTCGAGCGGGGCGTGAACCACCAAGCCGATTCGCCATGGCGCAGCGGCTTCACGGTTGCGGTCAGCTTCTGTCCTGAATCCGTTTCAAAATGTTCCTCGCGCTCGCTGCCGTCATTGGCGGCGCGCGACAAGCGATAAAGCGCAGAAGCGGGGCCTCGTCCCGGGAAGGCAAGCTGCGGCGGCGCGGGCGGATCGCCTTCCGCCGTGCCGGCGAGCGCGCGATAGGCGGGATTGCAGTCGAGCACCGAGCCGTCCTTCGCAGTCACGGCCCAAGCAACATTGGAAGCCGCGGCTGCCGACGCCGCGCGGCTGTTGTCCTCGCCAGCCTGGAGGTCGCGCGGCCACGCCGACATCAGAATGAGCAGCGCGAGAATACCGATGGCGGCGAGCAGGGACGCGCCTGCCCAACGGGCGATCTGCGGTTCGGCGAGCGTGACGGCCGCGCCCACAAGCGCGAGCACAAAGAAGAGCAGCGCCGCCAGGCGCGACATACCGCCCGGTTCGCGCGCCGACAGCATTCTCTGAACACGGCCAAGAAAATTCATGCGCCCGCCTTCCGGTGCGCTTCTGTATTATTGGCGCCAGAATTTGCTGCGTTCAGCCAAGCGCAACACGTAACCGATGACCTGTGCCACGGCCTTGTAATGCTCGGCCGGGATTTCGTCGTCGACCTCGACGGCAGCATAGAGAGCGCGGGCAAGCGGCGGATTTTCGACAACCGGAACCTCATGCTCCTCTGCCACCTTGCGGATGGTAAGCGCCAAATGGTCCATGCCCTTGGCAACGCAAACCGGCGCACCCATTTTGCCTGATTCGTACCTCAATGCGACGGCATAGTGCGTCGGATTGGTAATAACCACAGTTGCTTCGGGAACCGCGGCGATCATGCGCTTGCGCGAGCGCTCGAAGCGGATTTGCCTGATGCGGGCCTTGATCTGCGGATCGCCTTCGCTCTGCTTGACCTCGTCCTTCAATTCCTGACGCGTCATACGGTGGCGCGCCATGAAGCGCTGGCGCTGATAGAGGTAATCGAGCGCGGCGATGACGGCGAGCACGATAAGGGCGGCAATCAGCACCTTGGTGATCAGCGTCATCGTGAGACGGGCTACTCCCGCGGGATCAAGTCCGCCGGCGGTGTACAGCAAAGCGCGCTCAGGCCAGAGCGCCGCAAGAGCCGCGGCTCCGACCAGCGTTATCTTCCCTATCCCTTTGAGGATATTGACAATTCCGTCTAAGCCGAAGAGCCGTTTGAAGCCCTTTATAGGCGACAGCTTGGAAAGCTCCGGTTTCAGGCGGGCGGCCGAAAAAACCGGACGGTGCTGAATGAGATGGCCGGCCAAGGAGGCCGCCACCATCAGACCGACGGCGGGTGCCAGAATCGCGAAGAGGCCCCATGTGGCATGCGACAGCAGGGCCGAGGCGCTCCCCGCATCCAGCGTCATCTCCGCGGGGCTTTCAAGAAAGACACGGAATTGCCCGGCAAAGCGCTGCGCGCTCAAGCCCGAGAAGAGCACGAGCGCAAGCGTGCCTCCGAGAAGCACAATGAAGGAGGAAAGCTCGGTGCTTTTGACGACTTCGCCCTTCTTATGGGCGTCGTCGAGTCGCCTTTGTGTCGGTTCTTCGGTGCGTTGTGAGTCGTCGCGTTCTTCGGCCATGCCGCGCTAGCCTCCGAAGACGCGCATCTGCTCGGCGAAGAAGTCGAGGAAATTGGTCATCATGATGCCGATGAACAGCATCAGGAGCGCGAACCCGGCGAGGATGTTCACCGGCATGGCGAGGAAGAAGATCTGCAATTGCGGCATCAGGCGCGACAGCACGCCGAGCGTCGCATAGATCAGAAGACCGAAAACGAGGAATGGCGCGGAGAGCTGGAGCCCCAAGGCAAACGAACCGGCGACAAGGCCGAGCGCCATCTCCGCCATATCGGCGGTCGGCAGCGCGCCCGCCGGCGGCAACAGCGTATAGCTTCCCGCAATCGCGCCGATGGCGAGATGATGCAGCCCGGATTCGAAAACCAGCAGCGCACCTACCAGTGAGAGAAAAGTAGAGACCATCGCGCCTTGGGTGCCCTGGCCGGGATCGAAGGTCTGGGCAAAGGCAAGGCCGGTCTGCGCGGCGATAAGGAATCCCGCGGTTTCAAGCGCGCTCATGATCAGCCGGGCCATCGTGCCGACGAGCACGCCGGCCGTGGTTTCGCGCGCGATCATGGTGGCAAGCTCGAGCGGGGGCGGTGTAGCGCCGGGATAATATTTGGCGGTGACGGACGTGAGCGCCGCCGATACCGCCAAAGCGAAGGCGAGGCGAACGCGCACCGGAACGCCGGCGTCGCCGATCACCGGAAGCAGCATGATCATGGCGCCGGCGCGGGCGAAGGTGAGCAGGAAGACCAGCACCACGCCGTTGAGTGCTGGCAGGATGATGGTCATGGCTGAGCGATGCGCGCGGCAATGTCGTCCATATAGGTGGCCATGGCTTCGCCGGCGAAGGGAAGTGCGATCAAGAGCACGAGAAAGATCGCGAGAATCTTCGGCACAAACACCAGCGTCATTTCCTGGACTTGGGTTAGCGCCTGAAGCACGCCGATGACGACGCCGACGACGAGCGCGGTCAGCATGGCAGGCGCGGAAATCGCGAGCAGCAGATAGATCGACTCGCGGGCAAAATCGATGGCGTCAGCTCCGGTCATGTTTCCTCAGATCGGCATTTTCATGATGTCTTGGTAGGCGGAAATGACGCGGTCGCGAATCGCAACCACGGTTTCCAAGGTGAGCTCCGCGGCGGTGACCGCGTTCACGACTTGAACGATGTCCCCCTTGCCGGCGCCGCCCTCGGCGGCAGCCGCTTCACCGGTGCGCATCGTGCTGATGCTGTTCTTGAGGGCATCGGTAAGAGCCGTTTCGAACGATTTCGGCCCAGCGATGCCGCCGGCCGCCGAAGCGACGGTTTCTTTCGCGGCGCCCTCGCCGACACGCTGGGCCGCCTGATAGGCGGCGTTGGCGCTGACAAAGCTGACGGCCATGACGCTCTCCTATCAGCGGCGCAAGAGATCGACGGTGCGCGCGAGCATCGAGCGGGCGCCTTCCATCACTTGCAGATTGGCTTCGTAAGTGCGCTGCGCGTCGCGCATGTCCATCATCTCGACGATGGCATTGACGTTGGGAAGATGGACGTAGCCTTGGGCATCGGCTCTCGGGTTGCCCGGATCGAACTGCATGCGGAACTCCGCGGCATCGGGCACCGGGTCGCCGAGCCTCACGACATTGGCACTGAGCTCGTTGTCGAATTCCGACGTCATGGTCGAGATGCGGCGGCGATAGGGTTGGCCGTTCGCCGACGGCGACGTCGAATCTGCGTTGGCGAGATTCTCCGCGATGACGCGCATGCGTCCGGATTGCGCGCGCATGCCCGCCGCGGCGATGTAGAGCGAAGTGGTGAAGTCCATCGTATGCCTCCTTCTAAGACGACCGGCCGCCGAGCGCGGTGCGGAACATGTTGACCGCCTTTTGATAGAGATTGGTCGCGGTCTGATATTGGATCTGCGTGTCGGAGAGCTTGATCATTTCCTGTTCGAGCGAGACGACATTGCCGGCAACGTTGCCCCCCTCGCCTTCCGCATCCTGCTGGGGAAACGGCGAGCTCAGCGACGAACGGATGGCGATGTGGTGGACGTCCGTCGTCGCCGCCGCATAGGTGGGGTTCTTCTTCTTGAGCAGTTGCTCGAAATCCATCGGCGCCATGTCGCGCGCGACGAAATTCGGCGTGTCGGCGTTGGCGACATTTTCGGAGAGGACGGACTGCCGCGAGGACAGCCAGGACATGCGTCCCGTCAAAAGCTGGAACAGTGGGATTTGCCCGACATCCATGTCATCGTCCCTTTTCAAAGGAAAGATTGCGGCGTGGGCCGAGCATCGGCGGGTATGCTTAATCGCGCCTTAATTTGCTCCGACAAGACGGAGAAAATTTTGCCGGGTTCGTTTACCCGCGATTAAGCACAAACACCGAGGATCGCGGCCGTTGTCGAATTTGGCCAGGCGCTTTTTGCCTGGCGCGGCTCAAGGATCCGGCGCTTCGATGGATATGACCGATGCCTTTCGCTACTTCGGCGCGCTGGCCCTTGTGCTCGCGCTTGTGGGCGCGGCCGGTCTCGCGCTGAAGCGCTATGGGCTCCCTGGAATTAGCGTCGGCGGCCGCAGGCTCGCGGTCATTGAATCGCTCATGCTCGGCAAAAACCATCGTCTCTGCATCGTGCGCTGCGACGGCGCCGAACATGTTCTGGTCACCGCACCGCAGGGCGCCACCGTGATCGCAACCACGGAGCTCAAGCCGCAGAGCGCGAGGACAGACGCATGACGGCTCGCCGGATCATCTCCTCCTTGTCCGTCGTCTTCGCGGTCTTGCTGCTTCCCTCGCTCGCCTTTGCGCAAGGGGCCGCGAACCAGAATTTGACGATCGACTTGACCGGCGGCGGGCAGATGACCGAACGGCTGATGCAGATCATCGGCCTCGTCACGATCCTGTCGCTCGCGCCGTCCATCCTGATCATGATGACGTGCTTCACGCGCATAGTCGTGGTGCTGTCGCTCTTACGCACGGCCATCGGCATTCAGCAGAGCCCGCCCAATTCGGTGATCGTGAGTCTGGCGCTGTTTCTCACATTTTTCGTCATGGCGCCGACGTTCAACGACGTCTATCAGAACGCAATGCAGCCCCTGATCCAGCAGCAGATCACGACGGACGAAGCGCTGACGCGGGCCGCCAATCCGGTGAAGAAGTTCATGGCCGCGCACACGCGCGCGGACGATCTCGGCCTCTTCGTGAACATGTCCCAATCGCAGCAACCGGCGACGATCGAGTCCGCGCCGCTGCAGGCGCTGGTTCCGGCGTTCATGCTTTCCGAGCTTAAGCGGGCCTTCGAGATCGGATTTCTGCTCTTCGTGCCTTTCCTCATCATCGACATGGCGATCGCCTCGATCCTGATGTCGATGGGCATGATGATGCTGCCGCCCATCGTGATTTCGCTGCCGTTCAAGCTGATCTTCTTCGTGCTGGTCGACGGCTGGCGCCTGGTCGCGGGCTCGCTGGTGGCCAGCTACGGTACGGGCGTCGTCCCACAATAGCGGCCGAGCTCCCGCTCCTTGGGATTACCAGCGGCGCTGAAGCTTCTGATCGCGCACAATCACATCCGGCGGGCGGGGATCCGCAAGATAGAGCGCGCCGTCTTTCTCCTCGATGCTAAGACGCGTGAGGGACTTGCCGAGGCACGGGCCGCTGATGCATTCGCCCGATTTCAGCGCAAAGCGCGCGCCGTGGCCCGAGCATAGGAACTGTTTTTTATCCGCGGTCAGGAAGTGGTTCGGAAAGGTTTCGAGCGGAATGAATTGGTGGGGGCAGCAATTGATGTAGGCGTGGCGGGTCCCTTCGGTCTGCACCACGATGATATCGAGTTCGCCCTCGCCTTCTCCCAACACCACATTTTTGGTGCCGGGGTCCGCGAGCTCCTCGATACGGCAGAGGAACGTCAAGGTCACAAGCCGCCCATCTTGCAGACGCGCTTCCATTCTTCGTCGGTCACCGGCTGCACCGAGAGGCGGGAATATTTCACCAGCACCATCTGCGCGAGCTTCGGTTCGGCTTTCACCGCCGCCAGAGTTACCGGCTTGGGCACGTCCTTCACCGCTTTCACATCCACGAGTCCG
>Ga0134122_10004070_pt1 | contig 10845 bp, 11 predicted proteins | sample KB302_FD_96461 | JGI IMG/M metagenome (GOLD analysis project Ga0134122, IMG submission 96461) | Terrestrial soil microbial communities without Nitrogen fertilizer from Kellogg Biological Station, Michigan, USA - KB3-0-2 | ecosystem: Environmental > Terrestrial > Soil > Unclassified ... | reverse complement strand
CCGAGCACCTGGGCACCAAGGTCGCCTTCGATCTTATTTCAGGCGCCGACCTCGCCCAGCGGCCGTTCATGCTGACCGGCGACTCGGGCACGCGCTATTCGGCAGACGCACTCATTATCGCCACCGGCGCGCAGGCCAAGTGGCTCGGACTGAAGAGCGAGGACACCTACAAAGGCTTCGGAGTGTCGGCTTGCGCCACGTGCGACGGATTCTTTTTCAAGGGCAAGAAGGTCGCGGTGGTCGGCGGCGGGAACACTGCGGTTGAGGAAGCTTTGTTCCTGACCAACTTCGCGACAGAAGTGACTCTGATCCATCGGCGTGACACGCTCCGCGCGGACAAAACCAACCAGCTGCGCTTCGAAAAAAATCCGAAGACGCGCGTGCTGTGGAATTCCGTCGTCGACGAAGTGATCGGCGGCGGCGACCCCAAAACGGTGTCCGGCGTGCGCATCAAGAATCTCAACACCGGTGCCGTGGATACGCTGACGATCGACGGTCTTTTCGTCGCCATCGGCCATACGCCGGCGTCGGAAATCTTTCGCGGTCAAATCGATATGGACGATGAAGGCTATATTCGCACCGCTCCCGATTCGACGAAGACGAACGTGCCGGGCGTGTTTGCGGCCGGTGACGTGAAGGATCGCGTTTTCCGCCAAGCGGTCACCGCTGCGGGAATGGGCTGCATGGCGGCGTTGGAAGCAGAAAAATTTCTCGCCGCTGGACACTGAATTTTGTGATCTCGACGCGCTGGAAAACGGCGCCTGTCCTCACCATATCTCACTAAGGCCCGTTTCCCCCGAATTGGGCCATCGGAGGTTCCTCCCCCGAGGCCGGACTTAACGTCCGGCGACCTCCAGTCACAACTTGGCCGGGATGATCATCATCCCGGCCTTTTTTCTTTGAAGTGAGACGACGCTATTTGAACAGGCGCTCGGTCGTCATGTTGGCGTACAGCATCGCCACCTGTTCGCCATAGCCGTTGTAGATCTGCGTTGGAACGCGACTTCCCGTGCCGAGCACTTCCTCGCTCGACTGGCTCCAACGCGGATGCGGCACGTTGGGATTGACGTTTGCCCAGAAGCCGTACTCGCTCGGACCAAGCGCCATCCAATAGGTGGTCGGCATCTCATCGGTGAAGATGAAGCGCTGAATCCCCTTGGTGGACTTGAAGCCGTACTTCCACGGCGTGGCGAGACGAATGGGAGCGCCATTCTGCTTCTTCAGAGTCTTGCCATAGGCGCCGGTGACCATGAAAGCGAGCTCGTTGGTCGCTTCTTCCAGCGTCAGCCCTTCGGTGTAGGGCCACGGCACCCAAAATTCGTTCTGCGCCTCCGCGACCTGCGGATTCATGAACGACTTCATCACCACATATTTCGCGCTCGAGGTCGGCTTGGCGAATTCAATTAGCGCCTTCATTGGAAAACCGGTCCAAGGCGCGGTGAAGGACCACGTCTCGACGCAGCGATGACGATAAATCCGTTCTTCGAGCGGCATCTCTTTGACGAGAGAATCAAAATCCGTCTTCAGCGGCCTTTCGACCATGCCCTCAAAACTGATTTCCCACGGCCGGATCGGGAGTCGGTTGGCATAACGATAGGGATCGTCCTTCTCGACGCCGAACTCGTAGTAGTTGTTGTAGGACGAGACGATGTCTTCCGGGGTGACGGCGCGCTCGGCGACATAGGATGCGTTGCGCTTCGCCGGGTAAAGGCCGGGATTCGGATCTGGCGTCTCCGCCACCGTCGCGCTGCCTCCCGAGGATGACGTTTGCGTGTTCGAGGGCCCGCAACTGGTCAGCGCGCCGCCGAGCGCCATGGCACCCGCGCCCTTCAAGAGGCCGCGGCGGTTCATCACCAGCGCCTCGGGCGTTGCCATACGCTCGGGAATTTCCCAGGCGCGCCTGTTCTTGATCAGCATTCACATGCTCCTTCGCGGCCCCAGGCCGCATAGGTCCCAGCACCACTCTACTCGCAAATCACATCAGCGTTCTTAAGGCAAATATAATCCCCCCGACGATCAGGACCAAGCCCAACCCCCGTGACATAAGTCCCCATAAGGAAAAGACTTTTTCGAGCAGGATCCAGATCGCCAAGCCCGCAATCCAAAGCGGGTTCATCACGCCCCCGACGAACAGCAGCCCCATCAAGGCCCCACAGCAACCGATGCAATAAAGGCCATGAGTCGCCCCCAGAATAAGCGCTCCCAGAACGTCGCGTTTGAAGCCGCCATGGCGCTGAATGAAGGCGAACGGGTTCTGGCATTGCGAGAGGCATCGCTGTTTTAGCGGGCTCCATTGATAAAGGCCGGCTGCGACAAGAATCCCAGCACCGAACAGATTCGTTCCCGCGGCCAGCGCGGGCGTGATCAGTGCGGTCGACACCAACGCCGCTTGCGCGAGTGTTGCGAGCACCGCAAACCCGCTCCAGGTGAGAAGATAACCGGCAACAAACCAGCCGGTCGCCGCGAAAGGTTTTCCGTCCATCTGCGCGTGCCGTGCCACGCGCGCATAGACGAGGGTCATCGGCGCCGCCGACGGCGTCATCATGCCAACCATCATCACCGACCACATCCCAAGGGTGACGATGAGCTCGATGGGGCTCCAGGGCTTGCTCATCGGGCCGATATTCATTCCCGGCATATTCATCTCGGTCGCCGCTGCGGAGGGAAACATCATTCCGCTCAGCCAAAGAAGATAGAACCACGCGATCAGAACCAACGCGACAAGCGCGGCCACGACGATCGCGCGATCCCGCCGCAAGACGTCTTCAAAAAGGGAGGCGGATTCGTTCATCATCAGGCGATGACGCCGCTCTGGGTCAGATTCAATTTGCAGAATTGGCCATAGCTGTCCGTGAGGTCCAGCGCGAAGGGAGCATTTGTCTTCGACCAGCCGCGCCCGATCTCGGCAATGCGATATTCAAATCCATTCGGAGAATCGATTCGCACACGATGCTCCGCGCCGGTCACCGGATTGAGAATCGGCTCGCCGCGCGAGTCGATATGACCCGCCACGACGAGCCGCGCGCGTCGCTTGTCGATGTCGATGTCGAAATCGATGTCGGCGAAGATCGGATGATGGACCTTCTCCAGCGTGGTGGCGAAGATACTGAAGATCGTGGCACCGGGTTCGGTATCCTTGCCCGAAAGAATCCGCATCAACGCATTGCGCTGCGCTTCGTCGGCGCGCTTGTCGATGATGACCGCGGACTCGCCGCGGCCCTCATGGATCGGACCCGGCCAGCGGAACATGCCGGCGACTTTCAGCCCATCGAGCTTGGTTAAGCCGTGATGCCCCGTGTCGATTTTGAACGCGACCACTGCCTGGCAAAACCCATGTGTCGGCAAATCGTTGAACTGACAAGGGCAACCGTAAGAGCAGTTGCAGTTCGAAAATTCCAGCGCTCGAATCGTCCATCTGGTATCGGTCATCGACGTCGTCCCAAGAGGTATTTTGCTGCGGTGATCTAGCACGAAGCAAAGCGACGCCGCGCGCGGGATTGGATAAATTCTTGGATATATTGGCGAGGAAGAGCAATGCCCTACAGCAACAGCAACGGCGTGCAGATCTGGTACGAAACCAAGGGCGATGGTCCCGCGCTCGTGCTGATACACGCCAATCCGTTCGACCACGATCTGTGGCTGTACCAAGCAGCGCATTTCTCCACGTGGTTCAAGGTCGTCGGCATCGACATCCGCGGCTATGGTCGCTCGGTCAAGATGACGACCCCATTCACGCTCACGGACATGTGCGCCGACGTGCTGGGCGTGATGAAGGACTTGCGCATTCAGCGCGCCATCGCCATGGGCTGCAGCGTTGGCTCCGGCATCACACTGGGATTGGGCCTCGACCATCCGGATCGGTTCGACGCGATCGTCCTGGTCGGCGGCAACAGCGCAGCGAGCGACCGCTACCAGCGGCGCATCGACGGCTACCGCGCCAACCTCGGCGACTATCACATCAAGCACCTGCGCGAGCTTGTGGCGCCGGGTTTTCCGGATACGCGGCTGGGACGCCATTTGCTGAACATGTGGGTGGAGCGCGAACCGCGGCTGAGCGGCGAGGCAATCGCGCAAGTGTTCACCGCGGGAAACAGCCGCTCCTGGACGTCACGTCTGCCCGAGATGAAAGTCCCGACGCTGGTGATCAACGGTGAGTTCGACCATTCGCTGCCCGCCGGGAAATTGACGGCGAGCCGCATTCCCGGCGCCGTACACAAAATCCTTCCCGGCACCGGTCACGCTTGCTGCATCGAAGACCCGGCCGGGTTCGACAAACTGGTGATCGACTTCCTGCGTACTCGCGGGCTGATGCCCGAGCTTTCATAGCGAGAGCCGGACGAGAATCTCATCTGCGGCACGACGGCCATCGACACACTCCCGCGACCGGTAAAGCCGCAGCGCGTCCAGGAACTGCTTCGGATGAGTGAGCGCCGTCGCTGCGCTGCGAAGCGCGTTGGTCCTCCCCGGTCCGCCGACCGATTCCACGGTGTGTCGGAGTGCGCGCTTCACCACCGGTTTCGCCCTGCGCATTTCGTAGGAAAAGCTCAACCCCGCAACGCTCGCCAGCCGGCGCAACGCAACAATGTTCCAGCGCGTCAAATGGTGCGGCGGCAGATTCATGATGTCGAGACGCCGATATTCGCGTGACGTCGGCGAATAAGGAACGGAGAAGATGATCTCGCCGCCTGCGTTCAGCAAGGCCTTGCACCGCTTCACCACGGCGAGCGGGTCTTCGACGTGCTCGAGCACATGGCTCATGGAAATCACGTCGAAGCGTTCGCCGGCGCTGCTGAATTCCTCAATGGTTGCACGTGTCGCTTTCAGTCCCTTGGCGCGCGCGCGGGCAACCGATTCCTCGTTGAGGTCGATCCCTTGTGCATCGACGTGCTTCAAGTCCGCGATGGCGGCGAGAAATTTGCCTTCCCCGCATCCGAGCTCGAGAACTCTCGCGTGCTTCCGCGCGATCAGGATGCGTCGCAGCACGCCCCATTCCCAGCGCGCTTCCGCGTGGTAGGCGGGAAAGCTCGTCACCCAGCGATAGAACTCACCGCTGCCGGCGCGCATCGGGTCGGCAAAGACAAGCTCGCAGGTGTCGCACTGGCGCAATTGATAGTCGCCGAGAGGAAGCGCCGCCGGAACCGCTGCGCTGAATTCCTCGACGAGCCGCGTGCGGATGTGCGCTGCGCTCAGCGCTGTCGTCGCCCGCGCCTCAATTGCGCAGATCGGGCAAAGTTGCATTCCCCCTCGCACGCGCTTGGACGGACGATACTAACACGGAGCGTGGACGCTATTCTTCTTCGGCTTTTTCGAGATGGCTGCGCAGCATCCAGGCCGCCTTATCGCTCGCCTCCATGCGACCGATCAGCATATCCATCGTGGCCTGATCGCCGCCCGCCTCCGCCGTCTTGAACGCACCCCGCAACGTACGCCCAACCGCCTCATGACCCATCACCAGATTGGCGATCATCGTCATCGCCGCCGGCACCTCGTCATTGTCTTCTTTGATCGATGCCAGACGTGAAAAGGCCGCATAGCTGCCCGGCGCAAAGCGGCCGAGCGCGCGGATGCGCTCGGCAATTCTGTCAGCGGCATCGTGCAGCTCGTTGTATTGGGTTTCGAAAAGCGTATGCAGCGAAGCGAACAATGGACCGGTGACATTCCAATGATAGGCGTGCGTCTTCAGATAGAGCACGTAGGTGTCGGCGAGAACCTGGGACAGGGCCTTGGAAATCGCTTCACGGTGGCTTTTGGAAATGCCGATGTCGATGTCCATGATGATTCTCCATTGCCGACGGGACCGGGGTTACCCCCCGGCCCTCTATATTAGAATAATTCTAAACTATTGCAAGACCCTTCTAGGCTGCGGATTTCCGCGCATTGACGACGGTTTCCGCGAGCTTGCCGGTCAGCTCGGCAAGATGGTGGAACTTCTGCTCGAAGGTTCCGACACCCTGGGTCAGCGAGCGCAGCTCGACGATCAGATCGTGCAGTTCCGACTGTGGAATCTCAGCTTCCACCGTATCCCAGCCCTGCCAGCCTTGCCGCGAATCGAACCCTAAAATCTTGCCGCGCCGCGTCGAGATGACGCCGTTGACGCTTGCCGTCGAATCCGAGGGCACGTGGATTTTCACATGCATGATCGGTTCCAGCAGCACCGGCGAGCAATTGGGCATGCCTTCGCTCATGCCGATGCGCGCCGCGGTTTGGAACGCGGCATCGGAAGAATCGACCGCATGATAGGAACCATCGACCAGCGCCACGGTGATGTCGACCACTGGAAAACCAAGGGGCCCTTCTTTGAGGTAGTCGATGATTCCCTTCTCGACCGAGGGAATGAAATTCCGCGGCACCACGCCGCCGGTGATCTCATCGGCGAACGTGAAACCCGAACCACGGGGCACCGGCTTGATTTCGATCACCACATCGCCGAATTGGCCATGGCCCCCGGTCTGCCGCTTGTGGCGGCCGCGCTGCGTGGTCGGTTTCTTGATCGTCTCCTTATAGGGAACCTGCGGCCGGTGAGTCGTCAGCTTCAGCCCGTATTTCGAGGCGACGCGGTCGACCGCTACGCGCAGATGCATCTCGCCCTGACCAAGCAGCGACATTTGATGCAATTCCGCGTTCTGCTCGAACAGAAGTGACGGATCTTCCTCGCGCAGTTTGGCAATGGCGGTCGTAAGCTTCACTTCGTCTTTGCGGTCCGCGGCCGCGACCGCCAGTCCGTAGACGGGTGTCAACGTTTCCGGCTTCATTTTGAGTTTCACCGCGGTCTTGCCGCCGCTCAGCGTCTCGCCTGTCCCGATTTCTTCAAGCCGCCCCAAAGCGACGGTGTCTCCCGGCCCGGCGTCATTGAGTTTGATCTGTTCCTGGCCTTTGAGCGCGAACATGCCGCCGACGCGTGAGTCGCCGCCGCCGGCTCGATAAAGCGTCGCGCCGTCCTTGAGGTGACCGGACAGGATGCGGGCCAGGCTCAGCTTGCCGCCATGCATCGTGTGATAGGTCTTGAGCACCTGCACGACGGTGTCGTTGCTCTTTGCGAGACCGAGACGCTCGGCGCACGCGCTTACATCCGGCACTTCATGGCGCAGCATCTTCAAGAGCCGGCGAATGCCATTATCGCCGCCGGCCGATCCCATCAAGACCGGGACGATCAATCCCTGTTGGAGATCGCGCTGGAGTCCGTCGAAGATTTCGTCGCGCGGCGGGGCCACATCGGAGAGCAACTCCTCCATCAAGTGCTCGTCATAGTCGGCAAGTTTCTCGAGCATCTGAAAACGCGCTTCGGTCTCACGCGTCTTCACCTCGTCGTTCATCTCGATCAATTCCGACGCCGCGTGTTCTCGGTAGACGTAGGCGCGCTCGAGCGCGAGATCGACGAAACCGGTGACGATGCCGTTCTCCCAAATCGGAATCTGCCGCAGCACCAGCGGCTTCGGCGAAACTTCCTGAAGGATCGAGAGCGTCTCGCGGATGGCACCGGTCGCCTTGTCGATCTTGTTGACGAACAGCGCGTGCGGAATGCCGAGATCGGACAAGCGCTTCAAATAAGGCTGCAGCATCGCCGCCTTGCCGGCTTCCGGCTCGCACACCACGATGGCGGCGTCGATGCCGGGCAGCACATTCAGCGTTTCCTGCAGAAATTCGATGGAGCCGGGGCAGTCGAGGAAGGTGAAGGATTCGTCGAGATAGCGCGTGGTGGCAGAGTTGGTTTCCACGCTCATCTGGCGGTTGCGTGCTTCCGGCGATGCGTCACCGACGGTGTTCTTGGTGGGGACTGCGCCTTTTCTCTGGATCGCGCCTGTGACCCAGAGAATGCTCTCCAACAGCGTGGTCTTGCCTCCGCCGAAAGGTCCCACCAGGGCCACGCAACGTGGCCCGTACCCCCCATTCTTCCTTGGCATCAAAGCCTCCCTTGTGTCCCTTATTGGCGCCTATGCTCGCGCCGCTGAGCGGGGAAGGCAAGCCGGAATGCGAGGAAGAACGCGATGCGGCTACGGCTAGGACGCGCCGAAAACGTGTTTTTGAATGTCGGGATTGCCTCGCCGCCACATCACGTTGTCGAGGAAGTAATGATGGACGTTGATGAAGATATAGAAGAGGAACACGAACAAGCTCGGGCCGTAGACGCTCTCATCATAAGAAACTGAAGCGTCGAGGAGATAGGGCAAGGCCACGAAACCCAGGAACCCCAACGCCGTACCGATGACGACGAAGACGGCGAGCCGGCGCAATGTGCCGTCGGGCCAGATCCGCTGGATGGCGCTCGGCTGGAAACGGCTTGGCTGCGCCGCCGGCGAGGCCCCCGCATTCAGCTGGTAGCGCCAGACGACCGCCATATATTGTAGCGAATGAAACGTCGGCACCAGGAGCAGGAACATCGGACTGACGCGAACGAATACGATCCAAAGATAGACCGTGACGAGATAAGCGATGACGCCGTTCCACGGCAGCGTTCGCACCTTCTCCCACTGGAGCGCGAGCGCTGTAAGCATCGCAAGCGTAGTCGCGACCGCTGCGGCGATGGCGAGATAATAGACGGGCGTCGGAATCGGCAGCGTGTAATAGTTCAACCCCGCATAGCGCACGGCCGTCGCGATTGTGTGGTTCAAACCAAACCACGCCGCCAACCAGCATGCATAGCCGTTCAGACGCAGGATGGTCTTCGCCGTGTTCGAGAGAAACATCCGTTTCTTGACGGAATCCACGATCAGAATGCCGTAGCCCTGTTTCACGTAATGCCAGCCGACGAGGAAGAACATCAAATTGGCGCCGTAGGTGAGCACGCGCGCCTGTCGCTCCTTGAATGCATCGAAGACGCCGAACGCAAGGAAGCCGATCAGCAGCACCGGCACGACAATACCCGCATTGAGATACCTCAGCCGCAGCGCCCGCGGATATTCGGAGCCGAAGGCCTTGGCGCGGAAGTTCCGATAGAAGATCTGATAAGAGTGCGCGAAATGGGGCTGATTGATCAGCGTCATCAGGACGGCGACGAGCACGGCCTGCTGCGGCGCGCTGATGCCGCTGGGCAACAGTAGCGCCGCCAGGACCAAAACAATGGCAGAGCCCCCACCCAGGATCAGGAAGTCGACCGCGGGTCCAAAAAGCCAGCTCTGAGGGCCTAAAGTGCGGTCGGGCGCGGGGGCAAAGGACGGAGAAAGCAATTCGGTCTGAGTGGCGTCTGTCATGGCAAGCGAAATTGGACTACGCGATTGGAAACGCTTATTAGCGCGAGTCGTCGCATTTGGTTAAACTCTGCCCGCGAACCGGGTGCTTGGCCGTTACGCGGCCAGGACGCTCGGAAGCTGGTTGGTTGCTGTGGGGATACTTCAATCTTTCCCGGAGGAAAGAGAGCTTCCATGCAACGTTCATATCTCGTCGCGACGCTCCTGGTGACGCTGTTGGGATTTGCCGCATCGGCTGCACCAGCGCAAGCAGACTGGACGCAGTTTTCTTCCTTTGACGGCGAATTCGCCGCGCTGTTCCCTCAATCGCCTGAGGACAATGCGGACAGCGGCGTGACCGGCGGCGTCACCGCGACCACGCATATCCTCGCCGCGAGCAATGTCGACGTCTTTTGCAGCGTCTCCTACACCGACTATTCGCCTCGCCTGAATGCCGATCCGATCGACGAGATGGAATCAAGCCGCGAAAATTTCCTCAGTCAGTTCCACGCGGTGCTGATCGAGAGTCACGCCTCGATTCTCGAGCATGCCCGCGGCGACGCCCTGCCCGCGCTTGCCTTCAGCGCCACCAATGAAGACGATATGTTCAAGCTGTTCGTCGCCGTGGACGGCTCGCGCTCCTACATGGTGCTGGCTGCCTCCGAGAAGATTCATCCCGACGCTGCGGACATGGACCGCTGCATCGACGGATTTCACTTGACGCGATAGACGATGGCGCCTGACTTCAGCCGCTGCTTGCTGGCGATGACCGCGCTCGTCGTGATCGCGAGCGGCAGCGCGCAGGCACAGCTCGAGTGGATGACCTTCCCTTCCGAAGACGGCGTGTTCGAAGCAGCTTTCCCGACGATGCCCAAAACCTTTGCCGAGAGACACGTCAAGAACGGCGTGCGATCCGTCAGCCGGCTGCTTGGCGGAGGCAATGAGCGCTTCTTCTGCTACGCCGGCTACACCGATTATTCGATGGAGAACGGCGAGGCGGCGCAGCCGAAGCTTCAAAGCCTGCGCGACGAATTCATCAACGGCTCATTTGCGACGCTACTCGATGACCGCCGCGTTGCCATATCGCGTGCGCCGCTTGACGGATTAATCGGGACGCGGTTCACCGCAATCGGCGATGAGCGCAGATACACGTCGGTCATGGCCCTTGACGGGGCGCGGCTCTATCAGGTGATCGCATCGTCCGTACGGTTCGGCTTCAATCCGGACGACGTCGAACGCTGCCTGACCGGCTTCAGGCTCCGCACCCCGTAAGGGGTTCGGCTATGCAGCGCGGCCGAGCGTCGACTTTTCGGTCTCCAATCCCGCCTCGATCCAATCCTGCTTGCCTTCGACATATTCGGCGACATTTCCGTAGCCGAGCTGGTCCAGCGTGCGCGCCGCGATGGCTGAGTTCTGGCATGGCGTATTGGCACAGTAGACGACGATGAAGGCCGACCTGTCCGGCAGGATTTCGGCCGTGCGCTGACGCACCTGATCGTGCGGAAGATTGACGGCACCCGGGAGATGACCGTCGCGATAATACTTTTCCGGCAATGCCTCGACGAGGATCATCGGTGTCTTGGCGGCCAAATGCTGCTGAATTTCCTGGCGTGTGATGTGACGGAACATGGGAGCCTCCTTGCTTGTCCGGTATTAGTTGCATTTGCAACAATTGCCGTTG
>Ga0134122_10004069_pt1 | contig 10848 bp, 10 predicted proteins | sample KB302_FD_96461 | JGI IMG/M metagenome (GOLD analysis project Ga0134122, IMG submission 96461) | Terrestrial soil microbial communities without Nitrogen fertilizer from Kellogg Biological Station, Michigan, USA - KB3-0-2 | ecosystem: Environmental > Terrestrial > Soil > Unclassified ... | reverse complement strand
GAATTGGATCAACTGGAATCAGATGAATAATCTGATTCTGGCGCTTCTGTTTGGTGGCATCGTCTTCTACGCAATAGGGATAGCCAGAAAGCGGGAGATCTTCCTCCGGCGCATTCCCGGACTTGCTGCGGTGGATGAAGCCATCGGCCGCGCGACTGAGTTGGGCAAGCCGATCCTGTACCTTACCGGCGCCCACGACATGCATGATCCTTCGACCATTGCCGCCGCGATCATTCTGGGGCGCGTGGCTAAACGCGCGGCCGCCTATGAGACCGATATACTTGTGCCGCACCGCGATCCGATTACCATGGCCGTTTGCCAGGAAATTACGAAACAGGCCTATCTGGAAGCAGGCAAGCCAGACCTCTACAAGGATGATTCGAATTTCTTCATTACGTCGGATCAATTCAGCTATACCGCGGCGGTGGACGGCATTATGTTGCGGAAAAAACCGGCGGCGAATTTCTTTATGGGGTCGTACTTTGCCGAAGCCTTGTTGTTGACGGAAACTGGTGCGAGTACCGGCGCCATCCAGATCGCCGGGACGGACTCAGATCACCAGCTCCCGTTCTTCGTCACCACCTGCGATTACACCTTGATCGGGGAGGAGCTGTACGCAGCCAGCGCCTATCTCTCCAGAGAACCGGTTCAGGTCGGCACGCTGCGTGGACAGGACATCGGCAAGGCCCTCATCCTTGGCGTCCTCGGCATCGGGACCATTGTCGCGACTCTTGGAGTCTTGCTGGACGCCCAGTGGCCGCAACTATTCCTGGATCTGTTCAAGGATGTGAAATGATCTTTTTGCGCAGACAACTCCCGCTCCTGGTCACACTCATCACCGGTATTGTGTTTGCCGCGCAATACTATGTGCCGCATCCCGCGTCGGAGCAGATGCTGACCTCCGCCACCAAGTGGCTCCAGATCATCGGCGGGTTTGCGCTGGTGCTGGGCGTGAGCAGTCTGTTCCATGTGCATGCCGTCAAGATCCGGCGCAAAGAAGCCGGGTGGGGTTATAGTTTCGTGCTCTATGTCAGCATGCTGGGTACCATTGCCGTCGGCCTGTGGTCGAATGGCAAGGAAGCCGTCGACGGCGCCATGACGGCCTTTGGATGGGTCTATAACTTTATGATGGTCCCGCTCCAGGGGACGATGTTTGCCATCCTTGCCCTGTTCATCGCCTCCGCAGCCTATCGGTCGTTTCGCGCACGGAGCCGTGAGGCGTCGGTGCTGCTCATCGCAGCGGTGATTGTCATGACCGGACGCGTCCCGCTCGGAGAATATCTCATCCCCCTCAGCGGCGACCTCTCTCAGTGGATCCTGAATGTGCTGAATGCGTCGGTGCGGCGTGCGATCCTGATTGGCGTCAGCCTCGGTACGGTGGCGCTCTCCATCAAGATTATCTTCGGCCTGGAACGGTCGTATTTGGGTGGAGGCAAGGAGTAGCGTAAGGGGTGAGGCGTGATGAACAACAAGACGAAGCTGGTGGATTGTCCGCCTAACGTTTAACACCTGACGCCTCACGAGAAAAACCGGAGGTTTTTCGTTTGAGCTTTGCTGAGCGTATGCTGAGGATCGACCGGCGGATCATCTTCCTAGTGATCGGTCTCTGCACGCTCTTGCCGCTTCTCTATCCGGTCGGCTTGCCGATCAAGATTTCTCCCGAAGTGCGCGGGGTATACGACCACATCGAGTCGCTCCCTGAAGGGTCAGTATTTCTGCTCTCGTTGGACTTCGACCCTGCGTCGAAGCCAGAGCTCCAGCCCCAAGCGATTTCGCTCCTGCATCATGCCTTTAGGAAAAATCTGCGCGTGGTCGCGTTGACGCTCTGGGTCACCGGCACCGGCCTGGCCGACCAGATCATTACACAGGCTGCCCGCGAGATGGGCAAGGAAAGCGGGAAGGATTATGTATTCCTCGGCTGGAGTCCCGGCGGGACTGCCGTCATCATCAATATGGGGCAGAATCTGTCTGGCACCTTTCCAACCGACTATAACGGCAAATCGACGAAGGGATTGCCGGTGCTCCACGGTGTCGCAAATCTACGCGATGTGAACTATGCCGTCAGTCTTGGCGCCGGCAATCCCGGTGTGGAAGCCTGGTATGTATTCGGGAAGGACAAATACAAGTTTGAACTCGGCGGCGGCTGCACCGGTGTGATGGCGCCGGGGCTCTATCCACTGTTGCGCAGCGGCCAGATCAACGGTCTCATCGGTGGTTTGCGCGGGGCAGCAGAATATGAAACTTTGATCGATCAGAAGGGACGAGCCATTGCCGGTATGGATGCGCAATCGGCCACCCATCTCGCCATCATCGTGCTCGTGATCATCTGTAATCTGTTCTATTTCTCGTTGCGGAAGCAGGGCAAACAACAGGGGGAGGTGGCCTGATGAGTCGGAGAATGACGCGCGCAGTGAGGAACTCATTCAGGCCACTAGTTGAGTCGGGGAGGCAGATGTTGGGTTCAGCGTGTAAAGGATTACCGAGTGGCCATTGAAATCATTATCGGGGCCTGGGTGGCGGTCGGTCTTACCCTCTTTATTTTCACGTTTCTGTATCAGGACAACCCGCTGTTCAAACTGGCCGAGAATCTCTACGTCGGTGTGTCGGTCGGGTACACCATTGTCAAGACCTACGACACCGTGATTGTGCAGCTCATCTGGAAGCCGATCGTCGAAAACGGGGAGTGGGCGCTGTTAGTTCCGGTCGCCATCGGCCTGCTCATGCTCACCCGTTATGTTCCGAAAGCTGCATGGCTCTCGCGATATGCGTTTGCCTTCATTGTCGGTGTCGGGTCGGGGCTTGCCATCCCGCGGACCATCTCCTCCTTTATCTTGAAGCAGATTGAGGACACAGTCCGCCCGTTGATGACGCTGGTGCCTGGAGAAGGTGTCAGCTTTACCTGGAGCCTGCTAAATCCCACGAGTAGCCTGAATACCATTATTATTCTGGTCGGAGTGACATCGGTATTGTTCTACTTTTTTTTCTCCGTCGAACACACAGGGCCAGGCAAGGTCGTGGCCCGGACAGGCATTCTTTTTTTGATGATCGCATTCGGTGCAGCTTTCGGTTACACAGTGATGGCCCGCATGTCGCTCTTGATCGGGCGATTGACTGATCTTATCGAGTTCTCCGATCCTTCCTATGGGCGGCCCAGCCTTTGGCTCCTGGCGGTCACCATTCTCCTATTAGTTGTCATGAGCCGGCGATCGGGCAGCAAGCAGGCAAAAGAGGAAGAGTAAGTTTATCTGGTCTGTCTGGTCTATTCGGTCTGCTTCGTGTGTGTGCAGGAAGGAAACTCACCATACAAACCGGATAGACCAGACAGACCCGATCAGATACTACCCCTGCGGTTGCAGCCGCTTCTGTGCCTCAACTACAATGGCCTCATGACCACTGGCACAGCCAAAGATCAGGCACAGTACCCGGCCCTTCGAAACCTCCAGTATTCGCCGATCAAGGAAGGCGAAGAGCAGTACATGGTCCTCTGGGATCCGACCGGCTTGAGTAAGGACAAGTTGGTCCTGCCACTCAACTACTTCTTTATCATTCAGCATTTTGACGGCGAGCACTCGCTGGCTGAAATCGGTGCACTGTATCTCAAACGATTCGGTGAATTTCTCAGTCCCGGCAGGATGCAGCAATTGGTCTTCGATCTGAATGAAAAATTGTTTTTGGAGGGTCAGCGTGCTGAAGATGCTCGCAGGATGGCGAGGGAAGTCTATCGGCAGAGCCCGCTCCGTCGAGCGTCCTTTGCCGGGCGGAGCTATGAAGCGGATGGGGTGAAACTGAAGAAACAGATCGATGGTTTTTTTACGTCGAAAGAAGGACCAGACTTTAAGCCATCAATACATGCGGGGAAAAAGATCAAGGGCCTCGTCGCACCGACCTACGACTTGAAGCAGGCAGGCCCGATCTATGCCTGGGGCTATAAAGAGTTGCAAGATGCTGAGCAGCCGGATCTCTTCGTCATCATCGGCACTGCCTCTGCGGGGCTGGATCATGTCTTTGCCGTGACGGATAAGGATTTTGAGACACCACTTGGGATTGTCAGAGCCGACCAACCGATCCTGGATCAGCTCAAGTCCGCACTCCCGACCTCCTTTGAGGATGATCTCTGCCATCAAGCGGAGCAGGCAGTGGAGTTTCAACTCCCGTTTCTCCAAGACATTGTTGGGAGCAAGAAGCCCTTCACTATCGTCCCAATTTTAAGTTCCTTCTCGGCAGCGAGTCTCAGTGATCCAATTATTCGCCAATCAGTCGATCAGTTCCTGTCAGGACTTCTAGGTATACTTGAACAATCACGCAGAACTTATTGTGTAATAGCCGCAGGAGAGTTGGCGCATTTGGGAATGCGATACGGGGATAAGGCGCCTCCGACGGACTTTTCGTTCCATCGCTGCATGCAGTTCGACCTGGAAATGTTGAAACCGGTGGAAGAACGCCAGCCGGAAGAGTTTGCCAACTATATCAGGAAAGAGCAGGACCAGCGCCGGATCTCCGGCTTCTCCCCCATCTACTCCTTGCTGCGGTTGATCGAAGCGGAGAGCGGGCAGGTGTTACGCTACGACCGAGGGATTACTGACCAATATAATTCGACGGTCACGTACGCATCCATGGCCTTCTTCTAATCAGGCTGCTGAAAAAGGGGGCGGGGTGGCTTGGGCGTCCTCCTGCTCGCGGAACGCGCACGCTCGAAAGGTGCTCGTTCGACGCGCGCATTCGAGGATCGCCCAAGCTACCCCTTGGAAACTATAGTTAGCTGCGGCTTTGCTGGAGTCTGTTTGAGCAACCTAACGGCATATTAAGGGGAAGATAGGCTTATGGTGTCAGGCGGTCGATTGCATCCGCGTAAATCACGGGAATTCCCTTCGGGTCGTTCTTGTCTGCTACCACGACCCCGCGAATGCGGAGACGTTCGTTGTCAAGAACCGGCTTCATCGCATTTGGCCGGCACGTCCCTGCTGAGCCGATTTGAATGGTCCCCGACTCGTCCTGCAGCCTAAACGTTTGGGCATCGTAGACAGGGCTGCCGCCACAGCGGTTCACTCCGCGATGGATCGGTATGGGGCTGATGTCCTTTGCGGTCCCTTCCACGGTCACCACTTTGGCCTGATATTCAGAGGGGTGTTCTAAAATCTTGCTAACGGAAAGGCGATCGCCAGCCCAGGCGGCAGGGATCAAGCCAAGAGAAATAGATAGGCATAAGACGTTGTTCAAGAAATGACGCATTGCGGTATCCTCCTCTCAGCCCCCTACGTTCTTCTCGGGTAATCGGGTTGTGCCTCGACTGTGCGTATTGAGCGACCAGTGTGATTTTACGCCCTCCCACAGGAGCAGGCAAACGCTTCTTCGTTGCGCGCATCGAGCGGACACCTTTAATAATGTTCCATCCAAGCTTGCTGGTTTTTTTTCTCATCAGGAAGGGCTCCCATGTTGGTCAAGGTACGGCCGTCGAACGAGGCCCTTCTCAGGGCGCGAGCTCCGGGCACAGGACCAACATGGTGCCCTTCTTACTCTTTCACCGTCATCTTCATCGTGATCGGTTCCAGGGGATTGTCGCGGTCGTCGCGCGGGGCGGTGACAATCTTGTCCACCACCTCCATGCCCCGAAAGACTTCGCCGATCACAGTATAGGTTCGGTCCAGCCCGCTATTGTCGTTCACGCTAATGAAAAACTGCGAGCCGCTGTCATTGGGGTCACGCGTGCTGTTGCTCTCGCGTGGGACTTTCGCCATGCCGATCGCGCCCCGCTTATGCGGACGATCGCTGGTTTCAGGATTCAGCCAATAGCCAGGACTGCCGGTGCCGTGTAATGATCGATCAGGATTCTTGCTCAGCGGGTCGCCGCCTTGAATGATAAATCCCGGCACAACGCGATGGAAAGTGGTGCCGTTGTAGAAGCCCATCCTGACGAGCTTGAGGAAGTTCTCGACGTGGCGCGGAGCGTCGTCCGGGTAGAAACGAATCTTGATCTCGCCGAACTTTGTTGTAATGGTGACGCGCGGATCGATCTTTTGAAATTGCACAGTCATTGTAACAACCTAGCAAGGACACTGTTCAAGAGGCAATGGACTACGTCTCACGATTCATGCCTCACGATGAAGTCCGTTCCCTGGGTCGATTTTGAACCAGATGAGCCCGCCCACGATTGCAACAGCTGCAGCAACACCCAACGAGACAGGCCAGCCCCACTGATTGGCCAGCCATGGAGTGAGAGTCGGTGAAATGGCTCCTCCGATGTTGGCACCGGTGTTCATCAGTCCTGACAGGGTTCCTGTGTGGGCTTTGGATAGATCGGTCGTCGAGGCCCAGTAGGCGCCAACCGCAAAGTAGAGCCAGCCTGCGCCGAGTGACAGACTGGCGATTGCCAGAAAGGGAGCATCGACGAGGGCACCCAATGCAATCGCACAACCGGCCAGGACCATGCCGGTCATACCGGCCACAGCTCGTCCGGTGGTGAGACCGTAGCGGGCTGCGAGTCGATCGGTCACCCATCCGCCAAGGGGACAAAAGACCAACATGGCCAGAAAGGGGAGGGAGGCATAGATTCCGCCGCGAAGCACATCAAATTCTCGAACGTTCACAAGATACAAGTAGAACCAGGACAGATAGACATAGGCGACATAGCCAAGGCAACTGTAGCTGATCACCAACCACCAGACGGTGGGGGTTCGTCTGAATGTTCGCCAGGGTACAGCGGCAGAGGAGGTGAGAGGCGTTCGCGCGAGCAGGGCCCGTTCACCCTCATTGACCCAGGGATGTTCGTATGGATGATTGCGCGATAGGACCCACCAGAGGAGAGCCATGACGATGCCGATGAGGCTTGCGAGATAGAAGACGGTCTGCCATCCCCAGGTCACCATTACCCATGCGGCGAGCGGAGGGGTTATGGCAGAACCCAATCCGATCCCCCCGATCGCGATCCCGATGCCGAGGCCTCGCGCGTCTGCTGGAAACCAGTTGGTCACGGCGCGATTGAAGGCTGGTAATGCCACGGCCTCTCCCACACCTAGACTGAATCGCACGAGCATCAGCGCGCCGACAATCCCAAAGAGGCTCGCGAGAGAAGACACGGCTGCAATAGCCGTGAAGGCTGTACAGACAGACCACCAGATCAGTGCGACGGTGAGCGTCCCCCGCGCTCCCCAGCGATCGGCCAGCCATCCACCGGGAATCTGAAACAGGGCGTAGCCAATGACGAAGGCCGAGAAGACCCAGCCTATCTGTTGATCGGTCATCCCAAAGGCCGGCATCATCTGACGCGCGGTCACGGAAATATTGACACGATCGATATAGGTCACGACGCTGATGAGAAACAGCAAGGCGAGGATAAGCCAGCGAATTCCTGAGGGGCAAGCCGTTGGTGTGTTCACAAAGTGAATTCGTATGATCTGTTCATCGGAATGTCGGGGCCGGATTATACAGAGTCTCGGGGCGGGTCACTACTGACAGGGAAGGCGGCAGCCTGGCCGTCCCTCCTGCTCGCGGAACGCGCACGATAAGAATGTGCTCGTTCGACGCGCGCAGGGGGAGACCGGTGCCGAATCAAAAGGGTCGGGAATGTTTTTTGTGCCAGGTTATGGCATTGATCTCTGTCGCCTCTCGATAAAACCTGAAACACTTCACGTTTCCCGAATAGCAGCGCTTTCCATCGCTGAAAGTCCAAACGTTTCACATTTCACGAGAAGCAGGATGCGTTGTTTATGATAGTCTCTTGAATTGATGACGGCACGCTTCCCCCATACCGGCCTGACTGTGATTGCGGTGTTCAAGGTGGTGAAGGGTCTGCTGTTACTCTTCCTCGGGCTGGGCTTCCTCAAGTTGATGCATGCTGAGATCGCCACGCTGTTCTCACTTCTGATCGAAGCCCTTCATTTGAATGCCGACTCGCGCCTCATCCATGCCCTGGTTCTGAAGGTGGATGCGTTGCAGCCACATACTGTGCTGCTGGCGGCGCTCATCAGTCTGGGCTATGCGGTGATATTGTTGGTGGAGGGCGTTGGGCTGTGGCTGGAGTTCACCTGGGCCGCGTATCTGACGGTGGTGTCGACGAGCCTGCTGCTTCCGTTCGAACTGTACGAGACCATTGAGCAGGTGTCGATTCTTCGGATCGGCGTGCTGTTGTTGAATCTGGTCATTGTGCTCTACCTCATCAGTCAATTGAAGCGGCATACTTTGCGAGCACGGACGCCAGTTCAAAAACATGGCACGATTGCAGAATGACAGCGGGATTCACGATGCCTGAACACTCAGTCTCGCCTGCCGCTCAGGGCATCCCAAGAGCGAAGAGCCAATGGCATATGGCGTGTAGCTGACAGCAGGTCGATGAAACAGGCGGGCATTTCTTGGTTGGTGGTAGGAGTTTCTGTTTCCCGAGCGTAGGGTCTCGCTCTGTCTGGATCGCAGTGTGAGGTCTTGAGTGGCGTCTGCATTTGCGCATGCCTTAGTTGCTTTGGCGATGGGGAAGACCATTAAGAACAGGGAGCTGGGTTGGCGCGAGTTAGGTTTAGGTGCCTTCTGTTCGGTCCTGCCGGATTTCGATGTTATGGGGTTTTATTTTGGCATCCAGTACGGTGATCTGTGGGGGCATCGTGGGATGACGCATTCGATTTTGTTTGCGGTGCTGCTTGCTGGAGGCCTTGTGGCTCTGTGGTATAGAGGCAGGCCCGCGACAGCGATGGCGGGATTATACCTCTATTTCTTCTTCTGCACCCTGTCGCATGGTGTGCTTGATGCGATGACGGATGGAGGGTTGGGCGTGGCGTTTTTCTCTCCATTCGATACGACGAGATATTTCTTTCCGGCACGTCCGGTCCTTGTTTCTCCCATCGGGATCGGCGAATTTTTCAGCGAGTATGGAGTGCGTGTTCTGGCCAGCGAGGCGGTTTGGATTGTGCTGCCCTCGCTCGCGTTGTTTCTGCTGGTTCGTGGAATCCAGTTGCTCTGGCCAGCTAAAGCCGTGGCACCGCCCTCGTAGCAATCAATCTTCACTCACGGTCGAATCGACTGGCAGTCAGCCATCATCCTCCATCTTGAACAGGATTGGGTTCACGAGCGCTGCAGTAATGATCCGGCTGGCCCGACGATACGGAATCTGACTTCATCGGCAAGGGTATTTGCGGAGACCTGCTCTCCCGCATATAACCCGCAGTGGTAGAGACCGGGTGACCATCCGGTCTTGGGAGGGCTCAGCATGAAATAACCTGACTGGTCACTCATGGTCGTCATGACCCGGTCTTGCGCGACAGCGTGTGGTTCGCCGTTCGTCTCGGACGCTTCCAAGGTACAGCGTCCTGTGAGAGGAACTGCATCGAATGAGGCTGAGACCAGTCGAAAGACCAGGTAGATCTCCCGCTGTGTAGTGAGAAAGCTGTCTCCTGGATCGAGGGGAATAAACTCGTGGGCACCGGTAGGGAAATCATCGCGCATCACCTTGCTTGCCGGGATGACAAAGTGAAACCAACTGAAATCTGCGTCTCTGCCCACGAGCGCGGCCTGTTGGTCCAATGGCTTTTCTGGTTTGAACAGTTCGATCGCCTGGGTATAGAGGTCTTCGGCTGTCATGGTTTTTCCCCGATTCGCCGTTTCCTGCTGCGCACGGTTTGCCGCCTCCATGTCCGCTAACTGTGCGAATTCTGGAACATGGGGCTGCACCTTCTCGATCCATCGCGCGATTTTCTTCTTATCTAGAACACGCATGTCGGGCGGAAGAGGAACGTTCCTGTTGGCTTCTTCGAACTCGACGGCCGTGTCATAGAGGGTGCGAAAATGGACGTACGCATCTTCCCACTGTTCCAATTCTGTGAGACATTGGCCTATCCGGAATACTGTGTCCGCATAGTCTTCGTCGTCGGAATCGAGGTTGGACATCTTCCCGAACACTACGAGTGCATCCTTGCAGCGGCCAAGTTGCATGAGGGTCAGCCCTAATTGATGGGTGGCGAGAGGATCATTGGGGTTGAGGATCAGCAACCGTTGATAGATCGGCTCGGCCTCTTGATAGTGCCCCGTGGAGAAGAGCCTCCATGCCTCCGCACGAAGGGAAGCCCATTCCTTTCGCTGTGCCTCTGTCATGTCTCTGGTCAGGACAGGGATAAAGCGCCGCCCTCGATCGATCGAGGTTTTGTTGATCTGCGAGAGCAAATTTCTGGCCGGAAGCTCCAGCGGTGAGCCGGCAGGGATCTTATGCAACACATCTTGCACGTCGTCTTTCGCGCCTTGATAATCCAAGACGTCAAACCGTGCTCTGGCCAAGGCGAGCCGCCAGCCAAGCAATTCCGGGGCGAGTTCGACCGCCTTTTTATAGGATTCGAGCGACTCCTCAAGGCGATCGAGTTTGCGCAGATCTTGCGCCAGCCGAAGATGGATCAGGGGATTTTTGACATCGACCGGCGCCATGCGCTGTAATTCCGCAATGGCCTCAGCTCCCTGCCCCGATCGAACCAACACACTCCACTTGGCCCATCGGACATTCAACGCGGCCGGCATCTTCGTGAGGACCGCCTCATAGGCCTGAACCGCTTCACCGGGGCCGCGAAAGGTGGCAAGAATATCACCGCGCAGTTTCTGCAGCACAAGCGCCTGCGGATAGTCCTGAATTCCCTGCTCAAGGATGTCCAGCGCAGGAGTTATGGCACCACTTTCCCATGCACCTTTCGCACGCTCAACGACTTGCTCCTCCGGATGTGTCGGGAGATCTTCCCCGAACGCATAGGAAACCACTGTCCACGCCACGACAAGTAACACACCGATGAGCACGGCACCATGGTGATTTTTCGGCCTGATAATAGCGTCTTGCATGTGAGATGGACCGTCGCTGATCGTAATTCACTATACCAAGAAGCCATG
>Ga0134122_10004068_pt1 | contig 10848 bp, 14 predicted proteins | sample KB302_FD_96461 | JGI IMG/M metagenome (GOLD analysis project Ga0134122, IMG submission 96461) | Terrestrial soil microbial communities without Nitrogen fertilizer from Kellogg Biological Station, Michigan, USA - KB3-0-2 | ecosystem: Environmental > Terrestrial > Soil > Unclassified ... | reverse complement strand
TGTCATCGTCGTCGATGCCCATGTCGTCCAGCATCTGGCGCATGTCCTCGCACATGTCCGGCGTGCCGGCGATATAGTAATGGGGCCGGGGCAGACCGCGGCTAGCCTCTCTCACCATATCGGCGCCGATGCGCCTCGTTTCGCCCTTCCAGCCGTCGGAGTCCTTCATCCCAGTCATGGTCAGGACAAGTCGAAAGCCGTCGAGGCGCTGTTCCAGCTCGCGCAGCTCGTCGAGGTAGGCCGCGTTCTCGGGCCGGTGGTTGGAATAGAGCAGCGCCATGGGGCGCGGCCGCTCGGCTTGCGCCTCGCTGCGCAGCATGCTGATGAACGGGGTGATGCCGATGCCGCTGGCGATCATCACGATGGCGCGGTCGGGATCGTCGTGGAGGCTCATCGTTCCCGTGGGGCCCACGATGCGCACGCCTGCGCCGGGCTGGGCGGCCGCGAGCGGCTCTTTGTAGGCGCTCTTGCGCATGCGGGTGGCGATCGTCAGCCCGTCCTCGTGCGGCGCAGATGCGAGAGAGAAGGAGCGCTGGCGATCGTCGCTCGCACCTGGAAAATCCTCCGGCAGAAATAGGTCTATCGATTCACCTGGCGTGAAGGTGAACCCTTCCGGCTTTTCGAAATGAAAGGCGCGCGTGGCTTCGGCGATCTCTTCGCTGCCCAGCAACTTGCTGTCGTGTTTGCCTTTGATGCGCGCCACGATGTGCCGTCCGCAGCCTTACGCCTTGCCGGCCTCGGTCGCCGCGGGCACTTCGATAAGCCGGCCCGGCTTCACCTCGTAAATATAGCCGTAGATGGGCACGCCGGCAGTTACGAAGAACCGCTCTAGACCGTCCAGTACTGCGGGTGCGTGTAAGATCGCGAGCGGTCGCCCCAGTCGAAGTCGCTGTCGAACTCGGACGGGCCGGTGCGCAGGTCGTCCAGCGTCAGCTCGGTTTCGTAGGCCTGGTGCTTGGGATCATATCTGAGCGCGCCCCACAGAACCGGATAATGGTGGTGGCTGCCGAAGAGCCCGCCTGTTTTGATCACCGCGTAGGCAACCATTCCGCTCACCTTATCGAGCATTAGTCGCTCGATTGTGCCGAGCTTTGTGCCGTCGCGTCCGTAGACGGTGACGTGCTCCACGCGATCACTCGGAACCATTGTATGATGCATGGCGTCCTCCTTGTTCTCTTTTACATTATAGCATGAAGGAGCCCAGTATGCGCGGGCGCCGCTCCTCATCAGCACTACTTCGCTTTCGCTGTGAACTTTTTTGGCGTGGTTAACTGGATGCTCGCGCGGGTTTGCTAGGATTTCGTTGCGGATTAAGGGATGCTTCAAAACGCACCCGACACCAATCCCTTCGGCAGCATCGGGTCATGCTGCAGCAAAGAGATCGGTCGCATTATCTTAGCTGTGATGGGCCGAGACGGCCTTCGTCACCTCGCCGGTGAGGTCCTGCGATAGCGCGTGGGAAATGTCGCCGAGACTCACCATGCCGACGAGCTGCTGCGCCTCATTGAGCACAGGCAGTCGGCGGATCTGATTCTTTTCCATGATCCGAATAGCGTCTTCTGCCTCCTCGGTGTCCCGGCAATGGATGACGTTCTTGCTCATCAAGTCTCTGGCCGAGAGTTTCGAAACGTCCTTGGCGTCGGCAAGTGAGATCGTAATGTCGCGATCGGTCACCATGCCGATCGCCTTGTCGCCCTCGCAAACCGGAATGGCGCCGACGTCAAAGTCCTTCATCTTTTTGGCAATCTGCTGGAGCGTTGCGTCAGGCGCGACACATTCGGCGCCCTTATGCATCATGTCCTTGATTTTCATTGCTTATCTCCCTTTAGCGCCGCTCCCTTGACGCTTGCACCTCGCATAGGGGGAGCCAATCACATTCTACAATGCACGAGGTGGAGCAAATGTTCTTTGAGATGGCCAAAACATCGCCGCTTCGGACGGCCTGAATCTTGGCCTGCCTCAAAGTCGCCCAAGGTGGATTTGAGGGCCAATCTGGCGGCGTGATGGTCTTGTGACGGCCTGGACGGCTCGAATAAATCCTCAGTGCTCAGCGTCAGGAGAAATCTCAAAGGGGAAAGGGGGATGGCCCGAACAAAACCCCAACACATCGAGAAGCGCATTTTGCGGATTGCCGATAACTGGCAATTAACTGGCAATGGCAGGATTTGAGTCTATGAGTAGTAGGACGGCAGTGCATCACCTTCGAGCGGCGCTATGAAGCTGCAAAGCCGCCGATGACCCAGCCTATCGCGCGGACTACAACATAGACGATGAGCGTAACGATGAGCGTCTGGGGTAGGGGGCTCAACAGCAACCCGGAGCCAAATTCAGCGAACCAATTCAAGTTGGGAGGAGTGTTGCGCGCCTCTCCGACTGTGACGGTATCATCAGAGTTGGAACAGCCGATCTGTTTTAGTTTTACGGTATCAAACTGGTCGAAAACGTTCTCGTCCGGCTTCTGACCCGCAACATGCTCATGCGCGCACACCAGCTTTTAGTGTTGCTCCCAAAGGCGGTTTGCCAGACCGAACGCAATATAGACCGATAAAGACCCACCGAGCAGCAACGGTATGGCCGCTAAGAAAACCGCAAGCCGGTGGAAGCCACGGCTAACCCTTTTCGCTGTGCTCATGGGAGCGCCCCCCTGCGCCCGAGAGTCGTTGAGGTCAGTGCGGCCACTCGTGATAGACTCATTTAAAGCCGGGGGTTGAAACGCATGGCGGGTTTTCGGGGGGTTGCAGTCGCACTAGTGGTAGCCCTTCTCACCACGGGGATCAGCTACGCCGCTGACAAAGTTACGCGTTCCTGTTCGGGAACAGCTAACCATGTATTTTGGAGCCTTAAGGGAGAGCACAATGAACAGAACTACCCATATCAGGATAGTCTGACAATAGACCTAGACGGGCGGGTCGTGATCTGGGGAAGCGATACCTACCCAATCACGGAAATCGAAGGGAACCATTTCACCTTCAAAGGAGAGGTGAAAGACCGGAGAGAGGGGGCACCCGCAGTGACACCCGCAATATGGAACCATTACACCATTGGAGTGATGGACCGAATAACCGGAGACCTTTCACTGTCGCAAAATGATAAGTGCGATAAACTCGGCCTATACCACAAAACGACCTTTAACCTTCATTGCAAGCCAGCGAAGCCGCTCTTCTAGCCCAAAGCGACCTCGAAACGAGCCTCCTGGGGCCGTTTTCTTTTTGCGGTGTTGCAGCCACGCTACAGCGTGCCACCACTCCGAGCAGATATGGTTCGTCTTGTGGGTTGGTTTCCGTGGTCCGCAAGCCGACGAGCTAACCCTGCCATAACGAAGCCTGAAGCCCCGACTGTAGCACCGGCCGGGGCTTCCCCCTTTCATGAAACTTTGTGCGGGGGTGGCCTATGAGGGAATTGGCGCTTCACGTTGAAGATCACCAGATCATCGTAAACAAGGCCCGTCAACTTGCTTGGATCCCTCGTCTGAAAAGCGTGGCGTGACCACCACCGGGTCTTCACGTTCAGAGGTTGGTTTGGTCGCCGACGGTCGATATGTCTGCTTGTGGCACAAAGCTGAACTGGCCGATCGACCGCTATAGGTCCGGAATCCGACCTAAAGCGGACATTGGAATACGGACAACCAGAGCATCGTCATGATGCCCGCGTGATATCCACGCGATGCCCAAGGATTCGCGGGCGCCGCTGAGCATGTTGTTTGGAATGAGTGTTTCGGCCCCCATGAACGAAATGGCGACCTCCGCCGATTACCTTCGGCTTCGCCACACCCAATGCCTCGACCGACCTCGGCGTGGAGCGTCAAAAGCAGTCGACCGGTAAGAGTCATCATTAAGGAAAGCACGTAGCCTGAAAGGCATATCTCTGCAGTTTAGTTTGTGCGAACTCGCCCTGCGCTTTTGGCTTTCGCGTGGCCCTAATTGCCTATTAGGGCTTCTGAGGTGCAAAGCTCTGCGCTGCCGCAGCCATGGCTCGCCCTAACTCCTGTGCTTGACGAGCATAAGTCTCCATCTGCACTTGGGCGTGCCGATTCTGTAGCGTTACGATCTGGGGTAGGTCTTTGGCTGCAGCGAGGTCCTTTCCCAGTGCAAATGCGGACTCGCCATTCTCTTTCGCAAATCGAATCGCCAACTCCTGAACGTGCTTGAACCGCGAGTCGAGAGTCGGGGAATTCGACCATGCCCTCATGGCGTCTGCGACCGTATCAAGATAAAGGCTATAGGCTGTACGCGCTTGTTCAATGTTTCTTTCCAGCAGCTCCCGAAAGGCTTGTATCAGTTCATCACCTTGAGCCATTACTTTCCTCCTCGACATGCGACACTGCCGCCTCGGCAACGTCAGCAAAGACCCTGACGAACAACTCGCCAAACTCATCGGCCTGCCGAAACAGGGCGTAGAACTGATTGAATGAGTGCGTAAAGTTTAGCTCGATTAATTCGGCAAAGCTCTTGGCGTTGACTGATTTGGTTATGAGGTTCAGCGCCGTATTAGCATTCCGCTGAGCAAGCCCGAGGAGTTTGTGCGTAAGCACGATAGTGCCCTCCCGCGCTGCCTCCACGTTCCGCTCTGTCGCCCTCAGCGCAGCCGTGTAGGGGTCTTTCGCTAGGCTGTCGCGAAGGGAAAGTGCTTCTGAGCTTGCCAACTCATATCTCCTCGCATCGAGCGATGGAGCTGCTCGCCGGCATTCTACGATCAAATTCTGGGCAGGTGCAGCCTGAGATTCTAAAGTTGGAACAGCTACCCGAACCGCGTGATCGTCGGCGTTCGCTTTTTTGCTTGCTGTTGTTCTGACGGAACTGCTGTCATCGTTGCCCAATCTGCAGTTCTGATCGCGTTATCGCACCGCATCACAGGAATGCTGACCGGCTCGAGCGAGGTGAGACCGATCGCCTCATGCTCCTGACAACGCCGTCCGCGCCTCCTTTAGAGCAATCGAATTCTTCGGCCATTCCTATGTGTGCCCTGGCTTATGCATTTTGGCTAGTTCGGGATTCTTCTTTGCGTCGCGCACGGCGAGGCGAAGCCTCTCGCGTGCTTCACGCGGGTCGACCTTCAGATCGGCGCATAGCTGCTTGAGGGTGACCATTTCGATCTTTGCAGGTTTGTCGTTCATCGATCGTCCTCCGATAAGTGTGGGCGATCGTTACTAAGAGACTGAAGCTTATGCGTCAGGAGAAATCTCAGAGCGAGAGAGAACGCCGGCCCGAACAAAACCCCAACACATCGAGGTTGGATTGCCGATAACCGGCAAATAACCGGCAATGGCAGGAAGAGGCGGAGGAAGGAGTACGAGCTTCAAACCAGGCAATCGCGCCAACCCCCGCGGGCGGCCACTCGAATATTGGCGCTTACGATGCCTCTCAGGGGCGCTGAGGCGCTCCGTATGGCGTGTGGGGCAGGCGCTTGAGGGGTTGAAGGTAGCGAGGCCCTGGTTTGACAATCGACATAAAAATTGCTGCGCGAACATTGTTATGTCGATCGCGCTTCCAAATCGAACTTCGGAGCTCATTGCGGGCACCTTCGGAATACCGGAGTGACACCCACGCAGTGTTTTCGCGGTCAGCTTTTCAGTGAAAAGGGAACGATTGGAATTGCCCAGGCTGCCTTGTCCAGTCAGCCGACAGACTGACCGTTAGTCCGCGTGTCGCCTCGGCATGCCAATCAACCGGCGCAGACCAACGTCCGCTTTCGAGCCCTTTTCGGACATCGGCAGGCGGCGAGCTTATGTCCGCTAATGACCCAAAACGGACATTCAGCACGGGGCAAGTTAACCCGCTCTCCAACAACGGACCCGCGCTCTTGATGCGCTCTTCGCATCGTGCCCGCAACTCTGGATCGAAAAATCCCGGTCCTGTAGATTTGGGTCATGCAATTCACCATTGAGTTTTTCCGTCTTCGCGAAGAGGACGACGCGCACGCTACGCTGGATCGGATTACGCAAATCGGTACCGATCTGGAGGCGGTGAAAGTGAAAGCCAAATCGCTCTTCGAGACATTGAACATGCCGCAGAAGCCTGATGGCTTGCGGATTTTGGACCAGGATGGGGATGAAGTATTCTTCTGGACCCCAGGTGCCGACGATGCCTAAGGATGGCTCTGACTTGGTCGAGGTTCGCAGCCGCGCCGGCGACGCGCGACAGTTCTCCGCGTCAGCTGCGCGCAATTGTGGGCCAATCCGAGAGGTGCTTACTCGGATTCTGCCGAAGAAGGGCATCGCGCTCGAAATTGGATCCGGTACCGGGGAGCACGTCATCTGCTTCGCGAAGGCGCTGCCCGGGCTCGTCTGGCTGCCGAGCGATCCCGACTCGGCCTCGCGCACCAGCATCAAGGCGTGGAGTGCCACCGAAGGGCTCGCCAATGTGCGAGCGCCGGTCGCCATCGACGTGCGCGAAGGGGTATGGGGCGTGGAGGACGACGCACCATTTGACGCGATGATCTCCTTGAATATGGTCCACATCGCGCCTTGGGAGGCAGCGCTCGGGCTCCTTGCCGGTGCGGGGCGCCTCTTGAGGCCGGACGGGGTCCTCGTCTTCTACGGGCCCTTCACGCTGAGCGGGATACACACATCGGCGTCCAATGCCGCCTTCGACGCAGACCTAAAGAGGCGGGACCCGCGCTGGGGCGTGCGCGACGTAGACGAGCTCGTCGGCGAGGCCGCACCCCACGGGCTTGAACTGCGCGAGATCGTAGAGATGCCTGTGAACAATCTTTCGCTCGTCTTTGTCAAGGCAGGGCCGCCCGTTCCAGCCTGAATAACACCGGCAGTGTGGCAACTAGTTCTTCGAGGATCTTATGCCTCTTACGCGCCTCAAGGACGAGTACCTGGAACAGGATGGCGTTCGCTTCCTCATGGAGGACCAGGACGGTAGTACGGTGGCGTGCAGGGTGAGCCACCAGGCACTGCGAGATCATGCCGACCGCCTGCATTTTTCAGGAACCGACGGCGCTGTTTTCGAGGCGTATCGCGAACTCATTGAGCAGGTTGCGAGTGACGCTTACGACGCCGAAGGCCCTTTCGACGATAATGGCAGAGTTCTCGTCACTCCTGAGGCGCTCGCGCGGGTGACGCGCAGCGCCTAAGCCGAACCCAAACGTCTTATGCCTTGTTAGGCGGGACGCCCCCCAAGAGAGAGCGCGCTTTGGCGTTGGCGGCCTTCAAGGCGCGGGCAACAGCCAAATGCTGACTTGGACGCGCCGCCCAATGTCCGTTATTGGGGGTAAAGCGGACGTGGCGCGGGCCTCAAGACGATAGTCGTGCGACGCAATACGATCGTCGTGCGACGCAATATGACATCGAGAGTTTATGAGCGGCTCCAAGGTAGCAAGAAGAAACAGCGTGTCGCGGCGTGGCAGCCACTCCGAGGCACCCCTCGAAATCCGAGCGACACCGGCTAAACCCTCATTCAAAAGTGATTGATTGGAATCGCCAAATCGAGTCGGCAATCGAACTGACAGACTGATCACTCATCCGCGTGTCGTTCTCGCGCACGTATCGTGTCCGCTTCCAAGCCTTTTCAGACGTCGACTGCTGAGTAGCTCATGTCCGCTATGACCCAAAGCGGACCGCCCCGACGCCTAGCGCAGCGAGATCAATCGTGCAACTTATCGACCCTTGAAAACCATCCAAGGACCATCCAATTAACATCCATTGAGATGGAGAAACTGATGGCTGAAGTCCACAGGCTTCGCGACCGAGGGAGCGAAACCGAAAAGATCACAATCAATCTGGGTTACGTCGACCTCGGCCACATCGACTTGCTGGTGCAGGAAGGCTTTTATTCCAACCGCACGGACTTTATTCGCACTGCGATCCGCAATCAGCTCGCGACCCATGGCGAGGAGGTCCGGAAATCGATCGTGCGGCATACGCTCGAGCTTGGCCTCAGGCATTACACGCGCGCGGATCTGGAGGCTGTCAAAGCAGCAGGGGAAAAGCTTCACATCAAGGTTCTCGGACTCGCCACTATCGCCCCTGACGTGACGCCTTCGCTCGCTTTGGCGACCATTGAATCGATCACGGTGCTCGGGGCCCTTCACGCCAGCAAAGACATCAAGAGTGCGCTGGCCGATCGCATCAGGTGATCCCCGCGGATGAAATCCCTACAGCCTTTAAGGACCCGAAACATGAACGTAGATTTTGCAAACGCCATGCGCTCGGCAATGAATTTGATCTCAGACCAGAAGCTCGCCGAAGCCACGCGCGTCATACAAAGCGCATTATCAGGCGTGGAGCCGGTTTTCGAATCGCCGAGCAGAGCGCAGGTCGTACCTGGAGCCATTCAGCACAAAGTCATCGACCTCACGGCTGAAGTCATAGAGTCCCAGACAATATCGTCCGCTGAGCTGAAGGCGGACACGGGATTTGATCGGTCGCAGTCGTCAAGAATCGCAGATTGGGATGCCGGACCGCTGGGCAAGGCTCTCGGGAAGCTCCGCCACACCCAAATTCCACCTTTCAGTCTCGATGGATTGACAGTCGGTAGAGCCCGCAAGGCGCTCGAGATCCCTGCGGGGGCTCAGTTCCTGAGCAGGTCCTTTACCTGCGCGGCCGGCAGCCGAAACTACAAGCTATATATTCCGCGCCGTCCTCAAACAGTCAAACGCGCCTTGCTCGTCATGTTGCATGGCGGCACGCAGGATGCCGATGACTTTGCGGCAGGTACCCGGATGAATGCTCTCGCCGAGGAGCATGGATTTATTGTCGCCTATCCGATCCAGTCCAAAACCTCAAACCCTTCTTTGTGCTGGAATTGGTTTACCCCCGAGAACCAACAGCGCGGACGCGGTGAGCCGGCCATCATCGCCGGGATCACCAGCGAAATCATCGCCAAATACGCTGTTGATCCGACCAGAGTGTTCATCGCAGGTCTCTCAGCCGGAGGTGCCATGGCAGCAGTAATGGGCGCGACCTATCCCGATCTTTACGCTGCAGTCGGCGTCCATTCAGGGCTGCCTTATCAGTCGGCCGCTGATTTGCCTTCAGCATTCGCGGCCATGCGTGGCGATGCAGCCCTACCAAGCCGCCGGGGGAAGGCGCGTGGCACCGGCGACGACAGCCCAGCCGTTCCGACGATCGTCTTCCATGGCGACGCGGATAAAATTGTCCACCCCGCGAATGCCAAAAACATGGTGGTAAAGGGAGCTGATGGAAGTGCCGAGAGTGCAGAAATCCGACACGCCGCGGTCCGTGCGCACACCCGCACGGTGACCCGTGACAAGACCGGCGCGGTGATCGTTGAGCAATGGCTCGTCCACGGAAGCGGCCATGCCTGGTCCGGCGGCAGTCCGGACGGCACTTATACGGATCCGCATGGCCCAGACGCCTCGCGAGAAATGCTCCGATTCTTTTTGAAAGAGCCGCCTGTTGGTGGCCACGAGACGTGATTCTGAACACGATGGGAGCTGTGGCCCGCTGGCCAGGCCGCTCAGGTCCTCAGCGAGATATTATTGGAACTTAGATCATCGCCCACTGTTCTCGATGAGAACTAGGAGCAAAGCCATGAGCCGCGGATTTCCCTCCATGACTGCCCTTTTAGCGTTGCTCGCCATTGCGGGTTACCAGAACAGAGACAAGATTGCCGAGATGCTCCGTGGAGCTAAGGAGACCAACCCGGGGGCTGGGGAGCAAGGGGGCCTCGGCGGCTTGCTTGGCCAGCTCGGCCTTGGCGGCGCCAGCGCCGGAGGGATTCTCAGTGGTGGACTCGGCGAACTCTTGGAACGCTTTCAGCAGAGTGGCCAAGCCGACACCGCAAAATCTTGGGTCAACACCGGGCCCAACAAGCCGTGCACGGCTGAGCAACTTGAGCAGGCAATTGGTCCCGAAGTGTTGGAGACGTTATCGAGGCAAACGGGCCTGCCGCGAGACGAGTTGGTGTCCAGACTTTGCCGCGAACTCCCCGATGCAGTTGATAAATACACGCCAGAAGGGCGTCTCCCCACGGAAGCCGAGCTTTCGCGCGCCTAATATGCGTTTAAGGCTGGGCCATAGTAGCATCAAAGACATTGGCTTGATCTCGCGCAGCGAGCTCGCTCATTTAGCAGGAGACTGGGAATGGGAATTTTATGGACGATCTTAATCGGGTTTATCGCGGGCGTGCTCGCAAAGCTCATCACTCCTGGTGATAACGAGCCGAGCGGCTTTATCCTGACCACGATCCTAGGCATCGTGGGAGCATTCGTCGCGACCTACCTAGGGCAGGCTCTCGGCTGGTATAGCGCAGGCGAGGGGGCTGGTCTGGTTGGCGCGACCGTTGGGGCCATCATCGTGCTTCTTATTTGGGGTGCCATTGCCAGGCGGAGGAGTACCCTTCCCTAGCGTGATCTGGCCAGGCGAGTCGGGCGCCCTCATTGCACGTGATGAGTACGTCCGCTTCTGGCGCAAAGCGGAAATTTGGTCCAAAGCCAACATCGACCCCACGGGTCTCCAGGTCACTCTCCTGATGCCCACGGGAAACCCGAGCATTTCAGGGAACACGCCAAGCATGTTGTTTGGACTAGTTTTCTGCTGCTGACAGCCTGATGTCTGGTCAGCGTGTCGCTTCCGGGAAACGTCTACGGCCGTGCGAATAATGCAAAGCGGAGAAAGGCATTCGATGCATGCCGTTGTTGGCACATTCAGCGTAGAATGAGCCGCGCCAGGTCCAAGGAGAATGTGCTATGGCCCAGAGCACCCATAAGGTTGTCCATCCTGAGAGCACGTACGACGTTATCGAACTCATAGGCACCAGCACCAAGAGTTGGGAAGATGCTGCCAAGAATGCGGTCGAGGAGGCCGGAAAACATCTGCGCGAGCTGCGCGTAGCCGAAGTCATGGAAAAGGACGTGGTTATCCGCAACGGCAAAGTCGAT
>Ga0134122_10004067_pt1 | contig 10853 bp, 10 predicted proteins | sample KB302_FD_96461 | JGI IMG/M metagenome (GOLD analysis project Ga0134122, IMG submission 96461) | Terrestrial soil microbial communities without Nitrogen fertilizer from Kellogg Biological Station, Michigan, USA - KB3-0-2 | ecosystem: Environmental > Terrestrial > Soil > Unclassified ... | reverse complement strand
CATCGGCTGCTGACGGAGTTTTCTTTGATCCCTGCGAGATACCACGTTCGGCGATCAGCCAATATTGTGATTTTGTTACGGCCGAATCAAAAAGTTGTTATGTATATCATCTTACGTTCAAATGTAATTTTTACTCTTGACATTGTAAATGACTTGTCATACACTGACGGGCCTCTAGCGTTGCTGAAATTTTCGCGGTTGTCTTGCTCTCTTCGATTCTGCGCGTTGTATTGCGGAATATCGCTCGCCGCAGGGATGGCGGCCGAGTGTTATTTGACCGCCGGTATCAGAAACATCCCATCAAACCTATTACGGTCTTCAAAGCAGAGACCGTGTATCCTCACGCGCTGTGCCGGTGTCTTGCAGTAGAGTACCCGCCGCAGGGATGACGGCGGTGTGCGTCTGACTGCCGGCGCTTGAACCCATCCACTCTAGCAACATATCTCGGCCTCTCGTTGGAGGCGCGAGACTCTAGCATCACTCATAGTCGGCGCAAAACTCCCCTGGGCATACGTGTGTCTGAGGGTGAGACCAAGGAGGATCATTGCTAAATGTAAGACCGACTTCAGGAACTTGAGAGAAGACAGACGGGACGCTAGGGAACACACACGAGATTGCTGACATAACCCCTTGAAGGGATGAAAGGAGATTGGTATGCCCAAGAAGGAGAAAGGAAAAAAAGCCAAGAGGGATTCCGAGATTTCTGGTTCCGAGATTACTAGACGAACGATGCTGAAGATCAGCGCCGCGGCGGGAGCCGGTACGGTTCTGGCTCCAATGATTCTGACATCGAGGAAATCCACTGTATACGCTCAGGGAACCGTGGCCGAGCCAGTGCTGTGCGCGCCAACTCCGGTGCCACAGAGTCCGCCACACACTCCGTTCGTCGATGACCTTACGGTTCCGTCTCCGGCGATACCGCAATTTCTAAGTCCAGCGCCGACCGAAGCGGCGAACATAGGTGGCGGCGAGGCCGCGCGCGATCCCCATCAACGTTGGGCGGAATTCACTCCCGCGGTTACCTATCAACTGGAAGCCAGAGCCGGCACCCATCAGTTCCACCGCGACTATCTGCCCTCGTACATTTGGGGATTCAACGGCCAGTACCCGGCGCCGACGGTCCTCAATGCGTACGGGGTACCGTCAATCGTGCGATTCAAGAACAGCTTGCCGGCAAGCACCACCAGCTTCGGCACGAACACAACCACGGTCCACCTGCACAACGGGCACACGGGCTCTGAAAGCGACGGCTTTGCCGGGGACTTCTTCTCACCAGGATTGTTCAAGGACAATCATTACTGCAACGCCTACGCCGGCATCGATGACTTCGGAGGATTCCCGAAAGGCGATCCGCGCGAGGCTCAGTACACGATGTGGTTTCACGATCACATGATGGCCGAGACGGCGAACAACAACTACCTGGGCATGAACGGATCGTATCTTCTTTACGATCAGAAGAGTCCGCCGTGGGAGTTCGCAACGTCAGGGTCCCTGCGCCTTCCCGCTTACTACGGCATAACTGACATACCTCTGATTCTCTCCTTCAAGAGATTCTGCGCTACCAACTCCACCACCGGCCGCACGGAGATGTTCCAGGTTGTGGGCGCGGCAGCTCCGGGGACCGATAAGTTCACGGTCAACGGCAAGATTCAGCCAAAACTCTCCGTCAGGCGCCGCAAGTATCGCTTCCGTCTGATCAACACCGGCGTTGTGTTGAACTGGAATTTCAGCCTTCACGGTCCCGACGGCGTGCAAAAGCGGATGACGGTCATTGCCGCCGACGGCAACCTGCTGCGTCAGCCTGCCGATGTTAGCTCCACCAGTGGATTCCCCACGCTCGAGGTACATGTGGCGTCACGCATGGACGTGATCATTGACTTCAGCCAGTTCAATGTCGGTGATTCGGTTTACTTGAAAGAGAACACGCAGACCGCGCAGTTCGTCAGCACGCCGACTCCGCCGGATCCGGCTCCTGGCGTTCCGATCGGCACGGTCGTGATGCGTTTCGATGTTATCGGTAACGCCACCATTCCGGATACTCCGCCGATTCCGGACACGCTGACTGAATTGCCGCCAATCCCGGCAGCGCAGCCCGGCGGGCCGTTCGAGTGGGGCTTCCGATTCATTCCCGGCCAGGCGGATGGGAATAACTTCCGAGTATCCCACTCGTCGATACCGGATGATAATGCAAGTCACGTTGCCACGTTCTTGCCCTTCGATCCATTCCGCGTGGACCACGCTGTCCTGAGAGGTTCTACCGAGGAATGGATAATCAGGAACGACACGCTCGCGGGGAATTGGCTCCATCCAGTCCACATTCATCTTGAGGAGGGGCGGATACTCGAGCGAAAAGTGTGTACGGTTCCAAGCGCCACCGGGTGTGCGCCGGCGAACAGGACTCCGGTCACAATGCCTCCGTGGGAGGACGGCAACAACGCTCGCAGGGACGTGTATCCAGTGCCCGGACAACATTCGTTGAAGATCAGGCTGGCGTTCAGAGACTTCCACGGCCGATACCTGATCCACTGCCACAACATGAATCATGAGGACGCGTTCATGATGGTGCGGTGGGATGTCGTCGAGTCCATGGCTGAATTGCGCAAGCGCAGGGAGCAAATCAATGCTGAGCGCATTGCAAGAGGTGACGTGCCGCTGTACAGAAAGGAGGACCTGGGCTAATGAGGAGAAGAATGTTTCTCACAAACCTCGGAAGCGACAAGCCGTCGGGCGCGCCGCCACTGCCAGTGCAGGGCGTGCCGCACGCCGGGTCACCGGGTCCTGCGATCTTCACCAATGCCCTGCTTCGCACCCACGAGAACAAGCAGGTTCGTTTCTACGATGACCTCATCAAAGGCAAGCAGGTATTGATGAACCTGATGTACGCCACGTGCGAGGGGGCGTGCCCGCTCGTGACCTCCAGTCTGGTGAAGGTCCACCAGGCATTGAAAGACCGGATGGGTAAGGACCTTTTCATGTACTCGCTGACCGTGAAGCCGGAAGTGGACGACCCACAGGCGCTCAAGGATTTTGCCGAGATGCACCGCGCCTTGCTGCCGGGCTGGACCTTTCTGACCGGCGATCCTTATGACATGGAAACCATCCGTTACCGGTTATTCGCTATGAATCACATAGCGATTGACACGAACATCTACGGTCACACGTCGTTCCTGCTCATCATAAACGATGCAACCAACCGTTGGCTGCACGTTGATCCGCTGGCGAGCATGTCGACGGTGCTTCGAAAGATCTCCTGGGCTGATCCTCCAAAAACGCGACAGCAAATCATGGAGGAGAACAGAAAACTCCAGGAGCAGATAGACAAGGAACGCAGGATCTTTGGATATCGAATGAATGCGTGAGGACGCTCTGGGGGCTACGGGTGACGACGATCTCGTAGCTCCCGATTTGTTCGCTTGATATGAGACTAAGGATAGGAGTTGCCGAAAGGCGGCTTCTATTCTTAGCCCTTTGATTCAAGGAGAGTGCCATGAATCGATCTATCATCATCGCAGCACTGGTGCTTGCCGGCCTTGCGGCAACCCCGGCGGCGCTTGCCCAGAAGGGTTGCGAACTCAATATCGTCGGCACGTGGAAGGTCGAAAAATCCGGCGAAGCAGCGCCGGCCCTTTATCGTTTTACGTCCGACGCAAGGGTGAGTGTGCTGTCCGCATCGAGCCAGAGTTCGGAGGCGCGAGACGTAATCACCGCCACCTACACACTGGATGACCCAAAAGCGCCAAAGGTCATACTTGTCAAATCAGACAGGGACGCCGGAGGCTTCGCGAAGGGGATCACGCCTATTGATATCACCTCATTCGACGACACATCGTTGACTCTCGCGCGGGCCGGGTCCGCGCCGTCGCGCTGGGTCAGGGTCGAGCCTTACAAGTATTTCATCGTTCTCGCCGGGCGGATTGGTACTTTCTATGACGGCAGCGGACCGACCTTTCCGATGTTGATCAAGACCGACGGACGACAGACTCAAATAGACGCGGTGGGCACTTACGATGTCCACGGTTACTGGGCTTTTGGTCCGATCCCTCCTGAAACCTACAACCAGTTTATGAAAGAGCCGGGCAAAGAATCGGACGTGATGCTGCGGCTTGAAATCACCGCGGCGCAGTATGAAAGAGGATTGAAGATTGTGCAGACCTGGGAACGACGCGCTCGCAACAACGAGCTGTTATACCCGGATCTTACGATGGATAACATCCTGGTGGCGAAGCAGGTCACCGAGAGCCTCAACCAATGCGGGGAGAGATTCAAGCTGTACAAGCTTGATTGGAGCCTCGAGGATCGCATCTCCTCCTCATCGTCTCGAGACGATAATCCGATCTCACGAATTCCGTTTCTGTATTTCAAAGAGTTGAAGCGCCTGAATCAATCGCTTCACGTGCCGGATGACAAGTACTACGAGCAGGGGCAATCGATGCAAAAGCAAGCGGGCCGGTGAATCGAGGCTCACCGCCCGGCACGAATCGAGGAGTCGCCAAGAGAAGTCTTTCACGGAACCGAAGAAAAGAGGGTAAGTCATATGAAGCGAGCCGGCTTTCTCAATTCGATTGTCTTCCTTTTAGTGGCTGCCACAAGCGGCGCTTTCGTTCAGTCTAACAACCCGAAGGCATGCCCGTTCAACATCAGCGGCTTGTGGAGATCGGATACCGCGACCGAAACGACCCGCCTCTTTTTTAGCTTCTCAACGGAGGGGCATGTCACGCTGCTCGAATACTCACCGGACGCTCTGCCGCAGGATTTCGAAGTCATAACGTCGGTGACCTATAAGCTGGACAAGCCTTCCGCTCCCGTGCAAGTCGAATTCACGGCTATGCGCGGCGATGATGTGTTTCCCAAAGGGGTCACTGCGTGGAAGATAGTCCAATACGGTGACGACAGCTTCACCACAGTTGATCCGGTGTCCGGCGCGCAAACACGCTGGGTCCGGGAGCAGACTCATCGATACTTCCTTACCTTCGCGGCTCGGCGCGGATCGGCCTCGCAAGCGAACGCGGCGGTCGCCATTTGGACCTCGATGGATGGACGCGAGACCAAGACCGAAGCGCTCGGCATTCAAATGATCAGAGATGCGGCCGGAAAAGTTGCGCCGATCTTCGGGCCGGTCGCGAGTGAGGTCTACGACCGGATCATAGAGGACAGCGAAAGAGACAAGAAAAACCTGAAGGGTGAAGAGAGCCTGCTCGCGCGTTTTGAATTGACCGAAGCGGAGTTTGAAACGGCCCGCGAGACTTTTCTCAAGTGGGACAAGAACGTGTCGACTCACAAGCTCCCGCACTCCGATGCTTATCTGAATGCCGTGGAATTCTTTAGCCGAGCCGTCGAGGGTGTGCGCCCTTGTGGTGACAACGTCAAGATAAACAAGCTAACGCAGCGCGAACTTGAAGAGATCATCGCCAAACTGAATCCTCCGCAGCAACCGTTTGAGTACATAAGTCTAATGAGGAAGAAGAACGAGGTTCAGCACGTCACGAATTCAATGTATCCCTGGGTGTGGCGGCCGTTGATACAACAGCCCGGCCACTAAACTAGTGTTGCGTCTCCTTAGTACTGTTTCAATCACAAAGGAACGTGACCTTTAACTCTTAAGGAAGGAGAACGAGTATGAGTGATAATGCTACTGCTACCAAAGTGAGTGCGAGCGGAAAAACGGGTGGAATCTGTGCCGTCTCCGGCCCGTACAAATGCGCGTCGTCTGTTGTTGTGTTCTTCAAGAAAGGGGATACGTTTTCGGCTGACCCCGCGACCGGAAAGGCCACTGTCTGGACTATGTAAGACTTCGAGTTTACGTCGAGGTTCGCAACGGAACGGCAGAGCAGATTGCCATTTGCCTTCTACCTGCTCGCTGATTGTTGCGGTCAACCGTAGCCTGTTTTCTTCCGATCCGTGGAGATTACGACAGCAGCCGAGCCAAAAGGGGGGCAGGCTTGTCCTGGCCTGCCTCGCCTAAATGATCGCGCGCTGCTCAACATCACACTGAAGATTATTCCTCGCCGATGTCTTCGTTCCAAATCTCCGGATGAGTTTCGATGTAGCCTGCCAGAAGCTCTACGCACTCCCGGGACGCGAGATCGATCACAACCACTCCGTTTTCTTTCAGCCAATCGACGGCGCCGGGAAAGTTGGCCGACTCTCCTACGACAACCGTGCCGATTCCGAACTGTCGAATCAGCCCGCTGCAGTACCAGCAAGGAGCAAGCGTCGTCACCATGATCGTGTCACGATAGCTCCGTTGTCTTCCGGCTTTCCTAAACGCGTCTGTCTCGCCGTGGATCGAAGGATCGTTTTCCTGCACGCGGCGGTTGTGCCCGCGCCCCAGAAGATTCCCCGAGCGATCGAACAACGCCGCGCCAATCGGTACTCCACCCTCCGCGAGACCCTCACGCGCCTCTTCAATCGCCACTCGAAGCATCGACTGATAATCGAGAGCGGAGTTCGTAAACTGAGAAGTCATGAAAGCTACCCCGCGTTCACGGGTGGACGGCGATCGGCCCACGGGCGCGCTGACTCGAGCTGCGCAGCGAGTCTGAACAACGTCGCTTCATCGCCGAAGCGTCCGACAAAGTGTGTTCCAATCGGCAGACCTTCGTCGTTCCAGAACAGCGGCACCGACATCGCCGGCTGCCCGGTCACATTGCAAATTGGAGTGAATGGTACGAACTGCGCAGCCAGCGCCATTCCAGCAAGCGGATGCTCCGCCGGAGAATCGAAGCTGCCGATCGGCACTGGCGGACTGCCAAGCGTCGGCGTCAGCCACACATCGTAGTCGAGCATGAATCGGGCGACGTCACGCGAGATTCTCTGCAGACCTTGGAGCGCCAATAAGTAACTTGAGCCGCTTTGCTGAGTTCCCATTTGATAAAGCGCCCAGGTGCCCGGCTCGAATTGCTCTGGTGAAACCTCACGGTTCAACCACCGAGACATAGAGTCAATCGTCCAGGTGCAACCCGCCGCCCACAACGCCATGAACATCGGAACCAGGGTCTCGCCGTTTATCGACGGAGACGCTTCCACGACTTCGTGACCGAGATCCGACAACAGCGAAACTGCGTCATTCACCGCGCGCACGCAATCAGGATGAATCTTTGTGCCTTGAGCCGCCGACGTCGCAAACGCGATCCGCAGCTTGCCTGGGTCGGCGCTTACCTCTTTGATAAACAGACGCGCTGGAGGAGGCGCCCAGTACGGATCCCCGACATCGGGTCCTGAGGTCGCGTCGAGCAACGCAGCGCTGTCACGCACCGAGCGAGTGAGCGCGTGCTCGGCTACCAGGCCGCTGAACATGTCTCCAAAATCGGGACCGAGCGGATTGCGCGCGCGTGTAGGCTTGAGCCCGAACAACCCGCAACACGACGCCGGGATTCGAATCGAACCGCCGCCGTCGTTGCCGTGAGCGAACGGGACCATGCCGCTCGCAACAGCAGCCGCCGAGCCTCCGCTCGAGCCGCCGGTCACGCGAGTCGTGTCCCACGGATTACGGCTCGCTCCGAAGAGCTTGGGTTCTGTCGTCGGAAGAATTCCGTACTCGGGCGTGTTGGTTTTCCCAAGCACGATGAGTCCCGCCCGTTTGTATCGAGCTACCAATTCGCTGTCGTGTGGAGCAATGAAATCGGCGAGGAACGCGGAGCCTGAAGCCATTCGAACTCCCGCGTATGAAGCGAGCAGGTCTTTGAGCAGGAACGGCACGCCAGTGAACGGCCCATCCGGGATCGCGCTGTTTGCTGTGGTGCGCGCTTCGTCGAACATAGGAGTGATCACCGCGTTGATCTGCGGGTTCACTCGCTCGATTCGCTCGATCGCAGCTTCGACCAACTCGATGGGTGTCACTTCTTTCTTGCGGATCAACTCAGCTTGAGCGGTCGCATCCATCCACGCAGTTTCGTTTGATAATGCCACGTCGATTTCTCCTCTTCGAACCCTGTTTGTAGTCCGGGCTTCAGCCGGAAGTTTGTATCTGAATGAGTCGGATACCTCGCTACTGCTCTTACAAACTTCCGCCTGAAGGCCGGACTACAAACCTCTAGCGTCCTTTGAAAATTGGCTTTCGCTTTTCGTGAAACGCAGCGGTTCCCTCTTTCACGTCTTCACAATAATTCGTTACCATCACCGCAAGAGCCGCGTCCTCCAAAGCGTTTTCCAAATCCATAGTCTGCTGCTTGTACATCATTCGCTTGGCCATTCGTATCGCGATCGGTGGTCCATCCGCGAGCTTCTCCGCCCAACTCCTGGCGGCCGGCATCAACTCCGCGTCGGGTACAACTTCGGTCACCAGTCCAAGCTCCTTCGCTTTTGGCGCAGGATAGACCTCAGAAAAGAGCGACATCTTCAGCGCCTTTTCAAGTCCCATGAATTTAGGAAACAAATAAGCACCGCCCTCATCCGGAATGAGCGCGAACTTCAAACTGGTGTCGCCGAGTTTCGCGCTCTCGGCCGCGATTCGAAAGTCACAACACAACGCCAGCGTGAGCCCGCCCGCAACCGCCGCTCCGTTGACCGCGGCGATCACTGGCTTGTCGAAACGCCGAAGCAGCGTGACGAGCCGATGCATGTTCTCGCGCATCTCGAGCATCGCTTCCATCTTGTGGCCTCGATAACGCGCGGGATATTGAAAGTCGCGGCTGATATCGCCGCCCGAACAGAATCCCCGGCCGGCGCCGGTGATGATCACCGCTCGCACGTCATCGTCATCGCGTGCATCGGAAAGCGCGGCGATGATCTCGTGCACCATTATTTCAGAGTAGGCGTTCAGCTTTGTGGGGCGATTCAAAGTTATCGTCGCGACGCGGTTTTCTTTTGAGTAGATGATCTCGCGATAGTCCATATGAACTCCACTGTGAATAGACCGCGGTCTATTGCCTCACCTTCCGGTAAACTTCGGCTCGCGTTTCTCCATAAACGCCCGCACACCTTCCTTGTGGTCGTCGGTCATCGAGCAGCGCATGTGAGTCTCGGCTTCGCGATCCAGCATCGCCCTGAAATCGGCCGCGGAAGCCTGATTCACGTTTGCCTTCATATAGCGATAACTCGTCAGCGGTCCGCGAGCGATACGAGAAGCAATCTCCTGAACTTCAGAACTGAGGTTGTCATGCGCCACAACGCGATTCACCAGCCCGAGCCTGTGAGCTTCCGCGGCGTCGATGATGTCCGATAGAAAGAACAGCTCCTTGGCCATAGGTCCTCCGGCGTATTGAGTGAGCAACCACGTCGTCCCGAAGTCGCCGCCGTAACCAACCTTCGCGTATGCCGTTCCGAACTTCGCCTGGTCCGACGCAAATCGCAGATCACACGCGAGACAAACTCCCAGCCCCGCGCCCATCGCGAAGCCATTCACCGCAGCAATCGTTACTTTCGGGATGTTGTAGAGCAGCCAGCTCAGCTCCTGCATCTGACGCAGCCGATCGATCTTCTGCTCGAGCGTCTCGCTATCATCCTGAGCCATAGTTGAAACGTCGCCGCCCGCGCAAAACGCCCTGCCCGCGCCAGTGACCACGATGCAACCAACATCAGGATCGCGGCTCCACGTTTTCAGCGTTTCTATTGATCCGACAATCAGATCCATGCTGAGCGCGTTGAGCTTATCGGGCCGGTTGAACGTGAGAGTCGCGACTTTGTCTGAAACGTCAGTGAGAATGACTTCGTCAGGCATGATTTCTCCTCGAGGGTTTGATAGGGCGGGGATTATATCAAAAAGGATGATCGTTGCTAGTTGATGGACCCATATATCAAAAGGTTGCGAATGGCTTTTGATTCGGGTTATCGTCTGCGCTCATCGGTTGCGTTCAACTGGCATCTTCATCGCCGAATTAGAAACCATGGCAAGCATTCAACCTGCGAAAGCCAGATCCCCATTAACCCAAAACCAGATCCGAGGATTCTGGGCCGCGTGGGGAGGCTGGGCCCTCGACGGGATGGACTCGTTCATCTACGCGCTGGTGATGGTGCCCGCGCTGAAGGAACTCCTGCCGCGTTCCGGCATCGCGAGTGACCAGGCGAATGTTGGATTCTATGGCGGGCTTCTGTTCGCGTTGTTCCTGGTCGGCTGGGGACTCTCGCTTGTGTGGGGACCGATCGCCGACAAATTCGGCCGTGTGCGCACGTTGATGCTGACGATCCTCTGCTACTCGCTGTTCACTTTTCTCGGAGCAGTCGCGACAAGCGTGTGGCAGCTTGCATTGTTTAGGTTGCTGGCGGGCATCGGTATCGGAGGCGAGTGGTCGATGGGGGGAACATTCATCGCCGAAGAGTGGCCCGAAGACCGCCGCAAGATGGCCGCCGGCTACATGCACACCGGCTACTACTTCGGGATTTTTCTGGCGGCTATCGCGAATTACACGATAGGCGCGAGCTTCGGCTGGCGCGCTATGTTCGCGGTTGGAGGAACGCCGGCATTGCTCGTCGCATTCATTCGCTACGGCGTGACTGAATCGAAACGCTGGCAGCAAAAGCTCGATCAGGTCGGCGGTTCGCTGACGATGCGTCACTCGTTCTTCGAGCTCTTCAGTCCTGAGTATCGCAGACGGACGATACTCAATTCGACTTACTTGCTTGTCTCGATCGTCGGGTTGTGGGCGGGCTCGGTTTACGTTCCAGCGTCGGTAACACATCTCGCGTCGAAGGCGGGAATCGCGGACGCTCAAGGCGCGAGGCTCGCTTCGTATGCGACGATGATACTGTCCGTCGGCACGATCATCGGTTGCGTGTCTCTGCCGCCGTTGGCCGAAAGGTTCGGAAGAAAGGCCACGCTCGCGATTTACTTTGCGATTATGGCTGTGTTTATCGCGCTCGGTTTCGGTTATGTGTTTTATCTGACCAGCGGAGCATTGCCGTGGTTCATGGCGTGT
>Ga0134122_10004065_pt1 | contig 10854 bp, 7 predicted proteins | sample KB302_FD_96461 | JGI IMG/M metagenome (GOLD analysis project Ga0134122, IMG submission 96461) | Terrestrial soil microbial communities without Nitrogen fertilizer from Kellogg Biological Station, Michigan, USA - KB3-0-2 | ecosystem: Environmental > Terrestrial > Soil > Unclassified ... | reverse complement strand
TCATGCGCACGCCGACCTACACCGTCACCACCAACCGCCGCATGATCCCGATCCACAGCACCAACCACCTGCTGATGTCGGGCGACGTCGAAGTGATGGGCGGCAAGACCGGTTTCATTTCGAAGTCGGGCTACTGCCTGGCGACGCTGCTGCGCCTCCCGCAGGGCAACCCGATCGCGGTCGTCGTCCTCGGTGCGCGCTCGAACAACGGCCGCTTCTGGGAGACGCGCCATCTCTTCAGCTGGCTGGAGACGAAGGCCTCGGAGCTGTTCAAGGATCAGGCGCCGAAGTAGTCGCCGGTAGCCAGTTACCAGTTTCCCGTTTCCAGTTTTTGGGATCGGCGCTTCGCGCCGGTCCTTTTTTTTTGTTAACCGGCAACCGGCAACCGGCAACGTCAGCGATAGCCCCGTTGCACCGCGGCGGCGTCCAGCGGCAGCGTCGCGATCGCGTCGACCGCGGGCATCACCTGACGAGTGGCGTTGCGGCCGTCGAAGGCCTTCACGTAGCGCTGGCAGACGTCGCAGCCGTTCAGGCGATACCAGCCGTCGCGCGTGGCGAACGAGGTCATGCGATCGCGATCCGTGTTGAGGCAGAACGGGCACTTGATGTGATCGAAGCGCCAGCGCGTGGTGCAGCGCGAGCAGATCAAGAGCCGTTCGGCGGCGGGCGTGATGATCGAGAAGTCGGGCTCACCGCCGCAGAGCGGGCAGTTGCCGTGCGGCCAGCCGTGGAATGACGTGCGCGCCATCACCGCGTCGGCGCAGCGCGAGAGAAACGGCCGCATCGCCTGCAGAAAGAGCGGCTCGAGGCCGGCGATCTCCTCCGGCACGTCGCGGCCGCCGGCGACGAGGGGACGCGCCGCCTCGTACCAGGCGCGCATCGCCGGCTGCAGCCGATCGGCGTCGCGCGACAGCGCCTCCACCCGCCGATAGTCGTCGGTCTCGATCGCCTCGTGCGTGCGCATCGCGTCGGCGGTGGAGCGCACCAGGAAGCGCAGGTCGCTCCAGTCGATCGGCACCTGCTCGAAGGTGAGCATCGGCTTTCCGTCCGACAGCACCTTCTCGATATGCGCCGCATCCAGGTTGATCGCCGGCAGCGGCACCCGCCCCTGGACTCGCCGCTGCAGCTGCAGCAGCTGGATCTGCAGATCGATCGCCTGACCCAGATCCGGCTGGTCCTCCTTCAACTGTCTCAACTCGATGATCTCGCGGGGTTCGGCGCGCTGGGGAGGAGAGGGGCGCTGCGGCTTTTCCTTTTCCACGGTCTGCATTCTAGTCAATGCGCGAACCGCGGCGCCATCTGCTCAGGTAGGTCGTCTGAACGATCCAAGCGATCGAACCTGCCTCATCCGATGCTTCGGATCGTGCCCAGGCATGGGACGGACAAAGTGTTGAAAACATTCCGATAAGTCCCGAATCCGGTATACTCCGCCGTGGGATTGGCGTATGCATCCACGCGCGTCCCGGGGAATGCTTTGAACCCTCAGTCCAACCGTGTACGGAGAGGAGCACAACTGTGACATTGAGGTCAACTCGATGGCGTGGGCCAACAGGCCGGGCCATGCTGCTCGCCCTGGCGGTCTCGCTGATCGCCCTCCCGGCGGCAGCGAACGACACTCCGGCGGCGTCGAAGGAGAAGCCGAAGGTCAGCAGCCAGGTGTCGTTGCGAGACGTTGCGAAGCGGGAAGCCGCGAAAACTGCGCTGACCTCGACGCCGGCGACGAGGTCGTCGCGGCGCGCCGATCAGAGCACCGGCACGCAGTCGACGAGCTTCTTCAAGACCCGTCAAGGCGCGTTCGCCCTGGCGGTAATGGCGCTCGGCGGCGGGTACGCGATCTACTCGGCGAGCCACGACAAAATCAGTTCACCAGCCAAACAGTGAGGATCCGCACGATGACCAGATTGGTACGTCTTTATGCGCTCCTCGTGGCGCTGATCCTCGTCGCCGGCGTCGCTCACGCGCAGACGTCGGTCGGCACTATCGAAGGCACCGTGACGGACGAGCAGGGCGCGATCCTGCCGGGCGTGACGGCAACGCTGACCGGACCCCGCGGCGCGCAGACCGTCGTCACCGACGAGAAGGGGCAGTACCGGTTCATCTCGGTGCAGCCCGGCAGCTACAAATTGAAGGTCGAGCTCGGCACGAGCTTCGCGGCGCAGACGCGCGACGTCGAGCTCGGTCTCGGCAAGACCGCGCTCGTCGACTTCACGATGAAGGTCGCATCGGTCTCCGAGGCGGTCACCGTCACCGGTGAAGCGCCGACCGTCGACGTCAGGGGCTCGTCGACCGAGACGAGCGTCTCGAACGCGATGCTGCAGATGACGCCGCTCTACTCCTCGACCGCGACCGGCCTGCTGAACGCCGCGCCCGGCATCAACAGCAGCTCGGCCTACGGCGGACAGGGCGGCCTCGGCAACGCGCTGCTGCTCGACGGCGTCGACACGCGCGACCCGGAGGGCGGGTCGGCGTGGACGTTCTTCAACCAGAACCTGATCCAGGAGATCCAGATCGGCGGCCTCGGCGCACCGGCGGAATACGGCGGCTTCACCGGCGCGATCATCAACACCGTGACCAAGTCGGGCAGCAACGCGTTCTCCGGCCTGTTCTCGGTCCGCTATACCGACAAGGGCCTGTCGTCGAACAACGTCTCGGATGCACAGATCGCCGCGAACGAGAATCTGGGTCAGGGGGCCGTGCTGAGGAACCTGAAGGACTACACCGTCCAGATGGGCGGTCCTATCAAGACGAACAAGGCGTTCTTCTTCGCCAGCGTGCAGCGCTACTCGGCGCTGAGCGATCCCACCGGGCCCGTGGCCAACTCGCAGGACATCAGCCCGCGCTTCAACCTGAAGTTCACGCTGCAGCCGACGGCGAAGGACACCCTGATCCTGGGCACGCAGTACGACTCGTACAACGTAACCGGGCGCGTCGGGCGCTGGCCCTCGGCGCAGGCGCACGACAACCAGACGGTGAACGAGGACGCGCCGGAATGGGTCTACAACGCGCAGTGGCGCCGCGTCTTCGGCACCAGCTCGCTGTTCGAGGCCAAGGCGACCGGCTACTGGGGGTACTACTACCTGGATCCGATTGACCCGTCCCCGTACCTGTATGACGTCGCGACCGACACCTACCTGAGCGGCGGCGGCGGCGGACAGTACTATGCCGATCGCAGCCGGAACCAGCTGCAGGTGTCGCTCACCAAGTACGCCGAGAAATTCGGCAACCACTCGTTCAAGTTCGGCGCCGAGATCGAGCGCAGCCACGTCCGCAGCCAGTATCAGCCGTACGGGCCGTCGGGCTTCTACATGTACCAGTCCGACGGCGTGCCCTACTACCTCGTGAGCTACAGCTACGACGTGCAGGGCGACAACCGTCGGACGTCGGGCTACGCGCAGGACCAGTGGGCGATGGGCCGCGCCACGCTCAACCTGGGGCTGCGGTTCGACCACATCCGCGGCTACAGCCCGGTACTGAAGGAGAACGTCTACACGCCGTCCACTTCGTGGGGCCCGCGCGTCGGCCTCTCCTACAACCTGACCAAGAACGACAACTCGGTGCTGAAGGCGTTCTGGGGACGCTACTTCGAGGGGACGGCGAGCCTGTTCTATACGAACGCGACCCCGGGCATCGCGGATTACACGTTCACGCCGGTCGATAGCAACTTCCATCCGAATGGACCGCCGGAGGTGATCATCCCGGCGCAGGTGTATGGCATCTCGTCCGACTTGAAACATCCGCGGACCGACGAGTTCAACGTGTCGTACGAGCAGCAGTTGATGCGGGGCATGCGAATGACCGTCTCGGGCATCTGGCGGTTTGGCGATAACTTCATCAACAACGTCATCACCGGCGCGCAATGGAGCCCGACGACGCTGGTCAACGGCCTGACCAACCAGTCGTTCACCGCCTACAACTGGGTCAATCAGGCGGCCTCGAACGACTCGTTCGCGGTCCAGAACACCGCGGGCTTCTCGTACCTCGCGCCTGACGGGTCGGCCATCGGCACGCTCGATCCGCGCCGCACCTACAAGGGGCTGATGCTGGTGCTCTCGAACTCGTTGAAAAACCGTGTCGGCTACCAGTTGTCCTACGTGCTCTCGAAGTCCGAGGGCAACGTCGACAACTCCGGGTTCGGGGCCTATGGCAACGGCTCGGGCTTCACGTCGCCGAACACCACCTTGATCAACGCGTTCGGCGAGCTGACCAACTCCCGCCGGCACGAGGTCAAGGCTTACTTCACCTATCGCATTCCGAAGGTGGACGTGATGCTGGGGGGCAACTACACGGGCCTGAGCGGCCGCCACTTCGCGCCGCAGCAGATCTTCACCAGCCGCCAGCTCAGCGTCGGCAGCTCGTCGCGCCGCACCATCTTCCTCGAGCCACGCGGGTCGCGGGAGAACGACTTCATCAACCAGGTGGACCTGCGGCTGGAGAAGGTGATCCAGGTCGACATGCACCGCTTCGGCGTGTATGCCGACATGATCAACCTGTTCAACTCGAACACGGTGACCTCGCGTCAGAACATCTACCCGAGCTCGGGCGGCGTCGACTTCCTCGCGCCGACCGGCATCCAGGGGGCGCGCCAGGTGACCTTCGGCGCCCGCTGGTCGTTCTAGCGCGTCGCTCGCGAACAACCACGAATCCCGGAAGCCGTGCGCGGCTTCCGGGATTTCTCTTTGTACGAGGGTGGTGACGCGGCGAAGACCTTTCACGGAGAGCTCCCTTCGTTGATCCGCGGAGGAGGAGAGAGCGCAGAGAAGGGCCGCCGTCGCTGTGCGTGGTGCCGCGCTGCGCGCAGGGCCGCCAGGCGACCCACCTGTCGGCGTTATCCGTGTTTATCCGTGGTTGTCTGTGGCCTTTATCTGTGGCCTTTATCTGTGGCCTTTATCTGTGGCCTTTATCCGTGGCCTTGGGCCGTGGCGGGAATCAGCCGCGTGGTGACTTCGCGCGGGCTTCGAGCGCGCGGCCCAGCGCCGCTTCGCGGTTGCTGTCGGCGGCGTGGCCCTGGCGGCTGTAGACGTCCGCCATCACGTAGTGGGCGAGGGGAGCGATGTCGGGTTTCGGCTTGAGATCGAGCCCCTTTCGCGCCAGCGCGATCGCCTCGTCAAAGTTGCGGCCGGAATCGAGGTAGGCCTTGGCCAGGAAGATGTGTCCTTCGGCAAATCGGGGATTGCTCTCGATCGACTGCTTCAGCGCGCCGATCTGCCCTTCGCGATCACCGGCCTGCTCGTAGAGGCGCGACATGTTGAAGGCCGCCTTGTAGCTGTCGGGGTGCGCCTTGAGCTCTTCGTAGTACTCGCGCTCGGCGGCGCGGATGTCGCCGCGCTGTTCGGCGACGAGCGCGAGGTTGAAGTGGCCCAGCCGGAGATTCGGCTTGGTCGCGATCGCCTCCTTGATCAGGCGCTCGGCGGTCGGCACGTCCCCGCGCTGCAGCGCCAGCACGCCCAGGGCGTTCTTCGCGGCGGCGACCTGCGGATTGATCGCGAGCGCCTGGTTGAAGAGGGCTTCCGCCTTCGCCTTGTCGCCCTTGTCGAGCCAGATCTCTCCCATCTGGTAGATGACGTAGGGGTCCTTGGGGTCGAGCGTCAGGTAATGCTCGAATCCCGCCAGCGCGGCATCGTCGTTGCCCATGCGGCGGTAGGCCTGCGCCATGTTGAAGACGGCGAGATCGTAGTCAGGCTTGAGCTGCAGTGTCTTCTGAAAGTACTGGATCGCCTTCTCCGGCTGGCCGTTCGTCAGGTGCTGCGTGCCCAACATGAACCACGCGTCGATCACCTCGGGATCCTGCCGCAGGATGTCGTTGAGCAGCGCGATGATGCGATCAAGGGGGGGCTTGGCGCCCGGTCCCGTGTCCTTCGCCAGGTCGGTGGCTTCCCCGAGCTTGTTGAACAGGCCGATCTTGTCCTTGGGGTCGGCGCGCCCGCTGCGCGAATCGCTGGCCGTGGCGACAAAGGAGCCGACGTAGCCGAGCGCCGCCAGGCGTTGACGCGCCTCCGGGTCCACCTCGGCGGCGGGCTGCGCCGCGTGGACCTTGTCGAACTGCGCTTCGAGCGATCGCAGCCGCCCGATCATGGTGTCGGCGAGCTGGCGCCTCGATTCATAGAGGTTGGCGGACTCGCGCGGATCGCGCTCCTCGTCGTAGAGCTCGGGCCGCGGCGCGTCGATGACCTTGTACCGTCCCGAGCGCAGCGCCCGCAGGTCGCTCCAGCCGTAGTGGTGCAGCGGGTACATCGCCTCCGAGTAGGCGTCGAGCCCGAGCTCGCGCGTCGCGCCCGAGAGCAGCGGTGCGAGCGTGACGCCCGAGATCCCGCCCGGCGGCGCGATCCCCAGCAGATCGAGCGCCGTCGGCATCACGTCCACCGAGCGCACTGGATCGGCGACGCGCCGGCCGTGCGTGTTCGCGAACGGCGTGCGGATGGCGAAGGGCACGTGCGTGACGCTGTTGTAGATGAAGAAGCCGTGCGCCGCCTCTCCGTGATCGCCGAGGCTCTCCCCGTGATCGCCGAGGATCATGATGACGGAGCGATCGTAGAGGCCGAGCGACTCCAGCCTGGCGATCACGCGCGCGACCTGCGAGTCGGTGAAGGCGACCTCTCCGTTGTAGGGACGGCGCTCGTAGCGGCTGGCGAACGGCTCCGGCGGGCGGTACGGGGAGTGGGCGTCGTAGAGGTGAATCCACGCGAAGAAGGGCTGCCCCTTCGCGCCGTCGATCCACGGCAGCGCCTGGTCGACGACCTCGTTGGCGGGCCGCTGGATCGAGGCCAGCGAGACCGTGCGCGACTCGCTCAGATCGAAATTGTCGTAGTAGGTGTCGAAGCCCTGGTTGATGCCCCACTTGGAATCGAGCACGTAGGCGGCGACGAAGGCGCCGGTCCTGTAGCCGTGCGACTTCAGCACTTCGGCCAGGGTGACCTGCTCGGGCCCGAGGAAGAACCCGCCGTTGTCGCGGACGCCGTGCTCGGGGGGAAACTTGCCGGTGAACATGCTGGAGTGCGCCGGCAGCGTCAGCGGCGCCACCGATACCGCCTGGTCGAAGATCACTCCCTCACGCGCGATGCGATCGAACGCGGGCGTCTCGATCTCGCTGTTGCCGTACGCGCCCATGCGATCGGCGCGGGTCGTGTCGAGCGTGATCACCACCAGGTTCAGCTTGGTGCGGGGGACGCCGCCCGGCAGCGCGCCGAGGTCCACGCCGGCGGCGCTGAACGCGGCGCGCGGCCGCGACAGCCACACCGCCGCCGCGGCGGCCGCCACGACCAGAATCGCGACGGCGGCGATCGCCAGGCGCCTCTTGTTCATGTGGGTTCGATCGTGCCGCCTCCGGCGGGCGGCGTCAACTCGACGAGGCCGCTGAGCTGTTCTCGTGACATCATTAAGGGTTGATGGCGAAAAGAACGAAGGGCACGAAGGAGTCGAAGGACACGAAGGAGCCGGAGCCGAAGGGGCCGCGGCTGGTGAAGAAGCCGGAACACCGGGCCACAGGCGCGGGCCCGGCCAAGCCTGCCGAACCCACGACGCGCGCGCAGCCGAAGACGCCGGTCGAGCCTCCGAAGCCGGCCGCGAGAGCCGCGCCTGCGAAAAAGCCGGTCGCGCCGCCTGTCCCGGCGCCAGCCGCGCCGCCGAAAGCCGCCGCTCCGAAGAAACCCGCGGCACCGAAGCCTGCGAAGGCGCCGGCGCCTCGGACCTCTGGACGCAAGGGTCTCGACATCCTGATGGTCACGCCGGAGGCGCGGCCGTTCGCCAAGACCGGCGGTCTCGCCGACGTCTGCGGCGCGCTGCCGCGGGCGCTGGCGCGACTCGGCCACCGCGTCACGCTGGTGCTGCCGAAGTACCGCAATACGCCGACCGACGGATCCCCCGGCACGCCGGCCGACATTCCGTTCGGTGTGCACCGCTATCCGGTGCGCTTCATTGAGCAGACCGTCTCCGACGGCGTCACCGCCGTGCTGATCGACGCGCCCGCGCTCTACGATCGCGACGGGCTCTACGGAGACGCCACGGGCGAGTACGGCGACAACGCGTTCCGCTTCGCCGTGCTGTGCCGCGGCGCCCTCGAGTACCAGCGGCTGCGCGGGGTCCGCCCGTCGGTGATTCACGTCCACGACTGGCAGGCCGCGCTGACGCCGGTGTACGCGCGCACGGTACTGCGCGACGATCCGGTCATCGGCGGCGTGCGGACGGTGCTGACCATCCACAACCTCGCGTTCCAGGGGCAGTTCGACCCGGCGGAGCTCGCCTGGATCGGCCTCGGCTCGGACCTCTACACGCCGCAGATCCTCGAGTTCTGGGGCCGCGCCAGCTCGCTGAAGGGCGGCGTCGTCTTCAGCGACACGATCACGACCGTGAGCCCGACCTACGCCAGGGAGATCGTGCTGCCGGAGTTCGGGTTCGGCTTCAACGGCATCCTGGCCAACCGCGCCGCCGATCTCGTCGGCATCCTCAACGGCATCGACACCGAGACGTGGAACCCGCGCACCGATCGCCACCTGCCGGTCCACTTCGACGCGGAGTCGCTCGAGCGCAAGGCGGACGTGAAGCGCGCGCTGCTCGAGTACGCCGGCCTGCCGCGGGACGCGGAAGCCATGGCCCGGCCGCTCATCGGCATCGTCACGCGCCTGACGCATCAGAAAGGCTGCGATCTCGTGGCCGCGGCGGCCGAGCGGCTGATGGCGCTGGACGCGAGCTGGGTGATGCTCGGCAGCGGCGATCGCTGGTGCGAGGACATGTGGCGCCACTGGACCGCGCGGCTGCCGCAGCGCGCGGCGGCGCGCATCGGTTTCGACGAGCGCCTGGCGCATCTCATCGAAGGCGGGTCGGACATGTTCCTGATGCCGTCGTGGTACGAGCCGTGCGGGCTCAACCAGATGTACAGCCTGCGTTACGCCACCATCCCGATCGTCCGCGCCACCGGCGGGCTGGAAGACACGGTGGTCGACGCCGACGAGTTCCCCGACCGGGGGACGGGGTTCAAGTTCCGGGAGTACCAAGCTGAACCGCTCGTCGATGCCGTCGAGCGGGCGATCGCGGCGTTCGGCAACCCGAGCCGCTGGAAGCACATCCAGCGCAACGCCATGGAGCCGGACTTCTCCTGGGACGTTTCGGCCCGGGAATATGTCAAAGTGTATAGAGGCGATTGAGGCGTAAACGACGCGAGCGAGCGGCAGCGAGCGAGCCACGCGAACGGAGCGGGGCACGGGGTCCCCGCGAGTGAGCGTGTAAGGGGGGCCGGGGGACGAAGTCCCCCGGAAGGAAACGAATATGGCATCCGACAAGGTTCAGACGATCACCGATGGCAACTTCGACCAGACGATCAGCGCCGGCAAGCCGGTGCTGGTGGACTTCTGGGCGGAATGGTGCGGCCCCTGCCGGCGACTGGCGCCGACGGTCGAGGAGCTGGCCGGCGACTATGACGGCAAGGTGGTGGTCGGCAAGTTGAACGTTGACGAAAACCCCAACACCTCGTTCAAGTTCAGTATCCGCGGCATCCCGACGCTGCTCCTGTTCAAGGGCGGCCAGGTCGTCGAGCAGGTCGTCGGGCTCGCCGACAAGGACGCGCTGAAGAAGATCATCGACAAGCACGTCGCGTAAGCATGTCCGTCCGCAATGTGATCGTGATCGGCTCCGGTCCGGCGGGCCTGACGGCGGCGCTGTACACGGCGCGCGCCAACCTGAAGCCGCTGGTCATCGAAGGGCTCGAGGCGGGCGGGCAGCTGATGCTGACCACGCTCGTGGAGAACTGGCCCGGCTACCGCGACGGCATCGACGGCCCGGACCTGATGGCCGCCATGCGCGAGCAGGCGCAGCGCTTCGGCGCCGAGATCATCCGCGGCAACGTCACCTCGGTGGACCTGCTGGCGCACCCGTTCACGGTGAAGACCTCCGACGCGGAGTACCAGGCGCGCGCGCTGATCGTCGCGACCGGCGCCTCGGCGCGGCTGCTCGGCCTGGCGTCAGAGCGCTCGCTGCTCGGCCACGGCGTGTCCACCTGCGCGACCTGCGACGGCTACTTCTTCCGCGGCAAGCCGATCGCCGTCGTCGGCGGCGGCGACTCGGCGATGGAGGAAGCGATCTTCCTGACCCGGTTCGCCTCGCACGTGACGGTGGTCCACCGCCGCGACACGCTGCGCGCGTCGAAGATCATGCAGGACAAGGCGTTCGCCAACCCGAAGATCTCCTTCGAGTGGAACGCCGACGTCGAGGAGATCAAGGACACCGGCAAGGGCGAGGTCACCTCGATGGTGATCCGCAATCACCAGACGGGGGCCGTGAAGGACATCCCGGTGGACGGCGTGTTCGTCGCCATCGGCCACACTCCGAACACGGTGCTCTTCAACGGCCAGCTCGACACCGACGCCAACGGCTACATCGTCACGCACGCGGGCTCGCGGACGAGTGTCCCCGGCGTGTTCGCCTGCGGCGACGTCCAGGATCACGTCTACCGCCAGGCGATCACCGCCGCCGGCTCCGGCTGCATGGCCGCCATCGACGCCGAGAAGTACCTTGAAGGCCTGCCGCAGCATCTCGGAGAGGCCGCTCATGTCGCGACCTTGGAGTAGGCCGCTGCGCGGCCCTGTCAATTCCCAACTCCACAACTCCGCAACGCCCAATTAACTTCCAACTCCCAACTCCCAACTTCCAAGCGATGAAGGGGAATCTTGGGAGTTTTGGGAGTTGCGTCTTGGGAATTAATTGGGCGTTGGGCGTTGCGGAGTTGTGGAGTTGACAGCGAAGTCAGTCTATCCAGCCGCCACCCAGCACGATTTCCCCATCGTAGAAGACCGTCGCCTGGCCGGGAGTGATCGCTGCCTGCGGCGTGTCGAACGTGACGCTGACGCGATCATCGCCGAGCGGCGT
>Ga0134122_10004064_pt1 | contig 10855 bp, 8 predicted proteins | sample KB302_FD_96461 | JGI IMG/M metagenome (GOLD analysis project Ga0134122, IMG submission 96461) | Terrestrial soil microbial communities without Nitrogen fertilizer from Kellogg Biological Station, Michigan, USA - KB3-0-2 | ecosystem: Environmental > Terrestrial > Soil > Unclassified ... | reverse complement strand
TCGAGGCGCGCCCCGTCCGTGATCTGACCCCGGACGATGGCCTCCGCGAGCGGATCCTCCACATGCTTCTGGATAGTACGCCGAAGCTGCCGGGCGCCGTAGGTCGCGTCGTACCCCTTCTCCACCAGGAGATCGAGGGCGGCCGTGGTCGGCTCCACCGTGATGCCCTTGTCCGCCAGCTGGGCGTTCACGCGCTTCATCATGAGGCGGACGATATTGGAGATGTCCTCGCGGGACAGCCCGTGGAACACGATGGTGTCGTCGATGCGGTTGACGAACTCGGGCCGGAACGCCCGCTTGAGCTCCTCCATCACGCGACCCTTCATCTTTTCGTGGGAGGCGTCGTCGCCCTCGGGGATGAAGCCGGGCGACACGCGCTTGCCGATGAAGCTCGTCCCCAGATTCGAGGTCATGATGAGGATGGTGTTCTTGAAGTCCACCACGTGTCCCACCGAGTCCGAGAGGCGCCCGTCGTCCAGCACCTGGAGCAGCATGTTGAACACGTCGGGATGGGCCTTCTCGATCTCGTCGAAGAGCACCACCGAGTAGGGGCGCCGGCGCACCTTCTCGGTGAGGAAGCCGCCCTCTTCGTAGCCCACGTAGCCGGGAGGGGCGCCCAGGAGCCGCGACACGGAGAATTTCTCCATGTACTCGGACATGTCCACCCGGATGAGCGCGTTCTCGTCGCCGAAGAGGTACTCGGCGAGCGCCCGCGCGAGCTCGGTCTTGCCCACTCCGGTGGGCCCGAGGAAGATGAACGATCCCACCGGCCGCTTGCTGTCCTTGAGGCCGGCCCGCGAGCGCCGGATGGCCCGCGACACCGCCGCCACCGCGTCGCGCTGGCCCACGATTCGCCCATGGAGCGCTTCCTCCATGCGCGCGAGCTTGGCGGACTCCTTCTCCTCGAGCTTGGAGAGCGGGATGCCCGTCCAGCGGGACACGATGTACTCGATGTCCTCCTCGCTGACGGTCTGCGGGCCCTTGCCCTTGCGCTTGTCCCACTCGCGCTTGAGCTCCTCGTCGCGCCCGCGGAGCAGCTTCTCCTTCTCCCGGAGCGAGGCGGCCTTCTCGAATTCCTGCGCCTCCAGGTACATGTCCTTCTCGCGGACGACCCGCTCCACTTCCTTGCCGAGCTCCTTGATCTCCGGCGGGGGCATGAGGGCCATGAGCCGGGTGCGCGAGGAGGCCTCGTCGATGACGTCGATGGCCTTGTCGGGAAGCTGGCGATCCGTGATGTACCGGTCGGCGAGCTTCACCGCGGCGTCGATGGCCTGATCGGTGATCTTCACCCGGTGGTGCGCCTCGTACTTGTGGCGCAGGCCCTTGATGATCTCCACCGACTCCGGAACGGAGGGGGCGCGCACGATCACGGGCTGGAAGCGCCGCTCGAGCGCGCCGTCCTTCTCGATGTACTTCCGGTACTCGTCGAGGGTGGTGGCGCCGATGGTCTGGATCTCGCCGCGCGACAGCGCCGGCTTGAGCATGTTGGAGGCGTCGATGGCGCCCTCGGCGGCTCCCGCCCCGATGAGGGTGTGGAGCTCATCGAGGAAGAGCACGACGTTCTCCGACTGCCGGATCTCCTTCATCACCGCCTTGAGCCGCTCCTCGAACTGGCCGCGATACTTGGTGCCCGCGACGAGGGCGCCCAGGTCCAGCTGGAGCAGCCGCTTCTGCGCGAGGACGTCCGGCACCTCATGGCCCACGATGCGCTGGGCGAGCCCCTCCACGATGGCGGTCTTGCCCACCCCCGGCTCGCCGATCAGGACCGGGTTGTTCTTGGTCCGGCGGGCCAGGATCTGGATCACGCGCTCGATCTCGGTCTCGCGCCCGATGACGGGATCGAGCTTGGACTCGCGGGCGAGCTGGGTGAGGTCGCGGGCGAACTCGTCCAGCACCGGGGTCTGCGAGCGCTTCTTGGGGCGGGGGTAGTACTGGTCACCGAGAAGTGACAGCGTCTCCTGCCGCACCTCGTCCAGGCGGGCGCCCAGCGACTCGAGGATCTTGGCGGCGATGGACTGGCCCTCTTTCATGAGGCCCAGCAGCAGGTGCTCGGTGCCGATGTAGTTGTGCCCGAGCTGGCGGGCCTCCTCGATGCTGAGCTCCAGCACCCGCTTCGCCTGGGGAGTGAACGGCACCTCCCCGAAGGTCAAGGTCTTGGGGAAGCCGGCCAGCGCCCGCTCCACCTCCGCCTTGACGGTCTCGAGCCGGAGCCCGAGACGCTGCAGGACGGCGGTCGCGATTCCCTCGCCATCACGAATGAGGCCGAGGAGTATGTGCTCGGTTCCTACGAAGTCGTGGCGGAAGCGGCCCGCCTCTTCCCGTGCCAGGATGATGACCCGCCGCGCCCGCTCGGTGAACCGTTCGAACACTTGGTTACCTCACTCCCCTGGGGCTCCCCAGGGTCAGGTGATGGTCGCTCGGTGCTGCCTAAACCTGCTCAAAGTATAACGCCCTCGTCCAGCGCCGCCTAGCCTTTTCTTGCTTTCGGGCTCTATCTGCCTGGAACTCCGGCACTCCGGAGGAAAGGGTCCGCGGCGGGCCGTCCGGAGGGCTTCACGGCCAGGCCTGCGCCCGGCCTTCCACCAGCCGGTAGCCCCGGTCGGCGCGCCGCGCCAGCTCGTGATTGTGGGTGGCGATCACCACCGCGAGCCCGCGCTCCGCCTGCAGGCGCAGGAAGAGATCCCAGATCACCTCGCTGGTCTTGGGATCGAGATTGCCGGTCGGCTCGTCGGCCAGCAGCAGCCGCGGCGCGCCCACCAGCGCGCGCGCGATGGCCACGCGCTGCTGCTCGCCGCCCGAGAGCTCGCCGGGCCGGTGATTCATCCGGTCGGTCAAGCCCACCTCGCCCAGTGCCTCCGCCGCCCGGGCGCGCGCGAGGGCCGACGGGAGCCGCTGCAGGAGCGCGGGGACCATGGCGTTCTCGAGCGCGGTCATCTCGCCCAGGAGATTGCCGAACTGGAAGACGAAGCCGATCTCGGTGCGGCGGTAGCGCGCCAGCCCCGTCTCCGAGCGCACGAAGAGATCCTCGCCGTCGAAGCGCACGCGGCCGGCGCTGGGCCGGTCCAGCGCGCCCAGCAGGTGAAGCAAGGTGGACTTGCCGACGCCGGAGGCGCCGATGATGGCCACCGTCTCCGCGCGGTTGACGGTGAGGCTCGCCCCCCGGAGGACGCGCACCAGCTCCGGGCCCATCCGGTATTCCTTCTCCAGATCTTCCGCGACGACGAGGGGCTCGTCACTCATAGCGGAGCACATCCACCGGGGCGAGGGCCGCGGCACGGCGCGCGGGCGAGATGGTGGCGAGGAAGGAGATCACCAGGGTGGCGCCGATGACGAGGGCGAAGTCGCCGCTGGACAGCTTCATGGGAAGGTAGTCGATCTGGTAGACGTCGCCCGCGAGCCGGATGATCTTGTAGGTGTTCTGCAGCCAGATGATGGCCAGGCCGAAGGCGCTCCCGGCCACGGTGCCCACGAACCCGATCAGCATGCCGGCGGAGAGGAAGATGGCCCCGATGGAGCTCGAGGTGGCGCCCATCGCCTTGAGGATGCCGATCTCCTTCCGCTTCTCGGCCACGAGCAGGATGAGGTGGCCGATGATGGCGAACCCCGCCACCAGCACGATGATGGTGACGATGACGAACAGCGCCAGCTTCTCGAGCTGGAGGGCGGCGAAGAGGTTCCGGTTCATGTCCATCCAGTCGCGGATCCAGTACGAGGCGCCGGCCGCCGCGGCGAGGCGGCGGCCCACCGTCTTGGCCTCGAAGGGATCGTCGAGCTTCACCTCCACCCCGGTCACGCGGTCGCCCAGCCCCGCGAACTCCTGGGCGGCGGCCAGGGTGGTGTAGGCCAGCGAGGCGTCGTGCTCGTACATGCCCACCTCGACGAACCCCGCCACCAGGAAGCGCCGCATCTTGGGCACCAGGCCCACCGCGGTCATCGCGCCCTGCGGCGAGATCACGGTCACGCGGTCGCCGGGAATCACGCCGAGCGTGCGGGCGAGCTCCCGGCCCAGCAGGAGCGCGGGCTCGGTGCCCTTCAGCAGCGGGTCGAGGCTCCCACCCTTGAGCTGCGCGGCGATGGAAGCGCGCACGGCGGGGGCGTCGAGGTCGGTCCCGCGCAGGAGCCCGCCGGTGGCGCCGCCGCCCTGCACCGTGAAGAGGGCCTGCTGGAGCACGAAGGGCGTGGCCGAGTGCACGCCGGGAACCGGCGTGAGGCGCGCCGCCACCGCGCCGGCGTCGGCCATGCCGCGCGCGCCGTTCTCCACCACGAGGATATGGGGCTGGGCGGCGATGATCTTGTCCTTGATGCCGTCCTGGAAGCCGGTCATGGTCGCCAGCACCACGATGAGCGCGCTCACGCCCAGGAAGACGCCCCCGATCCCGATCCAGACGAAGAGCGAGAGGTTGCTGCGCCGGCCCCGGGAGCGGACGTACTTGAGGCCGAGCACGAGCTCGAAAGGCAGCCCGCGGCCCCGCATCATGCCTCGTCCACCTCGTCGTCGCCTTCCTCCGCCCCCGGCGCGCGCTCGCCCGGTCCGCGCTCCCGGCGCAGGTGGGGAAAGAGGATCACGTCGCGGATGGAGGGCGAGTCGGTGAAGAGCATGACCAGCCGGTCGATGCCGATCCCCTCGCCCGCGGTGGGCGGCATGCCGTACTCCAGGGCGCGGACGTAGTCCTCGTCCAGCCACTGCGCCTCGTCGTCACCGCGCGCCCGCTGCGCTTCCTGCTCCTCGAAGCGGCGCCGCTGGTCGATGGGGTCGTTGAGCTCGGAGTAGGCGTTGGCGATCTCGCGCCGGCAGATGTACAGCTCGAAGCGGTCCACCAGGCGCGGCTCGGCGCGCTTGCGCTTCGACAGCGGCGAGAGCTCGATGGGGAAGTCGATGATGAAGGTCGGCGGCAGGAGTAGGGGCTGCACGAGGGCGTCGAAGACGAGACCCCACGCGTCCACCGCGCTCGCGCCCGCCGGCACCGTGACCCCGCGCGCGGCGGCGGCGCGCGCCACCTCGGCCACGGGCGTGTCCGGCGTCACCGGCGCGCCGAGCGCCTCGCCCAGCGCCTGGAAGAAGGGAAGCCGGCGCCACGGCGGCGCGAGATCGATCGCCTCTCCCTGATAGGTCAGCTCGAGTCGCCCCCGCAGGGTCTGGCCGAGATGGACGAACATCTCCTCGGTGAGCTGCATGAGGTCGTTGTAGTCGGCATACGCCTGGTAGAACTCCAGCATGGTGAACTCGGGGTTGTGCTGGGTCGACACCCCCTCGTTCCGGAAGCTGCGGTTGATCTCGTACACGCGCTCCAGCCCGCCCACCACCAGGCGCTTGAGGTAGAGCTCGGGCGCGATCCGCAGATAGAGAGGCATGTCCAGGGCATTGTGGTGGGTCTTGAAGGGACGCGCGGTGGCGCCGCCGGGAATGGGCTGCATCATCGGGGTCTCGACCTCGAGGAAGCCGCGGGCGTCGAGGAAGGCGCGCAGGGCCTGGATGAGCCGGCTCTTGAGCACGAAGGTCTCGCGCACGTGCGGGTTCATCACCAGGTCCACGTAGCGGCGGCGATAGCGCGTCTCGACGTCCTTGAGCCCGTGCCACTTGTCGGGCAAGGGCCGGAGCGCCTTGGCCAGGAACTCGAGCTCCTTCACCTGCACCGTCAGCTCGCCGGTGCGGGTGCGCATCAGCTCCCCGGTCACGCCCACGAAGTCGCCCACGTCGAGGTCGCGGAAGAGCCCGAAGCGGTCGCCCAGCCCGTCGGCGCGCGCGTAGAGCTGGATGGAGCCGGTACGGTCCCGGAGATGGGCGAAGCAGGTCTTGCCGTGGTCGCGGAACGACATCACGCGGCCGGCCAGGCTCACCTGCCCGAAGCTCTTGAGCTCGTCCTCGGCCGCCTCCTTGAGGCGCGCCACCAGCTCGCCCGCCCAGTGGGTCACGGGGAAGCGGCCGCCGAAGGGATCGAGCCCGCTGGCGCGGAGCGCGTCCAGCTTGGCGTGGCGGCGCCGGATGAGCTCGTTGGTGTCGGGCGCGGGTCCGGGAGGCGGAGCGGCGGGCTTGGTCATCCTCACTCCACCTTCGCGGAGGCCCCGCCCGCGCGGACCCCGGAGAGGAAGGCGCGGATGAAGGGGTCGATGTCCCCGTCCATCACCGCCTCCACGTTGCCGACCTCCACCCCGGTGCGGTGGTCCTTGATGATCTGGTAGGGGTGGAAGGTGTAGGTGCGGATCTGGCTCCCGAAGGCGATGTCCTTCTTCTCCCCGGTGAGCTCGGCCAGCTCCTCGCGCTGCTTCTTCTCGTATACCTGATAGAGCCGCGACCGCAGGATGCGCATGGCGGTGTCGCGGTTCCGGAGCTGCGAGCGCTCGTTCTGGCAGGCCACCACGATGCCGCTGGGGAGGTGCGTGATGCGCACGGCGGAGTCGGCGGTGTTGACGCCCTGGCCGCCCGGCCCCGAGGAGCGGTAGACGTCCACGCGCAGCTCGTCGTCGCGGATCACCACCTCCACGTCCTCCACCTCGGGGATCACCGCCACCGAGGCGAACGAGGTGTGGCGCCGCTTGGAGGCATCGAACGGCGAGATCCGGATGAGACGATGCACGCCGATCTCGCTCTTGAGATACCCGTAGGCGTACTCGCCGGTCATGGTGATGGTGGCCGACTTGATGCCCGCCTCCTCGCCGGGGAGGAGATCCACCACCTCGGCCTTGACACCCACGCGCTCCGCCCAGCGGAGATACATGCGCATCAGCATCTGCGCCCAGTCCTGCGACTCGGTGCCGCCCGCGCCGGGGTGGATGGAAAGGATGGCGTTCTTGGCGTCCTGAGGCCCGGAGAGGATGACCTTGATCTCGAACGCCTCCAGCTCCTCGCGGAGCCGGGCCAGGCTCGCCGCGATCTCGGGGCCGTGGCTCTCGTCGCCCGCCTCGGTGGCCATCTCCCAGAGCAGCCGCGCCTCCTCGGCCTGGGTGGCGAGCTCGCGGAAGCGGGTCACCGTCCGGTTCTGCTCCGCCCGCTCCTGCACGAGACCTTGCGCGCGCCGGGTATCGTCCCAGAAGTTCGTCCTGGACATCTCGGTGTCGATGGCCGCGAGCCGGGCCTCCCGCGCCGGGAGGTCAAAGATGACCTCGAAGGTCCTCGAGGCGCCGCTCCACGTCCGCCACGTCACGCTTCAGCTCGCTCAGCACCGCGACCTCCGGAAGAGGGTGAAGCCGGCCGCTCCCGCGACCAGCGCCAGTGACAGGTACACGAACCAGTTGCCCCACCGCGTGTAGAGCGTCTCTCGCCCGCGGAGCGGCACACGGTCCGCCAGCACGCCGCGCGCGCCGAGCGGGAGCCACTTGCGAATCCGCCCGCTCGGATCGACGAAGGCCGAGACGCCGGTATTCGCGGCCCGCCCGATGGCGACGCGGGTCTCCACCGCCCGCAGCGGCAGCGTGCCCAGGTGCTGCCAGGGCCCGCTCGTCTCACCGAACCACGCATCGTTGGTGATATTGGCCATGAAGGTTGCGCCCACCGCGACACCGTCCCGGAACAGCTCGGGGAAGATGACCTCGTAGCAGATCACCGTGCCGAAGCGCGCGCCCTCGACGTCCATGAGGGTCGGCCCATCACCGGACCCGAAATCGGAGATGAACTCCGCCCAGCTGCGCACGAACCCGATGAGCCAGCCGAGCGGCACATACTCGCCGAACGGCACGAGGTGAATCTTATCATACTTGGCTGTAATCCCTTGTCCGGTCAGGAGAAACGCGCTGTTGAGGTACTGCGGCCGGGGGGTCTCCCGCCGATCGATCGAGCCCACCAGGAGGGGAATTCGGAGCTCGCCGGCCAGGCGCTGGAGCCGGCTCAGCAGCGCGGGATCGCCGCGGAGGAAAATCGTGGTGGCGGTCTCGGGCCACAGAATGACGGCGGGGCGAGACGTCCGATCGGTCAGGTCGGCGAGCCGGGCGGCCTCGCGGGTGAGCGCCTCGTAGATGTCCAGGATCTCGGCGTGCCGGGCCGGATCCCACTTGAGCGTCTGCGCGATATTGGGCTGAATCACGGCTACCCGGAGGGGGGGCGCCGGGGCCGCGCCGCCGAGCGCGCTCCAGCCGAACGCGAGCGTGCCCAGCAGCAGGGCGCCGGCCCCCACCACTCCCGGCAGCGCCCGCGTCCAGCCCAGGGCGAGGAGACCGGCCAGCGCGCAGTTCACGGTGACGACGAGGAAGGACACGCCGTAGACGCCGGTCAGCTCGGCGATCTGGATCAGGGGCAGCGCGGTGTGCAGCGAATACCCCATGAGGCCCCACGGGAAGCCCCCCATGAGCCAGCCGCGCAGCCACTCGCCGGCGACCCAGAGCGGCGGCACCAGGGCGAGGGCCCAGCCTCGTCCCAGGGCGGTTCGCGCCCACGCGACCCAGAACGCCGCCGCGCCGAAGTAGAGGCCGCAGTACGCGGCGAGCGCGACGATGGGCAGCCACGTCAGGGGCCACGGGATGGCGCTGTAGTGGCGGAACGTGTGATCGAGCCAGCGGAGGAGCAGCACGAAGAACACGGTGCCCTGGAGCCATCCGTCCCGCAGCGCCAGGCGGGGCGGCAACGCGAGGGCGCCGAGCAGGAGCGGGAGCAGCGTCACCCAGGTCAGCGGCCACCAGTCCGTCGAGGGAAAGGCCAGGGCCCCCAGAATGCCGCCCGCGAGGAGCAGCGGCACCCGGATGCGCGAGGGCTGCAGCGCCGCGAGCCCGTCAGGACCCACTGGCCAGTCGGTCGGCGAGAATGCGGGGCAGACCCGCGGCCAGGATGCGGGTCGCGGCGGCGCGATGGTCGTAGACGACGCGGCGAATGCTCACCCGCCGCGCATCCAGATCCCAGATGGCGTAGGCGGCGCGCGGATCGCGGTCGCGCGGCTGCCCCACGCTGCCGACATTGATCACGTAGCGCCGTCCATCCAGCAGCGGCACCTCCACCGGCCACGCGGCGAAGCGCCCTTCGTGATCCGGGCCGCTCGATCCCAGCGACCAGACCGCGGGCCGGTGGGAGTGCCCCACGAAGCAGACGCGGGTGTCGAAGGCCCCGAAGACCTCGAACCCGTCCTCGGCGGAGAGGAGATAGTCCCACTCCTCCGGACGCTGCGGGCTCGCATGGACCAGGGTGGCGTCGTCCACCATCGCGGAGAGCGGGCGGCTGCCGAGCCACGCCAGCGTGGCGGGCGAGAGCTGCTGGCGCGTCCAGAGGGCCGCGGCGCGGGCGGCGGCGTTGAACCAGTCCAGGCTCATGAGGCCGGCGGCGCCGTGCTCGTGATTGCCGCCCACCATGGCCACCGCCCGCTCCGCGATCGTGTCCACGCAGGCGCCGGGTTCGGCGCCGTAGCCCACGAGGTCACCGAGGCAGAGCACCGCGCGGGCGCCCTCGATGGCCGCGTCCTCCAGGACGGCGCGCAGAGCCGGAAGGTTGGCGTGGATGTCGGACAGGACGGCGTAGCGGATGGGGCGGCCGTGGGAAGGGCGGCTACTCGGGCGGCCGCAGCTCTCGGTGAACGCGATCGAGAAGTCCGTTGATGAACCGGCTGGACTCCCGGGTGCTGAACTTCTTGGCGACCTCGAGGGCCTCGTTGATCGCGACCTTGGGCGGAATCTCCATCATCCACATCAGCTCGAACACGCCCTCGCGGAGGATATTGCGATCCACCACCGCCATGCGGTCGAGATCCCAGTTCTCGGCGAACTGCGCGATGACCTCGTCGATCTTCTGCTGATGCTGCTTGGTGCCCCGCACCAGCGACTCGACGAAGCCGCGCACCTCGCCGTCCACCGGGTGCCGGGTCCAGAACTCGTCCAGGTAGGGCTCGGCGCTGGACGCGTCCTGCAGGTCGAGCTGGTAGAGCAGCTGGAGCGCCAGCTCGCGCGACTTCCGGCGCTTGCCCATCAGCGCGTCCGAGCGGTGCCGCGCCGGGCGTGGAGCCAGCCCGCCATCTCGAGCACGGCGAGGGCGGCCTCCGCTCCGCGATTGCCCACCGAGCCCCCCGCGCGCTCCCAGGCCTGCTCCTCGGTATTGGCGGTGATCACGCCGAAGCCGATGGGCACCCCGGTGGCGAGCCCCGCCTGGCGAATGCCGGCCGCCGTCTCGCGCGAGACGTACTCGAAGTGCGGCGTCTCGCCCCGGATGACGACGCCCACGCAGGCGATGCCGGCATAGCGGCGGCTGCGGGCCAGGGTGAGGGCGGCCAGTGGCAGCTCGAAGGATCCGGGCACCCAGTGGACGTCCACGCGGGCGGCGGGAACGCCTTGACCTTCCAGGGCCGCCACCGCCCCGTCGGCCAGCTTCTTCGAGATCGCCTCGTTGAAGCGCGCCGCCACCACCGCGAAGCGCGCGGTGGTGGATCCGCCGGGTATTCCCGCGCGCGGTCGCGCCGCGGGGGCGCGGCCCGCCATGTCAGTCCGGGAAGGCGGAGAAGAGGTGCCCCATCTTCTCGCGCTTGGTGGCGAGGTAACGGCGGTTGGCCTCGGTGGGCGGGATCTCCAGCGGTACCCGCTCCACCACCCGCAGCCCGTAGCCCTCGATGCCGACGATCTTCTTCGGGTTGTTCGTGAGGTAACGGAGGTTCTTGATGCCGAGGTCGACCAGGATCTGGGCGCCGATGCCGTAGTGACGCAGGTCCGCGCCGAACCCCAGCGCGTGGTTGGCTTCCACGGTGTCCTTCCCCTGGTCTTGCAGCTCATAGGCGCGCAGCTTGTTGACGAGGCCGATCCCCCGCCCTTCCTGGCGCATGTAGAGGAGAACGCCGCGGCCCTCCCGGGCGATGATGGCCAGCGCGCGGTGGAGCTGGGAGCCGCAGTCGCAGCGCTCGGAGCCGAACACGTCGCCGGTGAGGCACTCGGAGTGCACGCGCATCAGCACCGG
>Ga0134122_10004063_pt1 | contig 10856 bp, 10 predicted proteins | sample KB302_FD_96461 | JGI IMG/M metagenome (GOLD analysis project Ga0134122, IMG submission 96461) | Terrestrial soil microbial communities without Nitrogen fertilizer from Kellogg Biological Station, Michigan, USA - KB3-0-2 | ecosystem: Environmental > Terrestrial > Soil > Unclassified ... | reverse complement strand
GTCCAAAATTCAGATAGCGCTCAAGATAGAGCGCCGTCATGCCGGGGTTGGCAGGGTTGTCGAACCAGAGTTGGGATCGCAGCCGACGGGCGGATTTCCGGGCAATTTTCGCCATGTTCTTCCTGACTGTGCACTTCAGAGGAGGTATAGATGACCGCAATGTCCCGCCGACCGCAAGAACGCGATCGAACGCCCGTAATGAAACCAGGGATCTTGGAGATCAGCGCCCGTCGGGGGTGCGCACGCCGGCCCAGGTATCTCGCACCTGGTGGTAGTGCACGCCGGAGTCATAGGTCGGCACGCGCAGGCCGAGGATCTGCGGCGACAGCCGGCCGACCGCCGCCAGCAACGTGAAGGAGGCCACCACCCGGTCGCGCTGCGCGCTCACCAGCGACACCCGCGCATTGACCAGTTCCTGTTGCGCATTGAGCACGTCGAGCGTGGTGCGCTGGCCAACGCGCGCTTCCTCGCGCACGCCGTTGAGCGCGATCTCGGAGGCCTGCACCTGCGCCTGCGTCGCCTCGATATTGGCTTTCGCCGCATCGAGCTGGCCCCACGACTGCACCACGTTCTGCCGAACCTGGTCGCGCGCGGTGTCGAGATCCAGACGCCGCTGCCCCATCGTCTCCTTGGCCTGCCGGATCAGCGAATATTCCGCACCACCCTGATAAATCGGCACCGTGAGCTGGCCGATCACCGAAGCGTTGAAGGTCCGCAGCTGCAACAGGCTCGACTCGTAGGCCTGCTGCACGTTGCCCTGCACCGACAGCGTCGGATAAAGCGCGCCTTCCGCCACCTTCACCTGCTGCAGCGCGGCATCGAGATTGTATTCCGCCGTCGTCACCTGCGGGTGCGTCGCGGTCGCAACCCCGATCGAACTCGTCAGGTCGCGCGGCGAAAACCGGTCGACCGGAGACCCCGCCGCCAGCTTGCCCGGCTCAACCCCGATCACCTGCCGGTAGGTCGCAACCGAGGCCTTGTAGATGGCCTCCGCGCTCAGCACCTGCGAACGCCCGGCCGCCAACCGCGATTCCGACTGCGCCACGTCGGTGCGCGTCACCTCGCCGACATTGAAGCGGTCGCGCGTCTGCCGCAATTGTTCCTGCAACACCTCGACGTTGCGCCGCTGCAGGTCGAGGATCGCCGTGTCACGCAACAGGTTCATATACGCGGTCACCGCCGAGAGCAGCACCGCCTGCTCGGTCACCCGCAAGGTCTCGCGCGCCGCCTGCACCTGGCTCTCCGCCTGGCGCGTGCGGTTGGCAGTCTGAAAGCCGTTGTAGAGTGTCTGCGTCGCCGTCACGCCGAGGCTGCTCGGCGTCATGTTGCCCGACAGCTGCGTATAGGTCGCCCCCAACGTCGCCGAGCGTGTCGTCGAATCCGTATATTGCGAACCCACCGTGCCGTTGAACGTCACCCGCGGCCGGTAACCCGACAGCGCCTGCGGCACACCTTCATCGGTCGCGCGCACCGAAGCGCGCTGCGAATTGAGCGTCGGATTGTTCTGATAGGCCAGTACCAACGCCCCATCGAGCGTGTCGGCATGGGCCGACAGGAACATAGGCGGCAAGCCCGCACATGCGATCGTGCCGACCGCAAGTCCGCGCGCCCATCTGCCCGGAGTCCAACCCGCCATCCCCACGTCCCGTCAATCACGCAACCGGTATTGCGCCCCGATTCGCCCTAAGGAACCGCCAACCATAGGCGGCCTCACCCCGGGTTAAAACCCCCCTGTGGCCTTTTCGCTACAAAATGAAGGCGAACTGGCGTATTTCCGCAACGCTTTGGCCAATATCAGAAGGCGAACGTCGGGGCCTTGGCAAAACCGGGCAATATCGGCGCGCTGGCATCGAAAACCGGGCGGCCACCAAGCTCCAGGCCGCTTCGACAATAAAGCATTGCCTTGGCTACTGGACCGCTGCCGAGAATGCAGACCAGCCGGCCCCCGTCCTTGAGTTGACTTAGAAAGGCCTGCGGCACGACCTCGGTCGCCCCTTCAAACAGGACGACATCGTAAGGTGCGCCTTGCGGCCAGCCGCCGGCGAGCGGACCGCTCGCAACTGTCGCATTCGACTGGCCGGCGAGCGCCGTCCGGGCCGCCTGAACAAGGCCGGAATCCTGATCCAGCGCGACGACCTCGCTGGCCATGCGGGCGAGCACGGCGGCCGCATAACCGGTCCCGCAGCCCACGTCCAAAACCCGATCGCTCGACTTGATATCCGCGGCGTGGATCAGCTTCGCAAGAACCATCGGCTTGAGGAGCCGGCGTGACCCTGCCTCCCCCACGGGCAGATCGAGATCGAGGTATGCAAGAGCCGCCGCAGCAGCCGGCACGAAATTCTCGCGGGGAATTTCGAGCATTGCGGACAGGATCCGCAGATCCGTCACATCGGCGGTACGGACCTGACCCTCCACCATGTTGCGGCGCGCGGTGGCGAATTCGGTCATCAAGATCCTCGACTGGACTCTGCGAAAGGCGGGTTCTTGTGCGGCAAGGAGGGCCAAAACGCAAGGTTTCGCCTGCGATTGTCGTAAGGCTTTCACTCCTATATAGGCTTGGCCACCCGACGCCTTTTTTCAATCAATTGGCCACGTGGCGGAGTGGTGACGCAGCGGACTGCAAATCCGCGTACCCCGGTTCAATTCCGGGCGTGGCCTCCACACTCTTCTCATTGAAAGCAAAAAACAAACTTGAACAGGCCGGACATTTTCCCGGCCGTTTTCATGTCGCGCGTGTTGCTCTCGTTGTTTTCAACGGTTCCCAACACCTTCCGGCAGTTCCACGCGAAGAAACGATCACGGTCAGACTAAAGGCTAGATTCGTATAACTTGTGATCTGCAGCACATCCCGAATGCCCCCATCTATTGAAAGTCCCCTTCGGCTTGAGGGGGTCTTTCATGGATTCAGATAACTTCGTGGTGGTCGTCGGCGTCATTGCTGTGTCTATATTGTTTGCTGCAGCACTGGCCTTTCACGTTCTCCGCTAGCGATACCCAAGCTGCCGATCAGGATCGAATTATGCACTTACTCGCATGGGGCATCATTTTCTTAAGCCTTGTTTGCATTATTGTGCTTTCCACAAAGCAATTGTGAGCGGCGAATCAATAGACGGTCGGCGCTTCCCGCTTCCTTCCCCACCCGAGTAGACCCAACAAGAGCAAGCGATGGCGGATTTCGAACCGCAGTGGCTAAAGTTTGTCTCTACCGGTTGGACGGCCCGCCAGATTGGTATGTTGCTACCCATCAGCAGAAGTTCGAGATGGCGTGGACTCGATTCCGCGCGTAGAATCCTGCTCTGCCACCGAGGGCCGATTCTCATGCTCGAGTTGAAAATCTTCGGGACGTTTTTGTTGGTTTGGTTCTTTGTCGGCCTGACTCTTTCGTACAGGCCGTACAGGCTTTACATTTCCAAGCCGCACATCGCCCTCGCGGCGGCTTATTTCCTGTGCGGAATACTCGCGGCTGTGATCTGGATTTAGAAATCCATCATCGAGTACATCGTGATCTGGCCGCTAACCCAGTTGCCGAAACTTGTTGTGAAGCGCCTCGGCAAAGCCGCGTCCTAAGTGGCAAAGGGCGCGGCCACTTATTGGTTGCCCTTGGCGGCTTCATCTGGACCTCATTTCACTTCGGCAGTAAGATTGCACTGGTTCATTGGGGGCGTGTCATGTGGTGGCAAGTTGGGTTGACGCTTTTCGTGTTCGCGGCATTCGTTGGTGCGGTTGCAGCCACGACGCCACATAGGGTTCGTTCACTGCAGGTGTTTGTCGCCGCTCTGGCTTTCTTGTGTGGTCTCGCCACAGCTGCAGTTTGGATAATTTAGGCCCCACGCGGCTGCGGGTCGTCCAGCAGCTCCTCGCCACGGCTCCATCGTCATGACCCTGGATCGCTAGGGGCACCTAATTCCCGCGTGGTGACGATCGCGCCGAGCTTTCCAAGGCAGTCGGTGTGCTGTGGGCGTGTACGCGATACAAACGCGACATGAAGCGGATTAATTCAATGAAAACAAAGCGGGCCGCAAAACTGCAAATCTGCGTACCCCGGTTCAATTCCGGGCGTGGCCTCCAACCTTCGCGCCGACGGCGCTTCGGTTGGCAAGCCAGCCTAGGTTCGCGAAGGTTGCGGCCGTGCCTTGGCGGAGGCGGGCACACTACGGAGTTAGCCGACCCGCGTCCTTTGCAAAGCCGCCGGGCTTTGTTATAGCCGCGTCGCCGTAGCACCGGCTTGTTCCCCGGTAGCTCAGTGGTAGAGCAACCGGCTGTTAACCGGTTGGTCGCTGGTTCGAATCCGGCCCGGGGAGCCACACCAACCAAATGGTTAGGTGAGAAATGCCGAGACGAGTTAGGCCTCAAAAACCCGATTTGGCGACAATACTGGCAACAATTTCCCAATCTCACATTATACATGAGCGCCCCATTCGCTCCTCATGACGTACCCCGTCACAAGCAACGGGACCGAGGCGCCGCCCGTTGTTTCATTATGGTGTCCATCTGCTGCCCACGCCGGATCGTTTCACGGCTTGAGCGGTCCAACGACGTCAACTGGAGTACGCCCTTTCGCACAGAAACGGGGCAATCACGGCCGGCCTGCGCACGTGTCCCAACGTTTCATGTCACGAACTTGTCTTCGTAGTTTTGAAAGCGGGCAGTGATCGCCTTTGATTCCTCCAATCTGCCTCGCCCGATACTCGCGCCGCTCGAGGAAGCAATAAAGGCGCACACGGTGCGGACTGTTTTGTTGCCGCGGCTTTGATGGTGAGATGCTTGCTGGAGGAAATTTGTCAGGACAGGAAAGCAACCGACGGCAACTTGCAGGAGCGCCTCTCGGCTTTGGGAAACACAAAAAGGGACCGCTGCGTTTCAGCGATCACAGCGGTCCCTGCGATCGGCCGAAATAGGGGACCAACCCTTTTGCAGTGTTCGGCGTCTCGCACGAACAACCTGCCCTGAGCAAACAAGCCCGGCTGTGCGATCGATCACAGGTATCGCTGAATTGCGCTTTTCTGTGATGGCTGACACAAGCCGCCGCGGCTAATCGCGATCCGGCTCCGGTCGCGCGACAATTCGCAATTCCCCAATCCTGTATTGTCCTTCGTTCAGTGTTTTACCGCATACAAGGCACTTGAAAGGGTCCGGGTCACGAGGGCGACGTTTAGGAGCGGCCTCGTAGATCGCGCCGCAATTGCATGCAATCCGGCTCATCGCGCAAATATGCGCCTGTTGGATGTGAGCCGCTAGGGTAGATTGCTTGGGGAATCAGATGGCGCTGCCAGCGGTATTGCGCCTTCTGTGACGGGCAACACATCGGGCCCCCAGCGTATACCTATTTGCCCGTGTTCGTTGTTGATCGACAAGTTTAAAATTATGAGTAGTGCTCTTCGTTTTTTTATCCCAATTTTACGGTGAGCCTACCAAATTTGAACTAGCTAGTTAGCTGGGCTGTTTGATTCTGGGGGCAATGTGAACGAGAAACGTGCGGATGCGCGACGGCGCGTCCTGAAAACTGCATTCATCATTTTCAGCGACAAGGCACCGAAACTGGAATGTACGGTCAGAAACCTTTCCGAATCCGGAGCGACTTTGCAGTTATCGACCACGGTCGGCATTCCAAAAACTATTGATCTCGTCATTGAAGGTGTCCGCCGGCAATGCCGAATTGTCTGGCGAACCGAGACGCAAATTGGGACCAGATTTTTGTAAAAGAGGGTCGGCATGCCCTTTTGCAAAGTAACAACTTGTCATGCTGATCTTCGCTCGGAGCGACAAAGTCTATGGGCGTGCTGGTTATCAAGTGCCCCGTTAGTGGGCGTGAATTGTCGACCGGCATTCAAACGGATGCGAATACCTTCGCGCGTATGAAGAATGTAACGGCTCAGACGCGTTGCCCGTATTGTCTGACCGAGCATTCGTGGCGTCCCTTGGACGCGAAACTCGTTGACGCAATTCCGCCGGCCGATTGGATCGAAAATCAAAAATAATCGCCGCCAGCTGACTGGAACAAGCTTGGCGTAACTTTAGCGCGTCAAGTTGACGCTAGGACGTCAGGCCACGGTCACTTAACCCCCAGACTGTGGCCACCTCCACGAGTAGCCCTCCTGCCACGAGACCATCACGCGAGGTGAGCACATGGCTTTCAAGGATGACTTATATTTTGATCCTGAAACCGTCACGCTCTTAAGGGAAACCCTGGAAGAGGCTTGGACCTGCCTTCCGCCAGAACTACAGGCCACGATCCAGAAGACCGCGCTGGCTGAACGTATGCTCAAATCTGCAGCGCAAGGCGAACGTGATCGCGACCGTTTAATTGAAGCTGCACTGAGAGAAGCCGTCTGACTAAAGAGGTCGGCCGAAAGGGTGTAATGGAAACTAGTGCAATCGTCGCGCTTACTCTCGTGACTGTAATGGCTCTCGTCACCGGCGTTTACGTGATGAGGCCGGACAGCAAATAGGCACGCCTGATTGCTCACTCGAGGTTTGGCATCGCTCTCGCTAAAGTGCGCAGCAATGGTGCCGCGCCGGTAGAGTCGATTGAGGCGTTGACCGAGTCATCGTCGGTCGGGTCTTCATCCTACACCTCGAAAAGCTTTTTGATGAGCGTCACCGCACCAGCAACTAGCCAATTCAAAGAGACGTGCTGGACCATCGTTTGCAATGAAGCGGGCGCGCGGCAGCAGCTTCAAGGCATCGCTTTAAGATGGTAGACATGATCCCAGGACAATAGGTTTTGTATTCACGCTGGCTGAGCAGACGACTGACTGAATGCGCCGAAGACGGCCATCCGCCGGTAAGTATGAAAGAGGGCATCGTGTGGACTCATCGTGGAAGAACATTTTCCGGAGCGATGACCCGCTACAAAGGCTGACAGAGCGCGAAATTAAATCAAGCAGGCCAAGTGAGGAACCGTGCGCCTCACGCACTGGTTTCTCACGCCTGTATACCTCACGGGCCAAAAATCCTAGGTCGAATTCGGCTCGCGTTTGCTCGGCGACGACGGGAAACTTTCTCTCGGACAATGTAGCCACCTGCAAACCCAGCGCTAAAAACGGAAAGCATTTCCCAAAAAAAGATTTGCTCCATTCGTTTACACCTCCTAGCCGATCCCCTTCTTATACATCGCATGGGCCCGGGGGCGGCTGTTAAATATTGTCGCAGTCTTTGACGAGTTAACCAACGCGTCTCGCTACGCCCGCAAAAAGCTAAATGAGTGCGTTTTCCGCTGCCGAGGCAACGCTGGCGTTCCATCTTTGGCTCTCAAGAAGCGGGTGATCAAAAAATTAAGTCACACGCGAGCCAGCGATGGCGGATTTTAAAGCGCGGTGGTTAAGCTAGCTCTTCCTCGCGAGAGGTCGGTAGATCGCCGTTTGAGACGGTCTCGACTTCCTCGTCGGCGTTGCTGAACACACCGGCCATCACAAAGCCGATGCTGACGCCGACGGAAAGCAAAGAGATCGACATCAATATCGTCATGGCGGCCCCCTTAGTCCCCGCCCAGCCAAGGGAAATGCTAGGTCAGCGACATTGAATTGCGGTGGTGTAAAAGCACCATACGGTAAAAAAACATAGACGCGAACACAGTCGATTGGAGACTTCTGCTGGCTGCCATCATTAGAGCGATCATCGTATTTGTCCTTACCAACTACTCGTTGACCTTCCTCATTCCTGGATTGATTTCGTCCATTGCCGCGCTGACGCGGGCCCCGAAGCTGCTCACATCGCAGGTCGTGACCGAGTTATATCGAAGCCGCCGCCCCCGATGGTTGACGACATCTTGAACCCAGGGCTGCCCGTTTCCCTGCGTGGCAGCCCTTTCTCTTTTTGCTCGTTGACCTATATGAAAAAAGCCGAATGCACCCGTCTTTGCGGAGGCTCAAATGTCCCCTTATAGCGCCACCATCTTCGCGAGATGGCTTCTTGCAGCCGCCATCTTCTTCGTGTTGCCCTCGTCCACATTCGCCCAGGTTCAAAGTGGCGTCCAAAGTGGCGTCCAAAGCGGCGTGCGCAGTGGCGTAAATCACTTCAATTCAGCGGAGCCGCGGCCGCGTGGACCGGTTCCTTATTATAGTTCGTGCTGGCGGACCACCGTAGTACGAGGCCAGAGAATAGTTTGGAATTGTCAGCCTTACCCGCCGCCTTCGCCATACTAACAGCGCGAGACGCAAGGCCCTGGTTCCGGACCGTGAGTCTGCTGCTTCGAAGCGTTATCCGCGTTCGGCAGCGCCAAATATTTGTGTGGGGTCAACTGCGTCAAGGTGATCTTGTTCAAATACAGTGTGCCATTTCTTGCCGCTGAAATCCCAAAAGACAGCAAACATTTCCCGTTTCGGGCTCAGCTCAGACACGGTCCCATATTCAATACCGCTCGTGCTGGTGGTGCTAATCCGATCACCGGCTTTAAATTTGAGTTCCGGTATTCCACGCTTTTCGCGTTCACGTTTTTCCAGGTACGCAACGGGGCCCGGCACGTAGCCGGCGCACCAAAGCCACGTGGCGATCCCGGCGGCGAAACCAAAAAATGCGGTGCCTGATATGAAAAAGGCAATCGAGCCAACAAGAATAGCACCGGTGTAGGGTAACAGGCGCGTTCTCATGTCCATGGAACTTGGACTCCAGACGAGATCCTTCACTTTCATCAGCTTTCCAAAATCTAGACCGTTCGGCTAATCCTTATAGCAGCAGACAAGGCATCATGGGTTAACGCCGCTAGGGGCTGTAACTGCGCGGGGGCGTCATGATTTTACTTATCTTAACCTTCGCCCTCGGCCTTGCCTGCGGATAATTCGCGAATGGATATCCCGACGCCGCCGAGCAGTCGCGCGCGAAGAACACCGTAGAAAACAACTGGTGAAAGAGAGCGCGAGTACCTTAGCGAGTAAAGCCATCAATGGCCGGGGCCGCCGGATTTGCGGTGCAAGAATTCCCAGTGCAGGCGTCATGGACAAATGCACGACGCCTGCACGGTTCACTACGTCGAACAGACTGCCGGCAATTTAACGACCGCGCTCCGGGGGAGAGCGCGGCCCTTACGTGAGACGTAATCTGTGGCCAAGGCGGTGCGGGGGAGCGGGGTTCGACCACAGACAGCCGAATTAATAATGCTCGTAATTCCTCCCGCAGTTCCCTGCCCCCGACATTAAATTCAGAGGCAATCTGCTGGACGTCGGCGCGCAGCGATTTCCCGAAATCGGCACCGCTACTTTGCGCGGTTTTCCTGCTGCACTCATCCTCCCAGAGAAGCACCGGGCGGCTCTGGCGGTGGGCGGTATTTCGCGCCGCCATCAACGAGCAAATAGCAAATCAATAATCCAGCCTCGCGGATTTGAATGCGACATCCTCCGATCGGAGGATACCGTTTGGCCTCAATCGGTGCGACGAACTGGCCCGCGCGGCAATGCCCGTGAATAACCGATACGCGGAAGGGCGCGCTCACGCCCTCGGCACCGCTCACCGGGCTGCCCAAAATCCAAGGATCCTGCATGCGAAATCTGGATTTGCCCAAACTGCTTCCGACCGCCGTTGTGGTGGCTTTCACTCTTATGATCTGGTTTGTCATTCCCGCTCCGGCGGGGGTGTCACTCAATGCATGGCACCTGTTTGCATTATTTGTTGGCACCATTGTCGGCATCATCAGCAACGCGATGCCGCTTGGCGCCATATCCATCGTCGCCATAGCCTTGGTGGCGGTTACGGGAGTTACCAATCCCGGCAAACCGGGGGCGGCCGTGGTGGATGCGCTCAGCGGGTTTGCCAATCCACTTATCTGGTTGATTGTGATTGCCGTGATGGTGGCAATGGCCGTCCTCAAGACCGGGTTGGGGCGGCGTATCGGCTACTACTTCGTCATGCTCTTGGGAAAAAGGACAATTGGTGTCGCGTACGGTTTGGTCTTGTCGGAACTGGTTATTGCGCCAGTCACGCCCAGCAATACTGCACGGGGCGGCTGCATCATCCATCCCATCATGCGCTCGATCGCCGCCAGCTATGGCTCGAGCCCCGAACTCGGCACAACAAAAACAATCGGCCGCTACCTGGCGTTGGTCAACTACAACGTCAATCCAATCACCTCGGCCATGTTCATCACGGCGACCGCGCCCAATCCCCTGTTAGTAGCGCTGATCGCTCAGGCTACCGGTTCGTCGATTCACATCACCTGGGGCCAGTGGGCGCTGGCTGCGTTGCTGCCGTGCCTGTGCATGCTGGTGGTGATGCCGCTCGTGCTGTATTTCCTCTATCCGCCGGAAATCAAACAAACTCCCGGCGCCAAGGAATTGGCGCGGACCGAGCTGGCTAAACTCGGTCCGATGCGAGCCCCGGAAAAGATCACGCTCGGGGTTCTCGCCCTGATGCTGGCGATCTGGGCCGATCTTCCGGCCTGGCTGCTGGGTCCCGTATTTGGTGTCGACCCGACGGCCACCGCTGTCATCGGCCTCTCACTGCTGCTCATCACCGGCGTACTGGGATGGGAAGATGTCCTCAAAGCCAGAAGCGCTTGGGACACTCTGATCTGGTTCGCGGCCTTGGTCATGATGGCCACATTCCTTGGTAGTCTTGGCCTGACAAAATGGTTTTCGGTTTCGATTCAAGGCAGCATCACCCATTTGGGACTGACCTGGCAGGCATCGGCCGCTATCCTGGTCTTGGTCTACTTCTACGCTCATTATTTTTTTGCCAGCACTACAGCGCATGTGACGGCGATGTTCACGGCCTTCTTCGCCGCTGGCATTGCACTCGGTACGCCGCCGATGTTGCTCGGACTGTTGCTGGCGTTCTCGTCCTCGCTGAACATGTCGTTGACTCACTACGCAACTGGCACCGCACCGATCATTTTCGGCTCGGGTTACACCACCTTGAAGGAGTGG
>Ga0134122_10004062_pt1 | contig 10859 bp, 8 predicted proteins | sample KB302_FD_96461 | JGI IMG/M metagenome (GOLD analysis project Ga0134122, IMG submission 96461) | Terrestrial soil microbial communities without Nitrogen fertilizer from Kellogg Biological Station, Michigan, USA - KB3-0-2 | ecosystem: Environmental > Terrestrial > Soil > Unclassified ... | reverse complement strand
CGCTTACGGCGTCAACATGGAGGCGATTCGGAAGCGCGGGTATATCCGCTTTTTCGTGTTGACCCCGAAACGGTGGGTGCGGCTGCTCCGGCTGATGCCCTGGAAAAACATTGCCATGGAGTTTACCGATTTTCTCAAGTTCTTTGTCGGCCGAAAGCGCGCCGAAAACGAACCGCTCCCCGAAGAGCTCCAGCCGCTCTCGCATCTCTATGCCGCCGACGAAACCGCTCTCACCAGCGCCCAATCGCAGCGCAAGCGACGCAAGCCGGAGGCGGCTCACGTTCTTTCCTAAACGGGCTGTTGTTGGGAAATGCAATGGAGCGTACCTGCGCCATAAACCAAATCCGAGCAATCCACGCTGACGGCCTGGCGGTCTGGAAACAATTCCTGAATCTGTAGAAGTGCAATTTCGTCATTCTTGCCACCAAATGCGGGAACGAGAACGACCTTATTGCCGATGTAGAAGTTAACGTAGCTTCCAGGCAGTCTCTGCTTCTGACCTCGGATCGTATCGTATCGTGGCGCCGGCATCGGAAGCCGGATAACCTCCAGGGAATTCCCGCTGGCATCTCGATATCGGCGCAGAACGTCGAAGTTTGCTTTCAAAGCGGAATGATTCTCGTCTCGCGTATCCTCTTCAAAGGCGCACACCACAGTTCCGGCGCGAACGAACCGGGCGAGATTATCCACGTGTCCGTCGGTGTCATCTCCGGATACGCCAGACTTGAGCCAGATGAATCGAGATACGCCCAGGTAATTCCCGAGAATAGACTCCATCTCTTTCTTTGAAACACCCGGATTCCGATTGGGATTCAACAGGCATTGCTCGGTCGTCATGAGTGTCCCCTGCCCATCGACATCGATTGCGCCGCCCTCCATCACGACTCCTGGCCGGAAGAGCGGCAATCCCAATCGTTCACTGATGAAATACGGAACGTTTCCGTCCTTCAATAAGGATTCGTACTTCCCTCCCCACGCATTGAATTGCCACTGCACGATGGCGGCTTGACCGCGTTGCCGGTTCACGACAAACGTCGGGCCGTAATCCCGGAACCAGACATCGGCGTAATCCCAGATGTGAAAATGAACCCGGCGTAGATTGACTTTGCGTCTTTTAAGAGCTTCCCGGATGTGATCCTGTGTTGCGCGATCCCGAACCGCCAGGTGGACTTCTTCGCCGTCATGCAACAGCTCGATGATACGCAGATACTGCTGTCGAACCTCAGGAAGACGTTTCGGAAATGTCACCGCATCTTCGGGCCACGCGAGCCATGTCCCTTCATGCCGCTCCCACTCCGCGGGCATACTGTAGCCTTGACTGGCCGGGGACTCTGAACGCACCGGATCCGTTAATGACGCATAGGTATCCGGACGTCGATTCTTCGTGAACCGCCATCCTTCCCGCATCCGCGCATTCTGGCTGATGTCCAAATCGGCAATCAGAATTTCGTCGTCGGTCCCGGCCTTTCGTATCACCTTTCCGAACGCATCACACACAAACGACGATCCCCAGAATTCGACCTGCCCTTCTGTTCCGACGCGGTTGACTGCGGCGACATGGACGAAATTCGCGATCGCATGCCCACGCTGAATCGTGGTCCAGGCCGATAGCCAGTCCGAATACGGCAGAGGGTCGTTCTTGAGATGGCCAATCGCTGTGGGATAGAAAAGGACTTCCGCGCCGAGCAACGCCGTTGCCCGCGCAGCCTCTGGAAACCACTGGTCGTAGCAGATCAGGACGCCGAGCTTCAGATAACGCGTCTCAAACACCTTGTAACCAAGGTTGCCCGGCTCAAAATAACTTTGTTCGTAGAAGAACGGGTCGTGGGGAATGTGAATCTTTCGATAGGTCCCCAGGAGCTTTCCATCGGCGTCAATGACTGCTGCGGAATTAAAAAACTGCCCTTCGAATACTTCAAAGATTGGCGTGACGATGACAATCTCAAGCCGTCTGGCCAGTTCTGAAAGGTCCGACGTTGTTTTTCCCGGAATCGTCTCGGCCAGGTGGGCGACGTCCTTCTTGTCGTCGGCCGGAAAATATCGCGTGTTGAAAATTTCCTGAAGGCAGATGACGCGCGCACCCAGTCGAGCCGCAGCTTTGATGCGCGCAACCGTCTTCTTGACATTCGAGGCGGGATCCTTGACGACGCGAGTCTGGATGAGCCCGATCCGGACCAGTTTCCTTCTGGAAAGCGGCACGCGGTATTAATCGCCTGTGCTGTATTCCACAGCCGGAATTCCCTGGGAGAGCACCCTGGCCCACTTGGAAACGGAATTGACGATGATGAACACGACAAGACTCATGATGATGGCCGTGCATACGGTGTCGACATAACCCTGCATGACCTTGGATTGATCCAGAGTTTTCGTCAAAGGCCAGTAGTTATCCCGTACGCTTAGAAATCCGCCGTACAACGTATTGGTGGCAAGAAACATGACTGGAGCCAGCGTCACCCACGCATATTTCGCCTTACCCATATTGATAATCACGGACGTTCCCACGCACAGCGCAATGCAGCCCAGAAGCTGATTGGCAGTTCCAAACATCGGCCAGATGGTTGTGACATCCCCGCTCAACAGAAAGTAGCACCAGGCGGAAACAACCAGCGCGCTCGCCCCAATATTTGCAAAGACGTTGTCCGGACGTCCAAAGGGCGCGTGGAACCGGCCGGCAAACTCCTGGACGATGAAACGCGACACCCGCGTTCCCGCATCGATCGTGGTTAATATGAATAACGCTTCAAACATGATCGCGAAGTGATACCAATACGAAATGAGACCTTTCATTCCAGGAATCGAGGTAAAGATCTGCGCCATTCCCACGGCGAGAGAAACCGCGCCGCCGGGACGCCCCTGAATCTTTTCTCCCACTTCATCGGATAGTGCCGGAAGGTTAACGATTGGAAATTCCTGCTGGACCCTGGATTCGTAGACCGCGGGCGGCGTATTGATCGCGAAGTAATCGCCGGGATACATCGAAGTGGCGGCAACCAGCGCCATCAATCCGACCATTCCTTCAACCAGCATGGCTCCATAGCCAATCGTTCGGGCGTGAGATTCCTTCGAAATCATTTTCGGAGTGGTTCCGGAAGCAATCAAAGAATGAAATCCGGAAATGGCGCCGCAGGCGATCGTAATAAACGCAAATGGGAAGAGGGGCCCGGGAACGATGGGTCCGCCGCCGTGAATGTAATTGGTCAACGCCGGCATCTGAAAGTCGGGCCGCACAAACAGCACTCCAAGAATGAGCGCCGCAATGGTACCGATTTTCATAAATGAACTGAGGTAGTCCCTCGGCGCCAGTAACAGCCAGACCGGCAGAGCCGATGCAGCCAAGGCGTATAATCCAAGACCCACGGTGAGTTGGGTTCTGGTAAACGTGAAATACGGCGCAAGCGCGGAACCTGGAATATCTTTGCCAAACACAACCGCGGCAATCAATGCGGCAATTCCAAAAATAGTCGCGGCTCTAATGCCGGTGCCCGGCTTGAGCTTGTACATCCACACACCCATGATCAGGGCGATAGGAATGGTCATTCCTATGGTGAATGTCCCCCACGGGCTTTCCGCCAGCGCATTCACAACGGCGAGTCCCAGACCGGCCATGGCGATCACCACGACGAAAAGTATCGCAATCGCCGCCGCATAACCCGTGGCGTTATTGATTTCCTTCCGGGCAATTTCAGCCAGCGACTTGCCGCCGCTTCTCATCGAAGCGACAAGGATCACAAAATCCTGCACGGCACCGGCAAGCACCACGCCGAATACAAGCCAGATCAGGCCCGGAAGAAATCCAAACTGCGCGGCAAGCACCGGCCCGATCAGTGGGCCCGACCCTGCGATTCCGGCAAAGTGATGGCCGAAAAGCACCCACTTACTCATGGGATAGTAGTTCTGCCCGTCGTAATGCGTGTGGGCCGGAGTTACCCGGCTGTCATCCAGCTTGAATACAGTGGTGGCAAGGAACTTGCTGTAATAGCGGTACCCAATGACAAGGACTCCGAGCGCCATCAGAATGACAGGAAAAGTATTCACCACGTACCTCCAACGACTTCCGTTCTACACTCCGCGAAACCGCAAGTCAATGCACGGATCAAGTGCCCACCATCTTTGTGTAGACGGACCGGGCAAGTCCGGCATCTTCGGTGCCCTTCACAATGGCCCGGCCATCCTTGAAGAGCGTGAGTTCGTAAGGCGGGGACGAGCATCGCAGCAGAAACTCGTTGTACTGAACTTTCCCGGAATTCCCGATGGATTCGGAAAGCCTGGAAAAATCCAGGTCACTCCTGACGGTAGGAATCAATTGAACCGCATTACGGCCGCAAAGAGTGACGGTGCGCAGAGGCTCTCCATTCAGGTAGTCGAATCGGCCTTCGGCGCAAACCGGACAGACTTTCATGGCATCGGTTCCTGAAACCGAGCGATGAAAGCGATGTCCCCACACATCGTACGTGATCAATCCGAAATCCTCCGCCCGGCGATCGCCCACAATCCACTGGAGCGCTTCGGCGACCTGAATGGACGCAATGATGTGAGTGATCGGCCCAATCACTCCCGCGGTGTCGCACGTTGGCGATGTCCCAGGCGCCGGCAGGCTGCCGATCATGCAGCGCAAACATGGGGACTTCCCTGGAAAAATCGGCATGACCAGGCCGTAGCTTCCGACCGCCGCCGCATAGACCCAGCTCCGCCTCTGCCTGGCGCATGCGTCGTTGAGCACGAATCGCGTTTCAAAATTGTCGAGGCCGTCAAGAACGAGGTCGACATCCTTTATATAGCCTTCCACTGTGGATGGATTGACATCATCCACGACGGATTCGATATGAACCGTCGAATTGATGCGTCTCAGTTTCGCGGCGGCTGCCACCGCCTTGGGAAGGTTTTGGCGGACATCGTCTTCGTCGTAAAGGGACTGTCGCTGGAGGTTAGAAAGCTCAACGAAATCCCGGTCGATAATCCTTACGAATCCGGCACCGGCGCGCACCAGCAATTCCGCCGAAACGCTGCCGAGTGCGCCGGCGCCGATCAGGGCAACACGAGCGGCGCCAATCTTCAGCTGTCCTTCTTCTCCGATGGGCTTAAAGCGGATCTGCCGGGAATACCGGCCGTCATTTTCCAAACGGCGCCATCTCTCGTTTCACGGTTTGATAGATTGCATTGATCAACGGTTGCATCTCAATTGTCATCGCATTCGCGACCGCTTTTTCAAATTCCTGCTTGTGCTCTGGAAGAACATAGAACGGGGAGAGTCCGGCGTCCTTCAAAGACTTATTTGCAAAGACGATGGCCGTGGTGAGATTGCCATATTCGAATGGCCAGATGTCGACGATTCGCGTAATCGTAAGAGCGCATCTTTCAATCGGGTGAATCTCCTTGAAACTGTCCGCCGCGAGCCAGACTTCCAGATTGTCGATGGATCGTTCGATGAACGGAGGAGGAGCACAGTCCTGACCGCGGAATAGAGGCGGAATCTCGACCGCACGAAAATGACCGGCCCCGGGCCGGCCCCGAAACAGAAGAGAATGAATGTTCAACAAATCGCCCTTCGTCGAATTGGCGAGTGCCTGGCGAGCAGCTTCAACATCCGAAGCGCCTTCCATCTGCGCCAGCAGGGCGTCGGATTTCGTCCAGACTTCGCCCCAATCCGGGCCTTTGAAGCGGGACAGATCGGCAAACTGAAGGCCTGTTCGCAGTGGGGTGTTGGAGTAAATTGGAAGATCTTCGGACATTATCTCAACTTTACCCCTCCCTTCCCCAGTTCCCCGCTACTTCCTCTCGCTGACCGCCTGTTTGGCCTCTTTGTCGATCGTCTTCTGGCGGGACACTTCACGTTTATCGTGAAGCTTGCGCCCCTTGGCCAGCGCGATTTCGCACTTGAGTCTGCCACCCTTGAGATAGACGCGGAGAGGAACCAGTGTCAGACCCTTTTCGACGGTCTTTCCAATCAGCCGGCGAATTTCGCTGCGATTCAAGAGGAGCTTCCGCGTACGCAGGGGGTCATGATTGGCGAAATTCCCGTGGGAGTACGGACTGATATGACAGTTCAACAGCCAGACTTCTCCAGACTTGACGAGACCGTAGGCGTCCTTGAGATTCACCCGGCCATCGCGGGCAGACTTGATTTCAGTTCCGGTTAACACCACGCCAGCCTCAAATTTTTCGAGGATTTCGTAGTTATGAAACGCCTGACGGTTTACCGCAATATCCAAACTCAGCGACCGGGCGTAGCGCTCGGCAGAGGCGCTCCGAGGGAAGTTCCAGGCGCCTGAAACAATGGAACTGGGGCTGCCGGTCCACCCTGAGCCGGCGGAAGATTTGGCGCTGCTGCCGGGTTCGCGGCATTTGCAGGAGTGTTCGCCGGTGCCGGTGCGGGCTGAGGCTGTGTAAACGCGGACGGCACCGGTGGCGGCGGATTGTTATCTCGCGTATCGATGGGTTGAACTGGCAAGGATGAACTGGATCCGCTCGGCGGAGCCACGAGCGCTGCCTTATCAATGATAGTAATGCCCTTGCCCAATGTGACGTAATAGTTCCAGGGTTGACCCTGAAAACTCTTCCGTATTGCAGCATCCAGGTCGAGTCCCTCGAGGCGCACGCTGATTTTCTCATTCTGAAGCGCCGGAGAGACCTTCGAGGTCATGCCGGTGGCAGCATCCAATAACTGAAGGAACTGCTTCAAGGTCACGGCTTCGGCCTGGATGGATACTTTCCCGTCGATCATTTTAAACTCAGGATCCTTGGCGGCGCCAAATGCGTTTGTCCCAAGCAGCACCAACAAACATGAACTGACCAGAATTGTTTTCATAGTGGACCTCTCAGGTAGAGACAGGCGCCATTATACCGCGGTTCACTTGAGCGTTACATTTACTTAATGGAAGGGTAGCTTCGAGGATTTTCACTGTAGGCGCGGTCCATGAGCGGAGCGAATGCAAGCCCGACAGGGCACAGCTATCAAGTAATGACCGCGCACGATTTCTTATTCCAAAGTAACTTACGTTCCGGATCGCGCGCGGTCATAGACCGCGCCTACAGGCAAACGGGATTTTCGAATAGAGCTCACTTCGCTCCCTTGCCGAACAGAACGACGGGAATGGTCTTCAGTAAAATTTTTAAATCCAGGAGCAGAGACCAGTTGTCAATGTAGGTGAGGTCGAGCTTCATCCAGTCCTGGAAGCCGACCTGATTTCGGCCGCTGATCTGCCACAGGCAGGTCAGACCCGGTTTCATACTCAGCCTGCGTCGTTGCCATCGTTCATAGCGGGCAACTTCCTGAGGCAGTGGTGGACGGGGGCCGACGAGGCTCATGTCTCCTCGCAGGACGTTGTAGAGTTGAGGGAATTCGTCGATGCTGAATCGCCGAAGATACTTCCCAAGAGCGGTAATGCGGGGGTCCCGGGAGGATTTGAAGACAGGCCCGTCCATTTCGTTGAGGATTTCGAGTTCGAATCGAGCTTGTTCGGCGTTGTCGACCATGGAGCGCAGTTTGTACATTGTGAAGGGGCGGCGGTTGAGACCGCATCGTTCCTGCTTAAAAAAGACGGGGCCAGGGGATGTCAGCCTGATTAGAATTGCACTGATGATTGTCACGGGTAGCGTAAGGACGGCAATAACAGATGCCACGCAAATGTCCATGATTCTTTTCAGGACCATCAATACTTCGTTGGTCGGAGTCGTACTGAAGGAGAGAAGTGGCAGCCCGTCAAACCGAAGGAGTTCCATTCGTGCAAAGGAATGCGGGAAAAAATTGAGAACAACACGCGTGGTCACGCCAAGCTCTTCGCATAAAACAAAGGTTTCGGTGAATTCATCCAGCGTTTCCTTCTCGGCTACAACGATGAGTTCATCGACGCCTCCTTTTTCCAGCAAGGCACGCACATCCTTCTGGCTGAACACACCCAGCAGCGTCAGGCCCCAGTCCCGATGGGCTTCAATTCGCTTTCCGAAATCACGTGCGGCATCCCCATTCCCGAGGACTGCAACGTGACGGATATCGAGGGCGCTGTGCTTTTTAAGTTTCAATAGCAGGACGCGATATGAAATAAGAAGACAGTAGTTGATTCCGAGAGTGAAGAAAAACATGAGACGGCTGGAGGCGGACGGGTCCACCAGGAACTGCAATGTCGCCGCAACGAGCCAGGCAAAAACAATGGCTTTAGTCAGTCGTGAAATCTGATCGAGGGGGCGCATTGCCGGATCCGAATACACCCGAAACAACGGCAGCATGATCGCCCAGGTCGGAAGAATAATAACCAGCAACCAGAGATATACCTGAATTTCCATGACCTTATGGTCCTGAAGGTCGAACAGCAGGCGGAGGCGATAGGCAAGAAAGAAGCTAGCCATGGTCAGCAGCAAATCCAGTAGCCACAGGCTGACCGCAAAGATTCTTTTCCTTTGATCAATCATTATGAATGCGCATTATAAACTCAAAATCTTAAGCACGCTCCTGATCGTTGTCGCTCTGGCCGGCTGCGCCGGCGGGAAGACCGCGTTCAAAAGCGGAAATCGTGCCGAGATTTCCCGGGACTTCGAAACGGCCATGGTGCAATACAAGAAGGCGTTGGATGCCGATCCGGGAAACACCGAGTACCGGCTGAAGTATGAGCAAAACCGGTTTGCTGCAGCCTTCGCCCACTTCCAGAAGGGCAAAATTGCCATGGACCAGGGCAACCTTGAAGTCGCCCGAACCGAGTTTGCGCGCGCATCGGAATTGGATCCTTCCCACGACTTCGCCTCACAGGAACTGGCAAGGGTCAACCAATTGATTGCCGGCAGAATCCAAGGTGCTCCTGTTGCACCTGCTCCGAGTTTCGAATCCATCAAGGAGTCCACTCGAACAACTTCATACCAGTCTCAACTCGAGCCAACGCTCAAAGGCAATATCACCATCAAGCTCGCTCAGCCCACCAAGACTGCGTTTGAGACGATCGGGGATATGGCGGGGATCCATGTGATCTTCAACAGGGACTTACGGCTGACGAATCCCGCCACCGTGACGTTGGATCTGGACAATGTCAGTGTCTTTCAGGCACTGGATCTGTTGTGTCTTCAAACCAAGACGTTCTGGCAGGTCGTCAACAAGAACACGATCTTTGTCCTGGACGACAACACCACCACGAGGCGCGACTACGAAGAAGTTCTGTTGAAAGTGATTTTCCTGACCAATACAACGACTCCCCAGGAAGTCAACGACATCATGAACCAGATCCGCCAGAACCTGAACATGACGTCCATGACGGCTTTCCCTGCGATGAATGCGCTCATCATCCGGGATTCCCCGGATAAGGTCGCCATGGCAGAGAAACTTGCGGCGGCGCTGGACAAGGGCAAGGGTGAGGTTGTCATCGAAGCCACCGTCATGGAAGTCGACCGAAGCCTTTTACGGCAGTTCGGCATCAGCCCTCCGTCGAGTGCGTCCCTGACCCTTGTTCCGCCTGGCAGCACCGTAGCAGCGGCTGTCACCGCGGGCAACAATTCCGTAACGCTTAACCAATTGGAGAAGCTCGGGCCGAGCAACTTCGCGATGACTATTCCACAGAGTGTTGCGACTTTTCTGGCCACCAGTTCGTTAACGAAGTTGATACAGAATCCGCAGGTCCGAGCCACGAGCGGGCAACAGGCGACACTGCTGGTGGGTTCACAAGTGCCGATCCAGACGTCCAATACTCAGCCCACTCTCGCGGGAGGTTCGCAAACCACAAACGTTCAATACACACCCGTCGGCGTGTCGCTGACAATTACGCCAACCGTGCTGTTGAATCGCGAGATCTCCGTGGCGGTCAACGTCGATGTCAAAGCGCCGGCAGGCGATAAGCAAGTGGGCAACACCGTTTCACCGGTCTTTACCGATCGAAACATCACCCATGTCATTCGTCTGAAAGAAGGCGAAACAAACGTCCTGGGAGGAATCATCAGCCAGTCGGAATCCGTTTCCATGTCCGGATTTCCCATACTCAAAGACATTCCGGGCCTGAAGTACCTGTTCGGCAGGGAGCAGAAATCGCGCGATGACGTCGAAATCATAATCATGCTGACGCCTCACATCATCCATATGCCGGAAATCACGGCGGACGACATGCGTGCCATGGATGTGGGAACGGTGACGACTCCCCGGCTGCCGTCCTTGGCGGCGCCGGGTCCCAACGCTACCGAGCCGGCACCGCCACGGGGCGGCGCGACACCGGCAGCTGCACCGATTCCCTTCGGAGCACCGGTCCAGCCGCGAGGATCCAATTCGTCGCCGCAGAATCCGGGTCTCGCCGAACCAACGGCGGCAGCAGCTTCCGCGACGCTTTCGTTCCCGGCAGGTCAGTCCATGATGGCGCCGCAAACGCCATCGACAGTAAACCTCGTGGTCAATGGAACGGATATCGCCGGAGCCGAGTTAACGGTATCGTACGATCCAAGTTCAATCTCGATCAGCCAGATCGCCGATGGAGGATTCCTGAGCAAGGACGGTCAATTGATCGCGGTCGTTCAGAGGATTGAAACCGAAACCGGGACAGCTCATATCACCATCGAACGGCCCCCTAATGTAGCGGCTCTTGCAGGAACCGGGAATCTGATCACACTCACAGTGGTTCCCAAGGATAAAAAAGGGGATTCCATGATTCGGGTAACGGATATTAAACTGCGCGACGCCCGCCAGACTCTTCGTCCAGGCCGCGAAGCGGAAACCAAAATTACGGTTCAATGAGCGGAGCGAATGCAAGCCCGGTAGGGCGCAGCCATCAAGAAATGAGCGGAGCGAATGCAAGCCCGACAGGGCGCAGCCATCAAGAAATGAGCGGAGCGAATGCAAGCCCGACAGGGCGCAGCCATCAAGAAATGAGCGGAGCGAATGCAAGCCCGACAGGGCG
>Ga0134122_10004061_pt1 | contig 10859 bp, 8 predicted proteins | sample KB302_FD_96461 | JGI IMG/M metagenome (GOLD analysis project Ga0134122, IMG submission 96461) | Terrestrial soil microbial communities without Nitrogen fertilizer from Kellogg Biological Station, Michigan, USA - KB3-0-2 | ecosystem: Environmental > Terrestrial > Soil > Unclassified ... | reverse complement strand
ATCGCGCCCTTGATCAGCGGCACGAGCTGGCTCTTGTCGCCGGAAAAGCTCCGCGCGACATAGGTGGCTCCGAGCTGCAGCGCGATCGCGACAAGATCGATGGCATTGTCGGTGTTGAGCACACCCTTCTTGGATTTGGATCCGCGGTCGGCAGTCGCCGAGAACTGGCGCTTGGTCAGGCCATAGACGCCGTTGTTCTCGACGATATAGGTCATGTTGACGCCGCGCCGGATCGAGTGCGCGAACTGGCCGAAGCCGATCGAGGCGCTGTCGCCATCGCCGGACACGCCGAGATAGATCAGGTCACGGTTGGCGAGATTGGCGCCCGTCAGCACGGACGGCATGCGGCCATGGACCGAATTGAATCCGTGCGAATTGCCGAGGAAATAAGTCGGCGTCTTTGACGAGCAGCCGATGCCGGAAATCTTGGCGACGCGGTGTGGTTCGATCGACAGCTCAAAGCAGGCTTGGATAATGGCCGCCGTGATCGAATCGTGGCCGCAACCGGCGCACAGTGTCGAGACCGTACCTTCGTAGTCGCGATGCGTGTAACCGAGCGCGTTTTTCGGCAGGTCGGGGTGGTGAAATTTGGGTTTGGCGAGATAGGTCATGGCCGGTCCTACGATGCGATTTGTTTACGTGGCGCCGCTGTCACGATCCGGTTCAGCCTGGCAAGGCGGCGGAGCGCGGCGATGAGCGGACGTTCCAGCGTGTAGTGTACAGCGATGCCGAGCAGGATTGCCGCGGCGACCGCAACGAGCAGGTAGAGCCAGGGCGCCTTCGCGACGTCAAGCGATACCGCTTTCGCGCCGAACAGCGTGCCGCGCACGGCGAAAGAATGAACGAGGTAGAGCGCATAGGAGGCGTTCCCGATGATGATCGGGATACGCCAGCCCCGGGCATCGAGAGCAAAGCGTCCGAACACGGAGCCGGCAACGATGAGCGCTGCGGGAATGCCCCACACGAAAGCCCGCAGCGAACCGCCAGTCTGAAAAAGCGCAAGCAAAGCAAATCCGCCCACGATGAGCGCCATGGCGGCCAGCCGTGGCAGCCGTACGCCCTCGCGATAGGCGAGTGCAATACCCATTCCGAAAATGAACTCGATGATGATCGGATCCGCCCAAAAGGCGACGGCGGTCGGCAGTCCATCGACAAAGTGTCCGATAAACACCAGGCCGATTAGAAAGAAGGTAGTCGCGGCAACAGCGAGGCGGCGCGGGGCGGCAACGGCGACTGCGAAGACCACATAGAACAGCATCTCATAGTTGAGTGTCCATCCCTGGCCGACGATCGGTTCGATTATTCCGTCCAGTCGGGGAATCGGAATGAAGAAAAAGGAGCCGAGGATCGTGGCGGCGGAATAAGATTTCTCGAATACAGGCGCTGCGAAGGCGATCGCGATGTAGACGGTGGTGACGATCCAGTAAAGCGGCACAATGCGGATCAAGCGGTGCTGAAGAAACGTCCATTGTCCCGCCGGTTGAGCGAACAGATGCTCGCTCGCATAGACGATCACGAATCCCGAAATCACAAAAAACAGATCAACTCCGGCATTGCCGATCACCAGGTTCGGCAGGCCGGTCGATTGCGTGACATAACGCGCCATATCGAACTGGAAATGGCTGAAAACGACCGCGACCGCGGCGACCGCACGGAGAACCTGCAGCGAATAAAGCCTGCGCTCGCTGCCGGCGGGTTCGTTCACGACACCACCTTCATCGGCTTCACGGTCAGCTTGTCGAGGTGGTCGCCGATTGCTTTGGCGATGAAGCGCGCGGTGATTGGTGTCCCGTCGTAGTGCAGGATCGGGACCAGCCGCACCGGGTCGATGCCGCATTCATTGACGATCAGCGATCGCAATTGGGCGTCGCGGTTCTGCTCGACCACGAAGACAAAATCGTGGTCGGCAACGAAGCTGTTCACGCTGGAATGGAACGGAAATGCCCGGATGCGCATGCGGTCGAGCGCATGGCCGTGTGACTCGATCATGTGGATCGCCTCATCCATGGCCGGCGATGTCGAGCCGTAATAGATCACGCCGTATTTGCTGGGCTTTCCGGCGGTGGCGATCAGCGGCCGCGGTACGGTGTCCTTCGCGGTCTCAAATTTGCGGACCAGCCGCTGCATGTTGTCGACGTAGGGCGCGCCTTCCTCGGTGTACCGCGCGTAGCGGTCACGCGAGGTGCCCCGCGTGAAGAAGGACCCCTTCGTCGGATGTGTGCCGGGATAGGTGCGATAAGGGATGCCGTCGCCATCGACGTCGAGATAGCGTCCGAATTCCTTTCCGGCCTCCAACTCGGCAGCCGTCATCACCTTGCCGCGGTCGTACTTGCGGCTGTCATCCCAGGCCAGCGGCCTCGACAGGTGGTGGTTCATGCCGATGTCGAGATCGAGCATGACGAAGATTGGCGTCTGCAACCGGTCGGCCAGATCGAAAGCCTGAGCGCTGAAATCGAAGGCCTCCGCCGGACCTTCGGGGAACAACAACACGTGCTTGGTGTCGCCATGCGAAGCGTAGGCGCAGGACATCACATCGCATTGCTGGGTCCGGGTTGGCATGCCGGTCGAAGGCCCTGCGCGCTGCACGTCGAATAAAACTGCTGGAATTTCCGCAAAGTAGGCCAGCCCGATGAACTCCTGCATTAATGAAATGCCGGGGCCGGACGTGGCTGTGAAGGCTCGCGCGCCGTTCCACCCCGCACCGATCACGATGCCGATCGAGGCGAGTTCGTCCTCGGCCTGGATGATCGCGTATTTCGCCTGCTTGGTTTCCGGATCAACGCGTAGCTTGGCGCAATGGCGGGTGAAGGCGTCCGCCAGCGAGGACGAGGGTGTGATCGGGTACCATGCGCAGACGGTGGCGCCGCCATAAACGGCTCCCAACGCCGCAGCCGAATTTCCCTCGATGAAGATACGGTCGCCGACCCCATTGGCGCGCTTGAGCCTGATGCCAAGCGGGCACTGCAGGTTGAGGATCGCATAGTCGCGGCCGATATGCAGGGCCTTGATATTCGGCTCGATCAGTTTGTCCTTGCCTTTGTATTGTTCGCCAATGAGTTGCTCGACGACCTTCACGTCAATGTCGAGCAACGCCGTCAGCACGCCGATGTAGATGATGTTCTTGAACAGCTGGCGCTGGCGCGGGTCGGTGTATTCGCGATTGCAGATCGCGGTCAGGGGCACACCGACAACCGTGATGTCATCGCGGAATTTCGACGGCGGCAGCGGCTTGGTTGAATCATAGAACAGATAGCCGCCTGGTTCGATGCCGGCAATGTCCCGGTCGAAGGTCTGGGGGTTCATCGCTACCATCAGATCCGTTCCGCCGCGGGCACCAAGATGTCCGGCTTCGGTGACACGAACCTCATACCAGGTCGGCAGACCCTGGATATTGGAAGGGAAAATATTGCGGGGAGCGACCGGCACGCCCATGCGCATCACGGCGCGCGCAAACATCTCGTTCGCGCTCGCCGAACCGGAGCCATTGACGTTAGCGAAACGAATGACAAAGTCGTTTACGCGGCTGAGCGGTGTGGCGGTCGGCATGAAGTCCCTGCGTGAGTCATATCGAGCAAGAATTTCTGCATGTCCCAGGCGCCGGTCGGACAACGTTCGGCGCATAGGCCGCAATGCAGGCAGACGTCCTCATCCTTGACCATGACGCGGCCGGTTTTGAGTCCGTCCTGGACATAGAGATCTTGCGTGAGGTTAAGCGAAGGCGCGGTCAACCGCTTGCGCAAGTCGGCTTCCTCGCCATTCGGCGTGAAGGTGATGCAGTCCATGGGGCAGATGTCGACGCAGGCATCGCATTCGATACAGAGCTGCGCTGAAAAGACCGTCTGCACGTCGCAGTTCAGACAGCGCCCGGCCTCCGCGAAGGCGAGCTTGTCATCGAAGCCAAGTTCGACTTCTGCCTTGATATCCTTGAGTGCGATCACCTTGTCGCGGTGCGGCACCTTGTAGCGCTTATCGAGCGCAATCTCGTTGTCGTAGGACCATTCGTGGATGCCCATCTTCTGGCTCATCACCTCGACCGCGGGTGCAGGGCGGTCGGTGATGTCTTCGCCATTGAGCACTTTGTCGATCGAGACGGCAGCCTCGTGCCCATGCGCGACGGCCCAGATGATATTTTTCGGACCGAAGGCCGCGTCGCCGCCGAAGAACACCTTGGGATGCGTTGAGGCCATGGTCTGGGTATCGACCTTAGGCATGCCCGACTGATCGAATTCAACGCCGATGTCCCGCTCGATCCAGGGAAACGCGTTTTCCTGCCCGACCGCAACCAGCACATCGTCGCACGGGAAATGCTGATGGGGCTCGCCGGCGGACACCAGCTTGCGGCGTCCTTTGGCATCGTACTCGGCCTTGACTTTTTCGAAGGTGATACCGGTGAGCTTGCCGTTTTCGTACGTGAATTCTTTCGGCACAAGGTAGTTGTGGATCGGAATGCCCTCGTGCATGGCGTCTTCCTTTTCCCAGGGTGACGCCTTCATTTCTTCAAAGCCCGAGCGGACGACAACATCCACCTGTTCGCCGCCAAGCCGTCGGGCGGAGCGGCAACAATCCATCGCAGTATTGCCGCCGCCGAGAACGACGACGCGCCTGCCGATCTTTGAGATGTGGCCGAACGATACCGATGAGAGCCAGTCGATGCCGATATGAATGTTTTTCGCGGCCTCTTGGCGGCCGGGAATGTCGAGGTCGCGCCCGCGCGGCGCCCCGGAGCCGATGAAGATCGCATCCCACTCTTCGGCGAGCAGTGCCTTCAGGCTGTCGATGCGCTTGCCGGAGCGGAATTCGACGCCGAGGTCGAGGATGTAGCCGCATTCCTCGTCGATCACCGAATCGGGCAAACGGAATTTAGGGATTTGCGTGCGGATCATGCCGCCGGCTTTTGGGTCGCTGTCGAACACGACGCATTCGTAGCCGATTGGGGCGAGGTCGCGGGCGACCGTGAGGGAGGCCGGACCACCGCCAACCAGGGCGATGCGTTTTCCGTTTTTCCTTGCCGCAGGCTTCGGCAACCGATCGCGGATGTCGTCTTTGTAATCGGCCGCGACTCTTTTCAGGCGGCAAATAGCCACCGGCTCCTTTTCCACGCGTACGCGCCGGCAGGCCGGCTCACAGGGGCGGTCGCAAGTGCGTCCGAGAATTCCCGGAAACACGTTCGAGCGCCAGTTGATCATGTAGGCGTCGGAATACCGGCCGTGAGCGATCAGGCGGATGTATTCGGGGACGGGCGTATGCGCCGGGCAAGCCCACTGGCAGTCCACGACTTTATGGAAATAGTCAGGCGCAGAAATGTCGGTGGTCTTCATTGCTTCCTCGAAACGCGCCCCGCCACTCAGTACAACTCAACGGTGTCGCGTCACAGCCCTTGGCGGCTCCGCTTGTCCGGTCGGCCTTGTTGTGCGGCTCGAATCCGAGGGCGGATATTATTGGGTACAACCCCGCAAGGCTACTTATCCTTCCGTCATGGGTGAGGCCTATCAACCACGAGTCTGCATGATGCTTTTCGCTCCTTGAAAGAGGCGCCAACATGGCCATCCGCCCTTAACATCGCCGTTTTGGGGTAACATTCAGGATATCGAGTTCCGGTCATTTTGCGCCGCACAAATCGGTCCCAATGCGTGAGATTTTTACCGAGATTTTCGAAAACCAGCCGCTCGACCCGACCGAGGCGGCACGGCGCACGGTACGGCCACGCCTGCGCAAGCGTTTCTTCAAACACGCGCGCACGGATGATGCCGGCGAGGAACGTGTAGCAATATTGCTCGACGGCAAACCCGTTCTGACACCGTTGCGCCGCCCGCTCGCAGCGCCGTCGAGCGGGCTCGCGCAGGCCATCGCGTCGGAATGGGATGCGCAAACCGATATGATCGATCCGGCGCGCATGCCGCTCACGCGCCTTGCCAATGCAGTGATCGACGCAGTGGTCGACAGGCCGCAGCCGGTCGCGGACGAAATCGCACGATATGTTGGGTCCGATTTGCTCTTTTATCGCGCCGATGCGCCGGCCGGGCTCGTCGCAAAGCAATCGCAAGCCTGGGACCCGGTGCTCGCCTGGGCGCGCGAAGTCTATGATGCGCGCTTTGTGCTGGCGGAGGGCGTAGTGCACACACCGCAGCCGCACGACGCCGTTGCCGTGATGCGCGCAACGATTCCGCGCGACCCCTGGCGGCTCGCGGCCGTCTCATCGATCACGACGCTGACCGGATCTGCGCTCCTGGCGCTGGCGCTTGCACATGACGCCATCAATGCCGACACGGCCTGGAACGCCGCTCATGTGGATGAGGACTGGCAGATGTCGCAATGGGGCCAGGACCAGCTCGCGCTCGAGCGCCGTGCGTTTCGTGCGGCTGAATTTCAGGCCGCAGTGACTGTGCTCAAACTCGCAGCTTAGGTCCGCTCAATAGCGGTCCCCGCTTTCGCAGGGACGAACCGGCGAAGTCGCTGGCTAAAATTAGTGCCCGGTGGGGTCGCCGCGGCGGCTGGCCTCGTAAAGAAACCACACGCGTTTTTCGGCTTCGTCGATATAGACTTCCAGCAGGCTGGTCGTTGCCACGTCGCCATGCTCGTCGCAGACATCATGGGTCTCGCGCATCGACGTAATGAACCGCTGATTGTCGTCGCGCAACTCGGCCAGCATATCCTGCGGATCGACATAGGCTGCGTCGTTATCGGAGATGCGTTGCTGGCGCGAAATATCGCCGATCGAACGCAGCGTGGGCTGCCCAATCTTGCGCACGCGTTCGGCCAACACGTCGATGGTGGCGAAAATCTGATCACCCTGCTCGTCAAGCAGAAGATGGTAGTCGCGGAAATGTGGCCCGCTGATATGCCAGTGGAAATTCTTGGTCTTCAGATAAAGTGCAAAGGTGTCCGCCAGCAGCAAGTTGAGTGCTCCGGCGATATCCTTGGCAGCATTGGCGCCGAGATCGGTTGGGGTCGCAAGGCGTGGCGATGGCTTGGCTTGGCTCATGGCAAATGTCCTCGGTTGTCAAAAACATCCCCCCGAAGGATGCAATCCGCCCGTCCGTCGATATTATGGCGCCTAATTGTCAGCTTTGTGAAGGCTGCGTTTCGCTCACCTCGCGCTTTTTCGCCTCGAGTTCTTCGGCCCTGGCATCAGCGGCACGTGCGTCGTCTTCGCGGCCGAGCGACCGCAGTAGGCTGGCCCGAGCCTCGTGCATCTTGGCAACGTCCCCTTTGATCTCAATGGCCTTATTGACGCTTGCAAGCGCATCTTCGAGCCGCGCAAGTTTTTTCAGGACCAGCGCGCGCCCCAGAAAGGCCTCCGCCATTTTCGGCTCAATTTCCAGCGCGCGGTCGTAGGCCGCGAGCGCCTCTTCAGGGCGCCCGGCGTCGAACAACGCGTGGGCCCGGTTGCAATGGGTCACACAAAAGGCCGGGTCGAGCGCGATGGCCTTGTCGTAACTTGCGATGGCGTCGTCAATACGTCCGGCACCATGGAGCGTGGCACCGCGGTTGACCCAGTCGTTCGGTGAGTTGGGGTTCAGCGCTATTGCGCGGTCGAAACTCGACAGGGCCTCAGCATTGCGGCCAAGTTCGCTCAACATATTGGCGCGGTTGCCATAGGCGTCCGCAAAATTTGCGTCGCAGGCGATCGCGGTGTCGAAGCTTTCCAGCGCGTCCTTGATCTGGCCCATCCGGTGCAGGGCCTGTCCGATAAGGTTATGTGCGCGGGCCTGCTGCGGCCGATACGCCAGCGAGCGGCGGGCGAGATCGATGCCCTGCTGAAACTGGCCTTCGCCGCAGGCGACCATGGCAATGTAATAGAGGGCGTCGGCGTTCCGCGGGTCATTCCGCAGCACCTGCGTATAGCGGTCCATGGCAAGCGAAATCTGGCCGGCCCGGTGATGGACGAGGCCCTGCGTAATGAGCTCGGCAGCGGTCTGTTGTTCGCTCATGGGGGTTCTAAAGCAGCCTTTGGCGGGGATGCCAAGCCTTTCAACGGTCGTCCCCGCCAACGGGCCCGCGCGAAGCGCGGCCCGATGACAGGCTCCGACCCATATGCCGTCCCTGTCGAAAGACTGCGGAGTATGGGTCCGGGTCTCGCTTCGCTCGCCCGGGACGACAGAAGAATGCTATTCCTTCACTCAGCCGGATTCCGTGCGGGCAGGGGCTCAATTCGATGAAGGATATCCTCGATAGACTCGAGAAGCGTCGGGAGGAGGCCCGCCTCGGCGGCGGCAAGGCGCGTATCGAGGTTCAGCACAAGCGTGGCAAGCTTACCGCGCGCGAACGCATCGAGCTTCTGCTCGACAAGGGTTCGTTCGAGGAGTTCGACATGTTCGTCGAGCAGCGCTCCAACGAATTCGGCATGGAGAAATCGAAAATCCCCGGCGACGGTGTCGTGACCGGCTGGGGCACCGTCAATGGCCGCGCGGTCTATCTGTTCTCCAAGGATTTCACCGTGTTCGGTGGCTCGTTGTCCGAAACGCACGCGCAAAAGATCATCAAGGTCCAGGATATGGCGATGAAGGCGCGGTGTCCGATCATCGGCCTGTTCGATGCCGGCGGCGCGCGGATCCAGGAAGGTGTTGCCGCCCTCGGCGGTTACGGCGAGGTGTTCAAGCGCAACGTTATGGCGTCCGGCGTCATTCCTCAGATCAGCGTCATCATGGGCCCCTGCGCGGGTGGCGACGTCTATTCACCTGCGATGACCGATTTTATTTTCATGGTGCGCGACACGTCCTACATGTTCGTCACCGGCCCGGACGTCGTGAAAACCGTGACCAACGAGGTCGTCACCGCCGAGGAATTGGGCGGCGCTTCAGTGCATACGACAAAATCGGGGGTATCGGACGGCGCGTTCGAAAACGACGTCGAGTGTTTGCTGCAAATGCGCCGGTTGATCGACTTCCTGCCCGCCAACAACGAAAGCGGCGTGCCGGAATGGCCCGCCTACGACGAGTCCGACCGGATCGATAAGTCGCTTGATACGCTCATCCCCGACAACCCCAACAAACCCTACGACATGAAGGAACTGATCCTGAAGATCGCGGACGAGGCCGATTTTTTCGAGCTCTCCTCGGCCTATGCAAAAAATATCGTTATCGGCTTCGGCCGCGTCGCCGGCCGCAGCGTGGGCTTCGTCGCCAACCAGCCGATGGTGCTCGCCGGCGTGCTCGATAGCGATGCCTCGCGCAAGGCAGCGCGTTTTGTGCGTTTCTGTGATGCCTTCGGGATTCCGATCGTTACGTTCGTGGACGTGCCCGGTTTCCTGCCCGGCACCGACCAGGAATATGGCGGGCTGATCAAGCACGGCGCCAAGCTCCTGTTTGCGTACAGCCAGTGCACGGTGCCGCTGATCACAGTGATCACGCGCAAGGCTTTCGGTGGTGCCTATGACGTGATGGCGAGCAAGCATGTGGGCGGCGACATTAACTACGCGTGGCCGACGGCGCAGATCGCAGTCATGGGCGCCAAGGGGGCGGTCGAGATCATCTTCCGCGCCGACATGGATGATCCGCAGAAGATCGCGGCGCGCACCAAGGAATACGAGGACCGGTTCCTGTCGCCGTTCGCCGCAGCAGAGCGCGGCTACATCGACGACGTGATCATGCCGCACTCGACGCGGCGCCGGATCGCGCGGGCTCTGGCGATGCTGAAAAACAAGCATGCGGAAATGCCGGCAAGGAAGCACGACAACTTGCCGGTGTAATCGTGCCCAAATCCGTCAAGCGGGCAAAGACGGGTTCCCTAGGTTGCACGCACCCTGCAGGCTCCTACATGAAGGACGGGAGAAGCAGGCAGAATGTCCACGCTTTTTGCGTTTCTTCACCATGTCGCCGCCTTCACGCTCGTGTCGGCGTTGGCCGTTGAGTTCATTCTGATTGGCCAGGAGCTCTCGCTTGCCACGGCACGGCGCCTGGTCATCGCCGATGGCGTGCTTGGAGCGGCGGCCGGGATCTTGCTCGTCGTAGGTCTGCTGCGCGTATTTTTCTTCGAGAAGGGCGCAGATCATTATTTTCATAGCCACGCGTTTATGACGAAGTTTTCCGTATTTATCGCGGTTGCCTTGCTTTCGATCGTGCCGACCTTGGAATTCTTGTCTTGGCGCAAGACGCTTAAAGCCGGAAAGCTTCCATCTCCGAGCGTGGGCAAGCTGAGTTTCATCCGCAAGATCATCCACGGCGAGCTGGCTGCGATTATCATTATATTGCTGTGTGCTACGATCATGGCGCGCGGCGGGTGGGTCTAGAGACGCTAGTCACTGCAACATCAAGCAGTCGCCGTTGCGGTATGACCGTACTAGCCGTTTTTGACTCAAACTCGCGACAACTATCAAAGCAGAAATTCATTCCGAAACGAGTTGTTGCTTGAACAAATTCCGAAACGCGGCATTTCTCCTGTCGGGTGGGAGGCTGACGGAGGGACGATTATGTATGCGAGCTATTCGAAGGTTCTGATCGCTGATGACTCAAGTGCTGTTCACCAGCTGATCTGCAGCGCTCTATCCGACGACTACTCTACCAGCATCGTGCACGCATTCGACGGCCTGGAGTGTCTTAACGCTCTCGATGACGGGGTCGATCTTGCGTTCATCGACGTCCATATGCCAACGATGGGCGGCATGGACGCGGTGTGGGCCGCGCGGATTGCCGGCAACAAGACATTCGTCACCCTGATATCGGGACAGGCCAACAGACGCTGCATCGATCTTGCGCGCCAGCTCGGGGCTTACGAGTTTCTGACCAAGCCGTTCAGTGCCGCCGATATCGATACAATTCTGGCAACGCATCGGCGCGTTTCGATGCCGATGCAAGTCTTGCTGGTGGACGACTCTCCGGTGACGCTGAAGGTCATGCGCAAGGTGCTGGCAAGCTCGGTTT
>Ga0134122_10004058_pt1 | contig 10863 bp, 10 predicted proteins | sample KB302_FD_96461 | JGI IMG/M metagenome (GOLD analysis project Ga0134122, IMG submission 96461) | Terrestrial soil microbial communities without Nitrogen fertilizer from Kellogg Biological Station, Michigan, USA - KB3-0-2 | ecosystem: Environmental > Terrestrial > Soil > Unclassified ... | reverse complement strand
TGTCACAAAGGTACGCCCCAACATCTTGCGTGTCAAGAGGTTTGTACCTCAATCCTTAGTGCCTCGGTGTAGCTCAAAGCAGGCGGCAGACTCCGGAAATCTCGTTCGTGCATGGGCGGCCCTAAGGCGCAAAAACGCCCATTTTTCCTCGGGTTTTAGCGACTGCCGCGGTCCGCGGATCGCGCTCCGAAAGGCGACGAGAAGGCCATGCGGAGGCATCGCGGCGACCGCGTCGCCGAAGAAATTTTTTTTGCCGGGAGGAGGAAAGGAGCGCGCGAAGCGCGTTTCTAGTAGGCGTTGTGGTGCTTGAAACCGTGCCGCAGGGTCATCCAAAGGATCTTGAAGTCGAGCGCGAGCGACCAATTTTCGATGTAGTAGAGGTCGTACTGGATGCGCTTTTTGATCGAGGTGTTGCCGCGCCAACCGTGAACCTGAGCCCAGCCGGTGATGCCGGCCTTGACCCGATGGCGGAGCATGTACTGCGGGATTTTGTGTTTGAACTCGCGGACGAAGGTCGGCCGTTCGGGGCGTGGTCCGATGATCGACATGTCGCCCATCAGGACGTTCCAGATCTGCGGCAGCTCGTCGATCGACCAGTGGCGGATGAAGCTGCCGACGCGGGTGCGGCGCGGATCGTCCTTGATCGCCCACACCGGTCCGGTGGAGGCTTCGGCGTCCGCGCGCATCGAGCGGAACTTGAGGATCATGAACGACTTTCCGTCGAGTCCCATGCGTTCCTGGCGGTAGAAGATCGGGCCGCGGTCTTCGAGCCAGATCGCGAGCGCCACAAGGGGCAGGAAGGGCAGCAGCACGGCCAGCACGGCGCAGGCCATCGCCACGTCCATGGCGCGCTTGACCAGGCTGTTCCAACCCTGGAGCGGCACCTGCGACAGGTTGATGACCGGAGTGCCATCGACGTCTTCGAGCGAGGCGTTGAGCGTCGCGTACTGGAGGATGTCGGGCACGAGCTTGATGTCGACGATCTCATTGCCCATCCGCTGCAGGATCTGGAGCGTCTTCCTATACGCCTCGATCGGCAGGGCGACGTAGACGTGATCGATCGAGCGCTCCGCGATGATCTCTTCGGCCTGGCGCAGCGTGCCGAGCACGGGAACCCCGTCGATCTCGGTGCCGGCCTTGCCCGGATCGTCGTCCAAGAAACCGGCGATCTCGAAGCCGAGGTCGCGATGAGCGATCAGCTTCTGGGTGATCTCGCGGCCGAGCACTCCGGCGCCGATCACCAGGATGCGTTGCAGGTTGTGGCCCGACAGGCGGATGCGGCGCAGCACCTGGCGCACGCCCATCCGCACTCCCGCGACGAGCGTGAGGTCGAGCAGCGCGAACAGCGCGAGAAACGCGCGGCTGTAGGTGAAGTATTCGCGGCTGCCGGGAGCCGCCGGTGGCCGGTACCAGGCGATCACCACGGAAAGGAGTACGGTCGCGAGCAGCACCGCGACCATCAGGGTGAGCACCTCGTCCACCCGGCTGCGGCCGCGGCGGCTCTGGTGCATGCCGTGGAAATAGAACACCACCGGCCAGAGCACGAGAACGAACGGCAGCAGCTGCAGATAGGGAGAGAAATCCGGCACGTTCTTGGTGACCGGGATGACCTCCACCTCGAAGCGGAGCACCCAGGCGGCGAAGAACGCGACGACCGTGGCCACCAGGTCGGCGGTCAGGTAGAGACCCGCAAGCATGCGATGGCGTTGGCGGATCACAGGGCGGTTTCTCTCGGGAGAGCCTCGATCGGAAGACAGAGCGCGCGCAAACGTTCGGCGAATCGGTGACTCGAAAAACGTTCGGCGCGCTGTCGGATCTCCAACGGATTGAATCGAAACTGACGCGCTTTGTCAATCGTCTCGCTCATCCGCCCGGCCTGCTCGGGCGTCCCGCCGAGCGGCTCGTAGAGCAGGCCGTCGCGGCCCGACTCCACGATGTCGAGGATTCCGCCGCGGCCGGCCGCGACGACCGGTGTGCCGCAGGCCAGCGCCTCCACCGCGGAGATGCCGAAATCTTCGATTCCCGGTTGCACGAACAAGGTCGCTCCTCGATAGAGATCGCGCAGCTCTTCGCCGCCCACCCGGCCGAGAAATTCTACCCCCGTGCCCGAAGCCGCGGCCAGATGCAGGAGGCGCTTCCGTTCGGGACCCTCTCCGACGATGCGGAGCGGCAGCCCCGAGCGGGCGCAGGCGGCGATCGCGATGTCTACCCTCTTATACGGAGCGAGCGCCGAAACCGCCAGGGCGTAGGGACGGGCCGGCTCGGGCGCAGGGCCGGGGGTGAAGAAATCGAGGTCGACCGGCGGCGCGAGCACTTCGGCCGCGCGAGAGTAATAGCGGCGGATCCGTTCGGCGACGAACTCCGAATCGGCGACGAAGCGATCGACCCGCGGGGTCGCCGCGACGTCCCACGCACGGAGCCGGGAGAGCGCGAGCCCGCGGAGCCTCGCGACGAGGCCTGTTCGGCGCGGAAAATAGGCGTGCTCCTGATCCCAGGCGTAGCGCATCGGCGTGTAGCAATAGCAGAGGTGAAAGGCGCCCGGCGGCGGGATCACGCCCTTGGCGACGCAATGGCTGGAGGAGACGATCAGATCGAAGCCGGAGAGGTCGAAATCTTCGATCGCGGCCGGAAACAGCGGCAGGTAGTGGCGATAGCGGCGGCGGATGCCGGGCGCCCGGTTCAAGAAGCTCGTGACGATCGGGTGGCTCTCGATCGCGGCAGAGACGCTTCCGGGAAAATGGAACAGCGTGTAGATCGGTGCGCCGGGAAACAGGGCGCAGATCGCCTCCAGCACCTTCTCGCCGCCGCGCATGCCGGTCAGCCAATCGTGGACCAGGGCCACCCTCGGCGGGTGCGGCGGGCGCGCGCCCTCTACTGGCGGACCGGAGATCTCTTCGGTCATCGCACCGGTTCCGATTCCGGCGGGACCGTAGCAGCCGTCTCAGCCGTCTCGGCTGTCGGGGCCGTCGAGCCGATCGAGCCGGAACGCGGCGTGCCTTCGATCGCCTGGAGGTAGACGCCGAGCGTCTGTTCCGCCGCCCGCTCCCAGCGGAACGCCTCGGCGCGCGCCCGGCCCCGTTCGATCAGGCGGACGCGATGGTCCGGATCGGTCATGCAGCGCGCGATCGCCTGGGCGATCGCGTCGAGATCGAGCGGATCGACCAGGTGGCCATAGCCGTTCGCCACCTCGCGCAGCGCCGAGGTGTTCGAGGTGATCACCGGCACGCCGGAAGCCATCGCCTCGACCACCGGCAGGCCGAAGCCCTCGTAGAGCGTGGGATAGAGGAACACCGCGGCGCCCTGGTAGAGCGCGGCGAGGTCTTCGAATTCGACGTGGCCGAGCAGCATCACCTTGTCCCCCAGGCCCAGCTGCTCGGCGCGCTGGCGGATGCGCGACTCGCCGGGAGTCCGGTCGCCGACGCAGACCAGCGGCGCGTCGAAATTCGCCAGGCGGCGCGCCCGGGCGTACGCCTTCACCACGTTGTCGAGGTTCTTGTGCGGTTTCGGGTTGCCGACGAACAACAGGTAGGGCCGCTCGATGCCCAGGCGCGCGAGCCGGCGGCCGATCTCGTCGGGCGCCAGGCGCTGGCGGAAGCGTTCCTCGACGCCGTTGTAGACCACCTCGATCTTGCCGCCATCGACGTCGAAATAATCGATCAGGTCCTGCCGCGTGTTTTCCGACACCGCGATGATCCGGTCGCCCCGTTCGAGGCTCCGGCGGATCATCCGGGTGGCGTAGACGAACGCGAGCCCGTTGGGCAGAAACTCCGGGTAGAGCACGTGGATGATGTCGTGGATCGTCACCACCACCTTGGACGGCACGTAGGCGGGCAGGACGTAGTGGGTGGCGTGGTAGAGATCGGGCCGGAGCCGAAACAGCCGCCACGACAGCGTCACCATCTCGCGGATCGAATAGACCCCGGCGCTCTCGGTGACCGAAGTGAAGTTCTCCGGCAGCGCGGCGAGCAGCTCGCGATCGTCGTCCTGCGCGAGCAGCAGATAGCGGTTCTCCCGGTCGATCGCCGCGAGCCCATAGACCAGGTTCCGGACATAGGTGCCGATGCCGAAATCGCGGATCTTTCGGGCGTCTAGGGCGATCGTATAGGGCACGCGGCAGGGGCTCCGGGGCAAACCGACGGAATCAGGAGTTTATCGCTTCGGTGAAGATTGCATCCATCCGGTCCGCCGCGCGGCTCCAGGTAAAGCGCGCGGCCTGAGCGGGTCCGCGGGCGGCCAGCTCCCGGGCGAGCCCCGGATCGGCGAGCAGCCGGCCGAGCGCCTCGGCCAGAGCCGCGGGTTCGCCGATCTCGACCTGGAGCCCCGCCTTGCCCACCACCTCGGGCAGGCTCGACCGGTTCGACACGACGGTCGGCACGCCGCAGGCGAGCGCCTCGGCCGCCGGCAGGCCGAAGCCTTCGTAGAGCGAGGGGTAGACGAACACGGAAGCGGCCTGGAACAGCCGCACCAGCCGCGCCCGCGGCACCGGCCCGAGGTGGATCAACCCTTTGGATTGGAGCGCCTCGATCCGTTCGAGCAGCCGCGGGCCGCCCCAGCCGTAGGGACCGACCAGGACGAGCGGCGGAGTGGCGCCACCGGAAAGGCCCACGAGACCGCCCTTCTCGGCCAGGAACTCCCAGGCGTCGAGGATCGCGCCGACGTTCTTCCGCGGCTCCAACGTTCCCGCATAGAGCAGGTAGCCGTCCGGCGCGCCGATTTCCGCGCGGGTCGTGGCGATCTCCTCGGGCGATCCCGGGCGGAATTCGGCATCGACCCCGGGGTAGATCACCTCCACCCGGTCGGCGCAATCGGGAAAATGAAACCGCAGATCGGCCGCGGTGGCCTTGGAGTCGGCGACGATCCGCCGCGCGCGATCGAGCGAAGCGTGGAGGAACGGATAGACGCTCCAGCGCACCTTGACCCGATGGTGGTCGGGAAACAGCAGGGTCGTGAGGTCGTGGACCGTCGCCACCGCGGGCACCGGACAGCGGAGCGGCAGCGTCATGTGCGGCGACCAGAACAGATCGATGTCTCCCGCGGCGAGCCGCTTCGGCAGCCGAAGCTGCTGCCAGATCACGCCGAGCGGCGCCGGCTGGATCTCGGTCGGTATCCCCGCCGCGGCGAATTCTTCCGCCCCCTCGACCGGGCCGTGCGCAAGCCCCAGATAGCGCCGATGGCTCCGATCGCCTCGGCCCGCCAGTTCCAGCAACAGCGAGCGCGTATAGACCCCGATGCCGGTCACCGTCCGCACCAACGGGCGGAGATCTACGGCGATGGTAGGGAGGAGGTTTGCGGGAGGAGGGGATGGCATGCGAGGGGATCGTACCAGTGCAGCCCTCGCCCCCTACGGCTTCGGCTTGAACAACGCCCGAAACGCCCGCAACGCCGCCGGGTGGTAGATCGTGCCGTGCCCCTCCTCCGGCATCGGCTCGTAGTTCCAGCGCAGCCCGGCGGACGCGTTCTTCTTGAGGATCTCGACCAGCCTTTGGACCGGCTCCACGATCCCTTTCTCGTCGCTGGTCGCGATGTAGAGCGTGATCGGCGCTTTTCGGCCCTTCAGCCGTTCGGCCGAACGCTTGACCAGCTCTTCCCGGTTCCACCAGAGGCTCGGATCGAACGCGATGTAGGTGTCGAACATCTCGGGCGCCAGAAAGAACGTCTCGACGATGAACAGCCCGGCGAGCGACTCGCCGACGATCGCGGTCTCTTCCGTCGTCCGATAGCGCGACCGCACCTCGGGCATCAGCTCCTTGGCGATGAAATCCCGGAAAGCGGCCGAGCCGCCGACGCGCGGCGCGATCTTCCGGTCTTCCGGATCTTCGGTCGGTCCCGTCATATCGCGGCGGCGCTCGGTGTTCTCGATCCCCACCAGCACGAACGGGCGCATCGTGCCGTTGCCGACGGAGACCTGCACCAGCCCCGCGACGTGCAGAAAGTCTTCGCCCAGGCCGCCGTCCGGCATGTAGAGCACGGGAAAGCGCGCGTCCTTGCCGGCCTCGTAGCCGGGCGGGAGGTAGACGTTGATCCGCCGCGTCTCGGACAGAATCTTCGAGGGGAGGGTGAACGTCTCGCCGATCGAAAGCGGGGCGGACGGAGAGGCGAGCGCGTGAGCCGCGAGTGGAGAGAGGACGAGGCAGAAAAGAGAGACCCAAAAGGGGCGGAAGAGAGGTTTCATGGTTCTATTCTCTCCCACCCCGGGTACGGCCGGGCGCCTTAACGCCCGCGGTGCTTATGAAACCTTAGCGGCTTCTACTGAGGTCCGCCGCCGCCACCGCCGCCGCCGCCCGGACCGCAGACGCGGCACTTGAACTGAATGGAACCATCTTCCTGCTTTTCATTGGTGTGACCGGGCATGTCCGATTGGTGGCATGCGGTGTTGATCGTCAGTGCCCCGAAAGCGCAGGCGCCGTTTTCACAGGATGCGTCGGCGTCAGCCTGGGCATTGAAGATCAGATTGGTGCGAGCGGCGGAGCAGTCGGCGCCCAACCCCCAGATGTTGCCCGTGTTCTGCCACGGCGCCACGGCCGGGCAGAAGCAAGCGGCGGTAGCCGGCTGGGCGGCTGCCAAGCCCACCAAGAGAACCAATCCGAACAAAATACGACAACATGCCTGTTTCACTGTGAAACCCCTTTCTGCCGCCCCGTTGGAGCGACATCGTGAAACACCTGGAGGCCCTCTTGGGTGCACCCCGAAAGTGTTCCGCGCTCCCCTCTGGGGCTATTTACGAGCGCTTCAAGCTTTGCGTTTTCGATTTGCGCAGGTTCTGGGACGAAACGCGGAAAAATGGGATGAACGGTTCCGCGCAGGTGCCCGGCGGGGCTGGCAGGGGGCCGGAGGATTCGTGCGGACTCCTCCGGCCTGAGGTTTCGAGGCCTACTTGACGACGATCTGGTTGACGACCGAGACCACGCCCTCGGTGTGCTTTGCCAATTTTTCCGCTTCGCGGCTCTCGTAGGCAGACTTGGCAGTCCCGGAGAGGGTGACCTTGCCGTTCACGGTGTCGACGTCAATCCCGACGCCCTTCACTTCCGGATCGGCGATCAGCTTCGACTTGATCGAAGCGGTGATGCTCGCGTCGTCCATCTTCTGCGCGGCTTTGTCGCCCGCCTCGGCAGTCTTCTCGGCGGCCGTTTCCGCCGCATTGGCGATGTCCTTGCCGGCTTCCTTGGCGGTCGCCGAGGCTTCCTGGCCGGCTTCCTTCATGGCGTCGCCGGCCGCTTCCGCCGATTCCTTCGTCTCTTCGACCGCCGCGTTGCCCGCGGTGGCCGCAGCCTCGCCGGTCTCTTCTCCGGCGGTCTTGATCGCCTCGCCCGCCTGGGCGTTCTGTTCCTTCACTTCGGGATTGTTGCAGGCGCTCGCGCCGAGGACGCAGAGTACGGCGAAAGCGGACAGCAAGAGGGCTTTGTTCTTCATGAGAAAGTTCTCCGAGTTCGTGATTTGGGCAAATCTGGGGCCGCCAACGACTCAGGGAACGACCCGCCAGGGCCTTGGTGCAAGAACCAGACCGCGGAGCGGTCCGTGCCGTGAAAGCCTCTATCGAACTACTTGGAGCCGACGACGATCCGGTTATCGACCGAAACCACGCCCTCGGTCGCCCGCGCAATTCTTTCCGCCTCGTCCCTCTGGGCGGCCGTCTTGACCGTGCCGCGGAGCGTGACCCTGCCGCCCACGGTATCGACATCGATCGACACGGCTTTCACGTCCGCATTGGCGATCAGCTTGGCCTTGATCGAGGCGGTCACGGCGGCGTCCTCGATCCGCTTCTTGGCCGTATCGCCCGCCGCCTCGATTTTCTTCTGGGCCGTATCGCCCGCCTTCTCCGCCGCCGCCGTGAGGTCTTTTCCGGCCTGTCTGGCGCTCTCTTTGGCGTCCTCGCCCGCCTGCTGGATCGCCCCGCCGGCTTGCTCCACGGCGGCCTTCGTTTTCTCGACCGCCACGTCGCCCGCCGCCGTGACCGCCTCCCCCGTCTCCTTCCCCGCGGCCTTGATCGCCTCGCCCGCCTGGTGCGTCTGTTCCTGCACTCTGGGATTGTCGCAAGCGCTCGCCGCCAGCGCACAGAGAAGCGCAAGAGCGGGCGGTAGGAGGTCTATTCTCTTCATGGGATCTTCTCCGAGTTGCGAACCCCGGACCGGCCCAAGGTCGTTGGGCTCCGGTTCGCGACGACTCGAAGAGAATATTGCACGAACCGGACCCGAGGCGACGTCTCTTCCCACAGAATCACTGCTTCTGAGCCAAAATCGCCGGCTCTCCGCCGGAATCACCCATTCCGGCATAGAAACGGTGATTGCAGGCCAGAATCAGCGCTCCCGGTCCAGAATCACTACTCCTGGCCCAGAATCACTGTTTCTAGCCCAGGAGTGCTGATTCTGGGCCGGGTACGCTGATTCTGGACCAGGATCGCTCTCCCTCCGGCGGCATTCACTGGGTCGGCTACCTGATGGCCTTCTTTGCCGGCGCCTTCGCTTTGCCGATTCGTTTGCGCACTTTGGCCTCGATCTTCTTGATGCTCTCCACCGCTGGCAATTCCTCCGGCATCGTGCCGCCCAATTCTTGGATAGTTCGCCGAACCTTGACCCCGACTTCGCGGTGTGTCCGATTCGCCGCGTCTTTTCCTTTGATTCTGTCCCGGCGTAGTTTTTCCTCCGCCTGAGTTGCTCGGAACAGGTTCGCCGCCAGCTCCGTGCTGCCCATGTGATCCAGAATCTTCTGACTCTTCTTCAGATTCTTCCGCTTGTGGATGTCTTCCTGCCTCAGGCCCCCGTAGAGCCCCATGTAGCCGTGATTTTGAAAGATGGCATAGTCAATCGGTTCAATGACCCCCGCGCCCTTTGCCGCGTCGGCCAGTTGAGAATTGTGGCGGCGAATCTCTTCTCGCAGTAAGAGGCGCCGATTCTCTTCGATCTGTTCGTCTGCCAGCTCCTGCCGGCGCGTCTGGAGAGCGAAGTAGGTTTGACCCTGCGCCACGATCGTTTTCTTGGGGTCGGCATTTTGAATAATGAGATAGCAGGCATAGCGCGATAGAAGCACTGCCTTGAGCGGCCGCTTCGCACCCTTCCCTACCTCGATCATGTCGGTGACGTCAACGAAATGATCGTCGAAGCGGTGCCCACTGTTGAAGCAGGCCAGTTTGGCCTTCTCGATAACTCCCTCGAAGTTGCGATAATCTCCGTAATCGAGCACGCCAGAGAGGTCGCGACTCGACCAAAATTCCATCCCTGCATCGTTCGTTCGCTTGATCCGTTCGAAAGGCGACGTATTCCCGTTGGTGACCTTCGCCATTCCATTCGTCATTATCGCAGTCCTCCATTCAAACCGGGCCGGTACGTCAAACGATCGACAACGTAGTCTTGGCCGGAATCCACCGCCTTTGGCCGCTGGTATCTTACGGGTGCTGGAGACGGCATCGCCAGTAGCGCTGTACGCTTGCCTCAACCTGCTCCCAACCACCCCGCCACTACCCGCCCCACTTCCGCCCGACCGAGCAGCTCCAAATGGTTCATCCGGTATCCGATCCACCGGTTCGCTTCCGGAAAAGCCAAGCTCCGTCGCGCATCCTCGTGCTGACCGAGCGCACTTTCTACGAGCACCAGCCCGTCTCCGATCACCCGGTTGGATAGAGCCTCTCTATCGGCCGCAGTGGTTGCGGCGATCGCGTAGCAGGCCACACCTTCCGGAAGGGGCACGATTTCTCGGTGGTCGGGTTTGCGCTCGAAGCGGTCTTGGCCGTGCCAGTCTTCATCGAGCAGGTTGCTGTAGCGGAGGTCGGTGATGCCCGCGCTGCGAAGGTGGCCGAGCTTGGCGAATGGGGCGGCGTAGGGGTTGCTAGCGAGGAGGACATCCACCCAATTGCCGGCCCGTTCGAGCGGGGCGCCGTGGTGGGGTGTCGCTAGGAAGACGATGTTCTTCAAGTGGGCGAGCCAGCGCGATGAATCCTCCCCCGCATACCAGCAGGCGCTCCGGGTGACCAAGCCGCCCATGCTGTGGGCGAGGATGGTGAGATTTTCGATCGGCACGGGCCAACGGGCGATCAGTTGCTCCAGGTGGGCCGACAGGTCGCGGCCATTTTCCGAGATGTGGCGGCCGGAGTTGTAGCGGACATAGACCGGCGTGTAGCCGAGCTGCGCGGCGAGGGTTTCGCCGTGATCGACGACCTGGCCTTCGGCTCCTGTGTGCCACTGGAGGTCGTTCATGCAGAGGCCGTGGATCAAAACGAGCACTTTCCCCGTGGCCTCCGGCATCGGTGGCAGCGTCTGCCACTCGAGCGGGGCACCGCGGTAGCGAAACGTCATCAAGGTGGCGAGCGAATTGCCGCTCGCGGCCAACCGGTCGCCCATCACGCCGTTCAAGGCCGCAAGCACCGCTTCGCGTTCCGGCGTCGAGGGCTTGGCCTCATCTCGCGCAGCGAACCTTGGTTGCAGCCAAGAAAGTCCTCGATCCGTGCCTCGGCCTACACGCCGCGTGATGCCGCGGATGCTCCGGAAGACGAAACCCGTGATGCCGCGAGTTCGTCCCCCTTCGCCGACCGGAGCGCCGAGGGTGCGCCAGACCGATCGGTGAACCCCTTCGACGATGTCGGTCACCCCTTCCGTACCCTCCGCCGCCAGTTGAGCGAGGGCGCGCAGGTCCGAGGCGCGGAGGTGTCGCAGGGGATGCTTCGGAATCGTGCTTTCGAGTGGGGTCATGAGGGAGAGAGCGAAGGGATAAGCGGTTCATGGAGCAAGCTGCCCGTCCCGGCAGGGACGGCGTAACGTAGCGAGATGGGATGAGAAGGCCAGTTCCCCTACGCAGTCCCGTAAATTCCGGGCTGCAACCGTTGGTTTTCGGGCTCGGGGCCCCAAGGGAGACTGGCCATGACGAAGACTACCA
>Ga0134122_10004054_pt1 | contig 10867 bp, 10 predicted proteins | sample KB302_FD_96461 | JGI IMG/M metagenome (GOLD analysis project Ga0134122, IMG submission 96461) | Terrestrial soil microbial communities without Nitrogen fertilizer from Kellogg Biological Station, Michigan, USA - KB3-0-2 | ecosystem: Environmental > Terrestrial > Soil > Unclassified ... | reverse complement strand
CGGCATCCACCGGCCTTACGATGCGAGCAAAAAAGGCGGCAGCGAATTGTGGCTCGCTGCCGCCTCGTTCGCTTCAGAAGAAAATGCTGATCTCAACCACACTCCAGCGGCGGCGGGGACTAGTTGTTCTTCCCCTTACCAGAAGGCGGCCCACTCGGGGCATGACGTATCAACGATCGGATTTTGAATGTTCTGATCGGCCCACGTCATGAGGGAATGTGATCGAAGTCCTGCGGCGTGATTGCAGCGTTCACTAAGTTGCCGAGTCCGATTGCGGATTCGGGGATGATGATGGCCTTGACCAGGTTCAGCTCACCCCTTTCCTTTAGGACACGGATCATGTGCAGTAGATGGATCCCCGACTGTGAATGCGGGGAAACGATGGCGCCGCCTAGGCCCTCGACCAGATCCGCCATCGCGCGTCCGTCCCAGGTGCTGTCCGGCGCGACCGTAGTCGGAACGCAAGTCGCGCAGTTGGAGCTGGGAAGCAGGGCCTCGAAATTGGGGACCACCTGTTTGTAGTAATTCAAGGCCAAGTAGGCATTGTTAGCGGGATTGGGCGCTGGCCCGATGGCTCCCACGCGCGCCTGAATGTTCGCGTCAATGGAGCTATCCATGGGCGGTATGGGAAAAGCAGGCGGGTAATTGCCATGCCCCTCCGATGGTGGGTTTGTCTCCGCTGGATCCGGGTCGCCCGGATCGCCATGGCGTATCATCGTCCCATTGACGATGTTGGAGCCCGCCGGGATCATGTGGCCGAACCAAAGTCTCCAGGTGCCATCGCTACTAGAGGTCGGAATATCCGGAAGCAGGGCTAATCCGCCCGCGACGTCGCCCGCATTTGGCCTTTGCCTCATGAATGACGCTCGAGTCGGAACCGGATCTTCCCGTCCCGGCTGATCCATCACAAAGGTAGCCAGGTTGTCGCGCACCGCATGTGCCAGCCAACCTTCGGTTCCGTTCGGCGTCGCATCCACGTCCGCCCCGGTGTGATTGGATCCATGGACCAGGATCAGCGGCCACTGGCGGCGCTTGTTGGGGATCTGGAACTGAACATATGACTGGCCAATGATGACCTGCTGCGGGTCGCCCGCGGTTGAGGAACTCGCAAAATTCGTAAACTTTAGGCACGCCGCCGACGAAGAAGGCGCCCTGGTCGCATATGTCTAAGCCCTTCCCGATCAGGAACCGCTTCTTGAGCGGGTTCACCGGATCAGCTGGGTTCGCCCAGCTCGTGCTTGCGGCAGCGACCGCAAACAAGATAGCGGCCGTGAGGCTATAGCTCGCGGACCGTAAGAGTTCGCGTTTCATGTTGACCTCCAGAGGGTAGAAGCAGACGCAGCACTATCGGTCCGACCCTGGAGAGAAGTCTTTCAGAGTTCTGCCAGATTGCAGAATTGCGCCACGAGCGACGAAGGGGCACCCAACTTGATTGGAGGCGGGTACAGTTGGCAGAAAATCACATGCTCACTTATTCCCGCGCACAAAAGCTAATTTACACTGCACTCACCTAGTCCACTTGAAGGGCGCATCATGAGGCGTTCATGAAGCGGGACGAGGTGCGGCGCCTGCGGGCTTCGTCGCAACGAAGCACCCGGGTGGCATCGGAGCTCCTCCCGGAACCACTAGGAGTCCCTGCTAGGAGCTGGCTGATCGACCGGCTTACGCCGGCAACAAAAAACGAGGCCCGGTGCCGAAAAGACGTCGCAAATGAGCATGCGCTACCGGCCTCCCGCCTTCGCGAAGCCCGCTTCGGTGGGCGAAGCAAGGCTGGCCTACAGATGCGCGTGTGGCGCGCCGAGAGGCGCCCGCCGCGATCCCAAAAGGATCGTGGACACTAAGAGGTTTGCGCTTTTCGGCGCGCCATCCCCCTTCATCTGAAGGGGAAAGTTCTTTGACATAACCTCGCGCGCTCGCGCGGTGAGGCGATGAACCACGCCGTGTCAGGACCACGAGACTCGGGGCTATGCCGAGTCGCTGTCAGCCTGCGGGCATGCCCATCTTGGCGAGGAACAGTTGGTTGCCTGCTTCCCGCAGGCGCCGGCAAACCTCCCGGCCCATGTTCATCTGGATCAGCGTGAACTGCTTCAAGTCCAGTGCGTAGAGCCGGTGGAGATTAGCCGCGAAAATACAAATCGCGGTGCAGTCTTCGACGGCGCGGACGGAGGCGCTGCGTTGACCGTGATCCATCACCGCCATCTCACCAAAGCAGTCGCCCTCCTGCAAAATGGAGATAACGTGCTCTTGTTCGCCCCAGGATTTCACGACTGCGACTTTCCCCGTCTGAAGGACGAACATCGAGTCGGCTTGGTCGTGTTCACGGAAAAAGAAGTCGTTCGCCGGCACGAACACGACCGGGCACAAGGTGAGCAGGAATTGAAGGATATCTGATCGGATGCCGCCGAAAATGGGCATGCGCTGTAGGAGCTCGATGCGCGCTTCAATACCCGTCTCGGCGCTTGCCGAATTGCGCTCCTTTTCGGGTAGCTGATGCCACTCAGTGTGGGCCGAGAAGGTCATGGGGACCTCCATACGCGGAACCTGTGCACGGCAGAAACGCGCTAGCAGCCCGAATGGTCGCGGCCCTGACGAGAAAAAACTAACGCGATCGCGCCGAGCCTATGCCGGTGAGGAGCCATTCAACCGAGACGCGGCAGGCAAGGCAAAATGGCACGATCAGGTTATGCGGCATGAGGGAAGCGCCGCGGCCCTCGTATTTCGTGTAAGTGTCGCGCGTGACCCCAAGCAAGAGCGCCATCTCGTCTACAGGATAGCGCGCGCCGGTGCGTGCCTGCCTGACCCGGGCAGCGAAGGCAGCGCGATATTCTCGCGGCGTTACCCGCCGTTTCCTCGGCGTCGTTACTGCGGCTCCGCTACGGGACTTGGCCATTCGAGCTCGGAACTCTTGCGAAAAACAAGAAATATCAAGAGCCCGCCTATTCTGTCCCTGAGAAACAAGGTTAACGCCCGTCGTGCTTTACCCTGAGCAGGAGCAGGAGGCCGGCGATCAGGAACACCAGGCTCATGGCAATTCCGAGCCGCTGGCTCCCGGTGGCGTGCGTAACGGCGCCGATGGCGAGCGGCGCCGCGAATGCCGTAATCTTCCCGGAGAACGAGAAGAAGCCGAAGAACTCGGTGACTTTGTCGGGCGGGCACATGCGCGCGAGCAGGGTGCGGCTCGAGGACTGAATCGGCCCCGAGGCAATGCCGATCAGCATGGCGAAGGCGAGATAGACCTGCTCGCCTACCGAAGAGAACGGCGCGCTGCCCGGCGCCTTGGGTTCGACCGGCAAGACGAACAGCACGTGATCGTGATCGACCGAAAGCACGCCGATTGAGGCGGCGATGAAGAGAAGCGAGGTCGCCGCGATCACCGCCTTCGAGCCCTTGCGGTCGTCGAGCACTCCGCCGAGCGCCGCGCCGAACGTGCCGGTGATGGTGAGGATGATGCCGAACAGGCCAAGCTCGGTCGCGCCCCAGCCGAACACGGTGCCGGCATAGATGCCGCCGAAGGCGAACACTGCACCGAGGCCATCGGCGTAGAGCATACGCGCCAGCAGGAACTTTGCGATCTCGAAATGATGGCGCACGAGATCTCTGACCGACCGGATGAGCTGCCACAGTCCTGCAGTCACCGCGTCCCTCTTGAGCGGCTTCGACGGGCGGTCTGGCGTAAACAGAAAGAGCGGCAGGATGAACACCAGAAACCACACTGCCGAGAACGGACCGACCAGGCGGTCGCCTTCACGCGTCGCCGGATCGAGCGGCACAATCGGCGGAACTCCGAGCAGCGTCTTGCCGGTATGCGGATCGGCGACGATAAGACCCGCGATCAGCGCAAGACTCACGAGGCCGCCGACATAGCCAGTGGCCCAGCCGATGCCGGACAGCGTGCCGAGCCTGCGATTGCCGACGAGCGACGGCATCATGGCGTTGGTGAACACCGTGGCGAGCTCCGCCCCGATGGTGGCGAGGCCGAAGGAGATCAGCACGAGCGGCGCGAGCCCGATCTCGCCAGGGATCGCGAACCACAGCCCGCACAGTCCGACGAAGAGCAGCACCGAGAAGGCTGCGATCCACGGCTTGCGCCGCGTGCCCTCGTCGGCGATGGCGCCAAGCACCGGAGCGAGTGCAGCTGCGATCAACTCGGCGATGCCGGTGGCGTATGCCCACAGCGAGGAGCCGCGCGCCGGATCGTCCATGAAGCCGTTCACGAAATACGGCGCGAATAGGAAGGTGACGACGAGGGTGTAGAAGGGCTGCGTTGCCCAGTCGAACAGAACCCAGCCGAACAGCGCGAGCTTCCCCGCTGGCGCTGCGGCCGAGCGTGCTGCCGCCGCCTGCTGCTGCTCAGGGCGTGCCATAGACATCGAGCACGATGAGATGGTTAGGCAGTTCGTCCTTATCGAAATGGCCCGGCGGGAAATGCTCGGCGAGGATTTTGCCGCACATCTCGATGGCCTTGACGAAACCTTGGGTGCGCGTGCCGCGCGCGAGATGGCTGGTCAGCTCCGTGATCACGTCCTTCCACACCGAAGGTTGCACTTTGCCATAGATGCCCTCATCGGCGATCACCTCGGCGTAGCGTTCGGCGAACGAGACATAGATGAGCACGCCGGTGCGGCCTTTGGTGGTGTGCAGGTTCTGCGCCAGGAATTGCTCGACGGCGCGCTGATGAGAGCGGAGGTGCTTCACCGACCTAGGCACCAACGCAAAGCGCAACGGCGGCCATTGAAACAGAACCGAGGCGACAAAGAAGACGGCAAGCTGCAGCAGGTAGATATATTCGATCGGCCAATTCGTGAGGAGGATCAACGGGATGGGAACGGCCAGGGCGAGCAGCGCCGCCCACATGATGACGAAAGAACGATAGCCGTCGGAGGCGCCTGCAGCCACGACCACGATCTCGCCGCTGGTCTTCGCTTCGGCCCGCGTTATGGCGTGGGTGATGGTCGCGCGTTCCTGTGGAGTGAAGGGCGTCATTGCTTGGTCCTACCAGCTCCCAGAAGCTCCGCCGCCGCCGAAATCGCCGCCGCCTCCGGAGAAGCCGCCGCCGAAATCGCCGCCGCCGCCACTCCAGCCTCCTCCGCCTCCACCCCCGCCGTCCCAGCCGGGCCCGGGAATGAAAATCGGGCCGCCACCCCTCCTTCCCCCGACCTGCTGCGCGCTCCGCGTCAAGTTCCAGATGAACCACGAAATGATCAGCAGCCAGAAGATCACCATGAGCCAGTTGATGGCCGGCTGATCGGCGTCGTGGCGCGCCTTGGCCTTGGCGCGCTCTTCGACCTCGGCAGCATCGCCTGTCAGCACCTTGGTGATGTCGCGCACGCCATCCTTGATGCCGCCGGCATAGTCGCCGGTGCGGAACTTCGGCAGGATCGCGTTCTCGATGATGATCTTCGACAATGCGTCGGTGAGGATAGGCTCGAGTCCGCGGCCGACCTCGATGCGCACCTTGTGCTCGTTGGGCGCAACGATCAGCAGCACGCCGTTATTGAGCTGCTTGGTGCCGATGCCCCAATGGCGCCCGAGCTGATAGCCGTAATCCTCGATCGCATAGCCCTGCAGCGACGGCAGGGTGACCACTACGAGCTGGTCGGAGCTTTTGTCCTCGAGCGTCTTGAGATCGGCGGTGAGCTGTGCCTCGTCGTCGGCGCCGAGCAGGTACGCGTCGTCGACCACGCGGCCGGTCAGCTCGGGAAAAGTCGGCTCGGCAACAGCGGGCGTGAGCCAGAGCAGCAAGGCGAGGCAAGCAAGCGTGCCGCCATTGCGCCGAAGCGTTGAGGCCATGTGGCCCTCGTTAAAACTAGAACTTCACCTCCGGCGGCTTGCTCACGTCCTCGGCCACGGTGAAGTTCTGCATGGGCTCGGCGTCGGGATACAGGAGCGCGCGCCACCAGCGGCCGGGAATGGTCCTGACCTCGGTGTTGTAGTCCTTGACCGCCTGGATGTAGTCGCGCCGTGCGATGGCGATGCGATTCTCCGTGCCCTCGAGCTGCGACTGAAGCGCCAGGAAATTCTGATTCGACTTGAGGTCGGGATAATTCTCGGTGATGGCAAGCAGCCTGCTCAGCGCGCCGGTGAGCTCGCCTTGCGCCTGTTGGAATTTCTGGAAGGCTTCGGGGTTAGTGAGGATGTCCGGTGGAATTTGCACTTGCGTCGCCTTGGCGCGCGCCTCGGTCACCTCGATGAGTACTTTGCTTTCTTGCGCGGCATAGCCCTTCACCGTCTCGACGAGATTGGGAATGAGATCGGCACGGCGCTGGTACTGATTCAGCACCTCGCTCCAAGCGGCCTTGGCGCGCTCCTGCAACGTGGGAATGGTGTTGATGCCGCAGCCGGCGAGCATCGCGCCTGCAAGCAGAATGCCAAATGCGCGTAGAATGCCGCGCGACAGCGGGCGCGTCGAAGCCAGCATGTGGTCCTCCCCGAGACGGCGTCAAGAAAACTGCGATGGGATGTATTGGCGCCCTTTGGCAGAAGCAAGCGCTTTTCCAACAGAGAATAGACAAGCGTGGACCCTATTCCTGCCGCCCTTTCGTTCCAGAGTTGTTGCCAGTGCACCAGCATCGGGCGCCTCGCGAGAACTGGCGAAGCGCTATGAAGCAGGCGGCGCTTGTCCCTGGTAAGCAAGTAAAAAATGGGACACGCATCCCGCGCCAATTTGGAGTGTTGCGAGAATGGAACAAAGGCGAAGTTTATTCGCGCGCATTCATCTGTCCGGCGTCATTGCGCCGCGGTGGGCAAAGCCCTCAAAATCGGTCCTAACATCACGCCCTTCCGCCATTTTTTCGACGCCTGCCCGACACGTTCAGGGGACCGAATACGCCTTTCACGCGTTAGCTAATCAGAAGGCTTTGCTGGTCAAATTGGGACGCCTCTTTTAGTCTGATTCGTTGAGTCGTAAGGGGCTCACGGGGGAGGCTCGCTATGGGACCGACTATAGACGGGGAGCGAGTGAGTTGCGTAAGGCGCGTATGAAGGGAAGGGCTGCGCTTGTAGCCGTGAAGAGGGCCTCATCGACATTTATTGCTGGTTTCGGCGTTGCGGCTATAGCCGTCGCCGTCGCCGCGGGCCCGGTTTACGCCAAGGACCGCCAGGCTCGGCCGGGCGACTCCGGCGTCGCGGATACCGACAACGGCGAACCGCTGTTCCTCGTGGTGTCGACCGGATCGCAAAAGGTCGACATCTATCGCGGCACGAGCCTGCTTACATCGTCACCAGTCTCGACCGGCACCGCCGCCCATCCAACCTTCCTCGGCGCGTTCAGCATCATCGAGAAGCAGCGCTGGCATCACTCGAACATCTACAGCGGCGCGCCGATGCCGTGGATGAACCGGATCACCTGGTCCGGCACGGCGCTGCATGCGGGCGTGGTCCCAGGCTATCCCGCTTCGCATGGCTGCATCAGGCTGCCCTATTCATTCGCGCCCAAGCTCTATCAGATCACGCGCGTCGGCGATAACGTGGTGATCTCCCGCGATCGGCCAGCGCCGGCACTGATCGAGCACCCTGCCCTGTTCCAGCCGCTGCCGCCGCCAGCACCGCCCATCATGGTGAAACAGGAGCTGCCTCCGCAGCGCCAATCGAACATCGACATCATGCCGGTCGTTGCGCCCTCGATCCCTCTGGGCCTGCTCGCCAAGGCTGACGTGAGCGGCGTCACCACCGACGTTCCTTCCTCAATCGAGGCCGAAGCGGCAGACCAGGGCGGTCATGCCCCCGCCGCTCCTATTCCGGCAACGGCCGCCGATCTCAACACCGGCAACCCGGGCGCTGAGGACACCCACACGCACGCGATCAACCCCTTTGTCGGCGGCGCGTCCGCCGGCAGCAACACTCACGCGACCGATACGCCCGGCACTCACAAAGACCAGACGCGGCTCAAGGGCTCTAGCGACGATACCAGCCGCCACGCCCTCACTGACGAGGACGAGGACAATGCGTCGTCCGTCGCGAAAGCGCCCACCGACGAGCCGTCGCTTGCAGTATCGGCGCATGAAGCGAAGGAGGCTACCGTCGAGGCGGCGCCTGCTCCCGCCAAGCAGCCCGCAATCACGGTCTCCGCGGTGGCGGCAAGTGCGGATTCAATCGGCGCGCCGGCCTCTGCTGTCGGCTCGGTCGCGCTGCTCCCGCCACACACGCCAGCGCCGGCTCAGGTCATTGAACCGATAACGCCTACAGCACCGATCCTTCCTGTTACCGTCACGCCCCTTGTTCCTGCGCCTCCTGTGCCAAGTGCCCAGCTGGCTCCGGACGTCACTCCCTCGATTGTCGCGACCAAGCTCGCGGCAGGGACGAGCGCCGCTGCCATCCAGGCCGCGGAGCCGCGCTCCAATGCACCCTTGCGCATCCTCGTGACGCGGCGCACGCAGCGCGACCGCATCATCTCCATGCAGAACATCCTTGCCGAACTCGGCTATCTCGACCGACAGGATTTCGACGGCACGTTCGGGAAGCCGACGGTGACGGCGATCAAGGCCTTCCAGAAGGCCAACGGCATGCCGGAGAACGGGGCCTTCACCGACGAGCTCGTCAAGAAGGTCTACGAAGTTGCCGGCAAAGGAGAGCCACCGGTCGGGCATATCTATGTCAGGCAGGAATTCGGCCGCGTGTTCGATGCGCCGGTCGGCTTGCGCAATCCTGACGAGCCGCTCGGCACCCACGTCTATACCGCTTTGAACTTCGCTCCCGGCGACACCAAGGCGCGGTGGATGGCCGTCACCGTGCAGGGCGATTCGGCCGCGTCGGCTCTCGACCGCGTCGAGATCCCAGACGATATCCGCCAGCGCATCTCTGAGAGGCTGACGCCCGGCTCGACGCTGATCATCGGCGATACCAGCATCAATTCGGCAAGCCTTCCCAAAGGCGGCGATTTCGTCGTGCTTGCCAAGGGAAGCCCTGGCACCAAGATCACGTCCTCCGGTGGCGCCGGCGATCAGCCGAGGCGGAAGGTGCGCCGCTACAACTACAATTACGGCTACAGCTATCCGAGGCCCTTCCAGCAGCAGCAGCGGACCTACAGGGCCTTCCCCGGCTGGCCTTTCTAGGCGCGGCATCGCTGGCAGATCGCGCCTGAGATGAACGCAACGGCCCCTCCGAGGGGCCGTTCGCATTTCGGTTATGGGAGGAAATTGGAGCGGGCGAGGGGATTCGAACCTCCGACCCCAACCTTGGCAAGGTAAGGGATCCGGAATTGCCAGTATTTTCCGGCAACAGCCGGTAGCCGAAAATCCGATGAATGCGGCCAAAAATTTCCCTATTCGTCATTGATAACGATTTCGGGCAATCCCATTTTCCTGCTTACCCACTGCTTTCCCTTCAAAGATGAAGCTTACGAAGCGATCGATGCGCTCAAGCCCAATGAGGACGATGCAGTTTATTGGGATGCAGAGCTGCGCGGATTTGGCCTTCGCGTAAAGGCGAGTGCATCAAAGGCGTTTGTGATTCAGTATCGCAATCGTCAAGGAAGGTCTCGACGGCTTACGGTAGGGCAATATGGCCGCATGACGCCTGACGAGGCTCGCCGTGAAGCTCGGCGCCTTCTCAGTGAAGTTGAAAGAGGCCTGGACCCAGCAGAACAGCTACAGCAGGAAAGGAATGCCATAACTGTTGCCGATCTCTGCGGTGAGTACCTGGCGAAAGCCGAAGCTGGCCTCATCATTGGGCGCAAGGGCTCGCCGAAGAAGGCCAGCACACTCGAAGTCGATCGAGGCCGGATTGCTCGTCATATCATTCCGCTTGTAGGCAAGAAGCCACTCAAGGACCTCACCAGCGTAGACGTAAAACGCTTCCTTGAGGCTGTCATGAGTGGCAAGACCGCCATCACCGTGAAGACCAAACCTCGCGGTCTCGCCCGCGTGACTGGCGGGCCAACCGCCGCCGTCCGCGCCTTAGGCCTGCTTGGTGGCATGCTCACCTACGCTAAGGAAGTTGGTTATATCGAGCACAACCCCGCGCGCGGCATCCGCAAACCTGCCGATAAGCGCCGCTCATTCAGACTTGCCCTGAAGGGGTATCGTGACCTTGGGCATGCTCTCGAGGCCGCAGAGCGCAATGGGGAGCACTGGCAGGCCCTCGTTGCCATCCAACTTCTAGCAGTTACGGGGTGTCGCCGTGCCGAAATTGTGAAACTGAAACGGTCCGAAGTCGACTTCGCGAGTTCGTGCTTGCGGCTAGGTGATACGAAAACCGGCTTTTCCATCCGACCGTTGCCAGAACCCGTGCGAGCGATCTTGGCCGGCCTAAAGCGCGAAGGCGACTTCGTACTTCCGGCGCGACGCGGAAGCGGCAAGTCCTACGCCTCGGTCTTTCCCAAGGCCTGGCGACGGATTGTTGGCGAAGACTATTCCCCACATGGCCTTCGCCACGCCTACGCCTCAGCGGCCCACGAGTTGGGCCTGAGCGAGTTGACCATCAAAGCACTCCTCGGTCACGCCCGCATCGGTGTCACGAGCGGCTATGTGGCCCGAGTGGACGAGCTCTTGCTCTCCGCCGCCGACAAAGTAGCCCGCTATGTCTGGCGATCTATGACAGGCGAGACGGGCAAGATCGTCCTACTTCGGCCGATTGAGTCTAATCGTTAGGGCCCATGTCCAGCGAATGGCTTCGCCCCCACACCATGGGCGGCCTGGACCCGACTACTGCGCGATTCGCAGGCGCAACTTTTTGCGCTTGAGGAAAGGCCTAGCGTAACGCCTGTCCGCATGGTGCGCAGTGCGCTTAGTCGTGCGTGTGTGAAAATTCTATACTGCGCTCAGCACCCAGAGCGTCGTCATCGTCGACGTCGAAATAGGACTTTTGAGGCTTGGCTGAGTTCCCCCTTTATTCTGCTCGATGCAGGCCGCAGGGCGGGAAGGAGCTATCG
>Ga0134122_10004051_pt1 | contig 10874 bp, 10 predicted proteins | sample KB302_FD_96461 | JGI IMG/M metagenome (GOLD analysis project Ga0134122, IMG submission 96461) | Terrestrial soil microbial communities without Nitrogen fertilizer from Kellogg Biological Station, Michigan, USA - KB3-0-2 | ecosystem: Environmental > Terrestrial > Soil > Unclassified ... | reverse complement strand
TCTCTTCGCGCAGTAATCCGAGCAAAATATGTTCAGTCCCGATATGCCGCTGGTCCAATCGCTCTGCCTCTTCCGCGGCATAGGCGAGAATCCGTTTGCACTCCTTGGAAAGCGGCAGATCGATCGACGTCGACACCTTTTCTCGTATCGTCGTACGTCCTTCAATCTCCTTGCGAATGCTTTCGATCGACGAGGCATTGCGAAGAAACCGATTGGTCAGGTTCTTGTCTTCGCGGATAAGCCCCAGCAACAGATGTTGGGTCTCAATCGTCGTGCTGCCGAATTGGCTGGCTTCGTAACGGGCGAAAAAAATGACGCGCCGCGCCCTCTCGGTATACCGCTCAAACATTCGCCACTCCGAGCTGAGCGAGATGATGCTTCATATGCGACAGGTAGTCTTCTGCAATGAAACCCAGTGATACGGGAGAGCCCGACCCAATTCTGCAAATTGTTTCGAGTTTTTCTTCAGGAATGAACCGCATGACGTGTGCGACATGGCGGTTGTAGAGCCTCCAGAGGTCGACCAGCTCAATCCACGGCTTCGAGTTGTAGTCCTGATGGCGCACCCATTCATCCTGTTCGTATCCCGGGAAAACAAACTCTGCAACATCCCCAGGCATTTGTGCGCGGATGAAGCGCTGGTGGTTGTTCGACGCCGAATCCATCAGATGGCCGAGGATTTCCTTCTTCGACCATTTTGCGGGATTGGGCTTCAGCGTCACCTCTGTTTCCTGGAGCAGGCGAAGTTTCGCAGAAGCTGTTTCGACGATGCCTACCAGTTCATTCGCGAGGATAATGTGTTTTCGAGTCGGCATGGTTCTCTCCGAAGCAATTTTGGGAGTCGCTATTCTAGCGCAGGAAGGGGGGTATGGAAACAGTTGTAGGCGCGGTCTATGACCGCGCACCATCCATCATTGCATCAACGCATCCTGAGAGATTGTGCGCGGTCATAGACCGCGCCTACAGCGGGTTGTATTACGACCTGGAGCCGCCGCCGCTCATGGAAGAAAGGAAGTCGGCGTTCGTCTTGGACTTGCTCATTTTTTCGATGAGCAGTTCCATGGCTTCCACCGTGGACAGCGGATTGAGAACTTTCCGCAGTATCCAGATTCGCGTCAGCTCGTCCTTTGTCACCAACAGTTCTTCCTTGCGGGTTGCCGAGCGGTTGATATCGATGGCAGGGAACACACGCTTGTCCATCAACTTTCGATCCAGGTTGATTTCCATGTTGCCCGTGCCTTTGAACTCTTCGAAGATTACGTCGTCCATACGGCTGCCCGTATCGATCAACGCGGTCGCGATGATGGTCAGGCTCCCGCCTTCTTCGATATTGCGGGCGGCGCCGAAAAACCGCTTCGGCCGCTGGAGCGCGTTGGAATCCACGCCGCCTGAGAGAACCTTGCCGGACGGGGGCACGATCGTGTTGTAGGCGCGCGCCAGCCGAGTGATGGAATCGAGCAGGATGATGACGTCGCGTTTGTGTTCGACCAGGCGTTTGGCTTTCTCAATCACCATGTCTGCCACCTGAACGTGGCGTGTCGGCGGCTCATCAAACGTCGACGAGATCACTTCGCCGTTCACTGAACGCTGCATGTCGGTGACTTCTTCCGGCCGCTCATCGATCAACAGGACAATCAGAATCACTTCCGGGTGATTCTCCGTGATCGAGTTCGCAATGGTCTGAAGGAGCATCGTCTTGCCGGCTCGCGGCGGTGCGACGATCAATCCGCGCTGGCCCTTGCCGATGGGCGTCAGCAGATCCAGAACGCGGGCCGAAATGTTCTCCCGTGTCGTTTCCAGCTTCAGCCGCTCGTTCGGATAAAGCGGCGTGAGGTTGTCGAAGAAAATCTTGTTCCGGGCTTCATCCGGATGCTCGAAATTGACGGCTTCAACCTTGATCAGCGCAAAGTAGCGCTCGCCGTCCTTTGGTGGACGCACCTGTCCGGAGACAGTGTCGCCGGTTCGCAGATCGAACTTACGGATCTGTGATGGAGACACGTAGATGTCATCCGGTCCGGGAAGATAGTTATAGTCCGGCGCCCGGAGAAAGCCGAAACCATCCGGGAGTGTTTCCAGAACGCCTTCACTGAAAATGAAGCCGCTCTTTTCGGTTTGCGCCTGCAGGATCTTGAAAATCAGTTCCTGCTTCCGCATGCCGGAAGCTCCCTGAATATTGAGGTCCTTGGCAACCTGTGTGAGAGCCGCAATGTTCATCTCTTTTAATTGTGCGATGTCCATGGTGACTCCGCCTTCGGGACGATCTGAAGCAACGAATTTTTTGCTCATAGGTGGGTTTTGCTCACTGTGTGGAAGTGTGGTCAATGGCGTCGCGAATCTTCTTCAGGATGGATTCCTTTCCAAAGCCCGTAATCGCCGAAAATGCAATGATCTCCTTGGTTTTTAGTGTTTCGGCGCATGTCCGCAGCGCCTTTGTCAGTTCGTTTCGTGAAATTTTGTCGCTCTTCGTCAGAACGATCAGGTTCGAAATGCCGAAATGATCCAACCAGTCTTTCATGACCAGGTCGGAGTCCGTCGGCGGCATTCGGGAATCCACCAACATGATCGCCAGCTTCAACGGCTCGCGATTTCGCAGGTAGCCTTCTACCATCTCTCCCCAGGTATCCCGTATACTTTTGGGAACTTTTGCATAACCATATCCCGGAAGATCGACAAAGTACGTCTGGCCGCCGACCAGAAAAAAGTTGATCAGCTGCGTGCGTCCGGGAGAAGAGCTTGTTCGAGCCAATCCGTGTGAATTCGTCAGCGCGTTCAATAAACTGGATTTCCCGCTGTTGGACCGACCGCAAAACGCGATTTCTGGAATTTTATCCCTGGGAAAGTCCTTCGCTTGCTTCGCGCTCTTGACGAATCGGGCGGTACTGGTTCTCACGATCTGGATCGCAAGGCTGTTGTCATTCTAACAACGGGACATTCTCAAGTGCCAGCAAAGAATCACTGCATCACCGAACCCTGCTGAAGTTCGGAATCGCCCGCCGGATTTCCGGCATTTCCCATGGGAGGTTGAAATTCTGCGCTCTGTTCTGTTTCTTCGGGTAGTGGAACCGGTGGACGCGTGAGAGCAACCTTCAGAACTTCTTCCATGCTCTCCACGCAGTGTATCTTGAATTCGTCCCGAATATCTTCAGGAATTTCAGCAAGGTCCTTTTCGTTGTCCTTCGGGATAATAATGGTCCGTATTCCCGCCCGATGCGCGGCGAGCATTTTTTCCTTCAAGCCGCCGATGGGAAGCACTCTACCACGAAGTGTGATCTCTCCGGTCATCGCAACATCGCCGCAGACAGGGATCTTTGTCAGTACGCTGATCAACGATGTCGCCATGGTGATTCCCGCCGACGGGCCATCTTTGGGAATGGCGCCTTCGGGAACGTGAATGTGGATATCCAGCCTCCGGTAAAAATCCTTAGGAATTCCGAACGAGTGGGCGCGCGATCGAACGAAGCTGAATGCCGCCTGCGCAGATTCCTGCATGACATCGCCAAGCTTTCCGGTGAGCGTCAGAGTGCCTTTGCCGGGCATGGTTGTTGCTTCGGTCGTCAGGATCTCACCGCCGACTTCGGTCCATGCCAGTCCGGTGACGAAACCAATATCATTCACTTCGTCGCGGCGGTTCGTGCGGAATTTCGCAACGCCAAGGTAACTGGCAATGTTTTCCGGGTTCAGAGTGACGCAACTGCGCGAGGGATCCTTAAGCACCGTGCGTGCCACTTTACGACAGATCGATGAGATTTCGCGCTCCAGATTTCGCACGCCCGCTTCGCGCGTGTAGTTCCGGATAACGGATTGAACGCCTTCTTCCGCAAACTCCAGATTCTCCGGTTTCAGGCCATTGGCTTCGGTCTGTTTCGGAATCAGAAAACGCCGGGCGATAACGCTCTTTTCCTGCTCGGTATATCCGGGCAGGCGGAGAACCTCCATGCGGTCCTGCAGCGGCTGTGGGATCGGGTGCAGCACATTGGCCGTGGCGATGAACATCACCTGCGACAGATCGTATTCCACGTCGAGGTAATGATCCTGGAAAGTCGAATTCTGTTCGGGATCGAGCACTTCCAGCAATGCGGCCGCCGGATCTCCGCGAAAATCCATGCTCATCTTGTCGACCTCGTCGAGCAGGAATACGGGATTCACGGTGCCGGCCTTCTTCAACATCTGAATGATATGGCCGGGAAGAGCTCCGATATCCGTGCGGCGGTGACCGCGGATCTCGGCTTCGTCGCGCACTCCACCCAGGGCAATACGCACGAACTTGCGTCCGGTCGCGCGCGCAATCGACATTCCCAGCGATGTCTTTCCGACGCCGGGAGGGCCCGCGAAACACAGAATCGAACCTTTGGGTTTTTTCACCAGCTGCCGCACGGCGAGGAATTCGAGGATACGATCCTTCACCTTCTCGAGTCCATAGTGGTCTTCATTGAGAATCTTCTCGGCGAGATCGATATCGTGGATCTCCTTGGATTTTTTCTTCCACGGCACCGCCAGAAGCCAGTCCAGATAGTTGCGTGAGACCGAAGATTCCGCAGACATCGGAGGCATCATTTCCAGGCGGCGCAGTTCCTGCATCGCCTTCTCATTGGCATCCTTTGGCATTCCGGCCGCTTCGATTTTCCGGCGAAGCTCGTCGATCTCCGATTTCTCGTCTTTCTTCCCGAGCTCTTTCTGGATCGCCTTGATCTTTTCGTTGAGGTAATACTCCTTCTGCGCGCGCTCCATCTGGCGCTTGACGCGATTCTGCACCGTACGATCGACCTGGAGCTTGTCGATCTCGACTTCCAGCACGTCCGCCAGTTTCTTGCAGCGCTCCACTGGATTGAAAATTTCAACCAGTTCCTGTTTTTCCTCGATGGAGAGAACAATGTTGGCGCAGATGGTATCGGCAAGCCGTCCGATTTCATCGACTCGAATCGCGGCGAGCAGCTGTTCGGCGTTCGGGTTCTGAGTCAGTTTGATGTATTGCTCGAATTGCTGGGTGAGCCGGGCCGAGAGCGTATCGTAGCCTGTGAACACCTGGGATCGAAATGGCGACAGGCGAAGGACGGCCTGCATATAGCCGTCCTCGTCGGTAATCTGCAGGATGCGTGCGCGTTCGATGCCTTCGACGAGCACCTTGGTGTTTCCGTCCGGCAGCTTCAAGCTTTGAACGATATTGGCGATCGTGCCGATTGGAAAGATTTCGCCGGGTTTGGGATTATCGATGGTGGCATCGTGCTGTGTGGCCAGGAAAATTCGTTTGTCGCCCCGAAGCGCGGCGTCCAGTGCATTGACCGAAGTCTCGCGGCCAATGACGAATGGCACCATCATGAACGGGAAGATCACGACGTCGCGTATTGGAACCATGGGGAGCCGTGTCTGCTCGTATTTGTCTTTACTGCTCATGGGTGCTTATTATTTCCTGTCCTGCGTTGCTATCCGGCCTTTTCAAACGGCAAATGCGCCTCCTTGCTGATCACCATTTCCTTGGTGATCGCAAGTTCCTTCGGGTCCCGCGATTGCGGGAGCTGGTACATCAGATCCAGCATCAGTTCTTCCAGGATGATGCGCAGGCCTCGAGCTCCAACATTACGGCGAATGGCGCCGTCGGCGATGGCTTCGAGGGCATCATCTTCAAACTTCAACTTGACGTTCTCATACTCAAAGAGTTTCTGGTATTGCTTGACCAGGGCATTCTTCGGCCGTGTCAGTATTTCCACAAGGGCCTTCTGATCGAGATCATGGAGCGTGGCCACAACGGGAACGCGTCCGACAAACTCCGGAATCATTCCATACTTGATCAGATCTTCCGGCTCCAGCTGTTCGAGCATTTCCGATCGCGGGCCCTTGTTCTTGGCCCGGACTTCGCCCTGGAAGCCCATGGAGCTGCGAACCGCCAACCGCCGTTCGATCAGCTTATCCAGACCGACAAACGCCCCTCCACAGATGAACAGGATGTTCGTCGTGTCCACTTGCGTGAACTCCTGATGAGGATGTTTTCGGCCTCCCTGAGGGGGAACATTAGCGATGGTTCCCTCCAGCATTTTCAGCAGCGCCTGCTGAACGCCTTCGCCGGAAACATCCCGGGTAATTGAGGGGTTTTCGTCCTTTCGGCCGATCTTGTCGATCTCATCTATATAGATGATGCCGGTTTGCGCCCGCTCGATGTCGCCATTGGCGTTTTGAATCAGCCGCAGGATAATGTTTTCAACATCTTCACCCACATATCCGGCTTCGGTAAGAGTCGTGGCGTCGACGATGGCGAACGGTACGCTCAAGAGACGGGCCAGGGTCTGAGCCAGCAGGGTCTTGCCCGTTCCGGTTGGACCTATCAGAAGAATGTTGGATTTCTGGAGCTCGACATCTGACTTCTTCCGGGACATTTCAATCCGTTTGTAATGGTTATATACGGAGACTGCCAGTTTCTTCTTGGAGCGTTCCTGACCGACGACGTATTGATCAAGGAACGACTTGATCTCCAGCGGCTTCGGCAGGTGGACGCTGCGCGGTGCCGCATCGTAGTTCTGGTCTTCATCGATGATCTCCTGGCAAACGCCCACGCACTTGTCGCAGATGAAGACCGATTTTCCAGCGATCAGTTTCTTCACTTCGTTCTGGCTGGCGTCGCAGAACGAACAACGCAAGGATTCGTCAGTGTTTTTCTTCATCATGCTCGTTTTGAAATTACCTCATCAATGATTCCGTATTCCTTGGACTGAGCGGCTGTCATGATGTAGTCGCGCTCCACATCCTTTTCGATACGTTCGAGCGGTTGTTCGGTATGGGAAGCAAGAATGCGATTCAGATTGGCGCGCAGCCGGAGGATCTCCCGTGCCTGAAGGTCAATGTCGGTAGCCTGTCCCTGCAGCCCTCCCATCCACGGCTGGTGGATCAGGATTCTGGAATGGGGCAGCGAAAACCTCTTCTTCGGCGTCCCGGCAGCAAGCAGCACGGCAGCCATGCTGGCGGCCTGTCCCACACAGATCGTGCTGACGTCGTTCTTGATGAACTGCATCGTGTCGTAAATCGCCAGGCCCGCCGTGATCGATCCGCCTGGACTGTTGACGTATAAAGAAATGTCGCGCTCCGGGTCTTCGGCCTCCAGGAAAAGCAACTGTGCGATGATCAAATTCGAAACATTGTCGTCGATCGGTGTCCCGATGAAGATAATGCTGTCCCGCAAAAGGCGCGAGTAAATATCGTAGGCACGCTCGCCTCGATTGGTCTGTTCGACAACCATCGGAATCAGGGTCATGTATTCCTCAACAATCTATAAAGCTCTGCCGTAATTCTTAGGCCAGTGCGCGCGCGGGTCAATAGAGACTATTACTCGGCGAGGGTGGGCTGAATTCGGGCACGTTCCTGCAAAAAGTCCAGTGTTTTCTTATTCATTATTTGATCGCGCAGACGGGCCATTCCGGACTCACGGCCCAGCACTTCGCGGATTTTTTCCGAAGGCTTGTTGGCTTCGGTCGCAATCCGTTCGATCTCGAGGTCCAGTTCTTCATCCGTGACGGCAATCTTTTCCTTATCCGCGATGTATTGAAGGATGAGTGTTCCACGAACATCGCGTATGGACTGCTTCCGCTGGTCTTCGCGGATTTTGCCCCAATCCACGTCGAGCCGCTGGGGATTGAGTCCCTGCCGGGAAAGTTCCCGCACCATTCGTTGCATGCGGGTTTGGATCTGCTTATCGACCAGCACCTCCGGCACTTCGAAGGTGTTGTTGTCTTCGAGCCACAACAGCAGTTTTTCGCGCAATTCTTCGGTGGCATGTTCGCGCTTATGCCTTTCCATATCGGCGCGTACTTTGGCGCGAAGCACTTCGAGAGTCTCGTATTCTCCAATGCTCGCTGCGAATTCGTCGTTCAGTTCGGGAACCTTCTTCTCCTTGAGCGCCTCGACTTTCACCTGGTAGTCCACGGTTTTTCCGGCCAGCCGTTTTTCGGGATAGTTGGGGTCATAGGCGACGGAAAACTTGATCTCATCATTCTGTTTTGCGCCGAGCAGATTTTCCGTGAATTCCTTGATCGTGGACGCACCACCGATTTCGACGACGGCCTTGTCGGCAGCGATGGGTTCTTCGTCGTTCCCGGAAGTTCCCTGAATGACGCCATGAAAGGAGATTTCAACGAAGTCCAGTTCCTTTATCGGGCGGTCTTCTTCCACAGGAGTCAGTTCCGACATATCGTCCTGAAGTTTTTTCAATGTGGCGTCAATCTCGGAGTCTTCGACAACTGCCGCAATTTCCTGTGCGGGGATACCGGTGTAGTTTGAAACATTCAGCTGCGGGTAAACCTCAAACACGGCCTTGAATTTCAACGGTGAGCCAATTGTGTAATCGATGTTTTCAAAGCTGGGATCGGCGGCCAGGTCGAGATCCCGTTCCTTGACGGCTTCGGAGAAACTTCGCGGGAGAATGTGTTGCATCACTTCCGAAACGATTTCCTCTTTGTATCGGGTCTTGATCACCGCGATAGGCGCTTTGCCCGGCCGGAATCCAGGAACCTTGGCCTTGCGCGCGAACTCCTGGGCGATGTGCCCGATTTCGTGATCGACGACGTCCTTGGGAATTTCGAAGTCGAGCGATTTCTTGCATTCGGAAATATCGTTCAGTTCAACTTTCATCCTGGTTACGCGTTCCTTGCTATTGGCATTATGAAAATGCGAAAGGAGGGACTCGAACCCTCACGGGTTACCCCACTGGCTTCTAAGACCAGCGCGTCTGCCAATTCCGCCACTCTCGCATTCAGGATTGATTTTGTGGGCATTGATGGCGAGTGTCAACTACACTGCACAAATGATGCACACAACAGCAAGCGGTCTGATGTACGACGATCAAGCGGAAGGCTCCGGCGATGTGGCTGCCGCCGGCATGACGGTAGAGGTTCACTACACCGGGTGGCTCTATGTCGATGGCAGGCGCGGGAACCAGTTTGACAGTTCCGCGGGACGCGGTCCATTCCGCTTCAATCTCGGAGCAGGACAAGTCATCAAAGGCTGGGACGAGGGCGTTGCCGGCATGAAAACCGGCGGCAAGCGTGAACTGATCATTCCACCGGGATTGGGTTATGGCGCAAGAGATATCCCGGGAGTGATACCCGCCCACTCGACGCTGTGCTTTGAAGTCGAACTTCTGAAAGTGAAATAACCAGATCGCTCTCTCAGCGAGCAGCTTTTGATTTTCGGAGGAGGACGTCCACGGCGCCGGTACCGCCATCCCGCGGACTCGCGGAGCAGAATGCCAGAACTGACGCGAATTCCTGCAGTAGTTGATTCACTCTTGTTTTCAGCACGGGCTGCCGGTTTGCCGATCCATAGCCCTTTCCGTGAATGATGCGTACGGCGCCTCGACCTGCCAGTTGTGCCTGGTGAATGAAGCGTGGAAGCTGCTGTGACGCTTCCGCGGCGCTGAGTCCATGCAGGTCGAGCGTCGCTTCGATGTGGATTTGGCCGCGGCGAAGTTTTTGCAGAGCCGAGGACTGAATGCCAGGACGGAGGTATCGCAGTTCTTCGCCGAATTCCGTTGCGATTTCCTCGGATTCGGGCTGGGCTCGAATTGGAGACGTCTGAACGCGTTTGGGCGCGGCCAGTTTATGGGTCAGCGGCTTAACATCACCCACTGCCTGTTTGAAAAGCTCCTCGTCTTTCTTATTGGAATTATCGGAGGATTTCATAAAGGAGGGGATCCCTCTCCCGAAGGTGGGACACCCAGAAATGGCGGGCCGGGTGAGGGGTAGAAAAAATGCATGAAGCTGTTCCACTCACCCGGTCCGCCATATCGTAATGTCCGGCGCTACTTCTTTTTCGCAGCTTCCTCTGCCTCGGCTTTCGCCTTTGCAGCCTTCGCGTCGGCCTTGTATTTCGCCTGATTCTTCTTCCTTAGTTCATCCGCGGCTTTCTTCTCCGCGTCTTTTTCGGCTTTGGTCTTTTCCTGCGTTGTTGCCGAATCCGGCGATTTAGCGGACATCGGCATCGAAAGGGTTGCGGCCAATACCCCGGCCAGTGCAACGTGCATCCATCGGTTGATCATGTGTCGTTCTCCTCTTGATTTGTTACCCGCCTTCAGTGGCGGGCTGGATTGATTATAACGGGAAGACAGGAATCCCATAGCGCTGGTTGCGTTTGTAACGTATGCTGCTACCTAGTTCTATATAAGAAGTTTCTTTCTGGACCGGCTTGATCCCCCATCTGATGCATCCCGTTGTAAACGGGGCAGGGCCCTCCAAACTAGAAGATCCCTCGATTTCAGATTGAAAGGCTCAGGTGGCCGGAAATGAATATTCTTCTCTATAATCCCGATAATGGCGTGACTCACAATTTCATGCCGCATTTGTGGATGTTTCTGCTCCAATCTCTGACACCTCCCGGTCACAAGGTTTTTCTCATCGACGGCAATGCCCAGCCAATGAATGAAATTCAGCTGGCGGAATACGTGCGGGCCAATGAAATAGGGCTTGTTGGCATTGGCGCCATGACGCGAATGGCTGCACGCGCCTATAGAATGGCGGATGCGGTACGGTCCGCGGGCGCCAAAGTGGTGATGGGGGGACCACACGTCACGGAAGTTCCCGATGAAGCACTGGGACGAGGGAACGAGCCGCGTCATGCGGATGCAATTGCGCTTGGTGAAGCCGATGCCACATGGCCCCGCATCGTCGAGGATGCGGCAAAGGGAGAACTGAAGGAAATCTACAAACCGCTCGACCTGGATGGGAAGGAAGTCAAGCCCACACTTCAGGACTATCCAACAATCCCGTGGGACACGATTGACCTGTCCCAGTTCGACCTGATGGGGAAAATGCCCGCATGGGCCCGGTACGCGGTTCAGAAAGCCGGAGTGCCCTGGAAAAGTCTTTGCGTTGTGCCAATGGAATCAGGCCGTGGCT
>Ga0134122_10004050_pt1 | contig 10874 bp, 6 predicted proteins | sample KB302_FD_96461 | JGI IMG/M metagenome (GOLD analysis project Ga0134122, IMG submission 96461) | Terrestrial soil microbial communities without Nitrogen fertilizer from Kellogg Biological Station, Michigan, USA - KB3-0-2 | ecosystem: Environmental > Terrestrial > Soil > Unclassified ... | reverse complement strand
TCGCCGAGCCCTTCGAAGCTGCTGGTGGTGACTCCGGAGATCAGAAAGCCGTTGCCGATTCCGCCGGCTCCCCGGACCTCGTGGAGCGAGGCGGCCGCGTCGAACGGACCGTTGTGGTTGCCGTAAAGGCGGCCGCTACCGGCGATCGGGGTCAGGACCGGCGCGGCGAGGGTGAGCAGGAAAGCGTCCACGTCGAAGGTCGAAGGAGCGATGTGCTCGCCGGTGATCGCGAGGTCGCCGGGGAATGCGATCGCGTGGGTGCCTTGGACTTCCTTGACGTCCCAGACCGCGACGTCCGAGATCGCCTGATCAACGATCGGAAGGCACGGGTTACCGGTCGTCTTCAAAAGGTAGCCCCGGTTCGAAGTGACGCCAACCGCGACCAGATTGCCGGCCTCGGCCGGGGAGGTCAGCTCGATCACCGAGCGGAAATCGTCGAAAAACGGCGAGGCGTAATCCGCGGCGTTCTGCATACTCCCGGGGCCCGGCACGATCGAGCCGTTGTTGCCGTTCACCCGCACCATCCAGGCGTTGCCGCCCCCCGTGGTGGTGCCGCGCAGTCCGACCGCGACGAGCTCTCGGGCAAGGTTCGGCCCCGGCGGAGGGCCGGCCTCGGTGACCCCGGCGAAGCCTTCTTCGGCCCCCAGGTTGTAGGCCCGGTCCCAGAGCACGGTCCCGTTTTCGTCGATCCGCAGCAGCAGGCCGTCGCCGCCAGTGCCGGGGGCGAGGCTCGCGAACGGCGCGGTCGAACGGGTGATCCCCGCCACCACGATGTCGAACCGATTGCCGGTGCTCGGGTTGGTGGGTGGCGCGACCAGAAGATCCATGCCGTACTCGTTCCCCTGCATCGGGCTGGTGTACGTGTTGGTCGCGAGGACGGCGCCGTTGCAGTCGATGCGCAGGAGGAACACGTCCGTATGCGGTTGGGCGAGATCGGTCGTTCCGGTGGCGACGAAGCCGTCGCCTAGCGGGGTCTCGCGGATCGCCGAGCCGATGTCCACGCCGCGCCGGCCGTCGATGTCGTAGGTGTTTTCCCAGATCCGCGCGCCGTTGGCGTTGGTGCGGACGATGTAGACGTCCGGGTCGTTCGGGTTGGTCGGGAACGGTCCAAACCAAAGCTGGAGCAGGTTCGCGCCCGAGGTTCCGATCGCGATCGTGCCGCCGCCCGGGCAGCCGACGACCGGGGCGACGCGCTTGAAACCGTACTCGTTTTTGGTGGTCAGGCCGTACGAGGCCTCCCAGGTTTGTGCTCGCGCCGGCCCGATGCCAAGGGCGATGGCGGCCAAGATTCCAAGAATAGAAAGACGGACTCGACACTTCATGGATGGACCTCCTCCTTTCGGCGGGCAGAGCCCGCCCCTTCTCGGGGCACGGAAGCGCGTCCCGAAGGGTCTCACCCGCCAAGTCAAGTGCAGGCGGGCGAGCGGTGAATCGGCTGGCGGAGCGGTGGGCCCTTAATGGCTTTCAGGATCGATGCAGGTGGCGGGCTTCGAGCAGTCTTCGCAGTAGCACCGGGAGAGCTTCGGAGTTATCGTGCCCGAAGGGGGCGAAAGCTCGATCAGGATCAGGCAATCGAGTCCCGGCGAGAGGTCGCATGGTCCGGACGCGACAACGTGAGCGTTCAGCATGGCCGGTTGGCTCGCCGGGGACATCTCGACCACATAGCGGCCATCGATCCGGAAGTCGAGGGGGAACGAATCTTCGACCGGCGGGCTGCCGTAGTCGCTTTCGAGCACCAAGCGGGCCGCGAGGTGGACCCTTCCGGAAATGGCTCCTTGCCCGGGGCTCTCTGGGTCGGGAGTCAGGGTCAGGTCGGCCATCGGCTGTACGACGAGAGGGTCTGCGTCCACGTAGTACCCCTGGAAACCGGGCAGAGTCAGGGGAGAGGAGAAGAGGGCGAACAGCAGCGGGGTGCTGTCCCACTGCGCGAGGAAGTGGCCGGTGCCGTCCGACGAGAATCCGCCGCTTCCGTGGACCGGCACGTTGATTCCCATCGGCGTGTCCTCCGACCCTGGATGACCGGAATTGTCGACCGAGATGCATTGCCCCGGGACGCCCGCGGGCCGACGTTCAGCCTTGCTCTTCTTTCGCGCCAGTTCCTGGGCGTCGCGGGCGAACTGCAATTCCTGGCAAGGCGAGAGCCGGATGTCGGCTCGGAGCTCTAAGGCGGCAAGCCGGATAGGCGACACGAGCAGAGCGAGGAGGATGAGGCGGAGCGGTATTCTCGATGGGCGCATGGCGTGGCTCTCCCGGAAGCGGCTTCCTTAAATAGGTGGGAACGGCCGAACGCCCTCTACGCGGAATCCGCGGAAAAAAGGGCTCAGGGGGCGGGCGGGAGGCGATGTAGACGAGTCGCGGCCGCGCGGACCGCCGGGTGGTTGGGGCCATGCAGTGCCAGCAGGATTCGATAGCTGGAAGCAAGCAGCGGGCGCGCCGCCGCGTTTCGACCGAGCCGGGCGTAGCAGTCGCCGAGCAGGGCCTCGGCCGACGCGATCCGCTCGTCGCCGGCTGGCCGGTTGGCGCGGAGGAGGGCGAGCCCTTCGATCAGGAGCGGTTCGGCTTCGGCGGCCTTGCCTCGTTCGACCAGCACGCCGCCGAGACCGACGGCGATTTTTGCGATGCGGGGATGCCGGGGAGGGCTCGCCGCGCGGACAACGGCGAGCGCCGTTCGATAGGTCGCCTCGGCCTCAGCGAGGCGACCCTCGTGTTCGAGAACGTCGGCGAGCAGTCCCCGAGAACCGCCGACCCTGGCATTTTGGGTCCCCAGGGCGTGCTCAAAGGCGCTGAGGCTTTGGCGGACCAGCCGTTCCGCCGCGGCGAAATCGCCGCGCTCCAGGTGGACGCGGGCCAGCCCTTCGATCACATTGGTGACGTCCGGGTGGTCGTCGCCGCGCAAGGAGCGAAGCTCGCCGAGCGCGCGGGTGTGGAGCCGCTCGCTCTCGTCGAGCCTCCCCCTCTGGCGAAGGATCGCCGCGAGATTGTTCTCGGCCTTTGCGTGATCGATATCGTACAGGCCGAGCCGCTCGCGCATCGTGAGCGCTTCGCGCAGATGGGCCTCGGCCGATTCGAGTTTCCCTTGGGCCTCTTCGACGGCGCCCAGGTTCGTGAGGGCGAGCGCGACGTCGGGATGGTCCGGCCCGAGCAGGTGGCGATGGCTTTCGAGGTTGCGGCGAAACAGCGCTTCCGCTTCCGGGTAGGCGCCTTGGCCGAACAGCGAGACCGCGAGATCGCCCCGCGCGATCAGGCTGTCCGGATGGTCTTCGCCCAATGCGGAAGTGAAGAGCCGGACGGCCTCCCGCGCGTGGCTTTTCGCTTCGGCGACGAGTCCTTGCGCCGCAGCGAGGTTGCCGAGGTGAAGATGGCTCTCGGCAAGCCGGCGCTCCGCGCTTCGATGTTCCGCGGAACGTTCCGGCGCGGCGGCGAGCGCGTTTCGGGCGAGCCGTGACGCCTCGGCGAGATCCGTTGCCGCGCGATCCAACTTTCGAGTTTCTGTGGCGACCCGGCCGAGGCCATTCAAGTCGTCGATGGTCGCGGGCGCCTCCGCCCCCAGCACGCGGCGCTTGATCGCCAGCGCCTGAAGATAGAACGCGCGGCTCTCCCCATAGCGGTTCTCGTCGAAAGCCACGCTGCCGAGGTGAGTGAGGATCTCGGCGCAGGCGATCTCGGCATCGGCTCCTTGCTCCGGGCAGCGGAGAGAGCGCGCCCGTTGGAGCAGGCGGCGGGCCTCGGGATAGGCGCCGAAGCTTGCGTAGACCTTGCCGACCTCCGAGAGCAGGTTCGCGCGCGTGTCGGTGGCCTGAGGAAGGTTCCTCTCCACGAGCAGGCTCTGCGCTCCGCGATCGAGGATTTGTCGCGCGGTCACCGGCCGGCTACGGCTCTCTTCCGGATCGATCGAATGGAACAGATCGGCGAGAAATCCGGCGAGCGCCGTGGCTCGATTCCCTTGCGCTTCGGCCCGATCCCGGCCGCGGGCGATTTCGATCGCCGAGAAGGTGGCCCCCGCGGCCAGGGCGACCAACGCGATAATGAACGCGGTCGCGAGCTTGTGCCGGGCGATCGTCCGGCCCGCCCGGTAGGCGAAGCTCGGACGTCGCGCGGAGACCGGCCGCCGATCGAGCGCGCGTTCCAGATCGTCGGCGAGCGCGGCGGCGGTCGGGTAGCGCCGGGCGGGTTCCTCTTCGAGCGCCTTGCCGAGAATCGTGTCGAGATCGCCGGAGAGGCGGCGCGCTCCGCCGTCGGGGGGCCGCTTGGCGTCCGCTTCGCCGCGGGTCTCGAGCGCCCGGAGCGCCTGGCTCGCCGGGCGCTCGGCCCAGCCGGGTCCCAGCCGCCGCTCGACCCCCCGCGGGCTCATTCCCACCAGCAGCTCATAGAGTAGAGCCCCCAAGCCGTAGACGTCGGTCGCGGTGGTAATTGGCCGCCCCTCCAATTGCTCGGGGCTCGCGTACTCGGGAGTCATCGGCCGCAGATCCGGCGCGGTCGCAAGCGTCAGGCTCGCCGGATCGCTCGGCTCTAAGAGCTTGGCGATGCCGAAGTCGAGCAGCTTCGGGGTGCCGTCGCGATCGACCAGCACGTTGCCCGGCTTCAGATCGCGATGGACCACCAGGTTCTGGTGCGCGTACTGGACCGCCGAGCAGACCTTGAGGATCAGGCGCAACCGCGCTTCGAGTCCGAGCCGATGCGCCGCGGCATGGTCGGTGATCCGCACGCCCTCGATGTGCTCCATCACGAAGTAGGGCCGGCCGTCGTCGGTCGTGCCGCCGTCGAGCAGGCGCGCGATGTAGGGATGGGCAAGGCCGGCGAGAATCTGCCGTTCGTGGACGAAGCGCCGGACGATCTCCGCGCCGTCCAGGCCGCGCTGGATCAGCTTGAGCGCGACACGCTGGACGAACGTCGGATCGTCGCGTTCGGCGAGATAGACCGCACCCATGCCGCCGCGGCCCAGCTCGGAGAGCAGGCGGTAGGGGCCGATCCGCAGTCCCAAGATCGAGCCGACGGGAAGCGCGGCGAGATCGGGTGCCGCGGCGAGCGCGCCCGCTTCGATAATCTCTCCCTCCCGGTCGTGCGCCGCGGCGAGATCGCGGATTTCTATCGCGAGAGTGGGGGAGTCGGGGAGCGCCTCGGCGAGCCAGAGCTCGCGCCGTTCGGGGGGCAGTTCGAGCACGCCGGAAAAAAGCTGCTTGATGCGGCGCCAGCGGGCGGAGTCCATGGGCGTCAGGCGGAGCGCGCGAGGTCGCGGGCGAGCCAGGCCTTGGCGAGCGCCCATTCCCGTTTCACCGTGGCTTTCGAGATTCCGAGCGCCTCGGCCGTCTCTTCGATCGTCAGGCCGGAGAAGAAGCGCAGCTCGACCAGTTGCGCCTGCTGCGGGTCGAACGCCTCAAGCGCCGAGAGCGAGCGATCGACGACCAGAACATCGATCGGCCGCGGCGCCGTCGCGGCGGCGACCTCTTCGAGATCGAGGACGACCTGGGCGCCGCCGCGCTTCTGCGCCAGCCGGCCACGGCAGTGATCGACCAGGACCCGGCGCATGATGCGGGCCGCGATGCGCAGAAAGTGGAGGCGGTCGTGCCAGTCGAGCCGCCGCTGGCCGAGCAGGCGCAGATACGCCTCGTGGACCAGACTGGTGGGCTCGATCGTGACCGCCGCCCCCTTGTCGCGCAGGAGGTTGCCGGCGAGCCCGCGCAGCTCTTCGTAGACCAGAGGAAACCAGCGATCGAGGTTCTCTCCCATGTCGATTCGATCTCCCGGCAGGGGCCGGAGTATGGCATGCCCTCCGCGGCTCGGTCGGCGAGCCAGTATGCGGGTGATAACATCGCGGCCCGCACCTACTCCTCTTAGGAGGTACGCATGACTCCCTTGATCGTCCTCGTCATCCTGGCTGTCCTCATCGTCTTCTGGGTGGTCAGCCTCTACAACGGGCTGGTCGGCTTGCGCAATCGATTCAAGAACGCGTTCGCCCAGATCGACGTCCAGCTGAAAAGGCGCTACGACCTGATCCCGAACCTGGTGGAGACCGCGAAGGGCTACATGAAGTTCGAGCGCGAAACGCTCGAAGCGGTGATCGCGGCGAGGAACGCGGCCAGCTCCGCGGTCGGTCGCGCGGCGGCGAATCCCGCCGACGGCCAGGCGGTGGCGGGTGCGATGGCGGCCGAAGGGGCGCTCACCGGCGCGCTGGGCAAGATGTTCGCGCTCGCCGAGGCGTATCCCGACCTGAAGGCGAACCAGAACATGGCGCTGCTGCAAGAAGAGCTGACCTCGACCGAGAACAAGGTCGCCTTTTCGCGCCAGGCGTACAACGATGCGGTGATGACCTACAACACGGCGCGCGAGCGTTTCCCCGCCGCGTTGTTTGCCGGGGCGTTCGGTTTTGCGCCCGCGACGCTGTTCGAGATCACCGCGCCGGTCGAGCGCGAAGCGGTCAAGGTCTCGTTCACCTAAAAGAGGGCGGAGGGGGGAGCCGGGCGATGGATTTCTTCGCCACGCAAGAGCGGGCACAGCGCCACACGGCGCGGCTGATGGCGCTGTTCGCCCTGGCTGTCGGCGGCGTCGTGGCCTGCGTCTACCTCGCCGTCCGCCTGCTGATCTACAAGACGGAGGACGGTCCGACCGGGCCGTTCTGGAATCCCAAGGTCTTCATGCCGGTGGCGACGATCACGATCGCGGTGATCGCCCTTTCCACCTTGTACAAGATCTGGAGCCTGAGATCCGGTTCCGAAGCGATCGCGAATCTGCTCGGTGCGCGCCGCATCGCCCCGAACACCACCGAGCCCGCGGAGCGTCGGCTGCTCAACGTGGTGGAAGAAATGGCGCTCGCGGCGGGCCTGCCGGTTCCCTCGGTGGTGGTGCTCGACAACGAGCCGGGGATCAACGCGTTCGCGGCCGGCTGGGCGCCGGGCGATTCGATCCTCGGCGTCACCCGCGGCTGCCTCGACCGGTTGGAGCGCGACGAGCTGCAAGGGGTGATCGGCCACGAGCTGTCGCACATCCTGAACGCCGACGCGCGGTTGAACCTGCACCTGATCGGCTGGCTCCATGGCCTGATGGTGATCGCTTTCATCGGCTATTGGATTCTGCGCAGCATGGGCCGCAGTAGCGGCAGCAGCAAGAAGGGGGGAGGGGCGGCGATCCCGCTGTTCGGCTTGGCCCTGATCGTGATCGGCGGCATCGGCGTCTTCTTCGGCCGGTTGATCAAGAGCGGCATCTCACGCCAGCGGGAGTTTCTCGCGGATGCCTCCTCGGTCCAATTCACCCGCAACCCTCTCGGTCTCGCGGACGCTCTCAAGAAAATCGGCGGGGCGAAAGACGGTTCGAAAATCGCGAATCCGAACGCCGAGCAGGCGAGCCATCTCTATTTCTCGAACGGCTTGAAAGCGAGCTGGCTCTCAGCCCTTTCGACCCATCCGCCGCTCGAAGACCGCATCCGACGGCTCGACCCGAGCTTCACTGGAACGTTCGCGGCGACCGATCCGGGACCGAAGCTTCGACCGGTGATTGGGGTTGAGATTCCCGAAAACGAAGAGCGGTTGGCGGCCGGGGTGGTGGGCTTGGGCGGCCACACGATCGCGGCGCGGGTGGGTACCGTCCAGCCGACCCACGTCGATTACGCGACGCAGTTTATTGCGAGCTTGCCCGCCGGCCTGCGCGAGCGAGCTCGCGAGCCCGCGACCGCGCCGGCCCTGCTGTTCGCCCTGCTGCTCGATCGCGATCCGGAGGTCCGGATCGTTCAGGTGAGGGCGCTCGAAGGCGCGGGGCCTTTCCTGTTCGACGAGACGCAAAAAGCCGCCGCGATCCTCGCGAGCTGCCCCGACGCGGCACGCCTGCCGCTGCTCGATCTGGCGCTTCCGGCCTTGCGCCAGATGTCGCGCCCGCAGTGGGACGCATTTCGCATCACGACCCATGCGCTGATCGTCGCCGATTCACGAATCTCCCTGTTCGAGCTGGTGCTCCAGCGCGCACTGGTCCGCCATCTCGGTCCGGTCTTCGGCGGCACGCGGGCGAAAGGGGCGCCGACCGCCCAGCTCTCCGACCGCACGACCGAAGTGGGTTTGGTCCTCTCCGCCCTGGGCCACGCCTGTGGTTCCGACGAACCCGCGGCGGAAGCGGCGAGCTTCGACGCGGCATTATGCCTCCTCGGCGGCGACGCTGGGTCGATCACTTTTTCCAGTCGTGACGACTGTCCGCCCGAGGTGATCGACCGCGCCCTGCGCTCGCTCGCCGCCTTGGTGCCGCAAGGCAAGAAGCGCCTGCTCGAAGCGGCGACCGCCTGCGCCGTCGCCGATCGAAAAGTCACGGTCGCCGAAGCCGAGCTGCTGCGCGCGATCGCCGATTCGCTCGACTGCCCGGTGCCGCCCTTCCTGCCCGGGCAAGAGGTTTGAAAAATTTCTCTGAACTTGGGGCTTGACATCTCCGAGGCACCCCCTTTATATTCCGCCTCCCCTTTTGGAGATCACCGCGATGAACCGTCGTCCCGAACCTAAATCCATTCAACCCGCGTCGAATTTCGACCTCGGGCTGAATCGCGCGGAGAGATCTCCACGGTAGGGTGAGCCATCGATCGGAACGCGATTCGCGTTCGATTCGAAAGCCTTCCGGGAGCGTCCTTCCGGAAGGCTTTTTGCGTTTTGGGTACACAGCCGACCGTCTCCGCACGGCGCGCCGAGCCGATGGCTCACGCGCGTTCCGCCGCGGGCTCTAGGAGAACCGGCTTGCACCACCATATGGCTAGCTCAGAGGTAGAGCATCGGACTGATAATCCGAGAGTCGGGGGTTCGAATCCCTCGCCAACATCGCAACCGTCTAAGGAACGGTCTTTTGCAAACCCGATTGTCCGGAAGGTGCGAGATCGAAAAACGCACCGCCCGCCGAACCGTTCGATTTGTGCCATCCGCTGGGAAGGGATGGCGAATCTTTCGGCAAGGCAAACGCCCGAAGGTGCCTTGCAGTGTCGTTCGCGCCGTTCGTAAAGAAGCCCGTGGCTTTAAAGGAGCGAGGAAGGTGAATCTCGCTTCCGGCCGCCCGGTGCGGAAAGGCGATCGGTCTCGGCACTCCGCACCGGAGCGCGCGGTGGGGCGCGGTCTCGCCCTTCCGACGATCACTTTAGGCAAGGTTTTTCCGGCACTGCCGCGTCGGCAGAGCGTATTGAAAGAAGGTGGAGCATGACGATCCAGATCCTCAAAGTGCGCGCCCACGAGCGTGGCCTTCTATTCCGCGACGGCGCGTTCGAGCGTCCGCTCGCGCCAGGCCGGCACCTGATTGCGGCGCCTTTCACCGACCTTGCGGTCGATCGGGTGTCCGTGCGCGAGCCGTGGCTGGAGCACAAAGCGCTCGATGAGATCGTCCGTTCGGGCAAGCTCGGCAGCGACCTGGTCGCGATCGATTTGAAGGACCACGAGCGTGCCGTAGTCTCGATCGACGGCCGCGTCGCCCTGATCTGCGGTCCGGGCGTTCGCGCCCTCTGGCAGGTCGATCGAACGGTGAAGGTCGAGGTGGTGGACGCCCGGCAGCAGCCGTTCGTCCACCCCGATCTGGCCGTCGTGCTGGCCGCCCGCGGTGCCGCGACGCTGCTCGAAACCTCGGTCGTCCCGGCGGGTTGGACGGGTCTCCTATTTCAGGACGGCCGCCTGATCGGTCAGCTGGCGCCGGGCGTTCACGCTCTGTGGCGGGGCGAGGGGAAGATGCAGGTCTTGGCGCTCGACTTGCGCGAGCAGACACTCGACATTTCGGGCCAGGAGATCATGACGGCGGATCGCGTCACGCTCCGGTTGAACGCGCTGGTCGGTTTCCGGCTCGTCGATCCGGTGAAGGCCGCAACGGAAGTCGACGACTTTCGCCAGGCGCTCTACCGGCAGGCGCAGCTCGCGCTGCGGGCCATCGTCGGTGCGCGCGATCTCGATGCGTTGCTCGCCGACAAGGACGGCTTGGTGGCCGAGCTTCGCGAGCGGCTCGCGCCGGCCGCCGAAGCCCTGGGCTTGGAGCTCAAGGGTGTCGGCATCCGCGACGTGATCCTGCCGGGCGAGATGAAGGAGATCTTGAACCGGGTGATCGAAGCGCAGAAGGCCGCCGAGGTGCAGCTCGTGACCCGTCGCGAGGAGACCGCGGCGATCCGCTCGCAGGCGAACACGGCGCGGATCTTCGAGTCGAACCCGACGCTGATGCGGCTGCGCGAGCTGGAGGTCCTCGAAAAGGTGGCCGTGAAGGCCAACCTGTCGGTGGTCTTGGGCGAGGGCGGTCTCGCGGATCGCGTGATGAAGTTGCTGTAAACGAAGCGGGGCGTCCGTCGGTCGTTTCGACGGGCGTCCCGCGGTTGTTCCTTCCTCCGGAAGTCTACGCCGGAGGCCGATGGACCTCGTCGGAGATGAAGCTCCCCTCATGGCCTCTTTGGGCGGCGGCGTCGATCCGCTCGTCCTCCGTGCGTTGCGCGGCTTTCGGCGGGACCACCAGGACGCTCGTGGACGCCGAACGGATTACCTGCGAGGCGACGCTTCCGAGAAGCAGACGCTCCAACCCGCCGTAGCCGTGGGTTCCGATCACCACCAGGTCGGGGTGGCGCGCTTCGACCTCGGCGAGAATCTCGGTCACCGGGCCGCCCACGCGAACTTTTCGCTGGACGATCGCTCCGCTCTTGGAAGCGAAGATCGTCGCGATCCTCTGCAGCTCGGATTCGGCGAGTCGGACCAGCTGGTCTTGGCGGAACTGCCGCAGGCCCGCGCTGTCGAGCGGGTCGAGCGCGAACAGCAGCTCGAAGGTCGGCGTCTCTTCGAGCGGCGAAAGCAGGGCGAGAGCGGTCTCGATCGCGCGTCGCGAAGTCGGCGATAGATCGATCGGCGCCAGCACGCGGTACAGCAGGATCGGCGTGCCCGAGCGCACGACGAGCACCG
>Ga0134122_10004049_pt1 | contig 10875 bp, 14 predicted proteins | sample KB302_FD_96461 | JGI IMG/M metagenome (GOLD analysis project Ga0134122, IMG submission 96461) | Terrestrial soil microbial communities without Nitrogen fertilizer from Kellogg Biological Station, Michigan, USA - KB3-0-2 | ecosystem: Environmental > Terrestrial > Soil > Unclassified ... | reverse complement strand
TTCCCAAACTCTTTTCTTTTATCCCGTATTATGCTGAATTATTTTGATCTAGCTATAGGTCTATATTCCCGCCGCCAAGTCTTCCAGCGCCGCTCGCGGATCAGCAGCTTTCGTGACCCCACTGGCGACTAAAACCCCTATGGCACCGAGCTCTAAGGCGATGCGGACATCTTCACGATTCTTGACTCCGGCACCGACCAATACTTTGCCCACACCGATTTTCTCGACACTCATAGCAATAAGTTTGGGCTGAGCTGTAGATACCGAAATGTCGCCACCGATGAGCTCGGGAGGCTCTACTGCGATGAGATCCGGTGCACACGCTGCCATGATTTTTGCCCCTTCTTCCGCATCTTTGGCACAGACAATGGTAAAAATTCCCGCCTCACGAGCGCGGAGAGCAGTGCGTGCCAGAATTTCAGGATTTGATATACGATTTTCTGAATGATTCAAAATCGTGCCGAATACGCCCATTTTTTTGAGTTCTTCGGGGATAATTTTTCCAGTTGATGAACCGTATTTTTCCGGATCGAGATGCTGCGCAAATACGAAAATTTCTGTTCCATATTTTGCCGCAACGGCGCGGAGATCAAGCGCCGCGACAGCAATGCCAAATGTTTTCCCGGTTTTCTTTGCCACTTCGGCATGAATTTGGGCGAGCCGCAGCGCATTTTCGCCCAGCGCTTCGGGATAATTTTTACAATTGGTGAGAATGAGCGGCAATCGCATAAGAGAATTGGTTAGGCGCAATCTTTCATCATTTCTTCCGGAAACGCATTTTCTTTGAGCAGCTCACAAGGAGCAGCTTCCGTACCTTCAAAGACAATTTCCCAAGCACTGCCTTTTTTTCGCGCAAAGAAATTTTTTATTTCCGGCGCGGGATCGGAGGCAAAACTTACGCTTCCGTACATATATTCCGGATTTTGCCGCGTGATATCGAGGATGATTTTTTGTACTGGCGTTTTATATTTCTGGAAAAAAGCCAATTTTACCCCGGCTTTATCCTGCAGCGGCGTGCTCTCTTTCACGGCAGTCTCTTCCGGCGGTGTTTCGCGCAGGGCACAGGCACCGAAACCCAAGACCAAAATGGAAAACGTAGCGACGGCAAATATTTTTTTCATGGAAATATAAAAAAGAGCGCCTGCATCATACGGAAGAATCCGGAGAAATATCAAAATTTTTCAGATGACGCCGCCAAATATAGAGCAAGATCAGGAGAAATGAACCCGTGGCCGTGATCGCCATCACCCAGATGAGCGCCGAAAAGCCGAATTTTATGGCAATCACGCCGCCCACGACCGCCGCAATCCCCTGGGCAATGGAATTTGCGCCCTCAAAAAAGCCCCAGGCAAACTGGGCCGTGTTGTTATCGGTATGGGCCGCAAGCTCCTGTTCAAAGATCGGATTTGCCAGCGCGTTGCCGAGGGCCGTCAAAATTTGCGTCAGGAAGAGCATTAAAATATTTGAAACGATCAGGTATAAACCGACTCCCACCGTCCAGATCGCCCAGCCGAGAATTAAAAGGAGGATCCGATGAGTTCTGCTCCAATGGAGACGATGGACCAGCATGGTAAAAATGCCCTCGGTGATCAAGAAGGTCGCCATCGTTCCGGAAGCTTCCAGGATACCTCCTCCAACCTGCTGCACAAAAATAGCGTAAATGGGCAAGATGATTCCTTCGGAGAAGACGGAAAGCGTAAAAGACGACACCAAAAGTTTATATAAGAAGCTCATATTCCTGGAAAAAAGAGTTAGGTTCTTTTCGTCATTCGGAGTTTTTTGAACCAGTCGCGCCAATTCCACTGCTCATTATTTTTTGCCAAAACAATGCCGCATGCTCCCCAGAAGCTATAGGCCAGATCGGCGCTTTCCCAGGAGTGGAGTTTGAGCGCCGTGATGGAAATGCCGATGAGTCCGCAACAGAGCGCCTGCCCTTGCCAAGTTTTGGTCTGCAATAGCTTCCTACTGGTTAAGATCAAAATGGTGATAAAAAGAATTAATCCCGGGAAACCGGTATCGATGCCCACTTGCAGATACCAGCTCTCCGGGATGAAGCCGATGCCATTTTCATAGAAGCGCGCCGAAGCCGGACCGGAGTCGCCGAGCCCCGTTCCGAACGGATGCATCAGGATATGCTTGACCCCATCTCGGCTGCGTTCCAAATGCCCTTGCAGGGAAGAGGGGCGATAGACGATGCGGCAGAAGAATTCGGTGATGACGCCGTCATGATCCAGCTGCGCAGCGCTTTGAAACTCGGTATACGGCGCACAAGTTTCGGCATATGGACGAGGAACCGTGACCAAGAGGAGTCCGATCAGCGCGAGACCGAGGCCAATTCCAGAAACGAGGAGCTTTTTCCACCATGAGCGCTGATAAAACATGAGACCGAAAGCGCTCAGGAAAATGACGATCATCCCGCCCCAGGCCGCCCGCGAATAGGCAAAAAAGAGCGCGGCGAGTCCCAGCAGCAAGAAAGTAGCGGCAAAAGCACGTCTGGAAGCGTGTTTCTGCGCAGCTCGCTTCTTCGGGAAGGCCCGGAACAGTTCGAATAAAAAGAGCGGGAGCACCAAGAGCAAATAGGCTCCGAACTGGTTGGGACCGCTCAGAAAAGATTGCGTGCGACAGACATCGGTAAAAGAAATTTTCTGACAGTACGCCGTGGGTGCACCGGGCACAAATTCACTGAAGTGTGCGGAATAGCCGAAGTGTACGAGAAAATTCTCCGGCAAGAATTTCTGCAATACCCCAAAGAATATGACGATACTGGCCGCCCCGAGCATGATCATGAAAATTTTACTTTTCATTTTCTCTGCCAGGGGAAAATAGCGCACCCCGAGGAAAAAAATCAGGAAAAATAGCGAATACTTGGCCCCCCACAGGATGCGTTCAAAGTCAGTTCCCCAGCGGTAAAAGCCGGTGAAAAGCGCCCAGAGGAGATACAGAACGACAAAAATATCGAGCGCATCAAAGCGCGGAAAGGGAATTTTTTTCGCAACGATCAGCACTCCCACCATCAGGAGAAAAATAAAAATACAGATCTCCTTCCAAGCTGCGATGAATTCGAAGGAAGAATTTGAGAACTGCCCGAAGAAACTCTCCAGCGCAGTGCTCAGAAAGGTATGAAACGGCAACAGCAAGAAGAGAACAAATAGGATATGAGCAGCAATCGCACGAAGTTTTGCCAACATAAACATGAGAGAATAAGCATTTTCTATTGTTTCAAAAATATGACTCCACGCAAAGCCCCTCCCATGAGCTCGTCAATGGAAGTACAATAGGACTAAGAGTATTATATTTACACCAGATCATACTTAATATTTTTTTGAATTGTGATGAGTACGAAGCATGCCGAACATCATGAATCCTCTCAATTTTCCAGCATCATCCGGGAAATCGTCTTCGGCCTGGAAGATGGCATGGTTTCGACCTTAGGCGCGATCACCGGGATCGCCACCGGCACCAATAACCACTTCGTCGTCACCCTTTCCGGTTTGGTCATCATCGCCGTGGAGTCGATCTCCATGGCAGTCGGATCATATCTCTCCAGCAAATCCGAGAAGGAGATTGCCGAGCGCAAACTCCGGGAAGAAAAAAAAGAAATTGTCGAATTTCCGCGCGAAGAAAAAATTGAGCTGATCGAAATATACGAGCAAGCCAGGTGGTCGAAAAAACTGGCGCAGGCGATGGCGGATGAAGCGACGCAGGATAAAAAAAAATTATTGCGCGAAATGGCATTTCATGAGCTCAAGGTCTTTCCGGATAATTTGGAAAATCCCTTGAAGAATGGCATTACCATGGGAATTTCTTATATTTTTGGCGGCGCAATCCCACTCCTTCCGTATTTACTCAGTGCGAATATTTCGAGCGCAATACTTTTTTCTGTGGTGGTAACTCTCTGCGGGCTCTTTCTGCTCGGGGTAATGACCACAAAATTTACGAAACGAAAGTGGTGGCAGGCTGGTCTGGAAATGCTCCTGCTTGCGAGCGCGGCCGCGCTCGTCGGCTACTTTATTGGCAAACTGGCGGATCTCTGGCTCCTGAAAGCATGATCCGCGAATTTTTAAAAAATCGCGCCGAAAATCTCCTGAGTGCCCACTTCGGACTGCAAAATTTCGCCGCTTCGATCGTAAATATTTTTTTCGGCGTCTATCTCTACCAAATCGGTATTCCGCTCTGGGAAATTTTTTTGATCTGGGGCATAACTTTCTTCACGCGCTGCCTGCTTCGTCCCGTGGTCCTTCCGCTCTATTTTCGCTATGGCGTGCGGCGGATGCTCATTATCGGGATCATATGCAATGCCATTTCCTTTTTGGCTTTGGAGCGCGTAACCGAAGTCGGAATCTGGCTCGGGATATTTATGCTCTTGGTAGCGATCACTGATATCTTTTACTGGACCGCCTTTCATCTCTATTTTGCCTTGCTTGGAGAAAATATGCGGCGTGGGAAGCAAGTTGCTATCCGCAATTGTATGGAGTTCCTCAGCAGTTTTCTGGCGCCGCTGGTCAGTGCTATTTTGATCGTAAAGATTAATTTTTCCGCTATTTTTTGGGTTGGAGCTGGGTTTCTGTTCCTTTCGGGAATACCGCTTTTCTTCGTTCCCGATGTCGAGCTTCCTGAGCCACAGAAATTCTTCCCAGCGGTAAAAATAATCGAAAAAAGCGGCTTTTGGCTCTTTTTTATGGATGCCATTTTCTCCCAGGCTCATGGCTTTACTTGGACACTGGTGCTCTTTATTTTTGTGGGAAAATATCTCACCTTCGGTGGACTCTTAAGCCTGGCAGTACTTTTTCAAATGATTGCGGCACTCTTTCTCGGACAGCGTTTTGACCGCGGCAATGGCAAAAAACTCGTTCCGCTCGGCGTAATACTTCTCACGCTCACGGTTTTTGGGCGCGTCTTTATGACGGCATCGATCCCGGCGATCATATTTTTTGATGTGCTGTTTATTTTAGGATTTCTGCTGCTCTACCCTTTTTATTTGGCGACTTTTTATAATGCGGTAAAAAGTTCACGCCATCCGCTCTATTTTCAGGTGGTTGCTGAGAGCGGCTGGGATATGGGGTCGGTCATTATCACAGGATTTGCGAGTGTCTTTTTGTATCTTGGCGGTGATCTGAAATATATCATGCTTTTTGGTATCTTCGGACTCTTTGGAGTTGCTTTTGTGTTGAAGAGGTATTTTCTTCAACATTCTGAAAAAACTTCTGATCTCATACTTTAGCAAGTCTATTTTTCACTTCTTGAGAAAAATGACCGATCCGTTCTTTTTTGCGATCTATTGCCCAACGGAGTTTATCTATATAAATAAGGAGGTTTAAGTGAGTTATTTCTGGTTCTAATTTTTTATATTCTAAAGAACTGAGACCATACCCAGCTAAAAATAGAACAAACTCATGAGAGTCATCAGCTAAACTTGAACCTAGTATTTCTGCAATATCTGAGTGCGGCACGGGAGCTACTTTCGCCGAACCCCAATCAAGAAGGCAAATCTCGTCTTTTGCAGTGAGTATTGTATTTTTTAAGGAAAGGTCACCATGGGTGAGACCAAATTTAAAATCGCTACGCTGTAAATCAAGAAAAACTTTCTTGATGTGTTCAGATTGTTTTTTGGTAATCACTCCTAGCTCAATCAGCTTATCGCTTGAAGTGAGGCTCGAAATATTATACTCCAAATAGCGCAGCCAACGATCCCTGAAAACACCTGGAGCAGACATCTCTTCTCCGTAACCTTCTACATGAATTGTGTGTATTTTTCGTGCATACCCTCCCAATGTGTTCCATATTTTCCCTTTTTCAAAAGATTCATCCCCGTTCGTTCCATCAATGTACGACATGATCATGTAAGGATGCCCATCATTGAGACCGATTGTAAGTACTTCTGGGGCAAAAATACCTTGTTCGTAGGCTGTTTGTGAACACCACATTTCCTTTTGAAACCTGTCGGTATTATCTTCAGCCAAATCTCCGCGCAAGACATATTTTTTGGCAGCAGTTTCAAGAATATAAATCTGATTAACCAGACCTCTATTTTTGATCGGATTTATAGCAATTACTTTATGGTTACTATAACTCTCAATTATCTTTACCGCTTGTTCTTTCATCATACGTCATAGAATTACTTTATAAACTTTCCACTTTAGAACTTTACAAACTTTCAACTTGTAACTTGGTGTGGTGCCGAGGGCGGGAATCGAACCCGCACGGGAGGGAATCCCAAAGGATTTTAAGTCCTTCGCGTCTACCATTTCGCCACCTCGGCAAGTTTAGTTGAAAGTTAGAAAGTGAAAAGTTAGAAAGCATTTTAGTACTCCAGATAGCAAGATTTAAGACTTCAGATACCAGATGATAAATAGATATCTGGTGTCTGGCGACTTGTGTCTTACCTCTGGAATGGAGGCGATGGGCGGATTCGAACCGCCGAATAGGGGCTTTGCAGGCCCCCGCCTTACCACTTGGCCACATCGCCCTGAATTTGAAAGATCATTGCTGCGGTGCAGAAAATGCGAGTGAAGTCACGATGCGCTTTAAGAGTGTCCTTTGCTCTACCGTAGCATCCTGCGGCGCCGTGCTGCTCACCACATAGCCTTTGCCATCCTGAGCGACAAAGAGGTGCTGCCAGATGAATTCTGTCCCTTCAAAGGAATCGCGCCCGCTAAATTCTAAAAGTTTGGCATCTTGTCCACCGATGCTCAGGCTCTCTTCGGATATTTTTTTATATCCGGCGATTTCTCCTTGAGTCTTGAGACTTCCCGCTTCGGCATATTGTTTGGAAGATGTCCCCTGCGGCAATTTTTCTTCCGCGACCGCTACCGTGGCGAAGGTCTGTCCGGCACCCCAGGGTTCAACAGCGCTCATGATGAAGAGGACGCCTTTGGGAAGTTTGGTCGGATCTTCGGCGCGGGTCAAAAAATTCCAGGAAGTGGGCTTATCCAGAGAGAGATCAGCCGTTCCCACACGGGTAAACTCAATATCGGCAACACTGGTCGGCTCGGTGGTATCTCCGCCGCAAGCACTCAGGAGCAGGAGCAATGAAAAAACGCCGAGCCAGGAGAGAAAACGCTTCATAGAAAAGAAAAAGAAGCGCCGCGATTGTGGCAAAATTTTGTGGCGAGGGCAAGTTTAAAGGTTCGGAAGAAGTTCGAGCAATGAAGCTACTACCAGATCGGCGTCAGCGAAATCGTGATGCGTCCCACGATCGATGCCGATGACAGTCATGCCGGCATTTTTCCCGGCCGCGATCCCGGTCGCCGAATCTTCGAATACCAAACAGTCGCTGGGCACTACCTTTAGCGTTTTTGCCGCTTGAAAATAGAGGTCTGGGGCGGGTTTGCCCGGAATGTCGCCCAATTTATAGATCACAGTCGGAAAAACTTCGCGCAGATTGAGCGAGTTTTCGGTGAGGGCGAGTTCCCAGTCGTGGCAATTCGTGACGATCGCTCGAGGAACCGAGCTGTATTCAGCGATAAACGCTAAAACATCCTGATGAAACGCAACCGGACGCGGAGTTGTGATCATGCGCTCTTTGTTGCGGTCGTAAAACTTGATGAGTTCTTCGTCCCCCATCCCAAAATTTTTGCGTAAAAACTGTTTTAAGGCGGTGCCCGGACTAATAATTATGTTTTTGCCAAAATCTCTGCCGGTTTCCAAGACGCACTGCACAAAATGCCGGTCGCTGCCATCGAGCACCGTACCATCGAGATCGAAGAGAAAAGCTTTGTACTGCGAAAGATCAATGTTCGAAGTGTTCTTGCTCATGAAAGTAATGATTTTTTGCGAATATTCTAGCATAGCGCTTGGCAGCAAACTTTTCTGAAGTGAATTTTTTGCACCAAACCGGTTTTTTCGGCACAATGCAGGAAAAGTTTTTTAGAAAAATATGTCCGATCGCGACGCCATTGTCAGTTTCTGCGAAGAGCTCCTCTCCTCGCGAACCATTGCAGACTTCTGGTGTGAAAATGGCTTGCAGATCGAAGGGAAAGAAAATGTGAAAAAAATTGCGCTCGGTGTTTCCACCACACAGGAGTTTTTGAAGGCGGCGGCGAAGTGGGGCGCCGATATGTGCCTCGTGCACCACGGGCTCTTCTGGAAAAATGGCGTCGTGAAAATCCAGGGCGTCCTCAAAAAACGCTTGGAAATTCTTCTGAAGAGCAATATGTCGCTCGTGAATTTTCATCTTCCGCTCGATGCGCACCCCGCAGTCGGGAATAACGCCATCATCATCAAAACGCTGGGACTCAAGAAACTGGAGGCGGTGGAATGTGGTTTCATGGCGGAGCTCAAGAAACCACTGGAATTTGCCGCATTCTGTGATTTGGTTCAGGAAAAAATCGGGCACATCAATTTTTCGGCCAATTTCTCCGGAAAAAAGGTTTTCCGGATCGGCATCATCTCCGGCGGCGCGGCAAGCTTTGCGCCGGCGGTGAAAGCTCTTGGGGCAGATACCTTCCTCTTCGGTGAAATCACCGAGCACGATTATCACGATCTCAAAGAAATGAACTTGAGCTTTATCGCCGCTGGGCATTTCGCAACGGAGCGGTTTGGCGTACAGGCATTGGGAGAGAAGATTGCCAAGCGCTTTCCTGATGTGACCGTGCACTTCTTGGATGAAGATTGCCCCGTATAGTTTTTTACAAAATCATGCCTGAAAACTTTTACGAATTTTCTTTACCGGTTTTTCGCGATCCACGGGGCGATCTCATTCCCATTGAGCTTCTAGCGAAAATTCCTTTTGCGGTAGAGCGCGTGTATTTTTTGAAAAACGTCCCAGAAGCGACGACCCGTGGCGCGCACTGCCACTTTATCGAGCAAGAGGTATTTCTCTGTCTCAGCGGTAAATGTCGCGCCCTGATTGATAGTGATAAACAGGGGAAAAAAGAAATCTGGCTCGATCATCCCGAAAAAGCCATCTTCGTCGGCACACGCGTCTGGCATGAATTTGATTCATTTTCACCGGATGCCGTACTCCTCGCGCTCTCTTCGACTCCGTATTTACCGGGAGCAGAGAACTATGAAACCGATTATGTATCTTTTATTAGGGATGTTTAGTGTTTTACTACCGGACGATTAGGATTATTTGCTAAAAAATATAATGTGCCTACAGCTGAACATTCTTCTTCTATTTCTTCTTCACTAGGAGGAGAAGCAATGCCTTCGGCGTCAAAATCCCCTGCTTTAAGAATCACAAGCTTTTCTGGTTCTTCAGGATAATTTAATCTGAAAATAATCCAAGCACACTGAGGGTGTTCTTGAAAATATTGATTAATCATCATTTGTGATTCAGCCATGGCTTGTTTATACAAGATATCTTGGTCAATCATTTGCTCCATTTCTTCATCCTTATCCTCTAGCGGAGGTTTATAAAATTCTTCAAGAGAAATTTCAAAAGTACTTCTTCCGTGTAAAATTTCCAGCTTGGAAACTCTTAATTATTTACTGCCAAAAAACAGGCGATCCCTTCTTCTTGAGAAACTGCATCTATTTTTTCTCGCGAAGGCTCTAACCCTCTTCCTTCAACCAGCGTTTCTATCGGACCATTCACGGCTCGTCGACAAAAAATAATCCAAGGAAGCTCAGGGCGCTCTTCAAAGAATGCTCTAAGTTCTTTCCTTAATTCACCGACAGCTCGTTGATTTACGAGTTCTTTTTCACCTGAGGAAAGAGCGAGAAAAGCTGACAACGAGAGAGCAAATGCGCTTTTACCCCCTAACACATTTTCCAGTATTTTCTTCCCGATTTCTGACAATAGAACCATAATTTGCCCTTCCAGCTCAGCTCTTATGCTTTGACCAGAATAGAAAAAATCAACCACTTCATTATGGAGAGTGAGTACGGACTCATAAAAAAGTGGATTTGTAATATCCGCCAGACTTGACTCAGCAAGTATGGTTCTTATTTCCTCAACTATAGCAAGGATTTTGCGATATGATTTCCTTTGGTATTGCTCCGGAGAAACAAGTTCACTAAATTCAGTAACCAGTTCTTGGAAGCGTCCTAGGTTTTCGGAGGGAGCGGTTGGACTCATAAGAAATATTTAGTTTTTTATTTTTCCAGATCTTTCATTAAATTTCTGTAAAGAATTTAAAGTTTTTTCTAAAACCAAATCTTGCAGTATAGTGAGGATGAGTAACCCCTGAAAAATCTGTATGACCAAAACCATTCGCAAAGCGATCTTTCCTGCTGCCGGTCTGGGGACGCGCTTTCTGCCGATCACCAAAGCGATGCCCAAAGAGATGCTCCCGATCGTCGATAAACCGGTGATCCAATATTTGGTGGAGGAAGCGGTCGCTGCCGGGATCGAAGAGATCATCATCGTCACCGGGCGCGGTAAGCGCGCGATCGAAGACCATTTCGATACTTCTTTTGAATTGGAAGAGGCGCTGCGCGAAAAGGATAAAGAAGAACTGCTCATCGAAATGAAAAAGATTGAAAATCTCGCGAAATTTTTCTATGTGCGTCAAAACAAACCCTTGGGCGATGGACACGCGCTGCTCTGTGCCCGCGAATTCATCAGCCCCCATGAACCCTTTGCGGTGCTGTTTGGTGATGACCTGATCGACGCTGAAGTGCCGGCAATCGGTCAACTCATTGCCGCCTATGAGCAGACCAAACATATGATCGTGGGCGTGCAGGAGGTCGAACCGCAGGAAGTATCGCGCTATGGCATTGTCGAGCCGCAACATGAAAGCTCGACCGCTTGTTTCGCATTGAAGGGATTGGTGGAAAAGCCCGAACCGCAAGCCGCGCCTTCGCGCTTCGCGATCGTCGGGAAATATATCTGCACCCCGGAAATTTTTGACGCGATCCAAAACGGACAGAAAAGCCATGGCGAATTGAGACTCATCGACGGCTTTCGCGAATACTTGAAGCACGGCAAGA
>Ga0134122_10004047_pt1 | contig 10882 bp, 18 predicted proteins | sample KB302_FD_96461 | JGI IMG/M metagenome (GOLD analysis project Ga0134122, IMG submission 96461) | Terrestrial soil microbial communities without Nitrogen fertilizer from Kellogg Biological Station, Michigan, USA - KB3-0-2 | ecosystem: Environmental > Terrestrial > Soil > Unclassified ... | reverse complement strand
GGATGTTTAACTATTACTGCGACAAATACTACTCAATTTGCCTTAGTTCAATATCTTGAACAAAGTGTTGCCAGAATGATTTTAAATGACAGAAACTCTGTCAATGTTGCAGCATTTACTAATCAAGTCGCAGGCTTGGGCGCCACAATTTCCTTATGGTATACAACAGACGCTTCATTACCAAGCTGTGCTGCTAATAACTCCATCGTTGCCACATTGAGCGCAGCAGGAAAGCCGGCAACTTTTAACGGAAACTGGTCTGAAGTTCCGAGAAGTGGATTAGGAAATGCAACTTTTACCATTGGGGCAAGTCCAAATACAACTAATTTCAATAATTATGGATTTAGTGGGTGGGACTTGAATGGTATAGCCGCTACCAATACAGCAACATTCTTTGCGATAGTAGTTGGCACAGCATCTTTAACAGCTGCAAATGTGGTTAACATAGATTCTATATCTTTAGTGCCAGGGAATGTTCCTTCTAGACCAGCACCTGAAACGGGCGGAGTCGCTTTGGCTAGATGCTGTAAATATTATGAAATGTCTTTTGATACTGGAACTGTTCCTGCAACAGGAATAATACCGGGAGTACATTCATTTGGTCAATATGTCGGTTCAGGGTTAACTATATATGCGCCAAGTATTCCATATATAACTCCAAAAGTTATAAACAATCCATTAGTTACAATATATAACCCAGTAAACAATAACAATCAAATGTATGACAATATATTTTTCGCCGATTGTACTCTTACTACGGTTAATAATTCTGACTCTAAGAGTTTCAATTCATCAGCGGTATCTCCCGTAGGATCATCATTAGGTGACGGAATCTTATATCAATTTACATCAGATGCCAGGTTAGGCGTTTAAGAAAAGGAGTTTAAAAAAATGGCAAGAGTTACAGAATACAACATGGACAAATTCCACAAAGGCGTGGATGGTTTTGGATTAAATTTTTGTGAGAATGTATTTTCTGTTACATTGGCGGCCAACACTGAAGCTACTATAGCTGTTCCCTTAACATCAGTTATGGGTAATATATGTGCTACTACATACAATAAGTTCATGGCTATTCTAACATGTGATGGAACTGTTTATGCATGCATTAATGCAACAGCCGCCAAACCTGCCGGTGGTACATTATCGGCGACTACTTCGGCTATGGTGCCTGCTTATTGGCCTTGGGGCAGAGTTGTGAAAAGTGGGGATGTTATTCATGTAATTTCAGGTGGGACACCAAGTCTTACAATTGAATTCTACGCAATACAGGAATAGTAATGGCTATTAAATCGATATTTACTAACCCAATTGGACAGGCAGGCATACTTCCTACAATGGTATTCATTAATACTGATGATACTCAAGCGCAAGTATTAGTAACTGGATATCTAAGTAGCTGGGTACAAGACGGACTTGTAGCGCTTTCTTCTTACCAATTAGCATTAGTTAATACTTCGGATAAAGGCCCAAGTTGGTACAATATAATAATTGCAAATGAAGTCTATTCTTTAGCATTAAGTTCTCCAGGAACAGTTACATCAATCCTTGGAACAGTTAATCAGATTGTAGCAACACTTACTCTTCCAAATCAGTATACAATTTCAATTTCGCCAACTTACCCTGGCCAGACTTCTATTACAACACTTGGAACCATTACTACAGGAACCTGGAATGGAACTACCATTGCTATTGCTAATGGAGGAACAGGCGCAATAACGGCTCCAGCAGCTCTAACAAATCTAGGCGCATTACCAATTGCTGGCGGAACTATGACCGGGAACCTGATATTAAATGGAAATCCTACATTAGCTTTACAAGCCGCAACCAAGCAATATGTTGACGCCATATCTTCTGGATTTACATTCAAAGCTCCGGCTTATGCTGGATCAACAGGAACATTAAATTCTACTTATAATAATGGTGCAGCTGGAGTTGGCGCCACATTAACCAATGCTGGTGTTCAGGCTGCTTTTTCTATTGACGGCACATCACCCCCAATAAATTCTCGTATATTAATAAAAGACCAGTCTTCACCAGCAGAAAACGGAATTTATGATTTAACTACCGTTGGAACAGGTGCTTCGAACTGGGTATTGACGCGTTCTACTGATTTCGATACTCCTGCTACTATGGTTCCCGGTTCATTTATTATTGTTAATAATGGAACGATTAATGGAAATAGCGCATGGATTGAAACTGCAACCATTGTTGTTGTAGGTACAGATCCTGTCATTTGGTCTCAGTTTGGCACATTAGGCGTACAGAGTGTCAGTGGAACAGCAGGGCGCATAACCAGTACTGGAGGGATGAATCCTGTTATTGATATTGATCCTGCATATGTTGGACAAGCTTCAATAACAACTGTGGGTACTATTACTACGGGCACATGGAATGCCTCAGTAATTTCATTACAGTATGGTGGTACTAGCGCCAATTTGTCAGCAGCGGCATCTAATGGTGGAATAGTATGGTCTAACGCAACACAAATGCAAATTCTTGCAGGAACCGCTACTGCAAGACAGATGCTGCAGTCAGGAGCATCTGTGACTCCTGCTTGGAGTACTGCAACTTGGCCCGCTACCACAACTCAATATGGCATTTTATATTCAAGCGGTACAAATATTGTAGGACAAATTGCGACAGGAAATAATGGAGTGTTGGTTACGGATGGAACAGGGATTCCTACCATTAGCTCTACTTTGCCAGCAGCCGTACAGGGAAACATTACCGCCGTTGGAGCTCTTTCATCAGGAAGTCTGGTGGCGGGTTTCACTCCTGTTACCGTTCCGATAGGAGGAACTGGCGCTACTAGCTTCACATCACGCGGGATGCTTTATGGAAATGGAACGAGCCCGATAGGTGTAACATCTGCAATGACTGACGGGCAGATAGTAATAGGTAGTTCTGTTGGCGTTCCGGCTGCTGCAGCGCTTATAGCAGGCACAAACATTACTATCACAAACGGAAACAACACAATTCAAATTGATGCTCTATCAGGATCTGATGTGGTGTCCTATACAGGAATAACAAATGCATCATCTCCATATAGTGCAATAGCTACAGATTTTTATATTTCATGTGATGTTACTGCGGGTGTAATAACGGTTAGATTACCCAATGCTCCCGTTACTGGCAGATCGTTTGTTATTAAAGATAAAGTTGGTCTCGCAGCTAACAGTAATATTACAATTACAACGGTTGGTGGGGCAATTAATATCGACGGGGCAACTTCTTTTGTGATGAATACAGCATATCAAGCAACTAATTTGGTATTTAATGGGTCAACTTATGAAATTTGGTAGGGAAATCTAATGGCATATAAACGTATTTCTCCGGTTCCAGTCATAGAAGGTGGGACTCAATTAATTACATGGGGTACAGCTTACGGTCTTCTGTGCGCAGGTACAACGGTTACCAATCCAGTCCAGGTATTGGCAAGCCTTGGTGCTACCAATACTATATTAACATCGCAAGGTGCTGGAGCTCTTCCTACATGGACAACGGCCACCTACCCAGCAACTACCACTACGAATCAATTACTTTATTCTAATAGCGCAAATAACGTTGGTGGATTAGCACCCCTGGCTTCTGGAGTATTAATTACATCTGCTGGCGGCGTTCCTAGTATAAGCCAAACATTGCCATCTGCTGTCCAGGGCAATATAACAACTGTCGGAACTATTACTTCCGGAACATGGAATGGTTCAGTTATAGGATTAGCATATGGCGGAACAAATGCTAACATTACCGCAGCATTAGGTGGGATATTCTATAGTACCGCTACAGCTGGCGCTATTCTAGCTCCTACCGCAACTGCCAACCAAGTTCTATTAAGTGGCTCTAATGCTGCACCTGCTTGGAGTTCCGCTACATATCCGGCAACAACGACTATAAATCAGCTCTTGTATTCTAGCAGTAACAATGTTGTCGTTGGATTGGCCACCGCAAATAATTCGGTTTTAGCAACAAGTGCAGGTGGGGTACCATCATTAACAACAACTTTACCTTCTGCTGTTCAAGTTAGTGTTAATAGCTTAAATTCAGGAACTGGAGCCTCTTCTTCTACATTTTGGAGAGGAGATGGAACCTGGGTAGCGGCTGGTGGTTCAGGTACCGTTAACAGTGGAACAGCAAATCAATTAGCTTATTATGCAACAACTGGAACAGCAGTTAGTGGATTAACGTCAGGCAATAATGGTATTTTGGTTACGAGTGGTGCTGGAGTTCCCTCTATTGCTACTACATTTGGTCAAGGGTTAGCTGTAGCAAGCTCTCAGCTTGCTGTTGGTGGAGCAAACAATATACCATTTAATACTACAAAAGGAATTCAGGACAGTAATGGTAATAGTTTGCTATTATTTACAGTTACCACTTCTGCCGTTAACTACATTAACATTACAAATAATTCAGCAACGAATACACCATCAATAGCAGCAACAGGTTCCGATACAAATGTTTTATTAACTCTGAATGGTAAAGGAAATTCTGGATGTTCAATTCAGGGAACTACAGCTGGGGGAAATGCGGCAGCTGGTTATGTCGGAGAGGTAATTTCAAGCAATATTCCCGGAGCTTCTGCTGTAGCGATAACAAGCGGCGTAAGCCAAAACTTGACGTCAATTTCTTTAACGGCTGGAGACTGGGACATATGTGGAAATGTAAATTTTAGCGCTTCTGCATATAATTTAATACAAGGATACGTTTGGATTTCGGCTACAAGCGCAACTTTGCCAGATGTTTCATTATATAATGTTTATTCCGGGGCTGCGGCATTTGAAATCTTTCTTGGAATGAACGCACCTTATGTTAGGGCTTCAATTTCATCAACAACTACATATTATATATCTGGCAACGCATCATTTAGTGTTGGAACCGCTAATATGTGCGGAACTATATCTGCTAGAAGGGTGAGATAAAATGTTCAGAGCCATTAACTTCATGGACCCTAAATATCAAGACCAACAAAGCCAGATTTCTCCATTGGTTTTAGCGCTACTTGCCATGCAACAGAATCAACAACAAGGCCAAGGTCAACAGCAGCAACAAATTCCCGAAGACTATCTTCAGTATCTCTTAAGGCAGCAGGGCCAAGAAGAAGATGAGCCTTATTCCCAATTTGGAAGCCAGGAGCAGATGCTTACGCGCGCCCGTAGGCCAAGTAGATTCCAAAACCCAATGTCTGAATTCGAAGGTGAAGATACTGGTGATTTAATGAGTAGATTGAGACAGAGGGAATCTGGTGGAAATTATGGCGCAGTTAACAAGTTAGGATATACGGGTGCCTATCAGTTTGGTGCACCTGCACTTGAAACGGTTGGCTTTCTAAAACCTGGGGCCGGAAAATATGGGAACAAGGCTTTGCAAGATCCTGAGAACTGGACGATTCCCGGTGGTTTAGAACAATATAAAGCTAATCCAGCTATTCAAGATGAAGCTATGCGCCGCCTTATGAATTCCAACAAACAATCATTAACAAAAATGGGGCTTATAAATCAAAGTACGAGCCCTCAAGATATTAACGGAATGTTGGCCGCCGCTCATTTGGCTGGTCCTGGTGGCGTTAAAAAGATGATGCGGGGCGGAAATCCTCGGGATGCATTTGGTACTGGCGCAAGGGAATACTATAATCTAGGAAGGAGGGGTTAGATGCCATTAGTTAAGGGTGCAAAGGCAAAAACCAAAAAAGGTTTTTCTGAAAATATTAAGAGAGAAATGGATGCTGGGAAGCCACAAAAGCAGGCAATAGCGATAGCATATTCCGAAGCTGGCGAAGGCAAATCTAAACGTAAAAAAGGGAAAAAGAAATGAAAGTACAAAATGTTAAAAATGTAGTTACAAATAGAGAAATAAATGCAGAAATGAAAAAAGATGAGAAAAAAATGAAAAGTGAAAAGAAGGGGAAAAAGAAATGAAAGAACAGCGAATGAAAGACAAGAAAAAGGATATGAAGAAAAAGGAAAAAAAGGATTCAAAGGGTTGTTAATATTTTAGAGTTTATTTAGGAGAATCGAACATGGCTGTTATATCGTGGACTACAGAAGTAACTGGTTTTGAAGGCATTGTACCAAAACTACTTTATATTGAAACTAATGATACATTTGCTACCATTACAACTGCAGGTTACTTAAACCCATCAGTTGAGATGGGAATGGAGTTTACCAACGAAGCAATGGCACTTGTTATGTCAACAACGGGACCATTATGGTTACAGACATCACTTGTTGCAGGAGTCTACAGTTTAGTTTCTCCATCAAGCTCAGTAAACGTTGTTTTGCCAACGATAGCTAATCATATCGCTACATATACTAACGTTACAGGAACTTTAAGTGAAGATGCGGCAACAGCCATTAATGGTGGAAATATTCAGGCCGGATTAAATGCTACCGCAGGTGCCTTAGTGTCATTTCCTGCTACCATTAATACAGGCTCATTGAAGCTAGCCGCTACTGCCAGCGGTGGTAACTTTATCACTACCATTACCAATGCTTCTCAGGCAGCAGCGCGCACATACACTATCCCAGATGCTGGTGCGGCCTCTAATTTCTTGATGACAAATAACGCAACCACTCAGACAATTGCTACAGGAAGCTTGGCGCTAACTGTTGGCACATTGACACTGGGCTCTTCTGGAAATGCCTCTTCATTGAGGATATATCCTTCAGGGGCTAACAATGGTAGCTTTTTTATTATTCCAATTAGTAATACCGGTAATTTCGCTACTACGATTAGCAATTCAAATATTGGGCAAAGCACTGTCTATTCATTACCTGAAACTGGGGCAGCTACGGCCAAAATTGTTGCTGATACGGGTACCACAACAATGGCAGTTGGCAGCAAAATAATACTAGACAAAACTACAGGTACTTGCGTTGCAAACGCAGTAACCATTAGTAGGAATGCTGGTGTAATTACTACTGAGGCATTAACTACTGCTGGTGGCGCTTCACAGGCCATTACTTTGACTAACACAATGATTACTACGGCTAGTGTCATTTTATGTCAAGTACAGGGCGGAACTAATACGACACAAAATATAACCCTGGTGGCTGTTCCTGGAGCTAACTCTGCAGTTATTACCATTTACAACAATACTGCGGCAACAGCATTGAACGGTACTATAATTATCGGCTTTACTGTGTTTTAATATGCAGTGGATTGCGCAATCTGTGGGGAGAATTAGGTTTCTCCCCAATTAATTTTTGGAGTAAAGATGGACAAACAAACATTAATTGCGAGAATTGAAGAAATTTCTAAAGCTATAGAGCAATCTTTAGCTCAGCACAATGCATTAGTTGGAAGACTTAATGAAGCTAAGTTTATTTTTGAGCAAATGGAAAAGTTTGAAAAAGATTATCACGATAAAAATGTTACCGGAATGATGGGTGACGTAATATCAGCTGGTGAAGAAATCGTTTCTTAATGTCTATTGATATCAAGCAATTCCATGATTTGATTTTAGTTCCAACCCTGAACTCTATTGGTATGTATTCTAAAGAAGCATGTCAGCTTATCATTGGAACAGGTTGCCAAGAAAGTCAGTTTCAGTTTATACATCAAGAAAATGGTGGTCCCGCACTTGGGTTTTTCCAGTGTGAATATTCTACCTATAGAACCATTATTACAGATACGTTTATGTACGACATAAACATGAAACATAGGTTTCTTGCTGTTCTAGGGTTTGAACTGGTTCCTGAGTTTAATTCACTTCTTTGGAATATGAAGCTTATGTGCCTTGTGTGTAGGTTGCATTATCATAGGTTCCAAGCGCCTATTCCTCTTGATTTGCAATGGCAAGCAGCTTATTATAAAAAATATTATAACACTGTATTGGGTGATGCTACTGAACAAGAGTATATAGACAATTTCAATAAATATGCCGCACATATATGGGAAAGTTAATGACTCGAATACTTAAGGAACTTACTTCACCAGGAAACCACCTGGCAATATTTTTCTTTATTTTAATTACTTCGCTTTGTGTTGGATTTACAGCTTCTCATTTATTTAAAGGAAATAAGAACGCTCAAATAGTTGAAAGCTATGCTGAGAAAATTATAGAACATGAAACTGGCGTTTCAATAGATTTTGACGATTCTTCAGATGATGAAGTTCCTGGTAATACCCCAATAACCGAATTCAGATACCCTAGTTACCAAATGGATTACAAGCGCGACAAGCAGCCTGGCTCCTGCGCAAAGAATTAAACTCATACTCTAAATTTATACAGGTCGGAACTTGTTCTACGCTTTGTTCCACGATAAAGTTTTTTATCCGCTCTAGTTTCTTAGAGCAATCCCATTCCTTGAGCTCTAACAACCTATCAACTACAAGCTCTATATCAGATAATATTTCAGATTCTGTCATGGCTTTAGCTCTCCTTTGCCTCGTATTTGTTGAGGGGTGTCAATTTTTAGTATAATAGATTTTGTTAGGTATTAACAGAAAGTAAGCCCACTTAATCATATGAGGTCCAAATGCATAGATACATGCCAGCCTGTCTTCAAACAATTGAATTGCTTGAGAGTCATATGCCTAATATTGACTCGCTAGATAATGCAGACATTACAGTTCGTTTGCATTTACATAAACTTCAGTTTTTAGTCATAAATGAATTGATGGTATATCTGGGTAAATTTTCAGATTCTGGAAATGCCGCTAATATTGAAGCTATTGAACGATTAAGGGAACATAAAAAGATTATAAAAGATGTTATTGATATGATAGAAAATAGTGAAAAACAAGAGGCCGTTCACTAATGAGTAAATATATTGAAATCATACAGGCTGCATTACAGAGCGCTTATGACACTCAGTCTTTTAATGAGCCAATCAATGAACAAACAACAATAAAGATGATTGCAATAGTAGATGTAGCCATGGAATACTTTGCAGATAATAATAAAAAAGTATTTTATGAAATTATGAACGTTATAAGAAAAGAGTCTATAATTAATGATGATATTATTTCTATGGCAAAGAAGTTGAGGGAAATAGTAGTTATTGATGACACTAACAGAAGAGGTAATCCTCCTGGTATATATGATGGATTTTAGTGGACAATGAAAACTCTGATTTGGAAGATATTAGACAAGCATTACTGAGACTGCAGGCATTAAAAATTGAGCTTGTATTTGATTTTGTAGCAGATGCAACATTGCTTTGTACCTCTTTTGATCAAATGAACGAGGTTATGGCTAAATGCAACCAAGAGATTGAAGACATTAATTCCGAAACGGAAAAGCAGTTAAGGAAGTATAAGACAAAAGGATAATTTGTTATTTATTTCTGCTTTTAAAATTTTTTACTGAATTCAGGTGTATGCTCTTCTTTCTGGCATAAATCTTGGCTTGATCCTCTGACATTCCCATAGAAATGTACTCTTCATATAATGTTAAAGCATCCTTACTCTTCTTTATTGGTATTATAATAGTTAACAATGCAAAAAATAACACGGAACAAAACACAACCACATTCCAAAACGAATCATAACCCTTTTCATGATTATTAATAATATTATTTTTTACAGTTATTGGCTCTTTAATTTTTATTGTGCATGGTTCTGGCTTAGCATGTATTTCTCTGGCCTTTTTGGCCGCCTCTTCCTTAGAAACACCAGATGCAATCAACTCTAGGTAAGTTGTCAAAATATTTTTGTATTCCATTTTTTGCGAGCTCTAATTATATGCATCTTTACGATGGTCTATAGAATGTATAACTACCTTCTTTGATGCCTCGTCAATATCATAGATAATTCTGTACCTACCAACCCTTAAACTTCTATAGCCACTTAATGCATGACTAAGTTGTTTTCCAAAACTCAATGGCGCGACAGTCAACCTTTCATCAATTGCTTTTTTAATTATGGCTTTAGCAGATGTAGATAATTTAAGATAATCTTTTGTAAAAGTAGAATTTAGATATTCTACTAAATATATATTATTTCCAGAATTCCTCATGAGATATAGTTTCCTCGCCTTTTCTAGATTCTGCTATTTTACAAAAATATGCGTCTTCATTTATCTCAAGAGCTTGTTGTATTAATTTATTAGCTATAGACGAAACAGAACCGTATGGATCTTTTTTTGCCAAAATATTAAGTATTTCGGCAGTTTCATTGTCTAGTATCAAATTAAAACACTGAAAGTTTGTAGACATACTTACCCCCTTATATTACATATATAGTATATGGTCGCATATGGACAATATTTTGTCAAATCTGCCTGATTTTACAAATTACACCTACATTACATGAAAATAATTTATTAATTAATATTTACTCACCATAATGCTGATTATCGATGGTAATAATTGTTTTAAAAGTCTAAGCTTTAGAGCAACAACTTACGTAATATTACATGCTATGTAATACATTACGAAAAAATCACTCACTCAATAGTTTTCTAACTTCTTTTAAACATTTTATTTCTTGAGTTGTTAAAACCTCTTTTTTGGATAATTTAGCCTCCTTAAGCATTGGCTCTAAAATATCATCAAGTACTGATTTTAAAAGTATTGAAATCTTTGGGATTGGATTAGAAAGTTCATTTAGGATTATATGTCTTGCACAATTAATTTTATGATGATGCTGTTGTATATCTTTATCTTCTAACATTTTGTCAAAATCATGCAGCCATTCTTCTAGCATTTCTGTTTCACTCATTCTTTATCCTAAAATTCAAATGGTGGTAATTCATGTTCATCAAATATTGGCTGCAACATAATTCCTACTATCACGGTAATATCATTAATTTCAGGTTTTGATTTAGAAAGCTCTCCATTTACCAAAGAAAGCGCTAGCCTTATTCGAACATGATGCTTTTCATCTTCAGACTCAAGCATTCTTTCCAATGTTGATTTCATTCTTAGAAGTAGCTTAATGT
>Ga0134122_10004046_pt1 | contig 10884 bp, 8 predicted proteins | sample KB302_FD_96461 | JGI IMG/M metagenome (GOLD analysis project Ga0134122, IMG submission 96461) | Terrestrial soil microbial communities without Nitrogen fertilizer from Kellogg Biological Station, Michigan, USA - KB3-0-2 | ecosystem: Environmental > Terrestrial > Soil > Unclassified ... | reverse complement strand
GTTCGCGCCCTGCTCGAATCGAAACTTCCGTCGCGCCCCAATCTCGGCGAAAATGTTGCGGTGGCTCTCGGCGGCAATGCCGAAACGCTGGCAGCCATCGCTCCGGGGCCGCGCGAGCATGGCGTGACCACGCTACAGCTGTCGCTGCTACGCGAGCGCCTTCCCGGAATTCTGGAGCGCGACGTCCGCGAGCGCATGAAAGCCTACGCGGTGCGTCGCGACCGCGCCGACGTCATGGGCATCGCCGCGCTGACATTCGTTACTCTCGGCCGCTACCTCAATCTACGCACCCTGTCGATTCCCGCCGTTGGCATTCGCGAAGCGCTGCTGCAGGAAAGCGCTCGCGAAGCCTTTTCCCGCAAAGAGCCCCACCGTTACGACAGCGCCGCGCGTCAACTGCTCGTCGGCGCGCGCAGCTTCGCCCGTCGCATGGGTTACGATCAGCGGCACGCCGAGCACGTTCGCGAGCTTTCCGTGATGCTCTTCGATCAATTGCAGGCCGCGCATCATCTGCCGCCGCAGTCCCGCGTGCTGCTCGAAGCCGGAGCGCTGCTGCACGACGTGGGCCACATGGTGAGCCATCGCGGTCATCACAAGCACGGCGAGTACCTGGCCCTGAATGGCGACATTCCTGGTCTCGAAGGCCGCGATCGCGCCCTCACGGCCGCACTGGTCCGGTATCACAATCGCAAATCCGCGCCCGCTGGGCATCATACCGCCTACTCCGCTCTCAACAGTGGTGATCAGCGCATCGCCCGGCGTCTTGCCTCGATTCTGCGGATCGCGGAATCCCTCGATCACTCTCATCGCCAGCGCGTCACCAGCTTGGCCTCTTCGTTCCAGCGCGGCGCGGTGGGCTTACAGATTTCCGCGCGCGGCGATGCCGCCGAAGACCTGCGCGATGCCAATCGCAGCGCCGAGCTGTTCGAGAAGGAATTCCATGTAAGGCTGTATTTCCGGCAGTTCGCTACCTGACGTAGAATTTTTTGGGGCAATCTCATTTCGAGGAGAATTTCGCAATGCAGCTTTACATTGTGCGCCACGGAATCGCCATTGACCGCGAGGACCCCAAGTCCCCTCCCGACCCGGAGCGGTTTCTGACCGAAGAGGGAGTCGACAAGACGAAAGAGGTTGCCAGAGGCGTGGCTCGGTTGGGCATCTCTCCGGATTTGCTGATCAGCAGCCCATACGTGCGCGCCATGCAGACCGCTGAAATCTTTGCCGCCGCGCTGGATTACCCGAAACAAAAAATTCGTCGCACGGATTTGTTGTTACCGGGAAGTGAAGCGACGCTGTTTTACAAGGAATTGGCGAAGGACAAGCAATCGGCGACGGTCTTCTGCTTCGGCCACGCCCCGCAACTCGATGATCTGATCGCTACAGGCCTGGGATCAAAACATCAGGTCAGCGCGCTGAAGAAAGCCGGGATCGCGATGCTGGAGCTGAAGCGCATATCGCCGCCGAGCGGCCTGCTCGTTTGGCTGGCCACGCCAAAGCTACTGCGCAAAATCGGCAAATAATGCTCTTGGCGCGCTACTCCTTCGGCGTGCGATCCGACTTCCAATTGATCACGTGGTAGGTCGCTGGTCCGTCACCCGCATTCCGCAAGCCGTGCAGCACATTGGAAGCGTTGAAGATCACCGATCCCGGACCGACGCGCTGCCATTCGCCATCGACCAGCGTCTCGACGGTCCCTTCGCGAATGATGATCATCTCCTCATTCGGATGCTTGTGTGGAGGGTGCGACGCCTTGCCCGGGTCCAGCGTCGTGACGTGTACTTCCAGCTCTTCAAGCGTCTTCGTCGGCCCGTGAAAGAAGGAGCGCACTTCGCCTACTTCTGTCTTCCGCGCCGATATCTTCGTCCAGTCGTAAACGGACGGTCCGATCATCTTCGCTTCGTCCACCGCCGCCCGCGCGCCTAGCGTCGCCAGCAGAACAACCGCGCCGACCACCACATCTCGCCGATGAATCATTCTATCCGCCTTTCGCCTCACGCGCTGATCACATACGGCGCCCGCTGTGGCCGCGACAAATGGGCATTGGCATCCGCATCATCCAAAAAGTGCTCGCGTTCCGGATCCCACCGCAATTTTCGCTTCGTCTTCATTGCGATGTGATGGATCAAACACGTGGAGCACGCCCGATGTCCCATTTCCACCGGCGAAATCGGCTGCTTCCGCGTGCGCACGCACTCCAGCCAATTCCCGTGCTGCTCCTTACTCTCGTACACGTGAATCTCATCCGGCGCGATCACCGAGGCAATGATCTTCGGATCACTCGAAGCCAGCGCCGTGGAATCTTTCAGCTTCGCCACCGGATCGCTCTTGGTCACCGCCTCGTTTCCGCGCGACACGAAAATCCAGCCTTTCGTCCCGTAAAACTTGATCCCGTTCGGGTAGTCACCGCTGATCTTCATCCGCACGCCGTTGGCATACACGCCTTCGGTGTGAAACTTCCCATGCACATCCCACAGTCCATGGCTGGGAAATTCCGCCCAGCCTTCGACCTCGACCGGCCCCGTATATTCGGTATTCATTCCCCAGTGTGCGGAATCCACGTGATGCGCTCCCCAACCCGTGATCATGCCCGCGCCGAACTGCTCGCATCGCAGCCATCCAGGCCGGTCGTAACCGGTCTGCGGATGCACTCGCTTCTCCGTGTAGTAGACCTGTGGCGTGGATCCCAGCCACATGTCGTAGTTCAGATTCTTGGGTACCGGCATTTGCGGCTCGTCGTCGCCGCTGGGATCTCCCGGCAACCCGATCTCCACGGTCCGCAACTCGCCGATTCTTCCGTTGCGCACCAATTCCGCCGCGTATCGAAATTGCACCGTCGACCGCTGCTGACTCCCAATCTGCAAGATTCGCCCGGTCGCCTGCACCGCATTGCTCAGTGCCCGGCCCTCCGCAATGGTCAGCGAAGCCGGCTTCTGCAAATACACATCCTTGCCCGCGTGCACCGCGTCGATCCCGATGATCGCGTGCCAATGATCCGGCGTGCTGATCACCATCGCATCGATGTCCGGGTTCGCCAACAGCTCGCGATAGTTGCCGTAGGTCTTGACGCCTTCGTACGCCTTGCCGGTTTTCTTCGCGTAGTAATCCTCGACGAACTTCTTTCCATCGGCCACGCGCTGCGCATCCAGGTCGCAGACCGCTACGATCCGCGCCTCGTCGTATTGCAAAATTCCCGGCATGTCGTGGACGCGCGAAATCCGCCCTACGCCGATCGCGCCCACATTGATCCGCTTGCTCGGCGCAAACTGCCCCAGCACCGACGAAGGCACAATCGCAGGAAAACCCACCGCTGCAGCGGTCACTCCAGCCGCCCGCAGAAAATTCCGTCGTGAGATCCGGTCACGCCGCTTTTTCATGGCATCCTCCCGATGGAAATACAAGAAACCTGCAGCCGCATACCGCACTCACGCTTTGATCTTCAACACGTGCGCATTTTTCTGTGCGCGGATCACCAGTTCCGCCGCGAGCAAGCACTGCTCCTGATCCTGAGCCATATGCGTTCGGTTCACGATATCCGCCACAAACAGCGGCCCGAACGGCAACACCACGTTGCTGCAATCGATGTACTGCACTTCTTTCTTGTCCACCAGGAACAAATGATTTCCACCCTTGCGGCCGGCGATATCCACATACTTCCGCAGCTCGATATAGCCTTCTGTGCCGAGCAGGAACAGCCGGCCGTCTCCCCACACGCCCAGCCCATCCGGCGTGAACCAGTCCACGCGCACATACCCGACGCCGCCGTCCCCGTGCAATATCACATCTCCGAAATCCTGAAACTCCGGATGATCCGGGTGCGCAAAATTCCCGATCTGCGAGTACGGGGCTTCCGCCTGCTTCGATCCGGTATAAAACAGAAACTGATCCACCTGGTGCGATCCAATATCGCAAATGATGCCGCCATATTTCTTCGGGTCCCAGAACCACGCCGGTCGCGACGGTGCATTCACCTGGTGTGGTGCCAGGTTCACCGTCTGGACGACCTTTCCGATTGCACCTTGCTTCACAAGATCGCCGGCGTGGACTGCCGCTTTCACCTCCAGCCGCTCGCTGTACAGAATCGCGTAAATCTTCTTGGTCTCCGCAATCGCTTTCTTTACATCCGCAAGCTGCTCCAGCGTGGTGATGCCCGGCTTGTCCGACAAATAATCCTTACCGTGCTTCATCACCCGGATACCCAGCGGCGCCCGATCCACCGGAATCGTTGCGCTCAAAATCAGCTGGATCGATGAATCGTTCAGAATCTCATCTTCGGAATTTGCCACTTTTGCTTGCGGGTAGCGCTTCAGAAAGACCTCGCGCTTATCCGGCTCCGCGGCATGGACCGCCACCAGTTCGCCGCCGCCTCGAATCACCGCCGCAGTCATCCCCAGAATATGATCGTGGCTCACTCCGATCACCGAGAACCGGATATGGTGTTGGGGAGCTGCGGTGTTGTCCTGCGAACCTGGAGCTACGGCCTCCACAAAGTTCACGTCGCGCCCCCCGGCCAGTGCCACTTCAACTGCCGAGAGCGCCCCAGCCGACCCCAGCACTCCGCCCATTGCCGACTGGAAAAATGTACGCCTACCGACCATGTCCATAGCCCTCGGCTTCCTGGATATTCAGAATATATTTACGCACCAACAAAATACACCCGCAAACCCGCCTTCTCAACGCATTTCGCGCCTGCCCGTAAGACGGTTCCCGTATCTCTGGCGTTGCGCCCTCAGACTGTGAAGGAAATCCGCGCACCTCACGGTTTCGCTCTTGCGCCCGGCACGGAGGCTCTTGGTTGGCCTTCGTTGCACTTCTTCCATCCCAAACCTGAAATCCGCCGGGCACCGAAGACTCACCTACGGTGTCTTTGAAACCTGTTGTCCACTGAACCGTTCTTCGAGGGAACCTGCTATAACTCTTCGGCGTACGTCTTACTGCAGGGAGACGCACCGTGCCAACCGCTAAGAGCCGGATATGCACAGTCATGACGCTGTTGGTCTGCGGTGCTTCCGCCGCTGCACCACATCCGCCTGACACCGAACTCACGGTGGGCAAGGCCGAAGAAGCCATCCTCAGCGGCAACAAGTCCCACAGCTACGTTCTTCCGCTCCATGCCGGCGACCTGATCCAACTGTACCTCGACCCGCACGGCTCGGAAATCGTCGTCCTCGCTTATTCCCCGACCGGGCAGCGCGCCCGGGGCGCCAAGCTTGGTCCGGACGCCGATACTTTTGGGTTCATCGCCGAAATCGAAGGTCGCTACACCGTGGACCTCTCGCTTCCCGAAAACGAAAAGAGCAAAGACGCCGCCTGTACCCTGACTTTGAAAAAGAGAGTCCCGCTGGCCGAGCGCCTCGCTCCGGAAAGGGCTAAAGAAGAAAGTCCCCGGATCGCCGCGCTACGTTCTGCGATTGAGAGCGGCGACAATTCCGTCGTCCCAACATTTTGGGAAGACATGAGCAAAACCGGAACGCCCCTGATCGAAAGGCTGCCCGACGATCAGGAAAATATGTTGGTCACCTTCCTGTGGAAGGGCACACCCGCAACGAAGAATGTCTTGATTGTATGGTTTCCGTTCACCATGCAGTCTCCGGACAAATATCGGCTGACGCAAATCGCAGACACCAGCGTGTGGTCCAAAACGCTCAAAGTGAACAAACGCAAGCGCTTCATCTACCGCCTCGCGCCTGACGCCCCAAGTTTTCGCTCTCAGGACGACTATGGCGGAGACCTCTTTCCGACGATTTGGGCCGGGTCGCAGATCGATCCGTTGAATGGGAATCGTTGGGCTCCAGATCCCGAAGATCCCGACGTGCCGGCGCATCAGGGCTTTTCCGCTGTAGAAATGCCCGATGCGCCGCCTCAGCCCTGGGACACGCGCCGCAAAGGCATCCCCGAAGGCAAAGTCGAGCGCCACATGCTGACCAGCGCTTTAATGAAAAACGAGCGCGAAATCGGAATCTATCTGCCGGCAGGCTATGCCAAAACGGCCCCGTCTTATGGCCTGCTGATCTTGTTCGATGAAAACGCCTACCTGAAGAACGACAAGCAGTCCGCCAGAGTCCCAACCGAAGCGATTCTCGACAATCTGATCGCCGAAAAACGAATTCCGCCGATGGTGGCGGTGTTCGTTGACAATGGACCCGGAAACGCCCGGTCTCGCGAGCTGCCATGCAACCCGACCTTCGCCGATTTCCTGAACTTTGAACTGGTCCCGTGGGTGCGGCGCCTTTATAACGTGACTACCGATCCACAACAGATCGTAGTGGGCGGCTCCAGCTACGGCGGTCTCGCTGCAACGTATGCTGCGCTACGCCACCCTGAAACCTTCGGCAATGTGTTGTCGCAGTCCGGCTCCTACTGGTGGACGCCGCCAAAGACGCCCGGTGGATCCGATTTCGATTCCAGCGCCGAACCCAACTGGGTCGCGAAGCAATTTATCTCCAGCCCCAAGCTTCCAGTGCGCTTTTACATGGACGCCGGCAGCGACGAGATCGACCTCTCCGGCAAAGGTGCCTCCATCCTTGTGCCGAATCGCCACTTGCGAGACGTCCTGCTGGCCAAAGGGTACGAAGTCCACTACCAGGAATTCAACGGTGGCCACGACTACTTGAGCTGGCGCGGTACCTTGGCCGACGGTCTGATCCTGCTGATGGGCGGCGCCGCTGGCGAGACGTCCAGTGCGTCGTCTGTCAAGCATTGACTTTGGGGAATCATGTCATTCTGAGGGCCCCGACAAGGATGGTCAACGAGCCTCAACGCGGGGGCCATTGGCAACAGTTGGACGCTAGGCAGTCTTGGGCGGACCGGCTGAAGCCGCGAACAACAGCAGCAACCCCGGAACAATAAACATTACCGTAAAAAACGCATGGTGGCTCACCACCTGCGCCCAGATGCCAAAGCCGATATAAAAAATCGCGATCAACTGCGCAATGCGTAGCGAAGTCGCGCGATCCCGCAAGAATTTCACGTACAGAAAAATTAGCATCAATCCGAAGGTGACCATCGCCGCGCCGCCCAGATGCCAACCGAGCGCGAGTTGGGCAATCAATTCTTCCGGAGTATGCGCATCCCGCAACCGGCTCGAGAGACTCCGCCAGCCCAGAATGGAATGCATAAAACCGCCGAGGATGAAGAAAGCCGCCAGCACGAATCCGAGAACAATCCGCAAGATGGTCATCGTCCAAGCCGCTCCCTGGGAAGCTACTCGCTCTCCGCTACCCGGTTTTCACTGCCACAACACCGATCGATCAATCGCCGCGATCGAAGTTCGGCCCGTCAGCGCCATGGCAGCCTCGAATTCCGTGCGGAGGATGTCGATAACGTTCCGAACTCCATCCGCGCCGGCCACGCCCAGCCCATAGAGATAGGGCCGGCCGATCAACACCGCCGAGGCCCCGTTCGCCACCGCTTTCAAGACATCGCCGCCGCGCCGGATCCCGCCATCCATCAGGATGGGAATGCGTCCGGAAACTTTGTCGGCCACCACCGGCAGAGCCTCAATCGTCGCGGGCACGCCATCCAATCCGCGACCTCCGTGATTGGATACAATAATCGCGGCGACGCCAGCCCTGGCCGCGCGATCCGCGTCCTCCGGATTCAAGACCCCTTTCAGTGCAATCGGCGTCTTGGCGAACGACTGCACCCACTCCAGATCTTTCCATGTGAAGCGCTTAGCGCCGCCGCCTTCCCGCCCGCGGCCTCCCGGGCCACCAGAAGCGAGATGGATGTTGGGAAACGGAAATTTCGGCGCGGCGTCGAAAATTCGGTCCTGCCGGTTGCGCGCATAGTGCCATGGGTTGTCGACGGTAATACAAAGCGCGCGGCAACCCGCCGCTTCCGCGCGCTCGATCAAGGCCTTCGTTCGGCCGCGATCGTCTTCAACGTAAAGCTGGAACCAGATTGGTCGAGTCGCTGCCTGCGCCACTTCTTCAATGCTGCGGTTAGAAACGGTGCTGACAATGAGCGTCGCTCCAGCTGCACCGGCGCCACGCACGGTAGCCACCTCGCCCTCCCGATGGGCCAGCATGTGCGTGGAAGTCGGAGCCAATAGGATGGGGTGCGGCACTTCCTCGCCGAGCAGTTTGATCCGCGTGTCGATGTGCCCGAGATCGATCAGCACTCGCGGCTTCAGCCGAATATTCGCCAACGCCTCGCGATTCCATCGCGCGGTATGCTCATCACCGGACCCGCTGGCGTAGTACTCCCATGCGATCGGCGAGAGCTTTTGCCTGGCTATCGCTTCATAGTCGTTCAGCGATAACGGCGGGTCGGTCATGGAGGTCTGGCTTGGAGGTGCAGAGGACACGGAAGCATCGTGCGCTGGTTCACGGCCGGAAGCTTCGATTCCAGACAAGGATGCCGAAGCCGCAACTCCCAGAGAAGACAACAGCGCATCGCGGCGGGTTACACGCATCACGAGAGTCTCCACTTGACCATTCGGAACGCTGCCACAGTACGTAGCCGGCGCTCCGCTGTCAATTCCCAAAGGGGATCTTCGCGAGGGGTGAACTAGTCGGATGCAGCGGCGGGGAGGGCCTGCTGGTGGTTGCGAAAATCAGCCAGCAGCGCAACCACCTTATCGACTTTTTCGAGCTTTGGCGCAGGTTTCAGGATCAACGCTTTGCCCAGATAGGTTTCCAGAAAATGTTTGCCAGCCGCCAGGCGCGCCGCAGTGTCTGCGGAATCCTGCAACCCGGGAACGTGTAATGTAACCGCGTCGGCGGACTTCTCCGCGTGCATTCCCAGGCAGCTATCGATGCTGCACTTTCTCAGCGCGCGCGCCAGGCGCAACACGCCGGCCAGCGCGCGAATATTCTTCTGCTCGTCCTCATGCAGCCGCCCGAATGCTCCGCGATCGGACGAGGGTTCTGCGCCGCGATGGTAGCGGAGCGTCTGCGCGAGCAATTCCCATTCCTCGAACGTCCAGCTGGGCGGCAGCGGCAATTCGCGCAAGAAGCGCTGTGCCGCTTTTCGATGCGATGGGGCATGCACGGCGTCACCAACGCGTTGCAGCCGCGCTGCCGCGCGCAGCACTCGCCGCATGGTGTGCTCGCCGAACGCCGGAGCCGCATGCGCACGGCGCAGCGCATCGAATACCGCAATCGCTATCCGTGAAATCTGAGCGGTCCGCCGCGGATGGGTATCGGTCGCGCGCGCCGTTACGCGGATGCGCGCCATGGCCGCCAAACCCAGCCGGTTGCCTTGCGGCAGACCATGTCGCCAATCGCTCCAAATGCTGGTCCGGCCAAGCGTCAACTGCCGGTAAGAATCGACGCGTTGCGACCGCTCGCGCCCGATGGTTTCCTCCCACAAATTCAGTGAGTCGACCGGCTCCGCCGACGCCGTCCGCTTGACTAGGTCCGCCAGCACGTCAAGATCGTGCACTTCGCCGAGTAAATCCTGGACACGCTTCAGATTGTCGCTCCACAAGGCGTACAGCTCGGGCATCAAATTCTCGACCGTGTAGCGCAGCCGCTTGATGCCGATGCGCAGTTCGTGCCAGGCCTTAGGTCTTTCCGTCCGCTGGGCTCGGGTGTGCAACTCCTTCGCTTCTTCAAGGCGCTCCACCGCCAGGCATTGCGCCGCCAAACTCCCCGCCGGCACAAATCGCGCCCGTTTGCGCAACTCGCGCTCCAGGCGCTTCCACGATTTCGCGTCAAATTTCTCTGCCGCATCGCGCGCTGAATCGCGCAAATCCCCATCCTCGGCCTGAAACGCGGCATGCAAACGCATGCGCACGGCATCGTAATCCGGCGCAAGCTTCTTTACCCACCCGTCCATTACCTGCGCGTCGCGCAGCTTTCCCAGCCGCCGGAACAATTTCCTTGGCACGCGCCGCAGCTGCTGCCAGGCTGGATCCGGATCAACTTCCTCGAAAACCGCAGCGACAGACCGGCACCGCCGGATGGCCACGCGCAAATCGTGCACCGCGTCGGCATCGGGCGACTCACGGACGTTTTCCAGTTCTTTGAGCACCCGCTCCATCCAGTGGGAAAGGCGGCGACGTTCCGGCAGAGTCCCGGAAAGGGAGGTAACAGTAGCCATGTGCTCCTCGACGTTTTGCTGACAATGTTCGGCGCAGCCGGTTGACTGGCTTGGCGGCTAACCGGCTACGACAGCCCCTGCCGAACGGGCCCTATAGGTTAGTCCTCGGGCGCAAGCGCGTCCAGTCCAGCGCCCGGGGGCCGAGATCGGGCATCATTCGCAACAACACAATGGCCATCAGCAAGGTCATCCCGGCCGACAGCAGAAACACGCGCGCGGGATCAGGATGTCCGAGGCGCAGCATGGCGTATTGGGCCAGAGGTTGCAGGGCCACGCCTATGAAGGACAACAAATTAGCGACCGCGATGGTACGGCCCTTCTCCGCGGCGGCAGGGCGCCGCTGGATCAGTGCGTTGACCGGCACCACGAAAAATCCGCCCGCGGTGCCGAGTAGTGCGAGCAGCGCGGCCACGGCGGCGAAGCTCAGCCCGGGTCGCGAAAGGAACGCGGCCATGGCGGTTATGCCGAACATGCCGGGCAGAACCATGCCGTGTTCGATCTTGCCTCCCGAGGCGTAGCCGGCAACGAAACTGCCGACGCCGATGCCTAAGCTCAGCGCCGCGAGCAGGTAGCTGCTGTGAGCGTCGTCCACGCGCAAAACGTCGGTGGCGTAAAGGACGATGTTGAGCAGCAGCAGGGAGCCGAGGAACCAGAAAAAGGTGTTGGCAAGCACCGCGACCCACAGGACCCTATCGCGGCGAATGCGGTGAACTTCGACGAAGAACTCGCGGGCGCAGTTCCAGTCGAAGCGCCGCGAAGGGTCGGCGGCGGGAAGGCGAGGAATCCGCAGGGCAATCAGCAAGCCGACGACGGTGAGCGCCAGGAAGACGACGCCGGACG
>Ga0134122_10004045_pt1 | contig 10884 bp, 10 predicted proteins | sample KB302_FD_96461 | JGI IMG/M metagenome (GOLD analysis project Ga0134122, IMG submission 96461) | Terrestrial soil microbial communities without Nitrogen fertilizer from Kellogg Biological Station, Michigan, USA - KB3-0-2 | ecosystem: Environmental > Terrestrial > Soil > Unclassified ... | reverse complement strand
TCGCTGAAAATATTTTATCCCTGATGGGAGGTGATGATCGTGTTGTGCGCGAAGGTGCTGTCTTTACCCGGATCATGTTTGGCGGCAGCCTGGTGATCATGTTAATATTTCTGATAAACGGAATCTTCCGGGGTGCGGGCGATGCCGCAATGGCTATGAAAAGTCTTTGGCTGGCAAGTATCCTGAATATTATTCTATGTCCCATATTTATTCATTTCTGGGGTCTGAAAGGAGCAGCGATTGCAACCGTTATCGGAAGAACTGGCGGAGTCCTGTACCAGTCTTATCATTTGTTCAGGGGCAAGGGCATTATAAGATTAAAGGCCAGCCATTTCCGGTATGATCCGAAATTATTAAAATCCATCATATCTATTGGCTGGCCCGCCACGTTACAATTTTTGATTAACAGCGGCAGCTGGATATTTCTGGCAAGGCTGGTTGCGGAAACGGGAGGTACAACCGCTACCGCGGGTTACCAGATCGCTCTCCGCAATTTTGTTTTTTTTATCCTTCCGGCCTGGGGCCTGAGTAATGCGGCTGCCACGCTCGTCGGACAAAATCTCGGTGCAAAAAATCCGGCGAGAGCAGAACAAAGTGTATATCTGACTGCGAAATACAGTGTATTGCTCATGGGCACTGTGATGTTTGTATTTATATTCTTTGCGGAACCGATCATGCGCATTTATACTTCCGAAGAAGCTGTGATCCATTGGGGCGTACTCGCCCTTCGCTGGATCGCATCAGCGAATATTTTCTATGGCATCGGCATGGTCATGATCCAGGCATTAAACGGTGCAGGCGATACCCGAACGCCCACAAGGATCAGCTTTTTCTGTTTCTGGCTATTCCAGATCCCATTTGCCTATCTCCTCGCTTATCCTTTCCATTTGAAAGCTGTCGGAACCTTTATCGCCTTTCCGGTAGCAGAAACCCTGGTCGCCCTGTTCGCCTGGTATTTTTTTACCAGGGGCAAATGGAAGACCATTCAGGTATAACATTTCGAAAACCCGGATTGCATCACAACCTTATCACTCTTGTTTTCTCAGGGTAGTGACAACGGTTGCCGTTTCATGTTGTGTTATCGTAACGCCGAGCGTATCAAAAACTTTATCCTGCACTACATTAGAAGTCAGGGTGAGAATATCGCCTGATATGGAGAATTTCGAACCATTGGCAGGAGGCACACCAGCACCACCTGAACCCAATCCGTTCGCACTGGTATAATGAATCGAATCTGTTCCGATTATTTCGAAAGTTGAAGTTGAATTGGTAGGAGAAATATTGAACGGCGCCGTAGTTGAAAATGTATCTATGATAGTTGTTCCTTCATAATCGGTAACAAAAATATTCATTTCTGCTGCATAAGTGATGCCGGTTCCTGTCATTGTATTTCCGGAAATATTTACAGTTCCTCCATTTAAACTGGTCGTATAGTCAGAAGTGGTTTCTGTGGTATACCGGATTCCTCCTTCCACATCCATGGCAGAGCTAAAGGTATTCGCATGAATACCGTTGAAGGACCAGTTACCCGCAAGTTTAGAAGAATCTGTTTTATTATTATCCTTGCTGCAGGCAACGAAACAAATAGAAACAGCTATCCATATTACACGGGTGAACGTAATTCTCATAAAAAGATTTTAACATCAACGAAAAACGTCTTTTTATATTGCAGCTGTAAATATGTCTGCATTATCCGGCTGGATTATGGGTGTTGTTATGTTTGCGAATTACAAATTTCCTTTCTTCAGTTCCCCTACTCCATAATCTACTGCCCTCGCCGTTAATGCCATATAGGTCAACGACGGATTCTGGTTGGCACTGGAACTCATACAGGAGCCGTCTGTTACAAAAACATTCGGTGCATCCCACAGCTGATTATGTGCATTCAAAACTGAAGTTTTCGGGTCACGCCCCATTCGCGCAGTACCCATTTCATGAATGCAAAGCCCCGGATTGGCTTCCGGATCATTAAATGTATTTATATTTTTAAAGCCCGATTTCTCCAGCATTTCCGCAGCGCTGTTCATCATGTCTGTGCGCATAGCCAGTTCGTTCTCGCGCCAGATACAATCAAAATTCATTAAGGGCAGACCCCATTTATCTTTTTTATCATTACTCAGCGTGAACCGGTTATCGGGATGTGGCAGATGTTCACCCCAGCCTCCCATCCACATAGACCAGTCACCCGCTTCCGTCAATTTAGCTTTCAGGGATTCCCCGATGCCTTCTAAATCGCTTACTCTTCCCCGGTAGGCGCCTCCCTGGTATCCAAATCCGCGAACATAATCCCGTTGTCTGGTTTTTTCATCGATATTCCGGAACCTCGGTATATAAATGCCATTGGCCCTTCTGCCATAAAAATAACTATCCTGAAATCCTTCATAACTGGCGCTGGCTCCAACATGATAATGATGATCCATCAGGTAGCGGCCCAATGCACCACTGCGATTACCCAATCCATCCGGATGTTCATCCGAAACTGAATACATCAGTATGGCTGTTGTACCAACAGTGGAAGCATTCAGAAAAATAATTTTTGCATAATATTCTTCTGTCTGCATGGTGTTGGCATCAATGATACGGATACCTTTTGCTTTCCTGGTTTCTTTGTCGTAGATAACATTAACAACAATTGAAAACGGCCTTAACGTGAGATTCCCCGTAGCATACGCCGCAGGCAACGTGACTCCGTTGCTGCTAAAATATCCCGTGAAAGGACAACCCCGGTCACACATGTTCCTATACTGACAAGGTCCGCGACCATGCAGACCCTTGCTCAGATTCGCGACGCGTCCGATGATCATCCTTCGCCCGTCTGTAAATTTTTCACGAATATTTTCTGTGATATGTTTTTCCAGGCAATTCATTTCCATAGGAGGAAGGAATTCACTGTCCGGAAGTTGTGGCAATCCTTCCTTCGAACCGCTTATACCTACAAATTTTTCTACATAACTATACCAGGGTGCCAGATCCTTATATCGTATCGGCCAGTCTACACCATGACCATCTTTAAGATTGGCTTCAAAATCCAGATCACTCCACCGATAACATTGCCTTCCCCACATCAGGCTTCTTCCGCCCACATGATATCCGCGGATCCAGTCAAAGGGTTTTTGTTGTGAATATGGATGTTCCAGATCGTTTACGAAAAAATGCTTATTGGTTTCATTACAAAACCCGCGAATCTGGATATGCTGCTCGCGGCGCATTTCTTCTGTGATTGCTCCCCGGTAATCAATCTGCCAGGGTGCCTGGTTTGCTGTAGGATAATCTTTGATATGCACCACATCGCGTCCTCTCTCCAGGACAAGTGTTTTTAATCCTTTCTCACAAAGTTCTTTGGCTGCCCAGCCTCCACTGATACCGGATCCGACCACAATGGCATCATAAGTGTTTTGTTTCAGGGAACGATTATTTATCCGTGGAGAATCGGGTGGCATAGCATCGTGGATGTTGAGCAATGAATATAGTTTATCTCAGCCAAAAATAAAAAAAGCATCCCTCAGGATGCTTTTTCACAAAGAATGTAACCCGGTTAGCTTTGGGGCTTAGACTTCAAGGAAGACTTGGCTACGTATACTTTTTTCCCCTTTTCATCTACATAGTAATACTTGGAATCGTGATCTATATATATAGGAGACTGACCTGCAGGCCCAATCTTATTCTTATATACTTCATCCACGACCGCAGATTTACCCTTTACTGCTGTTTGTGCAGTTTTATTACCAACTTTTTTCGCTACACTGTCCACCTGCGCCTGGGTCGTAAACACAATTCCCAGTCCAACAAATAATAAAAAAAATACCTTTTTCATAAACATTTCATTTGAGTTAAATTCAATACCCACATACTTAAAAAACAATGCCAGATCGGACCTCAGATCAATGATTGTTAATAAAATACCTTAGCAGGAAGAATATTCCCACCAGCCAGCAGATTATGAGTAGGAAACAAAGAAATATTAACAATTTGAATTTTCTTTTATTCCGTTCTGCTTTTAGAATGCTCTCCTCCCTGACAACAGAAGGTAACAGGCGGATCGACAGACTAAGTAAAAAAGGAACAACCAATACATCATCTATATATCCGACAAAAGGAATAAAATCAGGGATTATATCAAGGTGACTGAACAAATATGCCAACGACAGCAGCGCCGGCAATTTTGCTGTCAGGGAAGTTCTTTTATCTTTTAGTGCATAGTAAAGAATAATAATTTCTTTCCTGAGCATCCATGGCCAGATCTTCGGGCGTTTTTTAATCATGATAACCTATTATATATTAGAACCATCTGATCATCCAGCAAAATGTAAACCATCGGGCAATATTCTATTACCGCCGATGCAGATCGGGTAAAGTACTATCTTAACATGGAGAATAACCAATAAATCTGTGAACCAGAAAGTAATCTTCCCGAATACCGGATATATTCCTCTTGTAGTAGATAGAATCCACGAGGAATCAAAAAATTTCAAATCATTTATTTTCCGGGAGGGCCACGCTATTCATTATGAGGCCGGGCAATTTATTACCCTGGTAGAACACAACAGAACACAGGAAATCCGTCGATCCTATTCGATCATCTCTTCTCCGGTTTTGCAGGAACCTTTGACCATTGCAGTGAAACGGATTGATAATGGCTTTTTTTCCCGGAAGCTCGTTGACCGCACAAGACCCGGTGACATCCTCTACAGCACAGGTGCAGCAGGATTTTTCCGGCTGCCACAAAATATTAAAACAATTACGGACATTTTCTTTTTTGCAGCCGGTAGTGGGATTGCCCCGGTGTTATCCCTGTTGAAAACTGTATTACATCTCTATCCGGATATTCGCGTTTTCCTGATATACAGCAACCCATCGATGGCATCCGCTGCTTTTTATCTGGATTTAAAAAGAATGGAACAGGAGTTTCCGAATCAATTACAAATAGATTTCCTGTTTAGTTCTGAATCCGACCTGAGGCGGGCCCGTTTAAACAGGGACTTGTTGTTGGAGTTTTTAACTACTAACCGCTTCAATCGGGAAAAAACTCTTTTTTATACCTGCGGTCCGGAATCCTATATGCGCATGATCATTTTTCTTTTGCTGGAAGAAGGATTTCCCAAAGAAAATATTAAAAAAGAAGATTTTAATCCGGGAAATAAAAAACCTGTTTCCAGAACTCCACCAGACAAACATTCCTATTCTGTTCAACTGGACTTAAACGGAACTCTTTTTCATTTCCCGGTTCATTTTCCGGATACCATTCTGATGGCGGCAAAAAAAATAAAACTAAGTCTTCCTTACAGTTGCGAAACCGGTAAATGCGGAAGTTGCGCAGCATTGTGCGTTTCAGGAGACGTCTGGTTATCCAACAACGAAGTGTTGACAGATAAAGATCTTGCGGGGGGACTTACCCTAACCTGTACAGGTCATCCGCAACATGGGGATGTTGCCCTGAAGATCGGATGAGTTTCTTTCCCTCCTAATTGGTACCTAACTTTTCGAAATATAAATACCGTTCCCTTGTTTTATCCGGTGCACGGTAGGTATCATAACCGATGTACATGATCGGATCTTTCTGCCATGTCTGATACAGAGGCCAGTATGGAAGACCGATCCCATTAGGGTTTTTGGACTTAATAAAATTCACAAAATAATCCTGCATAATCGTTGATACCATATAATCAGATGGCTGCCAGTCGTAGACACGATTTGAAGACAAATTACCCAAAGCATATTCAATTTCCGCAGAATGGACGGCGCCTTGAAAATTACCCAGTGCGTTGAAATCTTTGTCATTGGCATCTGGTTCCTTAATGTCCGCCCTAAATGTTTTATCGCTCTCCGTCATCAATGGAGGTCTTGCTTTGGTAAAGAAATAACGATACACCGGGCTGTTGGTTTTCGTATGCAGGTCCACCCATCTCCAGGAGCCGAATGCATTGGTACGATCGCTCGCCAGGGCGGTTGCTGCGGCAATCACATCCGCGTCACTATTTACCAAATACAATTTCAGAATATCATCAGCATTGGACGGATATAATTTTTTAACAGCATTGATATAATTTTCTTTTGTCGGTTCATCTTTACCCAATATGGATTTCCAGTTTGATTCTTCTGAGTTCCAACCGATGATTACCGGAATCTTCGCAATCCGCCCTGCTTTATACAATGAAAGCGGAGATTCGGGGAAAAAATAACCATCTATATCTATGGGGAAGTCATCCGGAGCCGGCTTAGCCGTTGCATTTAAAAGTTGTTCTGCAGACATGGCCCTTAATTCTTTCAACGAATTTGCACCAACATGAGCACTATACTGAACACCAATTTTCTCAGCTTCAGCCAGGGGTAAAACTTCTTTTAGTTTCAGCACAGAACCACTTTCACCGATTGCACCGGCGAATAAATTTCTGGGTAAAGGGGAAATGATTTGTGCGCACACCGAAGAAGATCCTGCTGATTCACCCGCAATCGTAATATTGTCGGGATTGCCGCCAAAGGCCGAGATATTCTTATGCAACCACCGAAGTGCTTCTGTCTGGTCCATCAATCCATAGTTGCCGGACGCATGATGCGCAGATTCCCTGCTTAGTTCCGGATGAGCAAGAAATCCAAAAACGCCCAGCCTGTAATTCACGGTAACAGATATTATTCCCTTCCTTGCCATGGATTCACCATCATACCGGTATTCGGAACCATCGCCCGCCTTCATTCCGCCACCGTAAAAAAAGACGAGCACCGGAAGATTTTCCTGTCCTGTTTTGGCAGGTGTCCATATATTCAGATACAGGCAATCTTCGCTGATGCCGGCAGACCTGAATTTCATATCACTGTAAATAGGTAACTGCATTGCCCGGGCAGAAAAATGGTCGGCTTTCCAGGTGCCTTCCCAATTCTTTACCGGTTGCGGTTCCTTCCATCTTAAATCCCCAACTGGCGGTTGTGCAAAAGGAATTCCCTTAAACATGCTGATACCTGAACGCCGGGTACCCTGTACCAGTCCATTGGCTGTTTTTACTGTGGGTAAACTTCGGTCTGTTGTTAATTGTGCGGATACCAGCGTGACAGAAAAAAGTAAACTAAACAGGAAAGCAATCGATTTCATATACAGATTTACGCGAATGTAGGAAATGTAAAAAATGTATTAGATAAAATTGCCTCATAAAGTTTCCGGCACCCTGGATTTTTTATAACGATCGAATTTGTGTGGTCCACAGGTCGCATTTCACCCCTGAAATAGCCGTTTTTACACCAGTGTCCGATTTATATTAAGAATAGCTTTGAGTAAATAAATAAATGCCATGACACAATTATCGCCCTATATCAATTTTAGCGGGGAATGCCGCCAGGCTATGAATTTTTATAAAGAATGTCTGGGCGGGGAATTACATCTCCAAACCGTTGCCGGTTCTCCTATGGAAACGCAATGCCCGGGATCTATGAAGGATCATATCCTGCATTCGGCGCTGATCAAAGGGGGCATTTTTCTGATGGCATCCGACATGCAGGGGCCCGGTGCATTTATAAAAGGAAACAATTTCGCCATTTCCGTTAATTGCAGCAGCGAAGAGGAAATCAGAATTTTCTTTAACAATCTTTCTGCTGGTGGGGAAATCATTGATGACTTGAAAAAGCAATTTTGGGGCGGCCTGTTTGGTGTGCTGACAGACCGGTTTGGTGTACGCTGGATGTTTAATTTTGAGCAGAAATAATTCGGTAATCATTTATAAAAAATAATATCTTCATCTGTCCGGAAAGAGATAAAATTCCGCGCATATGAAAATGTTTACGCGTCTTCGAAATTCCTGTAAATGGGTCCTGTTGTTTTTTTTTGTTTCCAGTTACACGGATTGCGCCAAAGCGCAGACCAAAGCATCTTCGTCAACGCAAACCCGATATACCAAACTCGTCTGGCAGGATGAATTTGATCATCCCGGCCTGCCGGATCCTGGCAAATGGAAATATGATACCGGTTATCTCCGGAACAACGAACTTCAGTATTACACTTATCGACGGGCAGAAAATGCAACAGTTAGCGACGGCATGTTGGATATCATTGCAAGAAACGACTCATTTCAAATGAATGGCCACGTCTATCCCATCACATCCGCGGACCTCTGCACGCAGGGAATAAAAGACTGGACCTATGGAAAAATAGAAGTTCGGGCAAAGATCCCTTCCTCACTGGGAACCTGGCCGGCGATCTGGACACTCGGCAGTAATATTACAGAAGTCGACTGGCCAACCTGCGGAGAAATAGATATTATGGAACATGTCGGCTATATGCCGGATACCCTGCATTTTAATGAGCACTCTTCCGGTTCAAATTCCGGAACCAGGATCTTCTACCCTTCACCGGAAAAAGTCTTCCATGTGTACGCAGTGGAATGGTATCCGGACCGTATAGATTGGTTTGTTGACAGTAAAAAAGTATTCAGTTATGCCAATCCCCATACCGGCACAGCAGCCTGGCCTTATGATAAGCCGCAGTTCGTGATCCTCAACCTGGCATTCGGGGGAGACTGGGGTGGCGCAAAGGGTGTGTCGTTAAAGGAGTTTCCCATACATTTTTATATTGACTACGTGCGGGTTTACCAATAAAATTTGAAAATTTGAAGATTTGGAAATTTGGAAATACAGATGTTTTGAATCCATCTGTTATGCAGCCAAATTGAGCGCGCTATCATTCCAGCACCGGATCACCAGTACCGGGGGCGGGCAGTTTTTCCCATTCCCAGAAATCATTTTTTGCTTTACCGTCAGGCCGTTCCTTCGAACTTCGTATAGTGTATACCGTTATCGCTTCCATTTTATCCTCAGGCATTTCAAAACCCAGGATTTCCCGGTACCGCTCCGGCGAGAGTTCTTCATTCAAAAATTCCATGGACAATTCCAGGGGAAGAAATAAAGGCATTCTCCCCCGGTTGTCTCCATCATTATGTATTTTTCTCATCAGATCATTCCCATCCCGGGTAATAAGGCTGAACGTATAACGCTTGATCATCTCGCCGGTTTCCTGGTCGGGCAGGTCGCTGACAGAATACAGACCGGGCAGGAAAAACAAAGGCTGATCAATGAGTCTGATGAAATACGGCACTTTTTTCTTCCAGCCCTTTATTGCCCGGTGTTCATAAATTCCTGTCACAGGAATCAGGCAGCGGCGGTTACGGATTTTAAACCAGTAACTTTTTTCATCCCCTAATATGCGTTCACTCCGGGTATTAAGCATGGACGCCCGCTGACGCAAAAAAGTCTTTTCATCCTTAACATAAAATGGGATAACCCCCCACTCCATCGGGCGAACCGTTATTTTATCAGTTTCCCGGTTTCGGTAAAGAATGGGATGTTCATTAAAACTATGCCCCATGATATGTGTTCCTTCAAACTCGAGTTCCAGTTGAATATCTGTTTCAAGATCCGGAAAATAAGCAGGCAGCTCTTTGAGTTTTACAGTAAATGAAATATCGTAGCACATGGATTCGCTGATTTAATGCAAAGTTAAGGAGGAGAGCGGGCAACTGTGGAAGTGTGGAAGTGTGGAAGTGTGGAAGTATGGGAGTGGGCTTTTGTTGCCGCCGCTAAAGCATCAGCGGGCAAGGAGTTTAGGCTTTAAATTTCATTATTCAATGTCTTCGAACTTAATCCGGATGTGCTGGCTCCCGTGTTTAAGAATGATGTACAATTCTCCAAAACTCAGCTGGATGGTTGGTTTCACGATAGCGTCACGGGAGATCCGCCAATTAGTTTGTTTATCCACGTATTGCTTCAGTTTGTCTTTGTATTTCTTATTGACCAGGTTTTCCAGCTCTTTTGCACTGCGTACGACAGCAAAATAAATCCGGTATCGGGAGCCGGCCATTAACATCTCCTGGATTTTTGTCAGGTGCGCCGGATTTTTTAAATCAATGATAGCAGCATAAGGATCTTTTTTTACTGCGTTCACATGAAGCTTTGCTTCTCCCAGTTCGACATAGTCTGAGAATAACAGATTAATCCGCATATCTGCCGGATCCCGATTTTCTTCCTGCACCCGACGATAAGTTTGTGAAACGAGCCAGCGCCTGTCCAGCTTTAGCAGGCGGGAAATATAGGTGGGTTTGAAATCTTCGAATGGTTGGAGCATATTTTTTAGAGTATGGAAGTGTGGAAGTATGGGAGTATGGCAAACAATTTTAAAACAAATAATTTAATGCTGAATTTATCTGTAACCATTATCACTGTAATTCCGTCCACCACTCCCATACTTCCACACTTCCATACTCCCATACTTTCCCCCTTGCCTCAAATTTGGATTTTCAAAATATCACTCATCCTCGTCGTGTAACGCGGTGAGAGGTGTTCGGCTTTCAGCCGGTAACTACGCTCAAAGCCCTGTACGGCAGACCGGACAATTTCCTTACCCAGTGATTTGTTAATCCGGTCAACGGTTTGCATGACAAGCCTGCTTTTCAGATGATCGGCCCCGTCAAAACAACTGGCCTGAACGGAAGATTCCGGCACCAGGTCAATAGCCGTAACCCCGCACTTCATATACCGGTAACCGGGTTTAAATATGATGTCGAGTCCCCGCAGAGCCGCCTTAATGATTTCACCACTGTGATTGGAGGCCCGATCCAGGTCAATATTGATGGAGCGCAGGTATTGGGATTCCTCTGTTTTGTGGGGATTGGTCTGAATAAATACCTGCAGGCTGCGACAACAGGTTTTGTCGGTCCTCAATTTGGCGGCACAGGCAGCTGCATAGTTCGCCATGGCTTCCGCAATACTTGTTTTCTCTGCAAGACGGCTACCAAAAGAACGGGAGGTGCAGATATTTTGGCGGACTGGTTTTGTTTCCTCCCAGGGAATTGACCGAATGCCGCGGAGTTCATACAGGAGGCGGAGACCTACCACCGAAAAATTCTT
>Ga0134122_10004043_pt1 | contig 10885 bp, 9 predicted proteins | sample KB302_FD_96461 | JGI IMG/M metagenome (GOLD analysis project Ga0134122, IMG submission 96461) | Terrestrial soil microbial communities without Nitrogen fertilizer from Kellogg Biological Station, Michigan, USA - KB3-0-2 | ecosystem: Environmental > Terrestrial > Soil > Unclassified ... | reverse complement strand
TCATCGGCGCGTATCTCTGCGCTGGGTGAGGATGCGGCAGATGGGCAGTCCGTCCGGCGGCGACGAATGCGAGTTCCTCAAGGCAACTTCTCAACTGAGCGTTCCCGCTGCGACGCCTGTCGTGCTACGCCGCGCATGTTGTCGCTGTCCGTGCTCGCAAGTGCTGCGCAGGAGCTGCCCGCGATCAAGGCCGCGAGCGCGCCACACGCATTGATCGAATCGACCGGCCCGGCCTCGCTCGCAATCGTTTCGGTCGTTTTCGAGAGCAGTTGATCGAGATCATCGGCCGAAGCGTCGGGTCGCCGCGCGCGCATCAGTGCCAGAACACCCGTGACGTGAGCCGCCGCCAGTGAGCTCCCGGATGCGAAGTCGTATTGTCCGCCCGGAGCGAGCGTGAGCACACTGTTACCCGGCGCGTACAGAACACTTGCGGGTCGTGCGGCTGGCGCGGAGGAATCCGCGGCGATTACGCCGGCGATCCCGACAGGAAAACCGTCACGCCGCCCGTCCGGCGGAACACTGCCGACAAAGATCGTTCCGTGCACCAGACCTCGGGTCACCAGCTGTGCGAGCAGCGGATCTGCAGGTCCGGCGAGACTCAGATTCACGATGTCGACACCGGATTCGTCGGCAGCGACCAATGCCTGAGCGAGCGAAAAAGAATTGCAGCGGGCGCCGAACACGCCGGAACTGTGCCAGCACGCCTTGAAGGCGAGCAGTTGTGCGCCGGGCGCGATGCCGACAATGCCCTCGCGGTTGTTCGCAAGCGCCGCGATAACGCCGGCAACCTGAGTTCCGTGCAAATCGTGCTCGAAGCCGCGCATATCGTCGTCGACGAAGTTGCGGCGCGCGACAACGCGCCCCTTGAGATCCGGATGCTCCGAATCGACACCGGTGTCGATGACGGCGACGCGTATGCCTTCGCCCACCGACCAGCGATGCGCTTCGGCAACGCCGAGCGCATCGAGGCTCACTTGCATATTTGCGTAAGGGTCGTTGAAAGTCGTGGAGGAAGTCTGAAACGTGTTGAGCGGCTGCGCGAATTCGACCCGCGGGTCGTGCGCGAGGCGAGCGAGAAGATCGTCGCTGGTCTTGCCTCGCGGCCGGTGGAACACGACGCAGTGAACGCGAAGCGCCGCGATGGGCCAGCCCGCAACCTCGATCAGTTCGTAATCGCGGGCGATCGCCCCGACCAGCGCCGACGCCGCGCTTGATACCCAGGTGGACCCCACTCCGTTGTATTGGCGCGGCGTGGAGCCCGCGCGGGTCGCGATGGGGGTCGGGTCGTTGCGTACAGCGACGACAATGAACTCCTGCGGATTGGTTCGCGCCTCACCCGGCAGCATCGCGGAGTGCCGCGAGCCGAATCCCGTTGCGCAGCCGCTGAGCGAGAACAGCACCAGGATCAGGAGCCTGCACTTCACTGATTCGCCTCCGCCGCAACCGGCTCGACGAACACGATGCGAGGATTGGAGCGCAGATTGCGGACGAGGGCCGCGAACTGTGGCGTGTCGGTGGAGTACGGTACTGCCAAGGTCCAGACGTGCGCGGCAGACGGACCGGCGAGGACTCGCGCGTGCATCAATTCGAGCAGTGACTCGAACTCGGTGACCGTCACCGTGGGCGCAAGCACAACGTGAAGATTGCCGTCCGCCGCAACGGCGGGCTCGCGCGCGCTGAGAGTCTGATAGTTAGGTGCAAGAAATCGCTCAGTGGCCCCCCAGCCAACGAAGATCGCGATCGCCGTTACCGCTGCACACTGCACGGCGAAGGTGTAGATCAGCCACCGCGGCAGCCTGCTCGCAGGGGCGACTTTCGGCTCGCGGCGCAGCACTGCTGACACGGCGGACGGCTCACTTGAAATCGGATCACGCGGGGAAGCGTGATCGCTTTCCTCCATGCGCGCGACCAGCTTTTGAAATGACGCTTGCGGCGTATACTCGACGCGCGTCTCGCCGACGAGTGCGCTGCGAATGTCGCTTTGTACTTCGATCTCGCGTTGGCACGCTGCGCACTCGTCGAGATGCCGAGCGACCCAAGGCTCCTCGTCGCGCACGAGGCGTCCGTTGACGATCCAGGGCAAGAGCTCCCAGGCTCGGTCATGGAGTTCATCTGGCGGCACGTGATTGCTCATCGATCGAGCTCCAGCCGGCCGGCCAGCTGCGGCAGCGTGATCCGCAGCTTCTGCCTGGCGTGGAACATGCGCGTCTTCACTGTGTTCACCGGACAGTCCATGATCTGCGCGATCTCCTCGCAGGAATGGCCGAGAAAGTACGTCAGCTCGAGAACCAGACGCTGCTCGAGTGGCAAGGTCTCGAGCGCCTGACCGAGCCACTCGCGCAACTCGTTCGTGCGCTGAGGCTCTTCAGTCGTGAGTTCCGGAACCGAAGCGCCGGGGTTCTCGTTCGATGTGACGGCACGCACACGCTGCAGAGTTTTAAGGGCACGGCGGTAGGCAATTCCCATGATCCACGTCGAGACTCGCGAGGCGCCCCGGAAGTCGCAAGCCTTGGACCACACGACCCACATCGTGTCGTTGATGACTTCCTCGGCGATGTCATAACGATGCACGAGACGCGTGAGAAACCGCGCTAAGCGCCGGTGATAGATGAAGTAGAGTTCCTGGAACGCCGCGCTTTCGCGCAACGCGACGCGCGCGAGCAGTTCGCGCTCGTGATCGGACGCAAAGGGTGTGTGATATGCGGTGCTGCGGTCGGGGTCGCGTCGACTCATGCCGGTGAGTTCCCGTAAACACCGCTTTGGTTCAAATATCGATCGTCCTAAAAATGCCAAGTCAGAGTCAGCGCCCATTTGGCGCGCTGACTATCGCCATAAACCTGTGGTCTCGCCGCCGCATCGTTGCCGAAATAGGACAGATCCACCTGATAGTGTCCAAGACCGTAGCCGACACCCGCGTTCCAGTACCAGTAGCTGGGATCGACGAATTGACCCAAATCGTAGTAGCCCACACCGCCGGACAAGTACCAGTCGCGCGCAAAGGGCAGATGTGTCGCGACTTCGTACGACGCCGCCGAGTGCCGGGATGAGTCATTGGAAATGGAGTAACGCCAAGTGTTTGGCGACCATGCGACGGTGGCGAACAGAAGGCCACGGTAGCCGAGCGACGCCAGGATCTCATCGTAGTCCTTCGGTCCCCACGTCGACGTATCGAGATACGCGTAGTGGACGGCAGTGACGCTCAGCAGCAAGTCATCGGCAAGCAGCCACGACTGACCGAGGTATGCGTCGAGCTCGAGCGTCTCGGTATCGCTCGTCGGCTGCACGGTCGAGGCCCACATTCCGACGACCAGGCTCCCCGCAGTTTCATAATGGACGTCACCTTGCAGTGCCGGCTGGTTATGCGTTTGAGAGACACCGCGATAGACATAGTCGGTCGTCGCGGCGAGAACTCCGCTCCAGCGGCCGCCGGCCGCTGCGGGAGCTGCGCCGAGCAGCGCGCTTGCCATGAACAGTGAGATCCGTCCGGCTCGCACGCGAAGTTAGTTGCGTCCGTCTCCCCGGTAGTTCAATCCACAGGCGAGGTTCTCGCCGAGCCGGCCGATTCAATACCTCATGGTGCAGCGCCCGCCTGAATCCACGCTCGGACCTGATCGATGGTCGCCTGACTGAGGAACGGCCCTCCCAAGGGCATGCGCGAGCCGACACTCTGTGTACCCTCGAGCTTGTGAATGATGTAGCTGTTGTTCGGGTCGCCAGGCAGCACGCGCTTGAACGCGGGTTCATCGATGCTCGTCACGTTGACGAGCGCGGCATGCGTCTCGGAAGCGTTGGTCAGATTCATTGAACCGGGCAGAGATGCCCCCCCGCCCGTATGACATCCGGAACATCTTGGCGTGAAGATGTTGGCCTGCAGTTGCGCCAGCGTCGGTGCCACCGGAGCAGCATTGGAAACCGTGACTGCCACCGGGGCAGAAGTGGTCGTATTCCCGGCCGCGTCGTGCGCCACGGCGGTCACGTTCACATTGCCATTGGCCGTGGTGGTCGTATCCCAGTTAACCGAGAAGGGTGCCGTCGTAGCGACGCCGAGCGACGTCGTGCCCGCAAAGAATTCCACCTGCGTTACGCCGACGTTATCCGCCGCAGTCGCGCTCACTGCTACCGTGCCGCTCACTGTACCGGCGGCAGGCGCCGTGAGGGAAACCGTCGGCGCAACGATATCGGGGGCAGTCGCCCCGAGGTCGATTCGCGCGTACAGACCATCCACTTCGTCTGCGATTCCGGCAGCGATGTAGAGTGTCGTCGTCGGTTGATTGCGCGCGCCGTTGCCGAACGCCATGCCCCAAAGACCGGGCGTTGCAATCACATTGCCAGCGCCATCGTGAAGCGCTCCCAGGAACGCACCCGTGACCGGGTCGTAGGCGTTGATCACGCCGTCGGCGAAGTTGCCGATCAGCAGCGCATTACTCATCGTGCCGAAGCCGTCGGGCGCCAGCGCCACGCCCCAGGGAGCATTCAACTCGTGGCCGACCGGGACCAGGCGCGTCACCAGCGTACCGCTGGTGTCGAACACGTTGACGAGGCCAAAGCCAGCCCCCGCGACTTCGTCGTTCGACTGCGGATCCTTCTGCGCGTACGTGACGACGATGCGTGTTTGACCGCCAATCTGCAGCGCCTGAATGCCAAAGGGTGCATAGCCCGCGGGCAGGGTCGAATCCGTGAAGCCGCCCGTCACAGTGACCTTGGCGAAGGTGGCGTCGAAGACGTCGACCTTGCCGTTGTGGAAGTCGGTCGCGTACAGGTGGTTCGCGGTGCCATCGTTCGCGATCGCGAGCCCCTTGTAGACCGCGCCGCCGGCGCCGTCGTCGTACCCGATGATCGCGTGTGTGAGATCGACAGCAGGCGACCAGCCCATGATCGTCCCGCCCTCGCCATCGAAGATGAAACGGGCGACGCCTGAAGCGGTACCCCCAGGCTGCGTCACGACGAAGTCGGTCGAGCTGCCGTTGAAGACGATACCCGTGGCGTCGGCACTGCCGTTCAATCCCGCAGGCAGGCTTACGGTGAGTGGCAGCTTGGTGCCGGTGCCGTCGTAAAGCGTCGATGTTCCGGTCGCATTGTTCGCGACCCAGACCGGCGTGCCGGGTCCGAACACGATACCCCAGGGGTTCTTCAGGTTGGCATCCGTCGTGACGGCCGCGACAGCGCCGTCGGACACGAGACTGCTCATTGAAAAGGCGCTCGGTTCATTGACGGTGAGCGTCGCCGACTGGCTGGTGCTCGCACTGTAAATGCCGCCGGAGCACACGAGCGTGTAGGTCTGCGCGCCCGTGGCAGTCGGCGTGACGACGAGCGTCCCGCTCGCGGCTTGAGTACCGCTCCATGCGCCGCTCGCGGTACAGGAAGTCCCATTCGTACTCCAGGTGAGTGTCGCGCTCTGACCCAGCGCGATCGTTGCGGGCGTCACCGAAATCGTCGCCGTGGCCGGCGCCATGTTGGAACCGCCGCCGCCGCCACCGCACGCCACCAGGACGATCGCGAACACCAGATAGATGAGATGTCTTACGCCACGCATGGCTCGCCCCTCACACGGAGTGTCCAAAACTATTTCCCATCCGTGAGTACCCGCCCGCGAGCTTTCGGTTGCCCCGCGCAGAAGATTTCGAATGGCGAAAGGCTATTTGCGTGCGAATTGAACTACGGGCGGACTCGGCGGGCACATACCGAAAGATACCGTGCCGTAGTGGGCGATACATGCTGCAACGATTCGCGGAGGTGGGACTATTGCTGCCGCTGCTCGCCGCCTGCGCCGGCAACGGCGAGGGCCTGGATGCCAACGGCAGGCCGATCTCGAGTGCACCGCAACCATTGCTGCCCGAGTTGCAGTCAATTCAGGACCAGGTGTTCACGCCGATCTGCACGACGTGCCACGCCGGCGCTGCCGCCCCGCTCGGCTTCCGGCTCGACGCCAACTCGTCATACGCGATGCTCGTCGGTCAGCCGAGCGTCGAGGTTCCCTCGCTCCTGCGTGTCGCGCCGGGTCAACCAGATTCCAGCTACATCATTCAGAAACTCGAAGGGCACGCGGCTGTCGGCGGACAAATGCCGCTCGGTGGACCATACCTTCCTCAGTCCACCATCGACGTGATTCGCCAGTGGATCCTCGACGGCGCTCAGCCGAGCGCGGCCGCGCTCGGCGCCTCGACGGCGCCGCAGATTCGTGCGCTTGCGCCACTTCCCGGCGAGCGACTGACGCAACCGCCGCGCGAGTTGCTGGTTGCCGCGGACGACGAGCTCGACGTACCGCAGCTCGAGGCGGGTGCCGTCACGCTGATTCGGAGTGGCGGCGACGGCAGCTTCGACGAAGGCAATGAACAGGCGATCACGCAATTGCGAATCACGGTGCGGTCACTGGCGCCGACGGTGCTGGCGATCGAAATACCTGGAGACAGTTGGTCGGCCGATCGTTATCGGCTACGGATTGCGGGCCAAGGCGGCGTTGCCCTCACCAGTCGCGCGGGCAAGGCCATCGACGATTTCGTCCTCGAATTCAATGTGGAGCCCGCACGATGAGATTCGTCGGCCTTCGAGATCTATTCCTGCCCACGCTGCTCGCGCTCGGCGCATTCGCACCGCAACGGGCACTCGCCGAACCCTACTTCGCCGTGCGAGAGGGATTGAAGTGCGGCATCTGCCACGTCAATCCAACCGGCGGCGGCATGCGCACTACCTTCGGCCAGGTCTGGGGGCAGACTGCTCTCCCAGCGCATCGAATCGATACCGGCGACCCGACGCCGTGGACCGGCGAGATCAATCGATTTCTGGCGATCGGCGGGAACCTGCGAGCCGATGCAGACGTTACGCGCATTCCCAACGAGAAGACGCAATCGGACTTCGCAATCGAGGAGATGCGAGTCTATCTCGACGCGCGCGTAATTCCGGACCGGCTCTCTATATATGTCGATCAACGCCTCGCGCCCGGCGCGAGCACCACCGCGGAAGCCTATGGACGCCTGTGGTTCGGGGACCAGCGCTACTACATCAAGGCAGGACAGATGTTCCTGCCCTACGGTCTTCGCCTGCAGGATGATTCGGCCTTCGTCCGTCAGGTCCCAGGCATCAACTTCGCCACACCCGACCAGGGAGTCGAGTTCGGATTCGAAGGTACCGCGTGGGGTGCTGAGCTCGCCGTGTCGAACGGCGCTGGCGGCGGCCCGGAGACGGACAGTGGCAAACAGCTCAGTTTCCGCGCCGAGCGCGTGACGTCACGCTGGCGCGGTGGCGCAAGCTTCAACATGAACCATACCGATGTCGGCGATCGCCGCATGCAGAATATTTTTGCCGGGTTGCGCACCGGGCCCATCGCGTGGCTGGCGGAAGCGGACTACATCGACGATGGCAGCCTTGACCCTCGCCGCAAGCAATGGGCCGGACTCATTGAGGCTAACTGGAAACTCTTGCCCGGACAGAATCTGAAGCTCACCGCCGAAGTATTCGACCCCGATACCGATGTCCGCGAAGATCAGCAAGTGCGGTACAGCCTCGTCTGGGAATACGTGCCGATCCAGTTCGCGCAGTTGCGCGCGGGCGTGCGCTACTACGACGGCATTCCACAGAACGATCGGCAGAATCGTCAGCAGCTCTTCCTGCAGCTCAACGGCTATTTCTAACGCCGTCCGCAAGCGGTACAAGCGCTTTGCGTGCACCGCCGCTCACACGCGCAAGCCCAACGCCGATGCGATCGCGCAGATGGCGCTCGAGAACTATGACGAGATGCGCGACTCGGTATGCGACCCTAAGTTCCTGCTGCAGAAGGAACTATCGCTGCGCCTGGAGCAGCGCTTCCCTGAGCAGTTCATTCCCCGTTACTCGATGGTGATGTTTCACCACGGGATCCCGTATACGCTGGCTCTCCAGCGCGGCCGCATTCAGCAGGAAATCCTCGACGAGCTCACCGTCAAGGCGAGCGACGTCGACCAGGTCGACTGGTCGCTGGCGACGAAGCTCGTGGAAACAAGATTGTCGGCTCTCTAGGTTACCGAAGCCGTTTACATGGCGTTAACAATGGTAGCTACTCAGTTGGGACTGAGAGCTATCGACCGGTAGAATTGCACTCATGCCCGGCGATGTAGAACTGACTCAGACCGACGCACCCGCGGCACATCTTCACCAGGAGATCGAGTGGCAGCTCGCCGCTCGCGACCTGACCCAGGTGCGTCAATGGTTGAGCGACCATAGCGGCTTTGCCGGCTTCACGATCGAGCCGCGCCCGAGCCGCACGATCTACGACACATACCTTGACACGGAGGACTGGCGCTTCCACCGCGCCGGGTTCGCGTTGCGCCTGCGGGACGTTCCAGGTCAGGCGGAAGCGACTCTGAAGGACCTCGCGCCCGGGTCCGATGGGCTCAGGATCAGGCGCGAGATCAACTAGGCCCTTCCGTCCGCTGAACAGGCTTCCTTTACGCAAAGCAATGGACCGGTCGGCGTGCGGGTGCAGGCTGTGGCCGGCACGCAGCCGCTGCGGACGCTGTTTCGCGTGCGCACACAGCGCCAGTGCTTCGCTGTCATGAAGAACGAGGGCGAACAGGCTGCGGAGATCGCCCTGGATGAAACGATAGTTGCCAGTGCCGACGGAGGGTCCAGGGCGCGCCTGAAACGGGTCGACGTGGAAGCCTTGACTGAACCCGCCCAATCGCTCGAAGGTCTGGTGGATCAGCTGCGCGTCGAGTGCCAACTCGAGGCGGCGACAGACAGCAAGTACGAAGTGGGGTTGAAATCCACCGGGCTCGCCGCACCGGTATCGGCGGATCTCGGCTCGATGCTGATTGATCCGACACTGAGTATCGGCGAGGTCGCACGCGCGAATCTGCGTCGCCATTTGTGGACCTGGCTCACCTGCGAGCCCGCTGCGCGGCTCGGCGAGAATGAGGAGCGCCTGCACGAATTGCGGGTCGCAGCGCGTCGACTGGATACGAGCCTGGGACTGTTCGAGGGTTATCTGCCGAAGGCGATCTCAAGGCAGCGTCCTGCCTGGAAGGCGCTCGTGCGTACGCTCGGCGCGGTGCGCGATCTTGATGTCCAGCTCGGCGAACTGGATCGATTTGCGGCGGAGCTGAACGAAATCGATCGCCAGCGGCTGAGTCCGTTACGCAGCCAACTCGATGCGGAACGGCAACATGCCCGGGCCAGGATGTTGGCCGTTCTCGATCGGGATTCGACGCGGCGACTGGTGGAGCGACTTCGCGGCGCACTCTTCAAGCCGAACCGGATGGCCGTCAAACGCAACAACCCGATTGCCGCGCTGGTTGCGCCAAGGCTGATTCGCCGCAGCTTCAAAAAACTCCAGCGCTCGGCTGAGGAGGCGGACAAGCACATGAACTCGGCTGCCTACCACGATGTCCGGCGGCGCACGAAACGATTGCGCTATGCGCTCGAGTCATTCGAAGGCTTTTATGGCGAGAGCGCCGGCGAGTTGCTGCAATCCATCCGACGCCTGCAGAACAGGCTCGGTTCTCATCAGGACGCAAGCGTCGCGGCCGACCGGTTCCGGGCCATGGTCGGCACTCGAACGTGCAAGATGCCGGGGGAAACCGTTTTCCTGATGGGCGTGTTCACCGAGCGTCAGCGTCTGACCGCTGACGACATGCGACCGCGTTTCACCAAGTCCTATCGTCGAGTGCGCGGACGGCGTTGGAAAGCGTTGCGGCGCTCGATGACCGAGCTCGCGACTGCGCATGGCGGCGGCACCGTCGAGCTAACACCCGCACCCCATCCTTAGCTCCCAACGTCACTGCGTCGGCAGCGCGAATGCCATCAGGTAGTCGCCCGGGGGAACCATTCCGCTCAGCGCGAAGTGACCGCCGGCTGCGACGACGACGAACTGACGGCCGTTGTCGCCGAGCCGGTAACTCATGGGCACGGAGTTTGCCGTGGTTGGCAAAGCGGTCTTCCATAGCTCCTTCCCGCTGCTGAGATCGTAAGCCCGGAATGCAGGATCGGTGCCGGCGCCGATGAAGATCAGGCCCGTCGCGGTGATGAGCGGCCCGCCGATCGAGAAGGCTGCACCGCCCATTTTCGACAGCGGCCATTTGGCGGCCGGCCCCAGTTCACCGAGCGGACGCGTCCAGGCAATCTGGCCGGACGACAGATCGACAGCGTCGAGCGTTGCCCATGGCGGCTTGGTGCAGGGCGCGCCCCACGGCGAGAGCACCGGCACGACAACTGCGCAATATGCAGAGCCCGCTTGCGGCAAGTCCGGGTTGAGCGGGCCGCATTGCGCCCGCGGCACGAGTTTCACCGACAGCGCGACGTGGGTGGTGGCGACGACCATCCGCTTACTGACGGGGTCGATCGCAGGCGAGCCCCAATCGTTGCCGCCGAACGTCGAAGGATTGATCACCGAACCCTGGAGCGACGGCGGTTGATAGATGTCACCCGTACGCAAACCCTTCAGGGTGTCGCGACACTTGCCCTTGTCCCAGAAAGTGAACCCCCACGCATCCTCCGGAGTCAGCCTGGTTCGAGCCAGGGTTGCGGGGAGCGAGGGCACGGGCTGCGTTGCGCTCAGATGTTCCTCAGGCACGGCACCGTCCTGAGGCGCAGGCTTCTCCTCGACCGGAAAGAGCGGCTCGCCCGTCTCGCGATTGAGCACGAACGTGTAGCTCATCTTGGTGACTTCGACCAGCGCGGGAACGCTCACGCCGTTGATCGTGATATCGATCAATGTCGGCTGAGACGGCATGTCGTAGTCCCAGAGGTCGTGGTGCACGGCCTGGAAGTGCCACACGACTTTGCCGGTCGTGCCGTCCAGGGCGACCACAGAGCTCGAGTAGTAGTCGAGGCCTTCGCGATCGGCGCCGAAGTAGTCGTTACCAGCGTTGCCGGTCGGCAGAAAGACGAGATTGCGCGCGGGATCTACCGAGAT
>Ga0134122_10004042_pt1 | contig 10886 bp, 15 predicted proteins | sample KB302_FD_96461 | JGI IMG/M metagenome (GOLD analysis project Ga0134122, IMG submission 96461) | Terrestrial soil microbial communities without Nitrogen fertilizer from Kellogg Biological Station, Michigan, USA - KB3-0-2 | ecosystem: Environmental > Terrestrial > Soil > Unclassified ... | reverse complement strand
GGCGATGAACGCATCGATGCCGAGCCCGCTCAGCTTCCCGTACATATCCCCGTAGCGCCCATAGCCCGGCTTGAAGACGATGATCTCGGGCCGGGGCACCGAGCGCAGCGTCCAGCTCGGCTTGGCGTCGACGGCGAAGCGTCCTTCGGGGTCCGTCAGCACCTCCCGGGCCTGATGGAAGTCCTTGACGCCGTCCATCGAGAAGAACGGCGTCTTCATCCAGATCACCGTCACGACCGCGCCCTCCAGCGGCTGCTTCGTCTCCGTGTCGACCACCCGACCGTGGTACCGGCCCTCGATGGCCGGCGCCGGTACGGTCGCCAGCAGCACGGCCAAACAGGAGCCAAGCGTCGCACTCGCGATCCGCCGCACTACAGGAACTCGACCCGCCAGAGTCGCGAGGAGGAGGTTGATCGTCAGGAGAACCCCGACACGCCGGCGCTGCGCTTGATGCTGCAGCACCGCCGCCGCGAAGAGCATGACTTGATGGTTGCGCAGGAGCGCATCACGAGTCAACGCCGAGGATCAGGCTTGCGCCTCGCAGCCCCATCACCAGCGCGGTGACGAGGGCAGCATCATCGAGCGGCACCGCTGAGTGAGATCGGCGATGACGAACTCCGCCTCGGCGAGCACTTCAGGATGCGGTCGGTTATGCGTTGGTTGGAGGCGGGGTCATCGACGCGTTCGGCGGCGAGGCCCAGACCTTGAGCCACTTCCTTGATCGCATGGTGAACGTCCTCAAGAGCGGGATCTTCTGGAAGCATGGGCATCGCGATGAAGGCGAATCCTTCACGAGCATCGGCGCGGCGGGCTCACGCTCTTCTGCAGCTCGCGCACGCAGCATGCCAGACTTGACGGCCCCGATGATGTAATCGATCACATCGAGGACCTGCTCCTTCGGGATGCTCCTCATCAGTGTGTTGGTGACGGCGTCGAAGATGTGGAGCTCGATGACAGGGCCACCGATGGCCGGGGGTGGATATTGCACCAGGATGGCAGGGGCCCCGGCCCGCGCGGTGAGTTCCTTCGCGTAGGGGCGCATCTCAGCGATGCTGCGCCGGAGAAGATCATGCTTGTCTGAGCCGAGCCGCTGCCGCATCTCCGCGCGCTGGCTGAGTCCCCTACCCGGTGACCCATCGGAGGGTACGAACCCCAGGACGAGAAAGTCATCTACGCGTCGCTTGAACATCAGGAGAAACTCGGCGTCGTCCTGCGGCCACAGACTGCTCTTGTCGCTCACCGTGACATCGCCTCGTGCGCGGCCTGCTGCATCGCGCTCCACGCCGTCGCCGCCCATCCGCTGCCGACGATGGGATCGACACCGGCGCTGCGCACGTTCACTCTCCAGCCCTGCGGGTACTGCCTGAACTCGGTCTCGTAGCCCAGCCGCTTCATCCCGCCGACGATGTCGCCGACGCCGAGCAGGAGTCCAAGCACTGATGCAGGAGGCGTAGCTCGGGCGCGCCGGGCAGGAGATGGAGGAAGCCGAGGGGGAGCGGAGCTTGGTAGATGAAACGTGCACGGATCGGCATTCCCGTGGAGCCTGGACGCATGGCCGCCATGAGGGCCGGTGGGACAGGGGGAAAGGGTGAGGCCAGCTTGATGGCGTTGGTGGCGTACTCGTCGTGGATCGGGAAGTCCGCGCTCCGTACGATCTCCACGAACTGCAGGCGACCGTTCTTGAGGATGCCGAAGTCGGCCTCCAGGGAGGTGCTTTTGTATTCGCACGACGAGCCGGCCAGCACGCACGGGTAACCCCACTTCTCCTTGATGCGTCGGCGGACTTGTTCCAGGTATTCGGCGTAGAGCGGATCGGTCGAGTCAAGGGCAGCCGGTGGGCCCAAGATGCCACCGTGCCCGAAGATGGCGTCGTCCCCCAGGCGACGGCTGGGCAGAGGACTCGTGAGATCTTGAGGAGTCCTGGGCATCGTCTCTCGCGACTGCGTCGCGCAACCGGCCACAAGGAGTACCAGCACGGCCAGGACCGAAGACCGTAGCGCCGCGCCCGTCACCGACGACGCGCCCCTGGATCACGACCCAGCAGGCGCATGATGAGACCGATCGGCGTGACGACGAGGTAGAAGACCACCCCGAGCAGGACGCGCGTGTTGATCCAGGCGAGGACTTCGGCGAGCTTCATCCAGAGCCGGTAGGCGGGGCCCAGGAAGCCGGGCGCGACGAGCGCCGGGCCGATGAGCAGCACGGCAAGGGTCACCGCCCACTGGCGCGGGCCCTGATGCCGCCACAGCATGGGCCAGAGACCGATCAAGCCGACTATGGCGCCGCCGACGAGCCCGAACTGCCGAAGCTCAGGCCGGCGGTCCATCAGTTCCACCACGCCCACCGCCGCATCTGCGACTGCAGCCGCAGCGCGTCCCTGAGTGTCTCCTTCATCGCGGCCACGTCGCGGAGTCCCAGGTCGTGGAGCGGATCTGGCGGATCACAAGGCTGACGCGCAGCCAGGGCGACAGGAAGGGGAGGCGAGGGTTGACCAGACCTGGGGCGCTCGGCACCCACTGATGGTACTGCGAGTGAGCCTCACCCTTCCAGAGCGTGCGCGGGCGCGCGGGCCGGCACTACCGGCCGGTGATCATCGCCCCCCGCAAGACCGTCTGCGCGCTATGCAGCGGGATCTTGCGTCATGGTGGGGCCGCCGCCGCCTGCCGCTGGAGGTCAGCACGCTTTGCCTACGATTGCCGTCACAGCGCGAAGAGCCGCAGTTCGGAGTCGCCCCGCTGTGACGACCTGAGACCGAACTTGTCCTATCTGAGCTACTGACCAGGACCTGACGACGGACTTCTACGTCCGGTTATGGCTTGTGACCGTCGCCCGCTCCCCGGACGTAGTTCTGGACGGCGAGCACCTCGCGCGCGATCCGCTCCGGGTTCACCGGCTTGACGAGGTACGAGCGGAACCCAAGTTCGTGCATCGCCTCTCGGGCGTAGTTCTCGGGAAAAGCGGTCACCGCGATGACAGGCGTTGGCGCCTCGGCTTCGCCGCGATGGCCCCGAAGGCGGCTGACGAACTCCACGCCGTCGATCCCCGGCATCGACAAGTCGGTCACGATGACATGCGCCCGCGCTTGCTGCAGCATCCCCAGTGCTTCGGCGCCGTTCCGCGCTACCGTCACGACGGCGCCGAGGTGTTGGAGATATGAACCGAAGATGTGCCTCGCATCCTCGTCGTCATCAACGAGCAAGACGTGAACGCCGGTGAGGTCTGGGTCGGTGGGCACTGCGCGGGTCCGTTCAGCATCCTACAGAGGCCCCGGGTATGTGCAAGACGTGAAACCCTTTTCCTGGTTCGCTACGAGACGCAGAGCGTCAGGACTTCATCGGCGAGCCGGGTGCTGGCCGCCACCGATCACGCGACGCACGACGGCAACGACCGCCTGCGTGTCGTAGGGTTCGGCGAAGTAGTCGGCGGCGCCGGCTTCCAGACCCCGCTGCCGGTGCCCGTCCTCAAGGAGAACGGCCGTCTTCAGGATCACCGGGATGTTCCTGGTGACCGGGTCGGCTTTTAACCGCCGCAGCACGTCGTAGCGATCCATGTCCGGTAGGACGAGGTCCAGCACGATGGCGTCGACCTCAAGCCGCGCCAGCCGCAGAGCGTCGCGCCCGGTCGCTGCCTCACGCACGGCGAAACCTGCTGCTGGCGCGCGCGGATCAGGTGATCGAGTAGGAGAGACTATCAGGGGTGGACGGAGGCGTGGTCACGTCCAGCCCTCTACCTTGATGCTCGTTCACGCGAGGGCTGGCGCGGGTCAGGAGTCGACGTCGGGGCGCTAGGGCGACTCCAGCCCGAGCCAGCGGTACGCGTCCTCGACCGTCGAGAAGATCCTGACGTCCGCGCCGCTCTGGCTGCGGAGAGTCTGGAACATGCGGACGTAAGAGGAGCTGGCGTCGCCCGCGATGATGGCACGACGCGATCCCGGACCCAGGTTGCTGCGGGTGGTGAGGAGGCGAAGGCCGAGCGCAGTGAGTGCGACGTCCGTGACGCCACGAGTATCGATGACGTGGTTCATGGTTGGCCTGAGATCCGGGTCCGCCGCCAGTCGTTGCTGGTGGCCCAGCAGCTCTTCGTTGGTGACATGGCCTTCGAACACGGAGTACACGACGCCCGCCCGCACGTCGATGCGATAGGAGGCGGGCATGTCCGAAGCGTACCAGAACCTGGACTTTGTCACTCGCCCCCGGGCCTGGGGGCGGCAGAGTCTGCGGGGGTGCTTTCGGCCTACTCCGGCCGAGGACGAGTACGAACCGCCGACGCGAGCGGAAGTGTAATCGTGAAGCACGCACCCCTCCCGGCTCCAGCACTCTCGGCTCGGACCTGTCCACCGTGAAGCTCCACAAGCGACCGCACGATGGCGAGGCCGAGGCCAACGCCGCCAACGGACCGTGTGGTTGTGCTTTCCGCCTGACTGAACCTCTCGAAGACGTGGGGCAAGAAGTCAGCTTCGATCCCACGCCCAGTGTCCGTCACGACCATGTACGCATCGGACCCACGTAGCCCGACGCTGACGTTCACGCGGCCGCCGTGAGGCGTGAACTTGATGGCGTTCGCCATGAGATTCGAGAAGATCTGAGCCAGACGCTCCGAGTCACCGTAGATCGGGACATGGCCATCGAGCGAGGTCGCGATGTCGAGCTTCGCGGTCGCGGCTCGCGCTTTCCATTCTTCTGCCGAGAGGCGAACAAGCTCACAGAGGTCGAGGTACTCGGGCACGAGCTTCGTCTTGCCGGCCGCCAGTGCCGTGAGGTCCAGGAGGTCGTTGATGAGCCGAAGCTGCTGGTCCAGGCTGCGTCGTATCGCCCCGATCCCCCTCTGTGAATCCTCGGGAGTCAAGCGTCCATCCTCGATCAACCGCACCCATCCCACCGCGGTGTTCAGCGGCGTCCGCAGCTCATGGGACAAGACCGCCAGGAAGTCGTCCTTCAGCCGGTTGGCGTCCTCGGCGGCAGCACGCGCTTCTTGTTCGCGGGCCAAGAGGGCGGCGTGTTTCCGTTCCATCTCCTTCCGATCCGAGATATCCCGCGCGACCTTGGAGGCTCCAACAACCTCGCCGCTCGCGCTCAGGACCGGAGAGACCGTCAGGGAGATGTCGATGGCCGTCCCATCCTTCCGCATCCGCACGGTCTCGAAGTGCTCGATCCGCTCTCCGCGCCGCAGGCGCGCCAGGACGTGCTCCTCCTCGGCGTGGCGATCCTTGGGGATGATGAGGGTGATGTGGCGCCCGACCGCTTCGGACGCAGTGAAGCCGAACATGCGCTCGGCGGCCGCATTCCAGGACGTGATGACCCCATCGAGCGTCTTGCTGACGATGGCGTCGTCCGAGGAGCTGACAATCGCGGCGAGGCGGGCGGCGGCGGTCTCGCCATCGTCCAGGGGACCGCTGGCTGGAGACATGATCATACGATTGCAGATTTCGACGGCGGGAGCAATCGTACACCGCCACCGGCCCTGGTCGTCGCCGTGGTCACCGGTCATCTCGGCGTATGGCGATGTGCACGTGCGCAGGCCACGTGATCTCGCGCTCGGATTCTGGCAGTCCTGGGCGCAGGACCCGTGCGCGGATGGTCTTGGCGCCATGCAGAACCTCAGGGCGACTCACGACTTCCCATTCGAAGCCCTGCTCGGTGAATCGGTCGGCCACCCTGATGTCCTTCGGAAGTACGGCTCGCGAGCCAGTGCCTCCGACGCGGGCGGCGTCATGCGGCTCTGGCGTCTTGTTCTTGGGGCGTGCAGCACGCCGGCGGTTCACGCCCGGATGGTGACGCAGGCGCAGGTCGAGAGTCAACGTTGAGGATCAGCGATCCCTTGCGGGTGTGGCCGACGCGGACGGTCAGTGCGCCAGCGACAGAGCGTACGTCGCGCGGGAGAATCTACACCGCGCCTGAAGGCGGTCGGAACTGCGTCGAAGGACGCCGGAAGTCAGACGCAACCGCGCGCTGATCTGCCACAGCGACTCCACCAGCAACGCCGCTCCGACGGAACCGCCCTCGGTCGCAGGCGGCTTCAGTGAGCAGGCGAGATGGACACGTCCCGTCGGGCCGTTCGCCGCCGTGGTCGCTCCGAATCTCAAGACCTTGCTGCACGCGGAGCAAAAGACGTACTGGACGTACAGGCTCCAGTCGATCTTCACATCGTCGATGTACCGCGTGGAGAAGTCGAGATAGGGAAGGAGCACCTCGTCCACGTCCCGCTCATTCAGTGGCCCGACGCACTTCACCGGCTTCTGACCGTCGGTCTCTACGGCCCAGACTCGCTGGGTCGGAAGATGCTGCCAGAAGTGGCGTTCCAGCATGCTCAATAACCTCCCCTTCGGCATGACCGCCGCCGAAGTCATCCTCACCGTACTCCCACACGACCCTTTCTGTCCAACTCTCGGGCTCCTTCGTCATGCACATCGAGCGCAGTCAGCACCAGACACGCGCCCGAGCAGAGCGCCGAATGGAACGCCCGTTTGACGCGTCGAATTGGCAACTCCACCTGTGCGGGATTGGCTCGTGGCAGCTGTTGTAGATATGACGTGGCCAAGCCCGCGAACTTCTTTGCATCCGAGGACACCATGGCAGAGTCGCCATTGTCGGAGTCCGAGATCAGAGCCAGGATCCGCGCGCTCATGGACGCTCGGATTCTTCAGCGAGTGGCACCCAAGCGGATCGCGGCGCGGGCCGCGTCGGCAAACCATCCTTGCGCGGCGTGTACAGTGCCGATCAAGAAGGGCGAGACCGAGTACGAGATTCAGGGGGCGGCTGTCCTCCTCTACTTCCATCGGCGGTGCTTGGAGCTATGGGCGCTGGAAGCGCAGTATGGCGAAGAGTCAGACCCGTCGAGCTGAGGAACCGGGTGGGCTGCTCGACCGGCATACGGTACTCTCAGGCGGCAGGAACGCCGGCGCCTGGGACGGTGTTAGCCCGGGGTAACCGCGCGGTCCAGCTGGTCGACGAAGAATGGAGGATGCCATGACCTTCACGGGGCATCGACGCGCCATCCTGACCGCTTTTCTCACGCTCCTGCTTGGCCTCGGACTGACCGATCTCGCGGCTGCCGCTGGCGGGGGCGGGGGCGACGCGGACCAGACGCGGGCCACCCCCGCGGACCCGGACTACACGGCGGCGGTGCAGGCGATCAAGGGCGAGCGGTTCGCCGACGCGATCCCCCTCCTCGAGAAGGTCGTCGCCAAGGAGCCGCGCAACGCCGACGCCTACAACTGGCTCGGCTACGCGACGCGACGCAAGGGCGATCCCGCGGCCTCGATCCCGATCTACCAGAAGGCGCTCGCCATCGACCCCAAGCACCTGGGCGCGCACGAGTACATGGGCGAGGCCTATCTGATGCTCGGCAATCTGCCAAAGGCCAAGGAGCACCTGGCGGCGCTCGACAAGCTCTGCTTCTTCTCGTGCGAGGAGTATCGCGACCTCAAGAAGGCCGTCGAGCGCTTCGAGAAGACCGGCAAGGTGTCGACCACGCACTGACCGTGCCGGCTCTGTCCGACGTGTCGATACAGCCGCTCGACGTCATCCTCTTCCGGGGCGTCGATGCCGTGAGTCACGCGATCTGCTTTTTCGAAGGCAAGGTGTTCGGGCACGGGGACTTCTCGCACGCCGGCGTCGCGGTAACTCGCGAGGTGCTCGACCTGCCCTTCCTCGAGCCGGGCAGGGTCTACGTGTGGGAGTCGACGCTCAGCGCCCCGGCCGGCTTATATGGTCACGCGCCGTACACGGCGAACCTTCTCGACGTGTTCGCGGTCGTCTTCCCGGCGCTCCGGTCGACACGCGACCGCTTCGATAGCGCTGAAGACCGGATGGCGTACTTCATGAACCACGTTCTCGAGAAGGCCCGCGCGCACAAGCGCCTGGTAGACGCCGAGCACCACATGTTCTGCTCCGAGTGGGTGGCAATGGTCTACAAGCGTCTGGGCCTGACGCGCTCCGACCTGGATCCCCGCGCCATCGCCCCCGTCGAACCGCTAGCCAGGCGGGATCTTTTTGCCGAGCCGGTCTTGCTGGAGCCGGCGAAGTGATGGGCGAGCTACAGCAGCCGGTTGCTCTCGGCCCGATACAAGGAGCCGCGAGTTGACGTTGTAGCCGAGCAGCTGCTCGGTACGCCCCGAGCGGCCCTTCGGTAGAGATGGCCAGACGTTCATGTCAGCGCACCGGCGGTATCTGCATCCCGGTCATTCGATCGTGAACGGATAGCTGCCAGTCGGGACGCCGTCGACTGCCAAGCCAAATGTTTCGCAGAGAGCATGGACGCCTCATCGACCTGGCGGCGAGGCATCGGCTGCCGGCTGTGTACCCCTGGGGGGATTTTGTCGACGCCGGGGGCCTCATGTCCTACGGAGCGAGCCTGACTGATTCGTCTCGGCGCGCCGCCACCTACGTGGACAGGATTCTCAAAGACACCAAGCCCGGCGACCTGCCTGTCGAGCAGCCGACGAAGCTCGAGCTGGTGATCAACCTCAAGACCGCGAGGACCCTCGGCCTGACGATCCCGCCGTCGGTGCTGTCGCGAGCGGACCACATCACTGAATGACCGGAAACACCCACGCGCCTTCGGTCGCGATCGTCCCCAGAAATCTGGTGGCCGTGGCGAGGATAGCCATCTAGAGCAGGGCGGTCAGGCCTCGCACGTCCTGGAGGTGCTCCAGCCGCGACACCATCTCGACGATCTCGGTGGCCCGCGCGGCGTCGAGGGTGTCGGCGGCGAGGGCTCTGAACTTCGCTTCGAGCTCGTGGCGCGGCCGGGGGTTGGCCGTGTCCCCGTACACGATGGCTGCTTCGCAGGTCAGGACGCGGCCGTCGCCGAGCTCGACCGAGACCCGGGCGGTCGGCCGATCGGGGCCGGCTCGCAGCGACATCGTGTCGTCGCCCGCGACCTCGACACGGTCGGCCAGCTGGCGCACGCGCGCGTCCTCGCGCACCGCGTCGGTGAACGCCGAGACGTCGGTCGTGCCCTTGACCACCGCGGCGGCCACCGCATAGGGCACGGAGAATTTCGCCGCCAGCATGTTGGCGGGTGACGGGTCGGCCATGCGCGTCACGAAGGGAAGCGAGGTGACGCGGATGCGCCGAACGTCGTGCGCCGAGAAGCCGTCGGTGTGCACGAGCGACTGCACCGCATCGAGCACGGCGTGGTTGTAGAGGCAGCAGGCGTGGAACTTGAAATAGTTCCGCTCGATCCGGTAGACGCCGACCTGATCGTCGGCGCTCACGCCCTCCACGACGGCGTCGGTATCGAAGCGATCCCCCAGGATGGTGCCGTAGAGGTCGGACGGCGCGTCGTGCACCGCCGTGTAGCCACAGGCGAGCAGATGCGCGGCCAGGATGGCCTGCATGTTCGAGCGCCCGGGGTAGAGGTTGCGGATGGTCGCGCCCTCGAAGCAGGGCTGCCACGAGTTCGCCGGACTCATTGACGTGGCGAGGTTGATGACCGTGCGGATGGCGGAGGCGTCGTGCCCGTGAAGCCGCGCCACCGCCACGGCCGCGCCCGCCGTCCCCCACGTGCCGTGGGAGTGGACATTGGGTCGCACCTGCGAGGCCCCACCCAGGCGCGAGGTGACCTCGTAGCCGGCGACGAGCGCCTCGATGAAGCGCCGCCCGTCGACCCCCAGCTCTTCGGCGACGGCCAGCGTGGCAGGCAGCACGTGGATCGCGGGGTGCCCGCCGCCCCAGCGGTTGCCCTCGTCCATCTCCAGTGAGACCCCCGCGGTTCCGTTGGCGAGGGCGGCGAGCATCGGCTCGGCCTTCCGCGCGTGGCCGACGAGCGTGGCCGTCCGGCTGCCCGAGCGCGCGGCGGCGACATCGGCCAGCCGTGCGTTCTCCGTCAGGCGACTGCCCGCGAGCATGGCGCCAATCGTGTCGAGCGTCACCGCGCGCGCGGCGGCGAGGGTGGCGGGCGTGAGGGTGTCGAATCGCGCGTTCGCCGCCAGCGCGGCCAGCCGCGTGAGGTAGTCACGGGTCGTCATGGATTCACTCCTGTCGGTATCCCACCGTTCACACGAGACCGGCCTTGAGCACTTCTTCCTTGACCAGGCGCTCCACCCCTCGCCCGATGGCGATGAACTCGGGGCTCCCACGCTCGCGGGGGCGGGGGAGATCGACGCGCACGATCTCCTTGATGCGGCCGGGCCGGGCCGTCATGATCACGATCTCGTCGGCGAGGTAGATCGCCTCGCTGATGCTGTGCGTGACGAAGACGATCGTCTTGCGCTCGGCGAGCCAGATCTTGAGCAGCTCCTCCTGCATGACCTCGCGCGTCTGCGCGTCCAGAGCGCCGAACGGCTCGTCCATCAGGAGGACCTCGGGCGCGTTCGCCAGCGCGCGGGCGATGGCCACCCGCTGCTTCATGCCGCCCGACAGCTCGCGGGGGAGCTTCTGGGCGTGCTCGGCCAGCCCGACCATGGCGAGGTAGCGCTCGGCGACCTGCTGCCGCTCCGCCGCCGGCAGGCGGCGCACGAGCGGTCCGAACTCGACGTTCTGCAGGGCCGTCCGCCAGGGGAAGAGGGCGTACTCCTGGAAGACCACGCCCCGATCGCGGCCCGGCCGGGTCACCGGCCGGCCATCGACCAGGATGCGGCCGCTCGTCGGGAGGACGAACCCCGCGATCATGCCGAGCAGCGTGGATTTCCCGCAGCCGCTCGGTCCCAGCAGACAGACGAAGTGCTGGTGGGGCATCTCGAGGGAGATGTCCTGCACGGCGAGCATGGGCCCCTGCCGGGTGACGAAGACCTTGCTGACGCGCTCGGCCTGCACCTTGGTCGTCGTCATCGCGAGGGCGGGCGCTAGTCGCTCAGCGTGCTCGGGCCGCCGAGCGGACGGACGTCCATCTGCTTGAAGCGCTCGACGAACGCGGCACAGCCGTCCACGACGGCCTCGAGGATG
>Ga0134122_10004039_pt1 | contig 10889 bp, 7 predicted proteins | sample KB302_FD_96461 | JGI IMG/M metagenome (GOLD analysis project Ga0134122, IMG submission 96461) | Terrestrial soil microbial communities without Nitrogen fertilizer from Kellogg Biological Station, Michigan, USA - KB3-0-2 | ecosystem: Environmental > Terrestrial > Soil > Unclassified ... | reverse complement strand
GTTTCGCCTGGAGCCCGGCACACTGCGGACTCCGTCGTCCAGGGCAAGCGTGGCGCCGGCTTCCGGACAGAAAAAGACCGAAATCGAAGCGGTATTGAAGGAAACGCGGGGCCGGATATCCGGATCCGAAGGCGCTGCGGCGAGGCTTGGAGTCGCGGCATCGACGCTGGAATCCCGGATACGGGCGCTCAAGATCAACAAACACCAGTTTCGCGGCAATGACTGATGGCTTGCGACGTGCACTACAACCGAACGGAGTAAATCAACGTGTTGAAGATCACAACAACTCGGGAAAATGACCAATCGGTTCGGGTGCAATTGTGCGGCAAGTTCACCCGCGAGTACGTTGCCGAACTGGAACAGGCGATCTTCGGCGGGGAAATGCCCGGACAAAACATTGCCTTAGATCTCGCGAATGTGACGTTTGTAGATCGAGATGCAATGGGTTTTCTCTGTTCGGCGCGAACTCGAAAGGTCACCATCGAAAACATTCCTTCCTACGTCATCCGCTGGATTGAACAGGAACGCATCTGCGGCTCCGCTCATCCGGATACGGAACCCTCCAAATAGCTGTAGGCGCGGTCTATGACCGCGCACAATCCATCCATCGAATTCATTGTGAACATAGACGACGGACCGTGCGCGGTCATTTCTTAGTGGCTGCGCCCTGTCGGGCTTGCATTCGCTCCGCTCATAGACCGCGCCTACAGCTATTTGGTACCTGCATTGCATTTCCCTCCGTGATTGGTATGGAGGTGAACATGTCTTACGAAGCGATTCCCGTCCGTCTTGCTCTCGCCGTTCGTCGCGGACTCCGCGAAAGGAAGGGGTGAGCCATGTTGTACACGCTGCAGGTCTACACCCTGGCCGCGATCATCGTCTTCGCACTAACTGGCCTATTCCTTCTCGGCGTCATCGCTCTAAACGCAGCAAGAGAATATGCCCGCGCACAGCTGGCAATGCGCCGCATCGCATCCGGCATTCGTCGCGAATCGTTCGCGATTTCGCGAACCACCTCGCGAACTCACGAAATCCATTCCATGAATGCATTGTGAACCAGGCGACTTGCCATTTGGAACGCTCATTGCTTCCACGGTGACGGCAATGACAAGGAGGCTCGATTTGTTATTCAACGTTTTTTCCCGATTTGTATTCGGCGTTGTTCTTCCAACAGCTCTGGTTTCCGGTTGCTCGGGAACCACAACAAGTGCGGACGTACGACCGCCGGCTCCACAGGTGTCGGTCGTTACGGCCAGAGCCCAGGACACGCCGATCTTCAAGGAATATGCCGCTCAGACTTTCGCCCGCGACATGGTTGAAGTGCGCGGCCGCGTCGACGGCTACATTGAACAGCGCCTTTTCCAGACAGGCGCCGATGTTCGCGCAGGGCAACCTCTGTATGTTTTGGACTTGCGTCCATACGAAGGAGAACTTCAGAGGGCGAAAGGAGATCTGGCACAGAGCACCGCCAATCAGGAGTTTGCCGAACATCAGGTGGGGCTTCTGCAGGCCCAGGCCGATCTCGCCCAGGCACAAGCCAATCTTGTGAAAGCCGAAATGGATGTCGAACGCCTGCAACCCCTCGTCGACCAGAAAGCGGCTCCGCATCAGGATCTCGATAACGCCAGAGCGGCGCTGCAAGCGGTGCAGGCCATCGTTCGCGCCAAGCAAGCCAGCGTCGAGCAGGCGAGATTGTCGACGAAAGCTCAAATCGAAGCGACTGCAGGCCAGGTCGAATCGAGCAAGGCGAACGTTCTGACGACGGCGCTGAACCTGGAATACGCCACCATCCGGGCGCCCATCAGCGGCCGAATCGGAGACAGTCTCGTTCAGGTCGGTGGATTGGTAACGCGTGCTTCTCCCCAGCCTCTTACGACAATTGTGCCGCTCGATGTCATCTGGGTCCGCTTTAAGTTAAGCGAAGCCGAGTACTTTGAGTACAAACGCCAGCCCCAGACCTTGAGCTCAAAACGTTTCCTGCAACTGATTCTCTCGGATGACAAGCCCTTTCCGCACGAAGGACGCCTCGAGGGAACGGTGAATCAAATCGATTCGAAGACCGGCACGATCGAACTGCAGGCGACGTTTCCGAACCCGGAAGGAATTCTCCTTCCCGGACAGTTCGCACGTGTTCGCATGAAGGCCGGGGATCGCTCGAACGTGATTCTGATTCCGCAAAAGGCGGTCCAGGAAATGCAGGGCTCGCAGTCCGTGCTCACGGTTAGTGCAGACAATAAAGTGGCGGCCCAGCCTGTGGTGACCGGCGAGCGCATCGGCGAAAACTGGGTTGTACTTCAGGGCCTGAAGCCCGGTGAACGAGTCATCGTGGAAGGTGTGCAGAAAGCAATTCCCGGTACGACGGTGGATCCAAAACCGGTTGGGGGGCAATGATCATGGCTCGATTCTTCATCGATCGCCCGGTGTTCGCAATAGTCATCGGCCTCGTCGTCGTCATTCTCGGAGCCGTCGCCATTCCGAATCTGCCGATCGCCACATACCCGGAAGTTGTTCCTCCTGTCGTGCAGATCGTCACGAGCTATCGCGGAGGAAACGCTCTCGACATCGAAAAGACTGTCGCGCAACCCATCGAGCAGCAACTGACCGGGATGGATGGAATGATGTACTTCTTTTCACGCAGCTCCAACGACGGCGTGCTGACAATCGACGTCACGTTTGAACTTGGCACGGATGTCGACCAGGCTGCGGTGAAAACTCAAAACAAAGTCAACCTTGCGCTTCCTTCGCTGCCGCCCGAGGTTCAACGGGTCGGCGTGACGGTAAAGAAGGTGTCTTCCGCATTCCTTCTCGCGGTCGGAATACTTGCCACCGATAACCGCTACGATTCGTTGTTTGTCAGCAACTACGCAACGATCAACGTTCTTGATCGAATCGGAAGCATTCCCGGCGTCGGTGATGTTCGGCTTGCCGCAACTCAAGACTACGGAATGCGGGTGTGGATCAACCCGGATAAGATGGCAAAGCTCGGTCTGACCGCAACGGATGTGAATCTCGCGATCCAGGAACAGAACCGGCAGAATCCCGCGGGCGCGCTGGGTCAGCCGCCGGCGCCGGCAGGTACGGCGTTCCAGTATCCGGTGACAGCGGCGGGCCGCCTCTCGAATCCGGAAGAATTCTCCAACGTGGTGCTGAGGGCGGAGCCGGACGGTTCCTTTCTTCGATTGCGCGATGTCGCAAGAGTCGATCTTGGCGCACAGGACTACAAATCCTTCAGCCGGCTGACAAGGAAGCCTGTGGCGCTCGTGATTGTGTATCTCGCTCCTGGAGCGAATGCTGTTGAAACCGCCAATCGTGTGCTCGGATATCTTTCGGATGCAAAAAAGAGCTTCCCACAAGGAATCGACTACACCGTCGGATACGACGCCACGAAATTTGTCCGTGCCGCCATCCGGGATGTTGTGGAGACACTGCTGATCGCGATCGTGCTTGTGATTTTTGTGGTGTTTCTTTTCCTGCAAAACTGGCGGGCCACTCTCATTCCTCTGGTAACCGTACCCGTGGCCATTATCGGAACTTTTGCGCTGTTTCCGGTACTTGGTTTCAGCATCAATATGACCAGCATGTTCGGTCTCGTTCTGGCAATCGGCATCGTGGTGGACAACGCGATAGTGGTGGTTGAGGCCGTGCAGCACAAGATTGATCAGGGAATGTCGTCCCGCGATGCAACGATTCAGGCAATGAAAGAGGTTTCCGGTCCGGTGGTTGCGATCGCGCTGATCTTGAGCGCCGTGTTCATCCCCGTTGCCATGCTCGGTGGAATCAGCGGTCAGATCTATCGTCAATTCGCACTCACGATCGTGACCTCGGTCCTCATTTCTGCGTTCAGCGCGCTTTCGTTAAGCCCTGCCCTGAGCGCCATGATCCTGAGACCAAACAAGGCCGGTGGAGTGGCGGGAAGATTCTTTTCGATTTTCAATCGTGGGTTCGATTGGACGACTCACCGCTATCTCGCCGGGGCGGGCGCCTTCATCCGAAAATCAGTTTTCTCGCTGGCGGCGCTGGTGGTGTGTTTCGCAGTGGTAGGCGGACTATTCAGGACGCTGCCGGCGGGTTTTCTTCCTGAAGAAGATCAGGGCGTGATCTTCGTTCAGGTACGGCTTCCGGATGGCGCATCGCTGGAACGCAACCAGAAGGTCACTGCGGAAGTCGAAGAGATTCTTCTTTCCATTCCTGGGGTCGAGGCGGCAAACACTCTGGGCGGGCTGGACATTACCACGTCGACGAACTCATCGAATGTTTCGACAGTCATTGCGGTTCTCACTCCCTGGGACCAGCGGAAGACCGCAAACCTGCAGTTCCAGTCCATTCTTGGCCAGGTGAACGCCCGCGTCAGCGCGGTGCGTGAAGCTGTCGCGTTTGGATTTGGCCTGCCTCCCATCATCGGTCTGGGAACCGCTGGCGGTTTCGAATTCATGGTGGAGGACCGCAGTGGCGGAGACGTCGCTCAGCTTGCGGAGGCCTCGAATGCACTACTTGCCGAGACTCCGAAAGAGCCCGCGCTCGGATATGTCGCCAACACCTTTCGCGTATCGGTGCCGAGTTACAACGTCGAAGTCGACAAGGAAAAGGTCCAGACTCTTGGCATTCCGTTGACCGATGTTTATAACGCGCTTCAAACTTTTCTTGGCGGTCTCTATGTGAACGATTTCAACCGTTTTGGCCGGACCTGGCGGGTCATCATGCAGGCCGAGCCCGAATACCGCAGAAATCCGGATGCCGTCGACCGATTCTATGTTCGAAGCACGCACGGTGACATGGTGCCGCTGAGCACGCTGGTGAAAATGAATCCCGTGACGGGACCGGACGTCATTTACAGGTACAACCGGTATCGCACCGCGAAACTGATTGGGCAGACCAGTCCGGGATTCAGCGCGGGCCAGTCCGCCGCCGCGATGGAGGATGTTGCGCGCAAAAATCTTCCGGCCGGTTTCAATTTCGAGTGGACGGGGACTGTCTTTCAGCAAAAACTGACCGAAGGAAAAGAAGGAATCATTTTTGGTTTCGCAGCCGTTCTGGTTTTTCTGTTCCTCGCCGCGCAGTACGAAAGCTGGGCAATACCGTTTGCCGTAGTCCTGGTTGTACCGCTGGGGATGCTGGGGGCTCTGATCGGCGTGATGCTCCGATCTTATGCCTACGATGTCTACACGCAGATCGGCATTGTCACCCTCATCGGACTCGCTTCGAAGAACGCGATCCTGATCGTCGAATTCGCAAGGCAACGGCGTGATAACGGCGCATCCATTGTGGACGCTGCACTCGAGGCGGCCCGGCTGCGCCTGCGGCCGATCATCATGACGTCGCTGGCCTTTATTCTTGGCGTCTCTCCGCTGCTGTTTGCAAGTGGAGCAGGCGCAGGAGCCCGGCGGGCGCTCGGCACAACGGTTTTTGCTGGAATGATTTCTGCGACGCTGCTTGCCGTTTTCTTCGTACCCATGCTGTATGTGGTCACGCAACGATTCGCCGAACGCTTCCGGGCAGCGAGACGCGTTCCAGCGGTTGCGGCGCTGGGGCTTGTGCTGATGCTATTCCTGTCGAGTTGCACGATGGGACCGAACTACAAACGGCCTGTCGTGGCAGCACCTCCCGCATTTCGCGGCGCAGAAGAAGTGGCGAACGAAGTGTCACTGGCTGAAACGGCGTGGCCCGACTTGTTCAAGGACCCGGTATTGACGGACCTTGTGTCCACTGCCTTGAAGGATAACTACGACATGCGAATCGCGGCGGAACGCGTGCTTCAGGCGCGGTCGCAGTTCGGCATCGTCCGGTCGGAACAACTTCCTTCGCTCAACCTGGACGGAGGCTTTGCGGCAAATCGAAGCTCCACGACTGGTGCGAACACTTTCCTGCCTCCCGGCGCCAACACCGATGTCAGCTATTCGCAGGCAGGCTTCAGTCTCGGATGGGAACTGGATGTATGGGGAAGAATTCGGCGGTTGAAAGAGTCCGCTCTCGCTCAATATCTTGCCACCGAGGAAGCTCATCATGGCGTGACCGTCACCCTGATCGCGGACATTTCGAGCGAATACCTGACCTTGCGTGAGCTGGACCTGCAGCTCGAGGTCGCGCGAAACACCCTCGATATTGCGCAAGACAGTTTCAACCTTACGTCGCTGCGTGAGCAGCGCGGGGTGGCCACCGCTCTGGATGTACAGCAGTCCGAGCAATTGCGGCTATCCGCGAAGGCACAGATTGCCGCCTCCGAGCGCGCGATCGCTCAATCGGAAAACGCGCTGAGTCTTCTTCTTGGAAGATCCCCTTCCGGCATTCCTCGTGGAAAGACGCTGGAAGAACTGGTTGCGCCCGCGCAGGTTCCCTCCGGTCTGCCATCTGCCTTACTTGTCAGACGGCCGGATATCCGCGGCGCCGAGCAATCCTTGATCGCAGCCAACGCGCAAATTGGCGTGGCGCGCGCGCAGTATTTTCCGCAGATTTCACTCACCGGATTTATGGGCGGTCAGAGCCAGGCCCTGACCGAACTCCTGACCGGACCGGCTCGGCTATGGAGTTTGAACCCGGCCGCCAGCCTGCCGTTGTTCAACGCCGGTCGAGTGCGGGCCGGCGTTCAGTTGTCGGAATCCGGGCAGCGCGAAGCGGTGTTCCAATATCAAAAGACAATTCAAAGTGCGTTCCGCGAGGTTTCGGATGCTCTGGTGGCATATCGCAAGGACACTGAGCAACTGGAACAGCAGCAGGCTCTCGTCAACACGCTGCGCGAGACAAGCCGTCTTTCCCGGATCCGGTATGAAGGCGGACTCGACAGCTACCTTCAGGTCCTCGATGCGCAGCGGAATCTTTTTCAAGGTGAGCTTGCGCAGGCCGCGCTCCGCCGCGACACGTTATTGTCTGTCGTGGATCTTTATCGATCGTTGGGAGGTGGTTGGCAGTAACGAAGCAGATCGGCGTACACTCTCAGCGGGCGCGCCAAGAATGAACGATCAAAACCGCATTCAAAGTCTCACACGGCTTTTGGCAAGTCTCCTCATCTTGGCGGGAATTACATTCTTCTTTCGGCAGAACGTCGTGGGGGTCAACAGTACAACAATCGCGCTTACTTTCCTGCTGGCGATCCTCGGGATTGCGACGGCCTGGGGACTCTTTGAAGCTATCGTTTCTTCAGTCGTTGGAATGCTGTGCTTCAATTTTTTCTTTCTTCCTCCCGTAGGCACGTTCACCGTTGCAGATCCCCAAAACTGGGTGGCGCTATTGGCATTTCTTATTACCGCCGTTGTGGCAAGTCAGCTTTCCGCAAGTGTCAAGAAAAGGGCATCAGAAGCCATCTTGCGGCAGGAAGAAATGGAGAGACTTTACGAATTCAGCCGCGACCTGATGTTATTGGACAGTCAGATGGCAATCGCAGAACAAGTAGCAGATCGGATCGCGCAGGTTTTCGATTTGCCAGCTGTCGCGGTGTTCGACCGCAGCCGAGATCGACTGTACCGAACGGATCCCAAAGCTAAGTTGGTTTCAGATGCAAAAATGCGGGATGTGAGCCTCCAGGGTACGGCTTTTCATGACTCGTTGGCGAAACTGTCCGTGGTGCCTCTCCAGCTGGGCGGGAAAGCTCTGGGAAGTCTCGCGATTTCTGGTGATGCGATATCCGAAACCGCGGTAAATGCTGTTGGAAATCTCACGGCGATTGCACTTGAGCGTGCGCATGCCGAGGAAACGGCGAGCCGCATGGAAGCAGCCCGGCAAAATGAAGAAATGAAAGCGATGCTTCTGGATGCGCTTGCGCACGAGTTCAAGACACCATTAACCTCGATCAAAGCCGCGGCATCCTCAATACTCGACCAGGAGCCGTCTCCACACCGGGAACTGGCCACGATCATCGACGAAGAGACCGACCGCCTGGATTCGCTGGTCAACGAGACGATTTGGATGGCACGCATTGAGGCAGGCGATCTTCATCTTCAGAAATCGCCCTACTCCGTTTCCGATCTGGTAAACACTGGCGTTGAGAAACTGAAAATTCTGCTGAAGGATCGCGAAATCGACATTGCGATTGTGCCAGATTTGCCACGTGTTCTTGTGGATGCTGAACTCGGTGGCCTCGCGCTGCGTCAGTTGGTGACCAACGCCCTAAAGTACTCGGATCCGGAGTCTCCGATCTCCATTCGGGCAGTCTTTCAAGATGGATTTGTCAGAATCAGCGTTAAGGATCGCGGAGCGGGAATACCTCACCCAGAACAGCATCGCATCTTTGAGAGATATTTTCGTGGCGCCGAGAGAAAGGCCCGCGTTCCCGGTACCGGAATGGGATTGGCCATCGCCCGCAATATTGTCCTGGCTCATGGTGGCGAGATCTGGGTGGAGAGCGAGCCCTCTCAGGGGGCGGAGTTTTTCTTCACGTTACCGGCTGCCGAGAAAATCGAAAGAGTAGAAACATCATGAGCTCCGGCAAGATCCTGGTCGTGGATGATGAACCACAGATCCGACGCGTCCTGCGAGTCATACTGACGAGCGAACGATACGAGATCGTCGAGGCTCGTTCCGGAGAGTCCGCGCTTTCCACCTTTCGGGAGTTCCTGCCCGATTTGATACTTCTCGATTTGAATATGCCGGGAATCGGCGGTCTGGAAACCTGCCGCGCCATCCGGGATACCTCGGATGTGCCAATCATTATTCTCACGGTCCGGCAGGGCGAAGATGAGAAAGTCGAACTGCTGGATGCGGGCGCTGATGATTACGTTACCAAGCCGTTCGCCAAGAGAGAACTCCTGGCCCGCATCCGTGCCGCGCTTCGAAGGTCCCCTTCACCCGCCGTGAGCGGCCCTCGGACATTTGTCTCCCGCGACCTGGAAATTGATTTTGAGACGCGTAAGGTTCGAGCTGGAACGAAGATCGTTCGTCTGACGCCGAAGGAATTCGAGCTCCTGCGTTATCTGGTCTCACAGGCAGGAAAACCGGTACCCCATCGCGAGTTGCTGCAGGCGGTTTGGGGGCCGGACTACGGCGATCAAACCGACTATTTGCGGGTTTTCATTACTCATCTTCGAAAGAAGATCGAGGTGAATCCTGCCAGGCCAGAATACATCCTGACGGAACCATGGGTGGGTTACCGTTTCGCAGGCCCAAATCCCTCGCCCTGAGGAGAGGTGCCGCATGATGCCAACCCGCTCCTGGCGTTGAGACCCCCGCCTCAATCTCAAGGAAGTCTTAGCGCTCCCTTAACGACTTCTTAACGCCTCGAAGGCTAGCCTTGCAACAAGGAGGCTGAAATGAAACGTCGTTCAGATACTCAGGAAGGAATAGGAGTTTGGACCCAGCTTCACGTTGAACCTTCAATTCTGCGGCTGGTCATTCCTTTTACGACGCCGGAACTCACTGCAGCGGCCCTGCGGCATGTGGTTGGTTGTACCGACTTGGATGTCGACATACATGTCATCGACGTAGAGGTGGTCCCGTTTCCGTGTCCGCTGGATCAGCCTCCGGTAAATAAGGAATTCGCGGAGCGCAGACTTCAACAGCTAATGGAGGACACCGGTCTGGAATGTCATGCGCAAGTGGTTTACACCCGTGACCGATTCGAAGGATTTTGCCGTGCGCTGGAGCGAAAGTCCGTGGTTGTTCTTGCCACGAAAAAGCGATGGTGGCCGACTCGGGAATCGACGCTTGGCCGTTTCTTGACAAGGGGCGGCCATCAAGTGATGTTGCTGCCTGTGAGGTGAATCATGTTGGATTTGTTCTATATCGCTGTCGTGATCGCTTTTTTCGTGCTGATGTGGGGTTTTACCAGGGCGTCAGAACGACTTTAGGGGGAATCGAATGGAATACCTCATTGCGGGAATCACGGCGGTCTTGCTTTTCGTCTACTTGATGTACGCGTTGATTCGTCCGGAACGTTTCTAGTGCGTGGGGCGGGCCCGACGCCAAGAAACGCTAAGAAAGGTGAAAGATGACTTTGCTGGGTATCGCGCAAATCCTGTTTTTTTTCGCGCTCGTGTTGGCGGTCACGAAGCCGGCCGGCGCATTCATGTACAAGGTCTTTGGTGGGCAACGGACGTTCCTTCATCCGGTGTTGCGTCCACTCGAGCGATTGATCTACTGGCTCGGTGGCGTTAAGGAAGACAGGGAACAGACATGGGTGGGCTATGCGGCGTCTCTCATTGCTCTCAGCGTCTTCTGCTTCCTGTTCCCATATCTGTTGCAGCGTTTGCAGGGACTGCTACCACTCAACCCGATGCACTTCATGACAGGACAGGCTCCGGGAAATGCCACGTCGATGACTCCCGATCTGGCGTTTAACACGGCAGTCAGTTTCATGACGAATACGAACTGGCAATCCTATTCGCCGGATACAACATTGGGTTACTTCGTACAGATGGCTGGCTTGGCGGTCCAGAACTTTGTGTCGGCGGCGGTAGGAATTGCGGTCGCCATCGCATTGATACGCGGATTTGCGCGGCACACCATGAAGACCATTGGAAACTTCTGGGTCGATGTGACACGTTGCACCGTATACATTCTGCTGCCCATTTCGATTCTTGCGGCGTTGTTCTTCGTTTGGCAGGGGTCCATTCAAAATCTCAAGCCGCCGGTAACGGCACAAACGCTGGAAGGTGCATCCCAGACCATCGAGCAGGGTCCCCTTGCTTCGCAGCTGGCCATCAAGATGCTTGGCACCAATGGGGGCGGATTCTTTAACGCGAACTCCTCGCATCCTTATGAGAACCCGACTCCGCTCTCGAACCTGATGCAGATGCTGTTGATCTTCGTGTTGGGCGCCGGCCTGACCTATACATTTGGAAAGATGGTGCGGGATACCAGGCAAGGGTGGGCATTGTTCGCCGCAATGTCAACGATGTTCCTGATTGGCGCGTTTGTCTGCTACTGGGCCGAGCAGCGCGGAAACCCAACAATCAGCAAACTCG
>Ga0134122_10004038_pt1 | contig 10890 bp, 8 predicted proteins | sample KB302_FD_96461 | JGI IMG/M metagenome (GOLD analysis project Ga0134122, IMG submission 96461) | Terrestrial soil microbial communities without Nitrogen fertilizer from Kellogg Biological Station, Michigan, USA - KB3-0-2 | ecosystem: Environmental > Terrestrial > Soil > Unclassified ... | reverse complement strand
ATGTCGGCTCCATCGCCGCGGGCGATGAAGGTGCGCTCAAGGCTGCTGCGCTCGATCACGACCTCTTCGGTCGGAAAGCCGTTCAGTATGCTGATGAAGCGGAAGCGTTCCACAGCAGGCGGCAAAGTCTGCATCAGGATGCGCGCGAGGCGCCCGATCGCCTCGGTTTCGCGCCGGTAGCGCGTGTTGGTGAAGGAAATCGCCGCTTCGTTTGCCGTCAGGGAAAGCTGTTCGATCTGGAGGTTCTGCTGCCGCGCCAGGGCAACTATGCGTTCGCGAACCATTGGGTCGAGCGGGAGGTTTGGCGGCGGCGGAGGCTGCATGGGAGGCGCACCGGATTGAACCGGGGCTTGAGCCGCATTGCCGAGGCTGTTTTCGACCGCCGACGCCACCGCTTGGCGGCGCTCTTCGGGAGTCCGGAGTATTGGTGCGGGGACCGGAGTTCCGAGACGAACCGGAAACGGATCGACGGCTGCGTTTGTCGTCAATGATGCGCGCAGTCCCAAAAGCGTGCCGTAGAAATAGCCGGCGCCGAGCTCAACGCCACGGAAGGGACGATAGGAAAGCCCGAAATTGAAGGGACTGCGCCAGGCGATCGCGCCGGCATTTTGTTCAGCGGTGTAGCGGTCGCCGCTGAACTCGACGATCGCGGAGATATCGTGGAAGCCGGTGTGCCAGACGACGCCGCCGAAGGGCGCGGTGTCCGCGCCATGGAAGAATTGGTTGAGGCGGACTTGGCCGGTACTCCCGAGACCGGTGTTGATGGGCCGGGTCTTGAAGGATTGGCTGAGCAGCGTGAACGGGTTGCCGAACGTGCCGAGCGTACCGAAGCGGCCCCAGCCGAGACCCATCGTCACTTCGACATTGCCGAAGGACTTGGTGGCGACGAGGTATTCGGCGCCGAAAATTCCGGTGCCGAGGATGTCCTGGAAGCCGAGCGCGATATTGGGAACGTAGCCGCTCTCCTCGACCAGTCTTGCCTTGAAGCTGAGGCTCCGGTCGTAGAGGTCGGTGCCTGCGAGCTTGTCGATGCGCGAATAGCGAAAGCTCGCTTCGAGCCAGGGCAGCGCCTGGAAAGTCAGATTGTAGCGTTCGGTCAGCGAGCCGAGGGATGAGATGGTTACGGCGAGCTGGCCGTCGGGCAGCATGCGCGCAGACGGCATGTCGAGCAGGCCCGACTGGCCGTACCAATTGAGCACTGGTGCAGGTGGGCCCTCAGCCGCGGACCCGCTCGCCGGGAGCAGCAGCAGGAACGCCGCCGCAATGGCGCTTTCTCGCCGTCCGCAAAGGTGCATGTGCCCGCCACCGTGGCCGCCGCAAATTCGATGAGGGTAGCCCCCCTCACCTCTTAGGCTTTGATTGTTCTGTTTATTTGGCCAAAGGCAACGCCAATCAGCTGCTGCTGGCAATGACGTGCCAGGAGGTGCCGGGATTCTGGATGGAAGAACCAGATAGAAGGTTCGTGCTGCTCATGAGCCACACCGCCGTGGACCCATCGGTGTTCTGCCACAAAATATCGGCGTTGGCGTCACTGTTGAAATCGCCAGAGCCCATCACGCGCCAATTTGAACCGGGATTGAAACCGGCAACGCCACCGCCAGTAAAGTTCACCCCGTCCACGAACCAGATCACCGGTGTGCCATCGTCGTTCTGCCAAAGGATGTCGGACTTGCCGTCACCGTTGAAATCGCCGGCACCTTTTAGGTGCCAAGCGGTCCCCGGGTTCGGCCCCACGGCGCCGCCCGCGATTAGATCCGTACCGTTCATCAACCATATGGCGGCTTGGCCATTAGCGCTTTGCCAAAGGATGTCCGATTTTCCGTCGCCGTTGAAGTCGCCTGCACCGATGACGTGCCAGGAAGTGCCGGGATTAGCGAACGAAGCTCCGGAAACCATCGTCGTTCCATTCATAAGCCAGATTGCGGGCGTCCCATCCGCATTCTGCCAAAGGATGTCTGACCTGCGGTCGCCGTCGAAGTCACCGGACCCGATCACCTTCCAAGATGTGCCCGGGTTCGGACCCGCTGCGCCGCCGCTCGCGTAATTCATCCCATCCATGATCCAGATCACCGGCGTACCGTCGGTGTTCTGCCAAAGCACGTCCGCCTTGCCATCCCCGTTGAAGTCGCCGCCGCTTTTGACCTGCCAGGACGTCCCCGGATTGATGCCGACCCCGCCTCCCCCGGACAGATTCGTTCCATTCATCAGCCAAACCGCTGCCTGCCCGCTGTCGCTTTGCCACAGCACATCGGAATGAACGTCACGATTGAAGTCGGTGCCACGATCGAAAATGGTGCTGAAGTGTACGTCGGTCCCGTAAATGCCATTGCCGGCGGAATCCAAAACCGAGTAAGCCGCGAGGGACACATAGTAATCCGTACCCGGAGTAAGAAGCGCTCCGGAGTTGATCGTTACCGTGTTGCCCGAAAAGATCACGTGGGTGGTGTCGGTGGGCGCGAACATCCAAAGCGCTTGCGCGCCACCTGTGGTGCGCACGAGACTGATGAACTGGGATCCGCCGTGCACCGGTTCGTTGAACGTCAGAACGACGTTTCCGTCGATACCGGCGCGGGTGGAATTGACCGCAGGCGTGCTGCTCACCAATTGCGGAGGATTAATGTCTGCAGTCGTAAAGCGAAACGTGGAAGGCGACGAAATGCCCGCGTATGGATTGCCGGCGAGGTCATTGATTACGCCAGAACCAAAGACGACGTAGTAGGTCGCCCCGTCCGCGAAATTCACGTCAGGATAAATGCCGACCTGATTTCCAAAGATCGTGACTTGGCTGTCGTCGGTTATGGCAATGCTCTTGAACAATGAGCCGTCGGCGTTGCGGATTTCGACGTTGCCCGTCCCAGCGCGCACGGGCTCATCAAAGCTGAGTCCGACCGGTGCGCTCGTAGAGACATTTGTATACCCGGCAGGCGACATATTCGTCGTGACGGGCGCCGTGGTATCGAGTGTTGCGCTTGTCGTGAAATTGTAGGCGGTGGCGGACGTCAAGCCGGCATAGACATTGCCGGACCCGTCATGAATCGCGCCATTGTCGATCGTGATGTAGTAGTCGTGGCCGAGCAAGAGAGCCACGTTCGGATCGACGACGATCGAATTGCGGTAGAATGGGATTGTCGAAAAATGGACCTGTGTTGCATCCGTTATGGCGAAACTTTTGAAAAGAGAGCCATCGGACGCGTTATGAATCGCGATATTTCCGGTTCCGGCAAAAACCTGCTCGTCGAAGTTCAGCACGATGTTAGATTCAATCGGCACATCCGCTGCATCGTCGGCCGGAGACGTACTGGTCAGGACTGGCGGCGTAATGTCCGGGCCCGGTGAGATGACAATAATGCCGCCAGTGCTCGTGGCGGTTATCCCGGAGGCGGTGGGATCGAGACTTCCATTATCGATCACAGTTACATTGCCGGCTCCGGTGCTTACGGCGTAGATGCCGTAGCCCGTCGGGTCCATGTTGCCCTGGTTGATGACGTCGTTCGTGTAAACGCTGACGGCACCGCCGCCTTCGGCGAAAATGCCTGTTGCGCTGCCCGATACGGTTGAATCATCGGGCATGGGCGGGAGCCCTCCGGCGATGCATCGGCGGAAAGTCGGTGATTATTGGCGCCCCCCAATATAGGCGGAAGCTGCAAAGTAACAGCGTAGACGGGCCCAAGTCGAGCGACAGATTTGCGGCGTACCGCCCAATCCGCGAGAGAATATTACAAACTGGGTAATATCCCAGGCCGGACCGCCGCCAAGTATGGTGAAAGACTTCGGCCGGAAATGGGGGAACGACTTATGAAAAGCCGCGGACAAGTTCTTCGGGAATTGCTGGCCGGGCCAGAGATTCTGGTGACGCCGGGAATTTATGACGGCTTCAGTGCGCGCCTGGTGGAGCGCATGGGCTTCAAGGCGGCGAGCATTTCCGGCGCCGGATTGAGCGAGACGAATCTCGGTTGGGCCGATCTCGGCATCATGGGCTACGAGGAGAATTTGCACGCGTCGGCGGCCCTGGCGTCGTGCACGACGATTCCGCTGCAGGCTGACGGCGACACCGGTTACGGCAATGCGGTGAATGTCTACTTCACGGTGAAAGGTTTCGAGCGCGCGGGCCTCGCCGGTCTGATGATCGAAGATCAGGTGTGGCCGAAACGTTGCGGCCATCTTGCCGGCAAAGAAGTCATTTCCGCGGAAGAAGGCGTGGAGAAAATCCGCGCCGCGGTGGAGGCGCGTGTTGATCCCTCGTTCGTCATCAAGGCGCGCACCGATGCGACAGCGACGCACGGCGTGAAGGAGGCGATCCGGCGGTTGAACCTTTATGCGGACGCCGGCGCGGATTTGTTGCTGGCCGACGCTTTGCTGACGGCGGAGGATATCGCGCTGGTGGCGAAGAATGTGACGAAGCCGCTCGCGGTGAACATGGGCTTCGGGTTGCGCACGCGGAGCACGACGCCGCTCATTTCGGCGCGGCAGTTGGAAGATCTCGGTGTGGCGACGGTGTCTTATCCTCGGCTGCTCACGTCGGCGGCGATTATGGGGATGAAGCATGCGCTCGGTGCGTTGCGAGAGCAGGTCGAGACGGGAGTCATTGTCGAGCGGGAGGATTTGCAGGTGTCGTTCGGCGAATTGAACGAGTTGATGGGGATTGGGGAGCTGAAGGAGATCGAGCGGCGGTTTTTGACCGACGCGCAGATGGAGAAGAAATACGGCCGGTGAGGTTTGCGCGTTAGACAGCGCGACCCCCACCCGATCCGCCTGCGGCGGATCGACCTCCCCGCAAGGGGGAGGTGGACTTTGATTTAATTGCCCAGCCAGAGAATCTGTTCGCACAGTTACCCACTCGTTGCGGTGCGCCATGTGGAGGGGTTGCGGGCGCGTGTGCGGAAATCGGCGGCTTGGTTGGTGTAGTGGCAGGCGGCGAGATGGTTGGGGGCGACTTCGATGAGCGGCGGAGATTCGGTCGTGCAGTGCGAGGTAGCGAAGGGGCAGCGAGGGTGGAAGCGGCAGCCGGCGGGCGGATCGATCAGGCTTGGGGGCGAGCCGGCGATGGAGATGAGATCGCGATCTGAATCGGCCGCAGCGGGGAACGCGTTGACGAGGCCGAGCGTGTAGGGATGCGAGGGCGACGATAGCAGCTCGTCCGCGCCACCCTGCTCCACGATGCGGCCGGCATACATGACGACGATGCGGTCGCAGTTCTCGGAGACCAGCGCCATGTCGTGGCTGATGAGCAGCATCGCGTTTTTGGATTGAACGTGGATCTCGGCCATGCGTTCGAGGATCTGATCCTGCACGATGACATCGAGGCCGGTGGTCGGCTCGTCGGCGAGGATGAGCTTCGGATTCAAGACGAGCGCCATGGCGATCATCGCGCGCTGGCGCATGCCGCCGCTGAATTGATGCGCATAGGATTTGAGGCGATCGGCGGAGAGACCGACCGCGGCGAAGAGATCGGCGATGCGCTGCTTGCGTTCGTCGGGCGCCATCGCGGCGTGCGCGGCAATCGCTTCGTCGAGCTGTTTTTCGATGGTGTAGACGGGATCGAAGCCGTTCATGGCGTTCTGCGGAACAAGCGCGATGTCGCGCCAGCGGATGCGGCGAAGCTCGGCCGGCGAGAGTCCGATGAGCTCGCGGCCATCGAAACGGACGGAGCCCTCGACGCGAGCGCCTTCGGGAAGGATGCCGAGGATGGCTTTGGCGATCGTCGATTTGCCGCAGCCGGACTCGCCGACGAGTCCGAGGTTTTCGCCTTCGTCGAGATGGAAGGAGACGCCGTCGACGGCCACGAGATCGCGTTGACCGATGCGGTATGAGACTCGGAGATTTTCGACATCGACCAGCGACATCAGAGCGCCCTCAATTGGGGATTGAGGCGGTCTTCGTAGCCGCGCGTGATCATGAAGACCGAGATCACAAAGAGCGACAGAGCCAATCCCGGCGGCAGCACCCACCACCAGGCGCTGCGCATCGCGCCCGCGCGAAACGCGGCGTTCAGCATGATGCCCCAGCTCTGCACATTGGGATCGCCGAAGCCGAGGAACGAAAGTGCTGCTTCGAGCATGACGCCGGTCTGCACGCCGATGGCCATATAGAGGAAGCTCAGAGGGAGCACGTTGGGCAGGATCTCGCGCATGATGATGCGGAAGTCCCCTGCCCCGGCAGCGCGCGCGGCCCAGACAAAGGGGCGCTCTTTCAGCGACAGCACTTGCGCGCGAATGACGCGCGCGGGCGTGCGCCAGAGGAAGAAGATCACGAGCAGGATCACCAACGCGAGATTCGGTTTGGCGATGGCGATCACCACCATGGCGAAGGGCAGGAACGGAATACCGAAGGCAACGTCGGTGGCGCGCATCAGCACCTCGTCGACCCAGCGGCCGAAATAGCCGGCGAGCAATCCGACGATGGTGCCAAGAAGCACGCTGCCGAGCGCAGAGATCAGGCCGACGATGAGCGCGACGCGGGAGCCCCAGACGAGCTGGCTGAAGACGTCCATGCCCTGGTTGGTGGTGCCGAAAATGTTGGTCGATGTCGGCGGCGAGAGCGCGATAACGGCGCGGTCAGCGCCGTAGACGACTTCGAACGGGCCGTAGGGCGCAATCAGCGGGGCGAAGATAGCGAGCACGGCGAACAGAGCGATCACCAATACGCCCGGGCGCATGAGGATGCGTGCGAGATCGAGTCGCGCTGTGCTCCGTGTACGGATTTGTTCGGCGAGCTCACTCATAGGTCACCCGCGGATCGACGGCGCCGTAGAGAAGATCGGCGATGAAGTTCATCGAAAGAGTCACCAGCGCCATAATGTAGAGCGCGGCTTGCGCGACGGGATAATCGAGATCGTTCAGCGCCGTCACCATTTCGCGGCCGATGCCCGGCCAGGCGAAGATGATCTCGAGCAGCACCTGACCTTGGAATAGCAGGCCGGTCATCACCGCGATGTAAGTGATCAGCGGCAAGAGCGCGTTGCGGGTCGCGTGTACCGCGATGGCGCGTCCGGGCAGGCCCTTGGCGCGCAGGATGTCGATGAAGTCGCTCCCTTTCACCTCGAGCATGGAGCCGCGCAGGAGCAGGATCGGACCGGTGATCTCGCGGCTGACCAGCACGAGGCATGGAAGGGCCAGATGCTGCCAATAGTCGGCCGAGGTGACGATGGAGAGGAAGTCGTCGGGGCCGCCAAGCGAAACCATGCCCCCGGGTGGAAACCAGCGGAGCTCGTAGGAGAACACCATCAGCACCAGGATGCCGACAAAGAAGACCGGCGCCGAGTGAAGAAACAGCGCGGAGACGACGGTCGTTTTTTCGAGCTTGGTGCCGCGCTTCCAGCCGGCGATGGCGCCCAAGAACGTGCCCAAGAGAACGCTGATGATGAGCGCAGGCACGATCATCAGCGCGGTGTTGCGGGTTTTCTCGGCGAGGATCGTGCTCACGGATTCGTTCTGGAAAAACGAGTCGCCGAAATCAAACAGCGCCATGTTGCGGAGGTAATGGAGGTATTGCAGCCAAATGGGATCGTTCAAGCCCCAGAGCGCGCGCTGGCGCTCGATCATCTCGACGGAAAAATTGCTGTCGATGAAGATGGCAGCGGGGTCGCCGGGGAGAAGCTTGAAGAGTGTGAAAATGATGGTGAGAATCGCCCAGATGACGAAGAGCATCAGGACGAGGCGGCGAACGACGTAGCGGGCGAAGCCGGTCATTGAGCGCACCAGAGGAGCGGACCCTTGCACCAGCCCGCCCCCCAACCGCCTTCGCTGCTCCGCAGCTTCGGCGGGCTAGCCCGCCGCGCCAAAACCCTTATAGAGAGGCGAGCAGCGGTGGGAATCCGCGTTTGATTATTTTGATTTCTTTGATTTTTTTCCGGAGAAAACCCAGGCGTTCCGCGGAGTCTTTGATTAAAAAATTTTCTGATTAAAATCAAACGCGCCGCCCGCCCGATCCGCTTTCCGCCTTCGCGCAGCTCGCTTCGGCGGACAAGGCGGCGGATCGACGCTCGCGCTGCAGCTGGGTCTTCGACGCGACAGCCAAACTTGATTTCTTGATTTCCGACTTGAAAAATCTCCAGCGTTTCCGCGGACTCTTGAATAAAAAAATCTTGAATGAAATCAAGTTTGGCGGCAGCACGGTTCGTTGCGCTAAATTTTTTGGAGTGACCGAGTTGCAAGCGATTGGTTTGCAAACGGAAAAAATGAAGCCATTGGGAAATTGTTTGATTTCCTGTTTGATTGTTTATCAAACATGCGAGGGGCTGAACCTGTCGGCAGGCCGACCCCCACCCGCCCTCCTTCGCTGCAATCGCAGCTACGGAGGGCGACCTCCCCACCCGCCTTCGCCAAGGCTTCGGCGGGCAGGCAAGGGCGAGGTGTGTCCGAATTCTTACTCTTAGCGAACGCATGAAAGGACCTTGCCGCTTGGCGAATTGCGATGTATAACTCATCGTAATTCAAAATACAATGAGCTACCGGTAGTAAATATTTCGGGCGAGCATTTTTTGGCCGGATCATTTGTAACCGGCTTCCCTGGCGGATGCGATTGCCGGCGAGCGGGCATTGTCGAGCGGAGTCGCGCGTATTACGGTCGCGATAACTGCATCAGGGAGAGCCGCCATGAGGATGCGCGTGGTTGTCGCGGTGATGTCGTCGATGGTGGCGCTGCCGGCTTTTGGGCAGACACGGGCTCAGGCCATTCCGGATTTTGCCGGCCTGTGGGCTCATCCGAGCGTCGGCTGGGAATATCCGGTTTCGGGTCCCAGTCCCGTCCGCCACAAACAGGGCTATACGGGATCCGCACAGCTCATCGGCGATGACACCAATCCGGTCTTGAAGCCAGGCACGGCGGAAACCATCCGCAGGAACAGCCAAATCTCGCTCTCCGGTCTCGCCTTTCCCGACCCCGACAATCAGTGCATGTCGCAGCCGGTGCCGTATATTTTCTGGAACTTCGAGATCCAGCTCCTGCAGCAGCGGGACAAGGTCACGATCCTGTACAATCACGATCACGATTTCCGCGAAGTGCGGCTGAATGGGACGCATCCCGCGAAGATCGTGCCGTCATGGCACGGCGATTCCGTCGGCCATTACGAGGGCGATATGCTGGTCGTCGATACGATCGGGATCAAAACCGGAAAGTTCAGCACCATCGACCGTTTCGGTACTCCGTACACGGAGGGCATGCACGTGGTCGAGCGCTATCGTTTCATCGACTACGATGCCGCCAAAGAGGCGCAGGCGCGCGGCGAGAAGGAATGGGGCCACGTCGGGGCCTACGACGTCGATCCGGCGTATAAAGGCAAGGGGATGCAGCTGGAATTTACGGTCGATGACCCTGGCGTATTCACCATGCCGTGGACGGCGACGGTCACGTATCTGCCTTCGATAAACAAGACTTGGGAGGAGCGCGTCTGCGCCGAGAACGTCGGACATTACTACTCGGGGGCGACTCAGTATTACTCCGACAAGGACGCCCGTATTCCGACGGCGACAAAGCCCGATTTCTAACAGCGGCTGCTCGCAATCTTCTGTAATTCGGGTTAAAGTCGTGCCGGCGAGGATATCCGGGCCGGGCATGGCTCAAATTGGCAATTCGGGCTCACAGGAGGCACTCATGGATTCCAACAAATCTGACCGCAGGCGGTTCCTGAAACAAGCGGCGGCACTGGCGGGCGTAGCTGCGGGCGCAGGATTGGTAACCGCAAAAGGCCAACCAACCCAAGATAAGCACGTCCACGTCGAGCCCCCGCGCCGAGGCGCCAGGTACAGCATCGATCACCTGACCCACTACACCCCGCTTCAGGACTATGCGGGAATCATCACGCCGTCCCGGGTCCACTTCGTGCAGCAGCACTCCTCCGAGTTTCCCGAAATCGATGCGGACGAACATCGCCTCACCATCCACGGCATGGTGGATCGCCCCTTGAGTTTCAGCATGGACGATCTGAAGCGGCTGCCTTCCGTATCCCGGGTTCATTTCCTGGAGTGTCAGGGAAACAGCTCTTCCCTGATCCACACTGCTCGTGCTGAACCCAACATGGGGTTGCCGGTCCAGTACATATGGGGGATGACGAGCTGCAGCGAATGGACCGGAGTGCCGCTTTCCGTGTTGTTGAAGGAGGCCGGCGTAAAGAAAGAGGGGAGCTGGCTGGTTTACGAAGGGGCGGACCCTGGCAAGTTTAGTCACACCCTTCCTATGGGAAAGGCCATGGACGACGTTTTCGTGGCCTACGCCCAGAATGGCGATCCGGTGCGCGTTGAGCAGGGTTACCCGATCCGGATGATAGTCCCTGGCTGGGAAGGACCCTTCAGCGTGAAGTATTTGAGACATATCAAGGTGGTGGACCAGCCCTACCATGCCTGGAATGAAGCCATGAATCATTCCGTCACGAGAGCCGATGTCGGCGACAAGGCGCGCTGGTACCATTTCCAGTGGGCGACGAAATCCGTGATCACGCGGCCTTCAGCCGGAATGGAATTGCGCCGGGGCTATGTCCAGATTACCGGCTTGGCTTGGTCTGGCGCAGGCAAGATCGCCAAGGTCGACGTATCGACCGACGGCGGCAAGACCTGGAGGGAAGCGAGGATTGACGGGGCCGTGCACTCGAAGGCGCATACCCGATTCAATTTTGACTGGGAGTGGAATGGACAGGAGACGGTGATCATGTCTCGTTCCACAGACGAAACGGGTGACGTTCAGCCGTCGCGAGAGGCGTTGTATAGAAACTGGGGCATCAAGGACCTGGAACACCCCGCACGCACGACTCATTTCAACGCCATCCAACCTTGGAAGATTGCCCGCGACGGGACCATTTCCGACGTGATGTTCGCCGCTTAAATTTCTCGTGGCAGCGATGCTGCCGGCAGCGCCGGCAGCGTCGCCCACCTAATTTGTGCACGCCCCCGAGCCCCT
>Ga0134122_10004037_pt1 | contig 10892 bp, 9 predicted proteins | sample KB302_FD_96461 | JGI IMG/M metagenome (GOLD analysis project Ga0134122, IMG submission 96461) | Terrestrial soil microbial communities without Nitrogen fertilizer from Kellogg Biological Station, Michigan, USA - KB3-0-2 | ecosystem: Environmental > Terrestrial > Soil > Unclassified ... | reverse complement strand
CCTCGACCAATACTACACGACCGGGGAGCGGATCTTGGCAACCTGGAATGCAAAAGGCGCTCCCTCGCTCATCAGGAGCACCGGGCGAATTCTGAACTGGCTGTGGCCGCTGCCCGAGGACACTGGCGGCGCTGACGCCATTTCCGCTGGACTCGCAACGCAATATTACACTCCCGATTCCCCGTCATCGTCGGGGCTCGGCCCGACCGATCGCCCCTATGCAGGCTGGCTCTTCGTCGACACGCGCCTCACTGACCAGCGTGTCGATTCCGATCGCAAAATTCTCGGAGAAGATCGCGTCGAACTCCAGATCGGCATTGTGGGACCGCACGCCTTTTCGGGAGACATTCAGACCTGGTTTCACAAGCGCATCCTCAACGTGCCCGCCTTTGTCGGCTGGCCCAATCAACTGCGAGATGAACCCGGCCTCATGCTGTGGGGCGAAAGAAGTTGGCGTTTCCCGAGGGCAGACATCGCGCGAGGTCTCGGCTTCGATGTCTGGCCCCGGCTTGGAGGCGCGATCGGCAACGTGCGCACGCAACTGCACGCGGGGTTCGACGCGCGGCTTGGCTTCAATTTGCCGGAGCATATGGCCCTCGGAGCTTTGCCGGCGACCGTTACAGCCAATGCTGCGATGGGGGAACCGCTCAGCAATGAGGACAGATGGAGCGTCTATGTCTCGGCCGGAATGGAAGTGCGCGCGATCGCGCATAACATCTTCCTCGACGGCAACAGTTTTGTCGCCAGTCACCATGTCGACAAGCGTATTGTCGTGCGCGACACCTACATCGGAGTTGCCGTGCAGCGGGGCCGATTCGCGTTGAGCTATCAGATGATCGAACGCGGCAAGGAGTTCTTCGGGCAGAAGGCTCCGCAGCGATATGGTGTTGTAACGCTGTCGTTCGGCATCTGATTTTCGGCCGCAAGGCGTTGCGGCCAAATGATTGAGGTGTGCCGTGGCCCTGTTGATCAAAGCCGAAGACTTGCGCGGCCTGATCTCGATCGATGAAGCCATCGTCGCCGTCAGGGCGGGATTTCGCGACCAAGGCGAGCGGCCCGCTTACTCCGCGCCACGCATTCGCATCCAGCATGAAGACCGCCGCGTCAGCGTGCATCCGGGCGGCTGCTATCGCTTGGGTGTTGCCGGGACTTTCACGCATGTCGAACGGTTCACCTTCCGCGGCGGCGCGCAGCAATACGAACGAGCGGGCAAGCGCGTCTATGTCGCCTATGACAGCGAGACTGCGGAATTGAAGACGATCATCGTCGGCTCGCTGCCGCTGTTCGAGTTCGACTCGGAAGAGGACATGTTCGGCACCGAGACCGCGATCACCAGCGCGGTCGGCACCGATCCTCTGGCACGTGACGATTGCCGCGTCTTGGGCCTTTATGGCACCGGCCGGCAGGCCCGCCGGCATCTGATTGCCATGTGCACCATTCGTCCAGGCATCGAAACCGTGCAGGTCTACAGCCGCAGCGACGAGAACCGCAGGCGTTTCGTCGATCAGATGCAGCCCTACGTTCGTGCCCGTATCCAGCCGATGGACAAACCCGAAGACGTCTCGCGCGGCGCCGATCTCATCTGCTGCGCGACCGGGACCAATGTTCCTGTGCTCCTCGGCGCCTGGCTCGACCAGGGTCAACACGTCACCTCGATCGTCGCCAGCAACAAAGGCGTCCTGCTTCAGGGCTCGGTGTCGCGTCCGCGCCGCGAGTTCGATAACGAAGTGATCAGACGGGCCGACCGCATCGTCGCCACCTTGAAAGAGCAGGCGATCATGGACGAGCAGGCCGATCTTTTCGAACCGGTGAGCGAAGGCATCACGAGCTGGGGCCGCATCGCCGATCTCGGCGAGCTGGTTGCGGGCAAGACCCACGGCCGCCGCGGCCCGCGCGAGATTACGATATTCAAGCAGAATTCGGATCAAGGCGTGGGCTTCATGGCCCTGGCGAACCTCGCCCACGACAAGGCCGCCGCGGCGGGCATTGGCCTGAACATCTGACCCGCCTCCGCTGGTTCGCAACGCCAATCCTGAGTAGTGTTTCGCCAGATATTTCCTTGGGAGGGCTAAACATGAAGAATGCATCTGCTCAATCGCGTGATGGTGCGGTTTCGCGGCGCGCGGCGATCGCAACGATAGGAACGGCCGCAAGCGTGGCCGCGCTTGCGCCCGGCGCGCTGGCACAGCCGGCTCCTGCGCCGAACGCGGCGCGAGTGAACGCGCCCAGCGTCATTTCCAACCCGCCGCGCGATTTTTCCGCCGGGAATCCGGTCACCTATCCGGACCCGGACATCATCACCATCGACCCCGCGTTTAACGCGCTGCGCGTCAACAACACCGCGATCCATCGCTTGTTCACTGGCGGCCAGTGGGACGAGGGCCCGGCCTGGTGCGCGCAGGGACGCTATCTCGTCTGGAGCGACATCCCCAATGATCGCCAGCTCCGCTACATCGAAGACGACGGCCGCGTCACCGTGTTCCGCCAGCCGTCGAACAATTCCAACGGCAACACCTTCGATCATCAGGGCCGGCAGATCTCTTGCGAGCATCGCGGCCGCCGCGTGGTGCGCTACGAGCACGACGGCTCGGTCAGCGTCGTTGCCGAGTTCTGGCAGGGCAAGCATCTGAACTCGCCCAACGACGTCGCCGCGCATGTCGACGGAAGCTACTGGTTCACCGATCCGCCGGCGGGCGCTTCGCTGTATGAAGGGATGCCCGACGCACCGGGCGGCCTGCGCAACATGAACGGCATGTTGAACGGCAAGGTCGGTCAGCCGGTCGGATCCGGCGTGCTGAAGGGCGAGCTCGGCTCAAATATCTACCGCGCCGATCCGAGCGGGCGCGTGGATCAGCTGATCAGCGAAGAAGCCTTCGGCGGCGGCGGCAACGGCATCGCCTTCTCCCCCGATTACAAGAAGGTCTACATCGTCAGCCGGCAAGTTGTGTTTAGCTTCGATATCTCTCCCGACGGCAAAACCATCCGGAACCAGAAGCAGTTCTCCGACTTCATGGTGGACGGCATCCGCTGCGCCACCGACGGCATCCGCGTCGACATTTACGGCAATCTCTGGTGCGGCAGCAACGCGGGCGCCAATGTCGGCTACAGCGGCGTGACGGTTTGGAATCCGGAAGGCAAGCTGCTCGGCCGGATTCGTCTGCCGGAAACGACACCGAACATCGCCTTCGGCGGCCCCAAGCGGAACCGGCTCTTCATGTGCGCCGGACAGTCGCTCTATGCCGTCTACGTCAACACCCAGGGCGCCGCCCCGGGTTAACGGCCACGGATGCGCGGGCCTGGCCTCGGCCAGGTCCGCCACACCGTCCTACTTCGATGCCTGAGTTTGCGAGAAGCCCGCTTGCCAACGTGCTGCATATTGCGCGCGAGGCACTTCCTGACCGCGCAGATAGACCTTGTTGATTTTGCGCGTGTTGGAAATGCTGTCCAGCGGATTGGCATCGAGCACGACGAAATCGGCGTTCTTGCCTGGCGCCACCGCGCCGGTGTTGAACTTGCCGATTGTTGCGCCGTCGCGCGTTGCGCCGGTGATCACCTCCATCGGCGTCAAGCCCATCGCCACCTGGCTCTCCAGATCGAGATGGTTGGCGAGCCCGATGAGATGCCGCGTCTGGCCTGTGTCGGTGCCGGAGACGATCTTCATCCCCGCCGCGCGCAGCTTGAGCGCATTCTTCGCATCTTCCGCGAACGACTCTTTCGCCTTCTGAACTTGCGCCGGCGTCATCTTCTTCAACGGTTCGCCCCAATATTCCTCGATGTGCCGCGGCGCATAGGTTGCTTTGAGCAGCGGATCGTCGAGGAAGGCCGGCCGCACCGGTCCGCCCTGCATATTCATGTACGCGCTGATCATCGCCGGAGTCATCCACATCACCGGACGGTCGTTCCGCTGGATACGATCCTTGATGATGCCGACGAGCTCATCGTCCACCACGTCGCCGCCGCGCACCGGCACATGCATCCATGCCTCCGTGCCGGCGCGGAACAGCACCTTGGCATTGGCCAGCGTGACGTTGTGCACGCCGACCGGCACGTTGAATTTGTGCGCTTCGTCGGCGACGGCGCGAATGAGATCGGGCGTCAGCGTCTTCTTGGCGCCGTCGCGATCATCAACCCAGATCTTGATGAACTCAGGTTTGATTTTTACGTAATCGTCCACCGCCGCGCGCGCTTCCGCCACTGTCGACACGGGATACGAAACATCCACGCGTGACGGATTGCCCTGCGCACCCGAGCCCGGCCACGCCAAGCCGGGGCCCGCCGTCTTGAAAAGCGCCGCGCCCGGCACGACTTCGTCGCGCATCTTCAGCGGCACGTCGCCCCAGCCCGTTCGGCCGCCCTTCATGTCCGAGCGGTCGACCAGATCGCCGACGCCGACCACCGCGCCGACGCCCCAATAGGCCAGGCGCTGGAGATGGTCGATCAGATTGGCGCGCGTGAACATCGCCTTCGACATATTGCCGGCCGCGAGGTTCTGGAAGCCGTAATGGCCGTGCAGATCGACCAGAGTCGGCATCACCGTCTTGCCGGTGAGATCGACATGCGCCGCGCCCGCGGGCACCTGCACCTGACCCTTGCGCCCGATCTGCGTGAACTGATTGCCCTGCACCACGAAAGCAGAGTTCTCGATCGCGGGGCTGCCGTCGCCGGTGATCAGGCGGGCGCCTTCATAGACCGTTGCTTGCTGCGCCTGACTTGCGGCCGGTACCACTGCAAGTGCTGCCGCGATCACGCATGCTGTTGAAAACAAGCCCGAAATCTTCCGGCGCATCTTTCAGTCTCCTATGGAATGAGTGCAGCTCACTTGCCCAAGCGTTCCGGTCCCTGCGACAGCATCTGCAGTTTATAGATGGCCGGCCGCGCGGAAATATACAGCGTGCGCTTGTCGGGACCGGCGAAGGCGACGTTCGACGGCTGCCGCGGCACGCTGATCGTTCCGAGGTAGGCGCGGCGCGCGTCGAACACCTGGATGCCGCGTATCGTCGTGACATAGAGACGCCCGTCGCGGTCGATGCCCATGCCGTCGGCGAAGCTCTCTTCGCCCGGCTTGATGTCGTGCAGGGTCACGTACGCGCGCCTGTTCCTGACGCTGCCGTCGGGCTGCACGTCATAAGCGATGATGTCGTTTCCGATCGTGTTGGCGACGATCAGGGTCTTGCCGTCGCGCGACAGGGTGATGCCGTTCGGCCGCGCCACGCTATCGTCGATGATGATCGGCTTGCCGCCAGGCGGAATGTAATAGACGAACACCTTGACGCCCGGCACGACGGGCCGCGGCCCCGGATCGGTGAAATAGATGCCGCCTTTGTCGTCGGCGATGAGATCGTTCGGTTGGAACAGCCTGAACCCGGCCGTGAGATTGGTGTAGCCGTTCTTCGTCCGCCTCAGGATGCGCGGCTCTTCGGCCCAGATGAGATCGCCGTCGCGCGTCAGCGCGATGCCGTTGCCACGATTGGTGTTCCGGCGAAACACCGAGATCTTGCCGTCGGGATCCATGCGATAGGTGATGCTTGCGTTGGTGTCCGAGAAGAGCAGCCCGCCGTCGGCCGTGCCGAGCGGGCCCTCGGTGTTATCGAACGCTTCGCTGACCAGCTGGGGCTCGACGCCGGGCGCGACCACGCCTTTGATCCCCGGACTCGGCGCGGCCAATGCCGCCGAAGCAAGACAGCTCGCGACCAACACCGCCGACGCCATTGTGATGCGCTGCACGAAAGCCTCCCCTTACAAGCCCTTTATTTGCGCGGGACATTACCAGATCGCGCGCCAAGCCTGCCATAGCAGGCGCGCTTAAAACCGCGCTAAACTTGGGCTTATTCAAGCCATCGGTGAGGAACTTTGAGCCGGCAGCAAAGGCGCGCGCGATTGAAGGAGAGTGTGGACGCGGTCTCGCGCCAGGGCATCAATCTGGACGATCCGCCGCGCGATCAACTCTGGTCGATGATCGGGCTGACCCGCATCCTGATGGACATCCTCGAAACCCACAGCGCCGCGCGCGCCAGCGACGCCGCCAAACGCGCGCACGAATTTTTCGAGACCTCGCTCAAGCGCAATCCGTCCAATCACAAGATCGAATGCGCCAAGGGCTGCTCGTTCTGCTGCCATCTGCGCGTCACCGCGCTGGCGCCGGAAATTTTTCATGTCGCCAATTTCGTGCGCAGGCAATTCGGCGCGGAATTGGAATCAGTCCTTGCGCGCGTGCGCGCGGCCGACGCCAACAGCAGGCCGTTGAGCGGCGCCGAACGACCCAAGCACAAATTCCCCTGCGGCCTGCTGGTCGACCGGGCCTGCAGCGTCTATCTCGCGCGGCCATCCGCCTGCCGCGGCCTGACCTCGATTTCGGTCAAGACTTGCGAGCGCGGCTATAACGGCGAAGAGGTGCAAGTCCTCACTCCCGCCGTATGGACCGAAATCCGCCAGGCGCACAATCAGGCGATGTGGGCGGCCTTGTCCGCTGCAAACCTGCCGCCGCATTCCTACGAGCTCAATCACGCCATGCTGGTGGCGCTGGAGACGCCCGATGCCGAAGGCCGCTGGCTCAAAGGCGAAGACGTCTTCGCCGGCGTTTCCTGCGATCGCATCGACGCAGGTCCCGATGCGCCAAACAAGCGGCGGATCATCTCGCTCCTGATCGCCGGCGCCCACGCCCAGGAATTTCCCCAGACCGCCTGAACTAATCGTAACCGGAACACGGCTCGACGCCGTTCGTTTCCGTATCGGCGGGTGTGAGGACAGAATCGTGCGCATCCAAGCAGCCACTACGTTAGTTGCCGTTTACCTCAGTGCATTCGCCGCCGCTTCGGTCCTCGCTCAAGCTTCATCGCGGTCACCGCCTCCGCCCCAATTTGTGGCCACGGCCTGCGCGCCGACGGCCGCCGGCACCGGATCGGGGCTTCATGTCGAGGTCCAGGACGAATACGGCCCTTACGGCGCCGGTGAAACGGTCATGGTGTTCGACACGAGCGGCCGTCCGGTGGTCACCTTGAACTGCGAGGGCCCTTGGGCAAACTTCCAACTCGCGCCGGGCACCTATCGCGTCATGGCCTTCATCGGCGATCAGCTCAGCCCGGAAGTCGCAGTCGATGTTCCCCCAAGTGGCGTCAGCGTCACGCTGAAGCTCCAGCCGCCGCCGATGCCGCCGTCGGAACGTGAGGTGGCCGAAGACGGCACCATCCGATTGCCGCCGCCGCCGTCGGAGACGGCCGAAAATTTCGGTTCAGAAAACCCCGTTCCTCGAGCCCCTTGATCGCCAGATCGGGAGAGTTCAGCGCCAGTGGCACAAAATCTAGCAAACGGCTGAGAGAGTTGAGCGTCCTGGCGAACTGCATGGGGTTCTGCGCCGTGATCGCCCGTTGGTGGCATGGATCCTGATGCCCAGCTATTCGGTGGGTACAAGCAAGGGAATTTCAGCCGCTGTGTTTTCAGCATCCATAAATTTATGGAGCCCCGCTCGCACCTTAAGGGCTTCCCACGTATCCAGAGATGGGGTTCGGATATCACCTTTAGCAGCGGCGCCATCAATAGCAGCGACAACCTTCATAAAGGACTTTTGATCCAAATTGCCTGCCGTAACCTCTTCATAAAGCCAATGTGCGCGTGCTCGAAATTCAATGTCGACAGAACCAATATCTTGGGCGCGCAAAACCGACTTTGAATAATAAGCGCGTCCTTGTTCAAAATCTCTTCGCGCAAATGCACATAAGCCCAAAGTAGCCAAAACTGTCGGATCTGGCTCTGAGTGTGACAGATGTTGCCTCAGCTTTTTCGCAACATCTTCAGCCTCTGCTATTCGCTTGAGCCGTACCAGTGCAACAGCCTTGTTGTTCAGCAGCGTTATATTATCCGGGTTGGCAACAAGTCCCATATTGCAGAATCGCAGACCAGAGCTCGCGTTCCATAGGAGACTTAGTGCTACGTGCGATCCTTCAGTCGCCGCTCGGATAGAGAATGGTTCGTCGTCTAGCCACCTTTCGCAACTGAGCGTGGCCTTATCCCACTGTTTTCGTTCCAGGCAATAACGAGAACGAGCTTCGAAAGCACCGTCGATTGCAAGCATCGACGTCTTGATTGGAATTTCTATGGAGAGCGCTTCGCGAGCCCAGTATGCCTGAGAAAGAGAATTTTCCGTGGGCTGTTGCAAGCTCTGGCGGAAGTATTCTCTTGCCCTCTTATCCTTGCCGGATTTTGCTTCGAGCGTTGCGATTGCTGACGCGAGTTCGCTGAGTTGCTGTGGGTTGATTTCCTTGGACGCAAGAGCATTTGCTCCTCGCTTTAAGGAAACGGGATCGCGCTTAGCGACGTCCGCTAGAGCAATCTCCGCCGCTTGGATCCATGGATCGTGCCTAACAATAGAGGATTGAACTAGTCTGTCGTGGCCCTCTTCGGGTCGGTCTAAGTGGACCATAAAGCGCGCGAACGCTCTCAGGATTGTCCGGCTCTCTGGTGAGCACCCAAGTGCGCGCCTAATTGCAGTTTCAGCACTCCTAACGTCACCAATCTCGGTATGAAGACGAGCCTTTTCCATCCACAGCAAGCCATTCCTTGGCTCATTTTCCAATCGCCGCTTAACGCCGCGTATCTTGAAGGCCGTAATCTCGCGACTAGTAATTGGAATCTCTTGATCGAGATCTGAATTGATTGGACCTCGCACCACGAAGTCTGCAACAGCCCGAATCGCTGGCATTGCATCTTGATTGTCCAAAATTGATTTTGCGGGGCCTACAGCTAGTAGGGGGCGATCGAGCCGAACGGCGCAATCGACTACCTCTGCCGCGTTCTCCAAAGTTGGTCTTTCGCGCCACCTGTCATAAAGGAACCGGAGGCTCTCTTCAGTAAGGCCAAGGTCAACGTGTGCGGCATTCTTTTTGTAACTTTGGAGTTCCGAGGAAGAGATTCTCCATAACGAGCGCCAACGTGGAAATACCGTACGGTCCCTTGCAATCCTAGCATCCATCAGGTGGCCAAGTAGTGCACGTTCATCGCCTTCGCGCCACGATCGAATTGCGAAACAAAGCGGTCCAATCCATATTGATCGACACTCTGCTGAATGTTCGATGGATGGCCGCGCAAGCGTGGATCTGGGTCACACAGTTGACAAATTGCAGTTTTAAGGTCGTTCGCTTCCGGTATCAGGCTTCCGTCCGGCCTATGAGGAATATTAGTGTCGAAAAACGCCATCGATGCACCAAACGAATCTCTGATGAATGGAAGAACCTCCTGATAGTTACCTCTCCAATTATGACTGTTATGCTCTGGTCGTATGAAGGTATGCATCAGCGGCGTTAAACGCTGACCCGTTACCAGGAAGAACGCCATACTTCCTAGGTGATAAAGGTCGGACGCTTGGCGGACGGAAAACGCAATCTTGCCGCTCTGCATTGGAAAATTATTTCGATACCAAAATTCGGGTGCAGCATAATTGTGATCACCAGTGTAGTTCACAGTATCCCACGGACCATTTGTGGTTTCGCTCGTAGCCCGCCCGAGGTCAGCCAATTTTTGCAAGTGTTCGTCGAATACTAAGAAGTTTGATGGCTTGACGTCGTTGTGAGCGATTCTTTGCCTGTGGAGCTGCTGAATTGCGATCGCCAAATTATGTAAAGCAAGAAACGTCCAAGATAACCCTAACCGTTTTTGGCGATTGACCTGCTGGCGCACATCGCCTGATGCAAGTTCAAACATGATATAAAACACGATATCTCTGACGCCGTTTTCGACAAGCTCCATCTGTCCATAGTCAAGTGCGTGTACTATTCGATCTAAGTTATTACCGCGACAAATCGTCAAGATTTCGCGCTCGAAATATTGTTCGTTCAAAGCTTGACGCATTTTTGTCAATGGGTCTGCGATGAGGCATCGTGTCAACAAGCCGATGTCGGTCGCTTTGCAGAAAGATCGGGTACCATCCTCGTGGATAGCCAAGTAGCCGACTGAGAAATTGCCCCCGGACCCATCTTGGGATCGTTCGAGTCTTTCAATAATTCTCCAGCTACCTTTTTTCAGCTCTCCAGAGAGCGCTTTGCCCACTAGGGCTTCGCAGTTCGACACTGGGCGAGGTGGGGAACTCATCGCGCACCCGAATGGAATCATGACGAAATTCCAATTCTAGACTAGTTTTAAAACTTCATTGCGCAATTGTGTCTTGAACGTGGCTCTCCTGAATGATTCTGGATGGGTCGTGCCCAAGGCGGGGTCAGCCCCCTCACAAGTCGAACTTTGACCTATTTCTTTGCCGCCGGTTGTCCGGGAAGCGGTGCTGCGCCTGGAACGGGGCGAAAATCCTGATTGGGATAGCCGTCCGCGGTGGGCACCTTGATCACCAGATAGGGATGATTGAGCGCCTCGTGGCAGCCATTGCATTGCGTTGTTAGATCGTTGAAGGCGGTCGCGAACTGCATCGGGTTCGCAGCCCCGATCGCGCCGTTCACCTGCTGAATTTTCGGTCCCATCAGCGACTGGAACGTTGGCCCCAAATCGACCTGGGTGCCGGGCTGCGGGTATTTCGGAATCGTCGCCGCGATCTTGTCGAAGGCGGAACGCATCTCGTTGAGCTCGAACGCCGCCAGTGTCCAATTCCTCTGCTGAGCGGCCGCCCACAATTTGATGTGCCGCGGCTGGATCATCATCGTCATCAGATCCGACAGCGTGGGCTTGAAGTCGAGGATCACCAGCGGCGCGGGGGCGGCGGCTTTTCCAGCGGCGGCCGGTGCCCCTTTTGCCGCGGGTGCGGCCGCGGGAGCGCCCTGCGCAATCCCGATCGCGGCGGCGGCGAGCGCAAAACTTCCGGCCGCCAAAGCCACGGCCAAATGACGAGATTTCATGATGACCCTCCCGAATTTGCCGCGATGTTACACCGACTCCGCGTGAAGGCGAGGGGGCCT
>Ga0134122_10004036_pt1 | contig 10896 bp, 11 predicted proteins | sample KB302_FD_96461 | JGI IMG/M metagenome (GOLD analysis project Ga0134122, IMG submission 96461) | Terrestrial soil microbial communities without Nitrogen fertilizer from Kellogg Biological Station, Michigan, USA - KB3-0-2 | ecosystem: Environmental > Terrestrial > Soil > Unclassified ... | reverse complement strand
TGGACAAGACGCGCGAGTACGTGGCGCGGCTGTCGACGCTGGTCACCGCGCTGGCGATGAACTACCTCTACACGGACAAGTTCTTCGACGAGTAGTAAGTTCGTGGGCGGAATGCCGGTTCCCCCCCTCCGCATCGCGATCCTCCACTACCTGCCCTCCGGAGACTCGCCGGACCCGGTGGTCGATCAGCTGGCGGCGGCGCTGCGCGAGAACGGGCACGAGCCGGTCACCATCGGCGTGGACGAGAGCGTGCGCGACGTGCTCAACCAGATCGAGCGCTCGCACACCGACCTGGTCTTCAACATCTGCGAGACCTTCGCGGACGACTACCGGCTGGAGGTGAACGTGGCCGCGCTGCTGGAGATGGCGCGGCTGAAGTACACCGGGTCCGGCACCGCCGGGCTGCTCCTGGCGCAGGACAAGATCCTCACCAAGCAGCTGCTGGACTACCACGAGGTGCTCACTCCCCGGTTCGCCACCTTCGACGGGCAGACGTTCGAGACGCACGGGAACCTGTCGTTCCCGCTGATCGTCAAGCCGGCCAAGAGCGACGCGTCCATCGGCATCGGCGTGGTGCGGGACTGGGAAGGGCTGACCCGGCAGGTGCGCGTCATCCGCAAGGAGCTGGACGACGACGCGCTGGCGGAGGAGTTCATCGAGGGGCGGGAGATGTACGTGTGCGTGATCGGCGACAGCGCCCACCCGGAGATCCTCCCCATCGTGGAGCTGGACTTCGGCAAGTGGAACGCGGAGGAGCCGAAGATCGCCGACCGGAAGGTGAAGTTCGGGCCGGAGACGCAGGACTCCCCCAAGCTGGTCTTCCCGCGGGAGATCTCGGACGAGCTGCGCGGGAGGATCGAGCGCGCGGCGCTGATCGCCTACCGCGCCCTCAAGCTGCGCGACTACGCGCGCATCGACTTCCGCATCTCCGGGCAGGCCAACGAGCCGTACATCCTGGAGGTCAACCCCAATCCGTACCTCGCCCAGGACTGCGAGGTGGCGATCGCCGCCAAGGAGAAGGGGATCTCCTACGCGCAGTTGGTGGGGCGGATCGTCGAGTCGGCGGCGGCGCGCTGCAAGCTGCTCAAGCCCAAGGAGCCCAAGGGTTCAGCCTCGCCCAAGCCTGACGAGACCGGCGCGACGCAGGCGCCGTGATCTGGTAGTCCCCGAGGCATGGCGGAGACGACCCTGGACCTGCGCGACCTCCCGCGCGCCGAGGCGTACGCGCAGCTGGAGAAGCAGGCGCGGAGCGTGCTGGAGGGCGCGCTTGACGAGGTGGCGGCGATGGCCACCTGGAGCTGCCTGCTCCACCACGCGTTCGGGCACCTGTGGACGGGGTTCTACCGGGTGGTGGAGCCGGGGAAGCGGCTCCGGGTGGGGCCGTACCAGGGGACGCTGGGGTGCCTGGAGATCGCCTTCGGGCGCGGGGTGTGCGGGACGGCGGCGGCGCGCGGGGAGACGGTGGTGGTGCGGGACGTGGAGCAGTTCCCCGGGCACATCGCGTGCGACTCGAGGTCGAAGTCGGAGATCGTGGTGCCGGTGTTCGGGCGGGAGAAGGCGCTGATCGCGGTGCTGGACATCGACTCCGACCGGGTGGGCGCGTTCGGGGAAGAGGACCGCGTCGCGCTGGAGCGGCTGATGGGGTGGTTCCAGCGATGACCGCCTCCGGCGCCGAGGTGCCCTGGCGCTTCCAGTTCTCCGGGACGCTGAAGGGCATCTACGTGATGCGGTACCTGATGTTCTCCGGGGGCGCGGGCATCGCGCTCGCGGTGGCGCAGCGGGCGTACGACGGGCGCGTGGGCATCGGGCTCGCCTTCGGGCTGCTGGTGGGGCTGTTCCTCTTCCGCGGTCAGCTCCGGCCGTTCCGCGTGCCGGCGATGGGGCTGGGGCGCGAGCAGCTCCACTTCGTGCTCAAGAAGCAGGACAAGGCGCTGGAGTGGGCGAAGGTGACGTCGGTGTCGGCGCACGACCGGTACGTGGCGCTGGTGCTGGATGGCGGCGGGTCGATGGAGATCCTGGCGCGGGACTACGGGCTCTCCTCGCAGGCGCTGGCCACGCTGCTGCAGGGGTTCCTCCAGCCGGTGCGCCGGAACCTGCTGCCTCCGGATGCCGAGGTGCGGCGCGCGCTGGGCGTCGCGTAGCATCCGCGCCCTATGAGGCGCTCCCCGTTCCGTCCGCTGCTGTGGATCTGCGCGCTCGCCGCCCCCGCGCTCGCGGGCGACCCCGGACTGGGAGACGGCCACTGGGGCCCGCTCAACCTCCGCTACGCCACGGCGAGCCTCAACCGCTCCACCCCGCTCCAGGGCGCCTCGGCGGGGACGGTGCTCCCGGTGGCCAGCACCGCGGGGTTCAGCGCCGGGGACCTGGTGATGGTGTACCAGGCGCAGGAGGTGATGGCGCTGGACTCGGGGACGGCGGGGCCGCTGGACCTGACCGCCACCGGGGCGGGGCGCTTCGAGCTGGCGCGCGTCGCGCGGGTGGACGGCGGGACGGCGCTGGAGCTGGACGCGCCGCTGAGCGCGGCGTTTCCGGGCGGCGGGCTGGCGCAGGTGATGCTGGTGCCGGAGTTCACGTCGGTGACGATCTCCACCGGGAGCATGCTCACCGCCCAGCCGTGGAACGGGAGCTCGGGCGGCGTGATCACCTTCCTCTCCCAGGGGGCGGTGGTGAACGACGGGGAGATCACCGCCACCGGCGCCGGGTTCCGCGGAGGGCTCTCGAACACGAACCAGACGTGCACCGGGCCGGGCGGGCTGGACGGGGTGCCGAACGCGGGCAAGGGCGAGGGGTTGGTGCAGGGGCGCTACGGGGCGTCGTTCGCCGGGCGCGGGAACGTGGGGAACGGCGGCGGCGGCGGGGACACGTGCAATGCCGGAGGTGGCGGAGGTGGGAATGGGGGTGAGGGTGGCAAGGGCGGCTGGGCCGCGCAGTCCATGAACGACGTGGGAGGCCTGGGAGGCGCGGCGCTGACGTTCCTGCTGTTCGACGAGCGGCTCCCGCTCGGCGGCGGCGGCGGTGCCGGGCAGAGCAACGCGAGCGAGGGCGGCCCGGGCGGCCCCGGCGGCGGGGTGGTGTGGTTCCGCGCGCTGGAGCTGACGGGCGCGGGGGTGATCTCGGCGGACGGGCTCAACGGGGCGGACGCGGGGCCGAACAACCCGAGCGACGGCGCGGGCGGCGGCGGCGCGGGCGGCACCATCTCCGTCCACGTCGCCGGCCTGGCGCAGTGCGGGCTCTTGCGCGCGCGGGGCGGCGACGGCGGCGACACGCCGGAATTCCAGGCGACCGGCGGTCCCTGCGGTCCGGGCGGCGGTGGAGGCGGCGGGAGGATCCTCATCCAGGCGGCGGACGCGACGGGCTGCCCCACGTCCGCGAGCGGCGGCAACTCGGGCATCCAGCCCGACCCGACGTGGCCGGTCTACTTCGGCGCCACGCCGGACGCGGGCGGCCGGGCGCCGTACCAGGGCTCGGTCAGGGTGGTGGGACCCGGCCTCGACGCCGGGCTCGTCGCGGACGCAGGCCAGGACGCGGGGGTCGACGGCGGCACCCAGCTCAGCGTGTGCGTTCCAACGGCGGTCGGCTGCGGGTGCTCGGAGATCGGGCCGGGGACGCTGGGGTTGGTGGCGGTGATGCTGGCGCTGGGTGCGCTGCGCAAGGCCAACCGGAGGAGTGGTCCTGTCAGCTGAGGCGTGGAAGGGGTGATCGCACCGGCGCACGCCGGGTGCGTAAGCGCGCTCGCTCCCAGCACCTCCAACGCCGGCTCCTCGACGTCGGGCGGCCGGCGCGACCCTCTCCCGCTCCCCGGGTGCCGTGAGGAACCGAAGACATCTCCGCGCGCAGTATGGCCGCGCCCGACCCGGCGCCAGTACATTCCCCTCGATGTTGCGTGATGCTCCCGTCCGCGCGCGTCCGCCGTCGTCAGTCCGCTACAGCGTCCGGTGCATCACCAGCGCATCGACGAAGCCATGCGTCGGATGACGAAAGACGGCAGGCATGCGGCCGATGATGGCGAACCCGAAGCTTTGCCAGAGCCGGACGGCGCGCTCGTTGGTGGCCACGACGAAGTTGAACTGCATGGCAGCGAAGTCGCGGGAGCGGGCATGATCGAGCGAGTGCGCGCACATCGCGCGCGCCACTCCACGGCCCGTAGCCCGGGCGTCCGTCATGTACGCGCAGTTCGCGACGTGGGCGCCACCGCCGCGCTGGTTCGCCTGGATGAAGTAGGTGCCGACGACGGCCCCGTCCAGTTCCGCAACGAAGACTTCGTGCGCCGGGGCCATCCAATGCTCGAGCGCCTCCGCCTTTCCCCAGTCGCGCGGCAACGCGTACGTCTCCCCGGCCCGGAGAACGGGCTCGATGATGCGCCAGAGCGCATCGCGATCCTCGAGAGTGGCCGGTCGCACGAGCATCCGAGCCCGCCAATATTGCGTTTTGGCCGTCCGCGCGGAGCTCGAAACGTGTGGCCTGAGCGTTGAGCTGCCGGACTTGCGCCCATGGCAAGGAAGCGCGGGGCGCCTGACGAAGCCCGACGAGAAGGCGTGGTGTCGCCGGACCTCGTCTGGGCCGCGCGGTGGACGCCGGCCGGTCGCCGTGGCCGGGCCTCCTCTAACGGCCCTGGCGGGCCGGGCGGCGCCGCCCTTCAGGGCCGCCGCCGCGCCTCAGGGGAGGGCGGGCGCGAATGGATCGGGCCTGGTCAGCGGCAGCGGGCGGCCGATCAGCACCGGGTTGACCCCCCTGAGCACGCCGGTGCGCTTCAGCTCGGCGAAGTCGCTCAGCGCCCGCTGCACCATCCACCCCGGCTCGGACGCCAGCCGCTGCAGCGACTCCTCGTCCGGCGGCGCGGTCTGGTCCACGTGCACCTGGTACCAGCCGCGCGTCCGGGCGAAGACGGTGCGCCGCAGACCGGCCTTCGCGGGGGAAGCGGCGAACTGCACCTCGGTGAAGTCTCCTGGCTTCGGTTGCACCAGGAAGCGGTCGTCCGTGGCGTTCAGCTCCGCCCTCACGTCCCGGCCATCCTGGTCGCGCGCGCTCAGGGCCGGCTGGACCGTCATCTGGACCGCTTGCTCTTCCGAGCCCAGCCTGAGGCTGTCGAACGTCCAGAACGCCATCGGCGGATCCAGCTTGATCCGGATCCGCTGCCCGTTCACCCCGTGCAGGTCCAGCGGCACTGCCCGCAGCTCCGGAGCCACCGGACCCCCGCCGGTGATGACGCCCCGGCGCTCCCACCGGTCCCCCACCTGGACCTGCACCGCCAGCGTGAAGAGCTCCTCGCGCTCGCCCCAGCGGCGGATTTCCTCCTGGTACGAGGGGCTGGCGTTGACCGCGGCGTAGAACGCCTCCAGCTGGTTGCCCCGTAGGCTCAGCAGGGTGCGCAACATGGTCGCTCCCCACATCCCGGTGGAGGCGCCGGTGACGAGGTAGACCGGCCCGCCGCCTGCGGGGCGCTCGAACTCCAGGGTGAGGTGGTTGCGAGTGTCGTTCAGCGGCAGGCGGGTCGCCAGGTCGTCCAGGTCGGCCGTCCAGGTCCGTCGATCCTCCTGGGCCAGGGTGCCGGTGAGGTCGGCGCCCCGCTCGTCGGACGCCCGCACCGGCGGCCGCAAGTCCCTGAAGGCGTGCACGCCGCCCTGCCGGTCCATCACCGCCTTCGAGCCCTCCGGGTGATCGATCTCCAGCAGTTCGAGGTTATTGGTGTGCTGGGTCTCGTCCATCTCGTTGGTCAGCAGCAAGCGGTAGCGCCCGCCGACCGCCGCCAGGTGCTCCAACTCGGAGGAGTCCGTCCGCTCGAAGGCCGCCACCGTCGCGCCCCCGTACGGCTCTCCGTCCAGGACGTACTGCTTGCCGTCCCAGGAGTAGATGAATGGGCAGGAGCTGAGCAGCGCGATCACGAGCAGCAGGGCGAGCGCCCCGACGATGGAGCCGGCGATCACGAGCACCGTCACCAGCACGGACCCCACGACATTCACGTCCGGGAGCACCAGGGCCCCGATTTCCTCAGGGCGCAGGGTGTACTCCTGCCCGGGCGCGCCCTCCTGGCCGGCGCGGCAACGGACCTGCGTCACCTCGCGCCCGCTCTTCGGGTCCACGGCCGGTGCCCGCTCCCACTGCTTGCACTCCCCCGGCGGGCAGGTGATCCGCACCAATTCCTGGCTGGTCTGGGGGTCCACGCTCCGCCGCGCCTTGCCGCGCTCGCAGGCCTTGCGGTCGCCCGTCGCCGTCAGGAAGGCGGCGATCTCCAGCCCATCCGCCGAGCGGAGCTGGGCCCGCGGGGACGACGCTTCCTCGGCGTTCAACAACAGCTTGCGCTCGCCGCGCAGCACGCACGCCAGCGCCAGCCCCAGCGCGACCGCCCACAGCCCGATCCGGACCCTGCTCGCTCTTGCTCTCATGTCAGCGCATAGCCTCCGTCCACGTCGATCACCTGTCCGTCGATCCACGAAGCGCCGGGCCCGGTGACGAAATCCAGCGCTGCGGCGATCTCGTCCGGTGCCCCCAGCCGGCCCAGGGGCGTCCGCGCCAGGGCGGCATCGCGCACCCCCGCCGGGAAGTGCGACAGCACGTCGCCTTCCACCAACCCGGCTCGGATGGCGTTCACCCGGATGCCCTGCGGGCCCAACTCCACCGCCAGCCCCCGCACCACCGCCTCCAGCGCCGCCTTCGCCGGCCCGAGCGCGCCGTAGGCCGGCACGAAGCGGGAGCTGCCCAGGCTGGAGACGGCGGCGACCGCTCCCCGGCAGAGCGCGAGTGGCTCCAGCAGCTCCGCCACCAGATCGAGCAGGCTCCGCGCCGACACCTCCAGCGTGAGGTTCCACTGGTTGGGCTTGACGCGCACCAGCGGCTTGAAGGCCGTCACCGCCGCGCAGTGGATGAGCCGGTGGCACCGGTCCCCGAGGCCGGCGGCCGCTGCTCTCAGCCGGGCGCGCACCTCCGGGTCCGCGACGTTGCCGCGGACCAGGCAGACCTGCCGGCCGCCCCGCCGCAGCTCCTCCGCCAGCGCCTCCGCGGCGCGCTGGTCCTGGAGGTAGCCGAGGACCAGGTCGTGCCCCGCGGCGGCCAACCGGCGGGCGGTGGCGGCGCCGATGCCGCGCGTCCCGCCGGCGATCACCGCCACCTGCGCGGGCCCGGCCTCAGGCATGGACAGCCGCCTCCAGCCGCATGACCACGTAGCTGCCCAGCGCCTCCACCGTGAGGGCGGCGCGGAACGCCTCCTCGGTGACGCCGTCGCCGAAGGTCCTGGCCAGGTCCTCGTTGCTGATGCCGAACCCGAAGGACCGCTCCAGGCGGAAGCGCAGGTCCAGCAGGTCGATGCTCTCCGCGCCCAGCTCGATCATCAGCTTGGCCTCGGGCGTGGCGCGCTCGACGGCGAGCCCCAGCGTCTCGGCCACCAGCTTCCGGACTGTCTCCCGCACCTCGATCTCACTCATCGCGCGCTCCTCCGGCACGCGCCACGGCGCACGCCAACATCCCTCCGTCCACGGGAACCACCGCGCCGCTGACGTAGTCGGCGTCCTCGGACGCCAGGAAAGCGACCACCGCCCCCACCTCCGCCGGCGTCCCGGGCCGGCCGGCCGGCACCAGCCTCCGGAGCGCGGCGCCCATCCGCGCCACCGGTGTTCGTCCCATCCCGCCGTTCACGAACCCAGCCGCGACGGCGTTCACGGTGATCCGCCGGGGCCCCAGCTCCACCGCCAGCGCTCGAGTGAGGGCGTCCAGAGCGCCCTTGCTGGAGGCGTAGGCGCTGGTGCCCTGGGTCCCCCTGCTCCCCAGGACCGAGCTGACGTTGACGACCCGCCCGCGGCCGCAGGCCATCAGGTGGGGAAGCGCGGCCCGCACCACGTTGAGGGCGCCGGCGACGTTCACCGACAAGACCTTCTGGACCGCCTCCGGCTGGAGGTCGTTGAGCAGCCCGTCCGCCGTGCACCCGGCGGCGTTCACCACGGCGTGCAGCGCGCCGTGCCGCTCCACCACCGCTCGCACCGCCCGGTCGCACGCCGCCGGGTCGGCCACGTCGAACCCGAGCGCGGCGGCGTCCCGCCCGGCCGCGCGCAACTCCGCCGCCACGCGCTCGGCGGCCTCCGCCCCCCGGAGGTAGCCCACCACCACGTGCGCCCCGCGCCCGGCGAGCGCCCCGCAGATGGCCGAGCCCACGGCCCCGCTCCCGCCGGTGACCAGCGCGATCACTCGCCCCTCCAGCGCCGCAGCACCAGGCAGGCGTTCTGGCCCCCGAAGCCGAAGGAGCTCTTCAGCACCACGTCGAGCCGCGCCTCGCGGGCCTGGTTGGCGACCAGCGTCAGGTCGCACTCCGGATCCTGCTCGTCGATGTTGATGCTGGGCGGGGCGACCTGGTGCTGGAGTGCCAGCACGCAGGCCGCCAGCTCGATCGCCCCCGCCCCCGCCACCAGGTGGCCGACCTGGGACTTGGTGGAGCTGACCAGGAGCCGCCGGGTGTGCGGCCCGAAGACGGCGTGCAGCGCGCGCGCCTCGGTGCGGTCGTTCATCCGCGTGCCGGTGCCGTGCGCGTTGACGTACTGAACGTCGGCCGGCGCCGCGTGCGCGTCGGCCAGGGCCTGCTGCATCGCCTGCACCGACCCGTGCGCGTCCTCGGGCTCGTCGGTCACCCGGTAGGCGTCCGCCGCCGACGCGTACCCGCACAGCTCGGCCAGGATGGGCGCCCCGCGCCGGGTGGCGTGGGCCACCGTCTCCAGCGCGAGGACCACGCCCCCTTCGCCGATCACGAACCCATCCCGGCCGCGGTCGAATGGGCGGGCCGCCTGGGAGGGGGACTCGTTCCGGCGCGACAGCACTCCCAGCATCCCGAAACCGGTCAGGCCGGTGGGGTTGACCATGGCGTCGCCCCCGCCCGCGAGCATGGCGTCCGCCCGGCCACTCCTCAGCATCCGCAGCGCCTCGCCGACCGCCTGGGACGATGACGTGCAGGCGGTGCAGACGGTCAGGTTCTCACCCCGGAGTCCGTGCTCGATGGCGACGTGGGCGGCGGTGATGTTGGGCAGGAGTTGGAGGGGGAACAGCGGGTTGAACACCTGTGAGGCGAGGTCGTGCGCGGCCCGCTTCGCCTTCGCCTCGCGGATCTGCTGGGCCAGCTGGCCGAGCGCGTCCAGGTTCTCGATGTCGTGGTTGCCCACGCCGCCCATGCCCAGCGACACCCCGAACCGCTCCGCCGGAGGTGGAGCCGTCCGCAGCCCCGAGCCCTCCATGGCGAGCGCAGCCGCGCTGACCACGAATCCGGTGGCGCGGCCCATGAGCTTGAGCGACTTGCGGTTCTTGACGTAGCGACCCAGGTCCAGCCCGGAGTCGTCCACCTGGCAGGCGAAGCGGGTGGCGAACGGCGCCGGGTCGAACCGCGTGACGGGAGACGCGGCGGATGCCCCGGCAAGGATCCCCTTCCAGAACGGGCCGGTGCCCACTCCGAAGGGCGTCACCATCCCCAGCCCGGTGACGACGACCCGCGGGCTATCCATGACCCAGGCTCTCCAGCGGGTGGCGGTCGAAGCCGTGCAACTCGGCGCCCTCCATCCACGAGGCGTACAGCGACCGCACCACCGGGAGCGCGGCGCCGTAGAAGCCTTCGACGGGCAGGCCGGCGAAGCCGATGGTGGCGGTGGCGCAAACCACGCCGGCCTGGGTGATCTCCCCCGAGAGGACGGCCGACTCGCCCTGCTGTTGCTCGACCGCGAGGGAGATGCGCATCTCCGGCCCAGGGCGCACCGGCCGGCGGAACTTGGCGTCCCGGATGAAGATCGGAAGCGCCTTGTGACGGAACCCGGAGCTCACCTCCAGGAGGAAGGAGCCGGCCTGGGCGAAGCACTCGATCAGCAGCGCTCCGGGCATCACCGGTTGGGAGGGGAAATGCATCTGGAAATAGCTCTCGTTCCCGGAGACGCCGCGTACAGCCAAGATCCGCTCGCCGCGATGGAGCTGAAGCACCCGATCCACGAACAGGTAGCGCACGCGCCCTCCGGTTTCGCCCAGGGCATCCACTGACGCTCGGACCCGCTGGTGCAGTCGCTCATGTACCTGCCGGGAGGGGCGCCTCTCCATCCCCCGAATGGGGTATGACGCCTCTGTCGCGACGCTCACCTGGCCTTGGCGCGCCTCCGCGCGATCGCGAGCGGCACGTCGGTGGCGGCCATGGCCATCGAAATCCTCAAGGAGATCCTGGGCCACTACTCCGTGGTGGTGACTGAGCGGTACACGCGCCTCCGGCCCGATCTCTTCGCCGACCGGGAGCGCTCCACCCTCTCGCTCGCCTTGAACCCCGCGGCGTTCCCTTCCGGCGCCGGAGCCGTACAGGGAAGTGGGCGATCCGTCCGCCTCCTACCGTCAGGCGTCCGCCGCGTTCACCAGCCCCGTGCCCTGCACGCAGGCGAACACCACCTTCGCCGGTCCGGGGCTCACGCCGGCAGCTTCTCCCGGATCGCCCGCTCCAGCGTCTGCACCACCTCCGACAGCGGCAGCGCGCTGGAGTCCACCCGGACCGCGTCGTCCGCCGCCTTCAGCGGGGCCACCTCGCGCTCGGAGTCGTCCTTGTCCCGCTTCCGCTGGTCCACCAGCACCTCGCCCAGCGACCGGTCCACGCCCTTCTGGAACAGCTCCTCGAACCGCCGCCTCGCCCGCACCGCCTCATCCGCCTCGAGGAAGAACTTGGCGTCCGCGTCCGGAAACACCACCGTGCCGATGTCCCGGCCCTCCAGGATCGCCCCCCGCGGCGCGGACAGCGCCAGCCGCCGCTGCAGCGCCAGCAACCCCTCGCGCACCACCGGCCGGCTGGACACCGCGGACGCGCCCATGGAGATGTCCGGCGTCCGGATCGCCGAGGTGACGTCCTCGTCCGCCAGGTAGACCCGGTTCTCCTCCCCCACCACCTCGAACCGGACGTGGATG
>Ga0134122_10004035_pt1 | contig 10896 bp, 9 predicted proteins | sample KB302_FD_96461 | JGI IMG/M metagenome (GOLD analysis project Ga0134122, IMG submission 96461) | Terrestrial soil microbial communities without Nitrogen fertilizer from Kellogg Biological Station, Michigan, USA - KB3-0-2 | ecosystem: Environmental > Terrestrial > Soil > Unclassified ... | reverse complement strand
GATGAACGCTCCGAGCAGCCACAGGATGAGCAGGATGACGACGATGGTCCAAAGCATGAGACGGTCCTTTATTCTCTGTTCGGGACCGCAACGGTCGGGCCGGGTGACCGTTCCTACTGCTGTTAGACCAGCCGCGACTGCTTCAGCGCCGCGGCGATGAATCCGGCGAACAGCGGGTGCGGCTCGAACGGGCGGCTCTTCAGTTCGGGGTGGAACTGGACGCCGATGAACCACGGGTGGTCGGGCCGCTCGACGATCTCGGGCAGCTGGTCGTCGGGCGACATGCCCGAGAAGATCAGGCCCGCACCCTCGAGCGCGCCCTTATAGTGGATATTGACCTCGTAGCGGTGGCGATGGCGCTCGCTGATCTCGTCCGTCCCGTAGATCGAGCGGACGACGCTGTTGCCGTCGAGCTTGGCCGGATAGGCGCCGAGCCGCATGGTGCCGCCGAGGTCACCGCCGGCGGCACGCTGCTGCAGGCCCTCCTCGCTCATCCATTCGGTGATCATCCCGACCACCGGCTCGGGCGTCTCGCCGAACTCGGTGGTCGAGGCGTCCTTGATCCCCGCCTGGTTTCGCGCCGCCTCGATGCACGCCATCTGCATGCCGAGGCAGATGCCGAAGAACGGGATCTCGCGCTCCCTCGCGAAGGTCACGCTGGCGATCTTGCCCTCGCTGCCGCGCTCGCCGAAGCCGCCGGGGACGAGGATTCCGTGCAGCGGCTCGAGCTCGGCCGCGATCTCGGCGTCGGGATGCTCGAACACCTCGGCGTCGATCCACTGGATGTTGACCTTGGCGCGGTTGGCGATGCCGCCGTGGACCAGCGCCTCGCGCAGGCTCTTATAGGCGTCGGGCAGGCCGACATATTTGCCGACCACGCCGATCGTCACCTCGCTCTCATAATGGTCGATGCGGTCCATGATGTCGGTCCACACCGTGAGCTCGGGTTCGGGCGAATCGTGGATCCCGAACGCCTTCAGCACTTCGTCGTCGAGCCCCGCCTGGTGATATTGCAGCGGCACGTCGTAGATGTTGCGGGCGTCGAGCGCCGGGATGACGGCCGAGGTCGGGACGTTGCAGAACAAGGCGATCTTCTCGCGCTCGGCGTCGGGCAAGGGCCGGTCGCAGCGGCACAGCAGGACCTCGGGCTGGACCCCGAGGCTGGACAATTCGCGCACCGACTGTTGCGTCGGCTTGGTCTTGAGCTCGCCGGCGGCCGCGATCCACGGCACCAGCGTGGTGTGGACGCTGACGCTGTTGCCGCGGCCGAGGTCGTTGCGCAGCTGGCGGATGGCCTCGATGAACGGCAGGCTCTCGATGTCCCCGACCGTGCCGCCGATCTCGCAGATGACGAAATCGAGCCCGTCGGTCTCGGCCCGGGCGAACTCCTTGATCGCGTTGGTGACGTGCGGGATCACCTGGACGGTCGCCCCGAGATAGTCGCCGCGCCGTTCCTTGGCGATGATGTCGCGATAGATGCGCCCGGTGGTGATATTGTCCGACTGCCGCGATGAGACGCCGGTGAAGCGCTCGTAATGGCCGAGGTCGAGGTCGGTCTCCGCCCCGTCGTCGGTCACATAGACCTCGCCGTGCTGGTAGGGGCTCATCGTCCCCGGGTCGACGTTCAGATAGGGGTCGAACTTCCGAATTCGGACCTTGAACCCGCGCGCCTGGAGGAGCGCCCCCAAGGAGGCGGAAAGAAGACCCTTGCCAAGCGATGAGACCACGCCGCCGGTGACAAATATGAACCGCGCCATGGGAGTCGGGGCTTAAGTCGATGAGCGCCCCGCGCGCAACCCCGGGACCGTCAAAAAGTTTTCAGATGACCCTTATTGGGCAAGCGGGACCGCCGGCTGCTGGTCGTTCTGCTGCTGCTGCTGCTGCTGGGCCGGCTGGACCGGCTGCGCCGGCGGCGCGGGGGCGGTCTGCACCGTGTTGGCGAGCGACGCATCGATCGTCGGCGGTTTGCGCGACACGCCGGCGATCGCCGCCATGACGATCGACAGGACGATGAACAGCCCGCCGAGGATCGCGGTCGAGCGGGTCAAGAAGTCCGCTGCACCGCGCGCGGTCATGAAGCCCGACGAGCTTCCGCCGACGCCGAGCCCGCCGCCCTCGGACCGCTGCATCAGGATCGTCCCGATCAGCGAGACTGCGATAATGATCTGAACGATCAGCAGGAAGCTCAATAACATGTCGGTCTTTCTTGGGAATCGGGTCGCGGCGACTTAGCGGGCCGCTCCCCTCCCTTCAAGGGACGGGCTGCGGGCGGCGGCGGCGACGATCGGCAGGAAATCGGCGGCCTTGAGGCTCGCGCCGCCGACCAGCGCGCCGTCGACGTCGGGCACGGCGAAGATCTCGGCCGCGTTCGAGGCCTTGACCGAGCCGCCGTAGAGGATCGGGACGCGGCCGCCGGGCTCGTCGTAGGCGGCCGCCAATCGCCGCCGCAGCGCCGCGTGCATGTCGCCGATCTCGTCGAGGGTCGGAATCTTGCCGGTACCGATCGCCCAGATCGGCTCATAGGCGATCGCCAGGCCGTCCGTGGCGAGCCCCCGCGGCAGCGACGAATCGAGCTGGGCTGCGACGGTCTCGACCGCGCGGCCCGCCTCGCGCACGTCGAGCGCCTCGCCGACGCACAGGATGACTTTCAGCCCGCACGCCAGCGCGGCTTCGGCCTTGGCCTTGACCTCGGCGTCGCTTTCGCGCTGCGCCTCGCGGCGCTCGGAATGGCCGACGATGGTCAGGCTCGCGCCGGCGTCGCGCAGCATGTGCGCCGAAATGCTGCCGGTGTGTGCGCCCTTCTCGGCATGGTGGACGTCCTGCGCCCCGATCGGGAAGCCGGGGACGGCGCGCGCCGCCCGCTCGATCAGGATCGCCGGGACGCACAGCGCCACGTCGACCTCCGGATATTGCCGCGACTGTTCGGCGATCGCCGCGATCTCCGTCAGGTCGGCCGACAGGCCGTGCATCTTCCAATTGCCCGCGACGAGCTTCTTCAACGCCATTGCCTTCCCCAGCTCTTGCCGCCGCCCTAGCGGGCGCGCCTTGATGCCCGCAAGTCTCGCCCCTAAAGCAGCGATCCTTCCTTCCAGCAGTGGACCGCAATGCTCTCTTTCTTCCGCCGCCTGTCCAAATCGAAAATCGGGACCGGCATCATGGCCGCCGTCCTGATCGCCATCCTCGCCGGCTTCGCCCTCGCCGACCTGTCGAACTTCGGCACGGGCAGCCTCGGCTTCGGCCTCGGCAGCTCGACCCTGGCCGAAGCGGGCAGCCACGAGATCAGCGACCGCGAGATGCGCGACGCGATGCAGCGCCGCCTCGCCCAGGTCCGCGAGCAAAACCCCAACGTGGACTATCCGACGATCATCGGCGACTTCGATCCGCTGCTGGCGCAGATGATCGACCAGCGCGCGATCACCGCCTTCGCCGACAAATATGGCTTCGTCATTTCGAAGCGGCTGATCGACGCCGAGATCGCCAACCTGCCGGGCGTGCGCGGCCTCAACGGCCAGCCGAGCGTCCAGGGTTATCAGGCGTTCCTCGCCCAGCAGCGCCTGACCGACCAGCAGGTCCGGCAGAGCATCACCACCGAGCTCGTCGCGAAATATTTGCTCCTGCCGGTCTCGGCCGAGGCGAGAGTGCCGGTGGGAGTCGCCACGCCTTATGCCTCGATGCTACTCGAGGAGCGCGTCGGCGAAGCCGCGGTCGTCCCGTTCACCGCCTTCACCGCAGGCCTCAAGCCGACCGACGCCGACCTCCAGAATTACCTGACCGCGAACCGCAACCGCTACATGGTGCCGGAGCAGCGCGCCGTCCGGTTCGCAATGATCGGCCCGGAGCAGGTCGCCGGCGTCGCCGCGACCGACCAGGAGGCCGCCGCTTATTACAAGGCGAATCAGGCGAGCTACGCGGCCAAAGAGACGAGGGTGCTGACCCAGGCGGTCGTTCCCGACCAGCAGGCGGCGGCCGCGATCGCCGCCAAGACGCGCAGCGGGACCGCGCTGGCGGCGGCCGCCGGCAGCAACGCTGCGGTGACCACGCTCGATCCCCAGACCCGCGACGCCTACGCCTCGGTAGCCGGCGCCAAGGCCGCCGCAGCGGCCTTCTCGGCTGCATCCGGAGCGGTCGTCGGGCCGGTCCAGTCGGAGTTCGGCTGGGTCGTGGTCAAGGTCGATTCGGTCAAAACCGCCGGCGGCAAGTCGTTCGAAACGGCCAAGGCGGAAATCGTCGCCAAGCTCACCGCCGACAAGCGCAAGCAGGCGATCGAGGATATCGTCGACAAGGTCCAGGACGCGCTCGACAATGGCAGCAACTTCGCCGAGGCGGCGGCCCAGGCGAAGCTGCCGGTGACGACGACCCCGTTGGTCGAGGTCAACGGCAGGTCGCGCGCGGACCCCGACTATCGCCTTCCGGCGAACCTCGCCGGAGCGCTCAAGGCGGCGTTCGAGATCGCCGCCAACGATCCGCCCGAGCTTCCGGCGCTGGCCGACAAATCGGGCTATGTCATGGTCGCGCCGGCCGAGATCGTGGCTGCCGCCCCGGCCCCGCTCGCGTCGATCCGCGATCGCGTCGTCGCCGACTGGACGGTCGGCCAGGGCATGGCCCGGGCGCGGGCGGCGGCGACGGCGATTGCCGCCAAGGCGAGCGGCGGCGTGGCGCTGGCCGAGGCCGTCAAGCAGAGCGGCGCGGACCTGCCGGTGCGGCCGCTCCAGGCGCGGCGGCTCCAGGTCGCGCAGGCCAATGCCGACGTCATGCCGGCGCTGCGGACCCTGTTCTCGCTGACCGCCGGCAAGGCCAAGATGGTTCCCGACACCCAGGGCCGCGGCTTCTTCGTGGTCAAGGTCAACACGATCAAGCCGGGCAACGCCCTGCTCCAGACCGGGCTGATCGCGCAGATGCGCAGCGAACTGCAGCAAGCGGTCGCCGACGATTATGCGCGCCAATTCGTCGCCGCAATCCGCGAGGACGTGAAGGTCCGCCGCAACGACAAGGCGATCGACTCGGTCAAGCGGCAGATCGTCTCCGGCGGAAGCTGATCCCTCGCTGTCCGGACTTGACGGACTCGCCAATGTTGCCTACACGTTCCCCGTTCGTTCCAGATCGGAACGTGGGGGAGTGACCGCCGATGCTCACCGCCAAGCAACGCGAGCTGTTGATGTTCATCGACCAGCGGCTCGGCCAGACCGGGATTTCGCCGAGCTTCGATGAGATGCGCGAGGCGCTCGACCTCAGGTCCAAGTCGGGGGTTCACCGCCTCATCTCCGCGCTCGAGGAGCGTGGCTTCATCCGCCGCCTGCCGAACCGGGCCCGGGCGCTCGAGGTGATGAAGCTCCCCGAATTGCGTCCGAACGCGACCGTCACCCAGCTTCGGCCAGCCGCTCCGGCGCCGGCCAATGATACCGTCGAGCTGCTTTTGGCGGGACGGATCGCCGCCGGCACGCCGATCGAAGCGCTGCAGGGGACCGAGACGTTTCCGGTGCCGGCCGCGCTGCTCGGCCCGGGCGAGCATTATGCGCTCGAGGTGTCGGGCGATTCGATGGTCGAGGAAGGCATTCTCGACGGCGATTTCGCTCTCATCCGCAGGACCGAGACCGCGCGCGACGGAGAAATCGTCGTCGCTTTGGTCAACAACGAGGAAGCGACCCTCAAGACCTTCCGGCGCGAGGGCAACATGATCCGCCTCGACCCCGCCAACCGCCAATACGAACCGCAACGCTACCGCCCCGAGCAGGTCCAGATCCAGGGCCGCCTCGCCGGGCTGATCCGGCGGTACTGATTTTTCGCTCCTCCCTATCGCGGAACGATGGGGAGGGGGACCATCGAACGCAGATTCGATGGTGGAGGGGCCAGCGCGCGTGGTCCCCTCTCCACGGCGACGCTCGAAGGGAAGAGCGAAGAGCTAGGAGATCGAATGATGGCCCGAATCGATTACGTCGAGCTGCCGAGCACGACGGCGCATGAGCTGACCCGCGCCTTCTACGCCAAGGCGTTCGGCTGGGAGTTCACCGATTACGGCCCCGATTATTCGGCGACCACGACCGGGGACGTCGATGTCGGCTTGAACGGCCAGGCCGACGACGCGCTCGCGGCGCCGCTGCCGGTGATCCGGGTCGACGACCTCGAGGCCGCGTTCGACGCGGTGACCAGGGCCGGCGGGACGATCGCCAAGCCGATCTTCGCCTTCCCCGGCGGCCGGCGCTTCCATTTCATCGACCCGGGCGGGAGCGAGCTCGCGGTGTGGAGCGAGACCTAGCGCATCTTCATGTTGGTGACGCCGGGCGGGACGAGGTCGATCACCACGAGGTGCACGCCGTCCGGTCCCGCCTGTCCCTGATGCCATTGGGCGACGACTTCGGCGAACACCTGCCCGGCCTTGAAATCCAGCCTGTCCTGCTTGTCGAAATTCGTCACCCGGATCGTGCCGCGCTCGACATAGACGAACCGCGACCACGGGTGCTGGTGGATGGTGGTCGTGCCGCCGGGCGGAATGTCGACGACGCTGGCCACCATCTCGGCCCTGCCTCGCGGCAGCTTGAGCGGCTGGAGGGAGACCGTCTCGGCGGTCCTGACGAGCTCCCTGCTGACCGAGTTCGCCTTGGGCGCCGGGGCTTCGGAGACGCCGGGCGAGGCCGGCCCACAGGCAAGGGCCAGCGTCGCCGCACCAATCAGGAACCCACGCATCACGCTTCTCCCCCTTCGTTTCGCGGTGCCCGACCATAGAACAATTCGTCACGTCCGCCACGGATGGCGGCCGACCCGTTCGGCGACGGTCTCAACCCGCGGCTGGCGGCCGAGGTAGATTGCGACACCGCCCGTCCGCGCCAGCGCGGTCCGGTCGAGCTTGAGCCAGCGCGGACCGCAGCCGCGCGGCAGCCGCCTATCCGAAACGGCGATGTCGGCAGCGGCGCACGACCGCGCGATGTCGGTCCACGGGATGCGCGCGGAGGAGCGCGTTGCCAGCAGCCGCCATTCCACTGGCCCCTTGCGGATCAGCGCGACACAGGCGTCGCGTGTGCACCGGCTGAACGGCGCTCCGGAGAGGTCGGCGGGATCGCCGGCGAAGCCGGATGCTTCGGCGAACAGGTCGCGCATATAATCACCGGCGCGCTCGCGCAGCAGCAGCGGGGTGCCGTCGCCCTGGAGCGCGACCAGATGCCGCCCGTCGCCGGTGACGAGCAGGTCCGGGGTCGGCGAGGCGAGCGCGGCAGCCGCCCCCACTGCGACGGGCACCAGGCCGAGCAGGCGCATCCGGCTGCTCCACAATCCGAGCCACAGGCCGCCGGCGACCATCACCCCGAACGCCCAGCGCGGCATAGACGGCATCAGCGCCACCGCTCCGGGCGCGGCGGCGACGAGGTGGGCGAGCTGCAACAGGGCGCGAATCGCCCAGCCGGTAAGCCACCACAGGGGCTGCCCGAGGCCGAGGCCGTCGAGCAGCAGCGACCCGGCCTCGAGCGGCATGATGACGAAGGTGGTGAGCGGGATGGCGATGACGTTGGCAGCGACGCCGTAAAGGCCGGCGCGATGGAAGTGGAACAGGGCGAACGGGATCAGCGCGAATTCGACCGCGAGGCCGGTCAGAACGATCGCGGCCAGCGCCCGGCCGATCCGCCGGAACGGCCCCTCGTCGCGCCGCTGGAACAGCTGCCGCGACCAGTGCGTCGAGTGGATCGCGACGATCGCCGTCACTGCCGCGAAGCTCATCTGGAAGCTTGCTCCGGCCAGCGCCTCGGGGCGGAACAGCAGGACCACCAGCGCCCCGACCGCAACCAGCCGGATGCTGATCGCGTCGCGGCCAAGTCCGATCCCGGCGAGGACGAGGACGGCGGCGACGCAGCTTCGCACCGTCGGCACCTGCGCTCCGGTCAGCAGGGTGTAGGCAATGCCGGCCGCGGCGGCGACGCCGGCCGAGACCAAGACCAAGTTGAAGCGCAGCGCCAGCCGTTCGCTCAGTGCCAGCAGCTTGAGGCTCAACAGCATCGCGAAGGCGACCACCGCGGCGATGTGCAGCCCGCTTACCGACAGCAGATGGGTCAGCCCGCTGGCCCGCATCGCATCGGCGTCGGCCTCGCTGACACTGTTCTGGTCGCCGGTGACGAGCGCGATGGCGATCCCCGATTCGCTGGCCGGAAGCCGCTCGTGGACGTGGCGCGCGAGTTGGTGCCGCGTTGCTTCGAGCAGGCCGGGCCGCCCCGGCTGCACCACGGCGATCGGCCCGAGCGCCTTGCCGACCGCCCCGATCCGCTTGAACCAGGCGTCGCGGGCGAAATCGTAGGTGCCCGGAAGCGCCATCGGCGGCGGCGGGGCAAGCCGCGCGCGCAGGCGGACCACGGCGCCGCTGTCCAGCGCCGGCGGCGCGTTTGCGGTCTCGATCGAGACCCGGACTCGCGGCGGCAGCTGCGGGTCGCTCGGCGCCAGCGTCAGCCGGACGGTGTTCCGCGCGACCAACTGCTCGACACGTTCGACCCTGCCGCTGAACGTCGCGACCCCTGGCCGGACGAGCCGCGGCGCGGCGACCTGGCTCGAGCGCAGCCAGACCACGGTGCAGCCGAGCGCCAAAGCGAGAGCGAACCAGCCCAGCGCCCGGCCCAGCCGTCCCGGGACCAAAGCGAACCCGAGCAGCGACGGCCCCGCGCTCAAGCACAGGAATGCTGCCCAGTGGCCCGGCGTGCCGAGCGCGAACCAGCCGGCGATCCCGCCGCCGAACCCGACCGCGAGCCATGGCGGAAGCTGCGCATGCTCGCGCTCGAGGAGCCGCTCCAGCTCCCCGTGAAGCGCGGAAAACCGCGTCTTCCAATCGCTCCGAGCCTGCTGTGGAAGAGGCGCTTCCCCTATGTTAGGGGCGCTCGTCCGTTGCATTGCAGCATTCAAAGAAGAGGAAAGCGCGCTTGAGCGCAAGCGATAAGCCTGTCGTCACCCGTTTTGCGCCCTCGCCGACCGGCTTCCTGCACATCGGCGGAGCGCGCACGGCGCTGTTCAACTGGCTCTTCGCCCACCACCACGGCGGCAAGTTCCTGCTGCGCATCGAGGACACCGACAAGGCCCGCTCGACCAAGGAGGCGATCGACGCGATCCTCGACGGGATGCGCTGGCTCGGGCTCGATTGGGACGGCCACGAATATTATCAGTCGCAATTCTGGGCGCGCCACGCCGAGATCGCCCACAAGATGCTCGACCGCGGGCATGCCTATCGCTGCTGGATGACGCCGGAGGAGCTCGCCGCCCAGCGCGAGCTGGCCGCCAAGGAACGCCGGCCATTCCGAATCAACAGCCCGTGGCGCGATTCGACCGCCGCGGGCGAAGGCGAGCCGGTCATCCGCCTCAAGGCGCCGCGCGACGGCGAAACGGTGATCGACGACCGGGTGCAGGGCCGGGTGACCGTGCAGAATGCCGAGATCGACGACTTCGTCCTGCTCCGTTCGGACGGGACCCCGACCTACATGCTGGCGGTGGTGGTCGACGATCACGACATGGGCGTGACCCATGTGATCCGCGGTGACGACCATTTGAACAACGCTTTCCGCCAGCTGGCGATCATCCGCGCCATGGGCTTCCTCGAACCGGTCTACGCCCATGTTCCGCTGATCCATGGGCCCGACGGCGCCAAGCTTAGCAAGCGCCACGGTGCGCTCGGCGTCGATTCGTACCGCGACGAGCTCGGCATGCTGCCCGAAGCGGTGGCTAATTACCTGCTCCGGCTCGGCTGGGGCCACGGCGACGACGAGATCATCAGCCGCGACCAGGCGATCGACTGGTTCGACCTCGACCATGTCGGCAAGTCGCCGTCGCGGTTCGACTTCAAGAAGCTCGAGAATTTGAACGGCCATTACCTGCGCGAGGCGGACGACGAACGTCTCGCGGCGCTGGTCGCCCCGAGGCTCGGCCTCGACTCGGCGCGGACGGCGCTGCTGGTCCGCGCCATGCCCGAACTCAAGGCGCGCGCGCACACGGTCAATCAGCTGGCCGAGGGCGCGCACTTCCTGTTCGCGAGCCGGCCGCTCGACCTCGACGAGGGTGCGGCGGCGCTGCTGGACCCCGCCGCCCGCGCGCTGCTGCATCGCGCGCACGGACAGCTCGCTGCTCTTGCGGGTTGGGATGCGGCGTCGCTAGAGGCGGCTATCCGCGAGGTCGCGGAGGGCAGTGGAGTCAAGCTCGGCAAGCTCGCCCAGCCGCTCCGCGCCGCCCTCACGGGGCGCACGACGTCTCCCGGGATTTTTGATGTGCTGGCGTTGCTTGGGCGGGACGAAAGCCTGGCCCGCATAGCCGACCAGATGGAGCCGAAGGAATGACCGACAAGACCGCGACCCTGGACATCGCCGGGACCAACCACAGCTATCCGATCCTCGACGGGTCGGTCGGGCCGGAGGTCGTCGACATCCGCAAATTCTACGGCGAGACCGGGATGTTCACCTACGACCCGGGCTTCACCTCGACCGCCAGCTGCCAGAGCGCCATCACCTATATCGACGGCGAGGCCGGGATCCTGCTCCACCGCGGCTATCCGATCGACCAGCTGGCCGAGAATTCGACCTTCATGGAGGTCGCCTATCTGCTGGTGAACGGCGAGCTGCCGAAGCGCGCCGAGCTCGACGACTTCACCTACACCATCAGCCGTCACACCATGCTGCACGAGCAGCTCGCGACCTTCTACCGCGGCTTCCGGCGCGACGCCCATCCGATGGCGATCATGTGCGGCGTGGTCGGCGCGCTGTCTGCCTTCTACCACGACTCGACCGACATCACCGATCCCGAGCAACGGATGATCGCCTCGCACCGGCTGATCGCCAAGATGCCGACCATCGCCGCGATGGCCTACAAATATTCGGTCGGTCAGCCGTTCCTCTATCCCGACAACAGCTTGAGCTATACCGGCAACTTCCTGCGCATGACCTTCGG